>Ga0123336_10002489_pt1 | contig 15978 bp, 9 predicted proteins | sample SSSSmetaG_FD_96466 | JGI IMG/M metagenome (GOLD analysis project Ga0123336, IMG submission 96466) | Glacier valley bacterial and archeal communities from Borup Fiord, Nunavut, Canada, to study Microbial Dark Matter (Phase II) - ​SSSS metaG | ecosystem: Environmental > Aquatic > Freshwater > Ice... | reverse complement strand
GGTATTGAGTTACGCTCCAGAACTAGACAAACGAGTTCGACCGCATCTGAATCTGACAAACGACTCGTGGCGGGTGGATGAAACTTATATCGAGGTCAAAGGGAAGTGGAAATACCTTTACCGCGCCGTCGATTCGATGGGCAACATGCTGGACTTTATGCTAAGTGCAAAGCGGGATGGAAAAGCCGCTGCCCGGTTTTTCCGTAAAGGGTTGAAAGCAGAACACACCCAAGCGCCACGAGTCATTACCGTCGATAAAAATGCGGCCTATCCAGTGGCAATTGAAGCGCTGAAAGCAGATGAAACGTTGGCAGCAGAGACCCAATTGCGGCAGAGTAAATACCTGAATAATGGGATCGAGCAGGATCATCGAAACATCAAGCGACTGACCAAGCCCATGATGGGATTTGGGTCATTTAACACGGCAAGACGTACCTTGAGAGGAATTGAAGCCATGAGTATGATTCGCAAAGGACAAGTGAAGGGAATCAGCAAAGGGGATAGTGTGGCTCAAGCGAAGTTTATTGAAGAACTTTTCGGAATTAGCGCTTAACGGAATGCGAACGAAATACTTCGTTTGTCACTAAAAAGTATTTGCGACACAACCCCGCTGAGTCGGGAGGCGCGATCTTATTTGGAGATTTACCTGGAATGGCGACGGCAGCAGGGGGGAATGTTTGAGCCACTGCCGGAAAGTCCAATGTTTTTGGCGCAGGACCCGAAGAGTGCGGGGAATCGGTTGGGCTACCAGGCACTGCACCGGATGGTGAAGAAGCTGGGGGCGATCTCTGGGGTAGAAGGCATCAGTCCGCATCGGTTCCGGCATACCTTTGGAACGGAAGTGACGCGGCGAGGCGTTGACCCGCTGTTTGGGAAGGAGTTGATGGGGATTAAGAGCGACCGGGTGTTTCAGCGCTATACCAAAGGGGTGTTTCAGCAGGCGGCAGCTGAGGCGTATCTCAAGGCGATCGGTGAGGGTAAAGGGGATGATCAGCAGTGACTACATCAGGCAACTTAAGTTTCTGATGTAATGTCCTCAAATGCCTGTTTTGGTGCCTTTTCCAAAAACTGGGTATGGTTAGCCTAAGCCAGAAAGTCGCCTTCCTGACTCGGCTTCAAAACCGGACGTGACTCTTTGAAGGGTTGCCCACAAGATTTTAGTCATTGCTTATCACCTACTCTCTAAGCAAACAACGTACCGTGTTTTGGGCAGTCACTATCTAGACCAACAAGACCGTGACCGCGTATCACGGCAACTAAAACGGCGTTTAGAACGATTAGGATACGAAGTCTCACTGGAACCTACAGGACCTACAACACCACCTTCCTCCGTGGCGTAGTTGGTGTTTTCATAGGAGGTCTATGCATAATGATTCCAATAGACCCAAACAGTTTAATGATTAGTTTAGAAATGCGCTCTTAGAGATTCCCCGGAAGGGTACTGCCTTGCTAATATTGGCACTTCCATAATAGGAACTTAGAAGGCGTTGCCAATTCTATTTGAACTATTTGAGGGAGTTAATGTGTTTACCAACATTCGTTTGAGTCAAACACTCAGTGATGCTGTTTTATCAGATAATGCTGCAACGGTTCGTCTGGCGCAACCTGACCCAATCGCTGTGTCGCAAATCCCAGAGAAGTCAGTCCGAGAGATCGACACAGTACCCGTTCTGAAACCTGCCCTGACGACACGATTAGAACAGGTGCGTTGGATTAATCCAGAACTGGCAGCCGGGATTGCGACGATTCGAGAACCGATCGCAGGTGTGCCACGCAATCAAATCACCGTGCCGATTTGTCCGAGTTCTACGGTGACAGATGAGATGCTGTTTGAGGCTGCGACTACGGCAACGAAGTTCTATTTGCCACGATATCGTGTCGCTGAACGCAACCGACAGGTGCAAATCTCGCTAGCACCCAGTCCTCAAGGGTGGGGTCTGACCATTCATCTTGAAAAGTACCCGGCGGAAGCGATTCAAGAACAAGTGCGATCGGCTCAAGAAATGGATCATTCAATCAGTGTGATGTTGCAGCATCGGTTGGCACCGGGAGTCGAGAACGGTGGACAAAAAGAACTAATTTTTCAGGAAGTGACGGCAGAGCCGGAAGGCGTGCGATCGGTGTTGCAAGTGTCAACGATGAGCGAGCGAGATTTGCTGTATCAAGTGTTGACGAATCCTGATTATGCTGCGGTTTTAACGATTCGGCGATCGGCAAAAGTGGCGATTCCTTTATCAGAAGCTGCGGCGGCTTCGGGGGAGATCGTTTCTTCGGCAACAGGCACGATTCGGGGTACCTGGACGTTCAGCTTTGACACAGGCGTTGAGGGTGGCACAGGCGATGTTTGGTGGGAGCAAGAAACCGATGTGCTTCGCAAACTGGTGCCTCGTGGCAACGCTCAAATTGTGAGTTTGGGAATTCGTGATTTTGATGCGATCACGGCGGCTGAATTGCAATCTTTGCCGTATGGTACGGCGGCGATCGATGGAACTGTGATTCAACGGCGTAGATGGCTTCCAAATCAGTCGGTTTCCATCTTCAAACAAGCTGACCCAGAGGAACTTAGACTTAAAATCAATCCAAATGTTTTTAATAAGGCTAGGATTAGCAATTTCAGACCAATTGATGGAATTGCGATGCGTCGTCCGCCGATCGTGATTAGCGATGATGACCCAACTGAGGGCCGTAGCAATTCACTAACTAATGGTAATGTGTTTGCGGTGAGAACCAATAGCGGTAACTTTGCGAAGGTGCAAGTATTGTCTTATGGGTATGATCTGCAAGTTCAGTGGGTAACTTATCGTCCGCAAATCGAACCCCAGTTTCGAGAAGTGACGCGGGTTTTAGACGTACAAAGTGACAGAAACCCCTTTGTCTTTCCGCCCAATTTACATCCCTACATTTTCAGCAGCATTACCGGAATAAACAATACTTCGTTTAAGCCAGATCTACGTCAGGTTAACGGACACAGTTATTATCAAGATCCTGCCGAGCGGCATGTATTTTATTATTTGCCCGACAGTTTCAAGCTGGTGCGTTGTCCTGAGAGTCCTCATTATCCATTTTTGGGAGTTCTGATTCAGCCGATCGAAAATTCTGAAGACGTGCAGGTAACGATCAATTACTGGGCATATCCCTATGTTGATGCGGCGCGACTGGAAGCAGCCGCAAAAGTGTTGAGAGCAAAGGTTCCTGATCCGCTTCCAGCAGGCGTGACAGGTGTTGTTTTTGAGCCATTGGTCGCCAGCAATCCTCGTTTATTCTTGGGATTACCCAAAGAGGATGGTTCTCTAGCGTATCAGGAACGCTCAGAGGTATTGGTCGAACTAAGATCAGGATTTCACGACTCGCGCACTTTATCGCTTCAAGAGTTTCAATCGATCTACGATGCGATTTTTAGTCCCACAACTCAGCTATTTCAAGGACAAGTGCGAGTTAGTTTCCCCGACGGAGAACACACTGAGATCATTCCATTTATCGCTCAGATGAATGATTTGGTGGGTGAAAAATTTGATTATACGAAACAGGTTGATATTGCAACAGGATCGATTCAAGCAACACTGAAGAATACGATCGAGAGTCCAATTCGGATCGATCGTCTCGGTGCAAAAATCGTTTACGACGACACTCAAATCGATGGTGTAATTGGTTCCTTAAGTGCTGCGTTACCGCTTGAATTGAAGCCAGAAGAATCGCTAACTTTTACAGTCACGCCTGCAAGTGCAATCACAGGTAGCAATCCGTCTGGAATCTTTTTTGATCTCAGTGGAGTTGAAGTGTTGGCTGACTCAGAGGCGATTTGGAATAAAATCTTGCTTTCCCAATCCTCAATGATTCGCAACCGAGCGATCAAAGTCAAAACGACAAAAGCCGTGTTTGGCGATCGCATTGAAGCAATTAGTGTGGATCTGAAATTGGGCACCACGATCGACTTCACGCGCGATGCAACATCTGAGCAGCTTACCGTTTCTGCAAATGTGGTCACGCCGATTCGAGATTTGATTCTTCATGAAGCAGATTCTGGGACTTATGAGTATCGATCGCTGGTCATTCTCAACGATGGTACCAAGGTTGAAGATCCGGCAAGTCAATGGCGATCGCAAAACTCAGAAACGCTGTGGATCACAAATACTGAATTACCGCCATTACCGTAAATGATCAATCTAGGATGTAGATATGACATTACAAGGATTACCCGATTTCGATCAATCCATTCAATCTGAAAAGTGTCAGATTTTTTATCCCTACGAAAATGTGGGCGATCATCTTGTTGTACCCGATTCAATTCAGATTAGCGATCTCTCTAGCAATCGTTCCAACTTTTCGCTAACACTGGTGCGTGGGCAAAATCCCATGTTGCCACCAAAGCCACACGGATTATTAGATTTTGAGTTGCAGCTTGACTACCCACTTGATGCAGCGTTAACTTTGCTGCGCGAGACAAATTTTGATGCAACCGTGCAGCCGATCGTATTTAAATCAGGGTTTTTACGCCTCTATCCTCAGGTTCACACCGACGAAATTCCAGAAGATCTCAAGAGTCCCATCCCTTTGGCTTGGAATGGTTTGACGAGTGCACGTTATAGCCTCACTATTTCTGAATCAACCGCGATTGCCCTCAAAGGTGCCCTGACGGGGGATATCCTCAAACTGTTGGCGCATGTTGAGATGGAAATTGTCGGAGTTGCACCCCGGTTACCAATTCGCGTTCGATTTGACCCCGCAGTGCTGCTCGATCAGTTGGCAGCACTCGGAAATGCTCAAAGACAAGTTTCCTGTGAGGAAATTCTAAGTTTCTTTTACAGAGACGTGGAATCACTGCCGCTAGAAATCGTCGGAGAAATGCCTCCTGACGGATTTGCTAACACGATGACTGATTGGATTCGCGCCCATTTTGGAACGTTTATCCCGTCGCCTCAGGACGACAGCAAACCTTACATCGCTCTATCATCCGAAAATCACGGCAGTATTGAATTGAATTTGTCTCAACCGTTGCAGGCGTATCGCACGATCGTCCTCACGCTCGATCCGTTAGCAGCAGGCCGCCAACTGGTACAAACTCAAGGACTGGATGCCGTCTTTCAAGAAGCCACTATCCCGCCGATTCCGACGGGCACCTGGTCGATCGATGTGTCTGCAAATTTGCCCAATCGTCGTCCGGGTGTTCTCTCGATCGGTGTCACGCTCAACGCTGCGCCAGTTTTGCCTTACCGTCCGCAAGCCAAAATTGTTTCAGCCGAATTGATACCGCCAGACGACTCAGCCAAGCTAATGCTGCGATTATCGCCAATCGAAAAGCTGGAGTACACGTTTTCAACATCGGTTGTACTGCAAGATGCGAGTAAAATTCAACAACTCAAGAGCGAAGAATTTTCACATGTGGGAACGCGATTGTATACTCGACCCGATCAGTTTCCAGTTAACTTCATTTCCATTGAGGCAACGCGATCTCTCTTAGAAATAGCTACAGTTCAGGGCACTTGTCGCTGGCAAGAAGAAGAAACATTTAGCACACAGATCTTTGAATTGAATAGAGAAGACTTTGAGGTTGCTTTAGCGCTTCCCAAACAAGCCACAAACGCCACCCTAGAAATTTCTGCTCATTCTCTAGAGGGTACTCAGACTTTACAAATCGCCCCATTTCCCGCAAAGAACTGTCAGCTTGGTCTTCACTCATTTGGTGAGTATGGGGCACATCAGGTTGATGTTGAGTGCGAGTTTAGCGAGGGTACGCGAATTTGTGCGATCGACCTGCTTCCAGAGGATGCGCTAGAGACGATCGTACTGTTTTTCACGCCGACTCAGCCCCACAAAACGTGGAACTGGCTGGCGAAATCTCCGTTTCGGGCAGGGTACCGCTATCGGTTTCATCGCGATCCGGGTGCAACCCCTGCTGAATGGTCAACGATTCAATCCCCTTTTGTGCCGCTCAAGATTCAAGCTCAGAACTTGGCGCTGAATGCGTGAGGGGTTGCCCTCACCCCCAACTCAAACTTACTCTTCAAGAGGTTCATTATGACCACACTTCCCGAAGGTTTTGATTACCAGGGAGTCTACTGTTATCCCAGGCAGACTGACCCCACCAGTTTTTACTATATTCCTGGCGCACCCGTTTCTCAGCGCAATTCTCAGGGGCATCCAGCCATTTCGTTAATGGTGCTTGATCAGTTCGCCATGTTGCAACTGAGTAGTGAGTGGGCTGTTGCTCCTGAACAGCTTAACGAATTACAAAAAACAATCGCAAACCAGTTGAATCTTGAACCCGATGAAGTTCAACTTCAACCCGCTCCTGTCACTGTGGAAGAAGTCACGCTTTCGCTCAAGACCGAGCAGGGCGATTTTGAAGTTCTCAAGACGACTCAATCTTCTGGATATTTGCCCTTTTCGGCATTGTTTAGTGTGCAGCTTTCAAACGAACAAAAGGCACAAGCGATCGCGGCTTTCAACGATCGCAAGGATCAGCTAATCGTCACCTACAAAGCCTCGCTAGATGTTGGAATTTCCGCCAAAGTCACGATCTCAGGAAACATTCAAATAGATTTGCAAAAGCTCCCTAAAAATCCTGTGTTAGAAAATTGTCTCGCGCAAATCGAAACGGCAATCGCTCACAAACGTCTGAAATTAGAACACACTGCTTCACCCGAAGCCTCAGACGAGTTGCGTCAAAAAACAGAACACCTTGCCAAAGAACACGCCGCAGAACTGCTGCTGTGTATGGTTCAAGGTGCGCCTGTGATGTATGACCGATCGCAGTTCTACGCATCGGCTGACTTAGCCGAGAGCCTCCCAGTGCAGGTCGAGCGATCGGCAGACATCAGCACCTGGTTCCCGACGGGCAAAGGCTTGGAGTATATGCAGTTAATCGGCAGCTAGTAGTCGAGTGAGGGGTGAGGAGTGCCCCAAATATTCCCCGATCGGCTACTACTGTTTCCCTCTTTCATTTCGCAGAATTGAGAAAGAAAGGTTCCGGTCAGACCGTTGCAGATTTTGTGACCCACTGATTTCAAAGATTTCAGAATTCTTAATCCATTAGGAGTAACGTTCATGTTAAAGATTGATAATGTTCAGACGATCGAAGGGGTTCAGGTTTATGGTGACGATACTTCTGAAACCAAGTTTTATCTGTTGCCTGATATGCCTCGCTTTCGGATTAACGATGATGGTATCCCAGCATTTACCTTTCTGAAATATCGGGAACCTATCGATCGTCCTGATGGTAAGAAGGGCGGGGCGTTTCTCGTGTTTGATGCAGAGTTTGTCGTTGCTGATGACAAGCTTGTCAAAATCACAGCCAAACTTCAGGAACAAGTCAACCAGAAATTTCCGGGACGGAACCCGATGCCACAGGTTGAAATCGGTACGATCACCTGGACAAAAGGCACCTCCAAACTCAACGTCGAATCATTTAGCAACAACTTTGTTGAAAAAGTATTTAACCCTGGCAAACCCTCCCTTTATGGACGCAACATCACCCCCTTCTCAGTTGAGTTGACCGTAGATGGTGCCCAACTGTTTGAGGCGGCTCTCCAGGGCAAAGGCGGATTTGTGCAAGTCGCCTACGACTTGTATTGCATGGTCAAACTACCCCCTATTACTGGACGCGTCTGGTTCAACTCTTCCAATTTTTCCTCCTTCGCCCAGAGCTACAAAAAAGAAGAGCATGAAGAAGGCGCATTTGGCAACATTTGCGACTGGCTGTTTGGCGGCGACGACACAGACACTGTAACGATCACTCAAACAATCAGTGAGTATTCCAGCAAATATAACTGGGGCGGTGTCGAGTTGAAGTTTATCGATATTCCTGGTTCAAAGACAAACGATGAATTGCAAAAGCAGTTGCGTCAATGGGGCTTTGACACGCTGCGCGAAATCATGAAAGACCAGATGGCAGATAAAACTCAGCCTGTCACCGACGAGCAGCGCAAAATTCCCGCAGATGCCACTCAGTTTACACAGAATCTCAGTCAGTACAAGTTCTCTAGCTACTCGCAGACTTTCAACGAAGAACATGTTGTGGAGTGGAATCTGGCACCTCAAGGAATGTTGGAGCCAATCACCAATCTGAAAGGCAAAGACGGTAAAGTCTTTAAGTGGGAAGACTTTGCTAAAACCGTTGACTTCAACGATCCGTTCTTCAAAACACTAGAAGTTTCTGCTCGCGTCAATGCAGACTTTAAAGACCTGCCCCTTGATAGCATTGAACTTCACATGGACTACAACGAAGGGAATGTTCACGAAATTCAAGAATACAGTTTCAACAGTCCTGATAAGCTAGAGAAGTTCAAATCCTACATCGAAAATGGTAAATGGACTTACAAGTACTGGTATCAAGTTAACTACAAAAACGAGAGCCGTGCTTACAAGTCTGAGGAGATTCCGACCGATGAGAAGTTCCTCACCATTAATGTGGGTGAAACGGGAATTTTGGCGATCGACGTTCTCCCCGGTGATCTGAACTGGACTCAGGTAAGCCAGGTGCAGGTGAAGATTCAATATGACGCGTCTGAAGGCGACGTGGGACAGATTGAACGTGAGTATCTGCTCGACAAAGCCAATCCTAATCACACACTTAGGGAAGTCGTTTTCGCACCCGTCAAAGAACCATACAAGTACATTGTTAAGTACTTTATGGCAGACGGTAAAGAGTATCAGGTGACAGAAGCTTCTTCACGCTCACCGCAACTCTACATCAACGATCCGTTCAACGCAACGAAGACTGTGAGTTTACGCGCTGCGGGTGACTTGGATAAAGACATTCAGACCATTTTTGTGGATGTGAAATACGTCGATGAAGCGAACAAATACACTAAGTCTACAACCGTTGCCTTGAGCAAAACCCAGCCCTTCTTTGATTGGTCGTTCCCAGCGATCGACGAGAAAGCAGGCATCCTCACCTACAAAGGTACGATTCAACTCAAGAATGGTCAAGTCGAGGAGATTCCTGAAGCGACGACCGAAGATATCACCATCATGGTAGGTCGCAAAATTCAAGATACGCTCGACGTGAAAGTACTTCCGGTGGGAATCGACTTTAACAAGGTGGCGCTAGTCGTGGTGTCATTGTCTTATGATGACCAGACGAATGATGTTGTAGAACGCTACGATATGACGTTTGATGCCACTGCAAAAACGCCGCAAACTTGGTCAGTTGCACTCAAGAACAAACACTTGAGTAAGTACACCTGGAATGCTGTCTTCTATATGAATGATGGCACTGAGCGGAAGTCAAATGTGACTCCTCAAATTACAGATTCGTTAACGCTGCCGTTACGGATGCCTGTAGGCGTGTAGGGAGTAGCTGGGGAGCGGGATTCACGTTTTATAGACTGGATCTCGCTCTGACGCTCCTGAACCTTTTATGAAGTATCAGCCTACTCAAGACCTTAATTTTTTTCTCAATTTACACGCGATCGCGCACTCTAAAAATCAATGCTATACCTCAATCCACCTTTCCACATTATCGAAGGCGTTTCTCTATTTTCAGATCACGCTGACCCGTTGCAGTATTATTATCTGCCGATGATGCCTAAACTGACGACGATCGTCGATCAGGTCACTGGGCAACAAATTCCGCAAATTCAACTAATCAAATATCGGGGCAAAGCAGGCAACGGGGGCTTTCTCAATTTTGATGTCAACATTGGCATTGAAGAAGCCACGCTGGAGAAGATTCGCGGCAAACTAAAACAGATTGCAGGACTTGATCAAACACCCCGATTGGCTCCCGTTCCTCTGATTGATGGCACAGTGCGGCTGTTGCTGTTTGGTAAGCAGACAGGCGACACCGCCAATCCCAATAGCACAACTCCGCAGTTTGTTCTCAAAATCGATCAGGCTGCAAAACCTTCGCTGTATGGAGACAATCAGGCAGCGTTCTCCGTTGCATTAGATCAGTACGGCGTAACCGTGATGGAGAAGGCACTACAAGGTGAAATGTCTCCGATCGGGATTGTTTATTCTCTCGATTATTTAGCACTGCGCCCAGCGTATTCTGTGCGGCTCAGTGTGGATTGGGATCGCGTACAGAAACATCTCGATGAGCATTTCGGCGTTGACGCAATTTTCGTTTCGGTTGATATTGATACAGCCGTTGACGAATTGATTGAAAAACGAGCGATCGTCCTCGAAGCCGATACATTCGTTCCGGAAGGGGAAGACGAAAGTGCAGTGTTGGGGCGACGCGATCAGGCAGTCAACGAAGTGCGCGAAATGATCACGGATGCGTTCTTTAAGCCAAGTATTGATCCGGTTAAGGAAGACGAGGACGGTTGGGATAAAGCAGCAAATTTTGCCGATCGTGTCTCTCATTTGGGACTTAATGGCGGCTTTTCTTACAAGAAAACGGACTACACGCGCATCGATCGAAAATCCCTCAACGTCAACATTAGCGAACGTACAACCGTTAAACGCAGCATCTATCCTCAAGGACACCTGAGCGGATTGACTCGCTTGATTACGCAGCAGGGACTAGACCTCAACAAATTCATTCTCTCAGTGGATCTAGACGATGCCTGGTTTGAGCGGCGTAAACTTGCCGTCATTTCTCGCGCCAACTTCGAGGAAGATTCGATTAGCTCGGTCAATGTGCGCTTAAATTATGGCAACACGCCCACCAATGTTTTGTTGGAATCCTCTGCGGCTCGGACGCAAGTAGACTGGGCAAGCATTGTGGCAAATAACGCGCTGCAGCGCGATGTTCAAGCTCAATATAAAGTCACATTTAAGGGCATCGATGGCAACGAACGACCTGTCTCGATCGAGTCCACTCAAGCGGTGTTTGATGGCGACAATTTAGAAATCGATCCTCGCGAACTTTATAGCATTGTGCATGTGCCGATCGTGGCGCTGAGTTTTCCGTGGGATCGCTATCCACAGGTCGAAGTGCATCTCAAGTATACGGACGAGCAAAATGGAATCCGCATGGATGATACATTTCTACTCGATCAAACGCATAGTGATCAGACCTGGAAGATATTTGTTCGCGATCCCAAAAAAACGCAGTTTCAGTATAAGCTGGTTTATCGCGCTGCTGATAACCGAGATATTGTCACAATTTTTGCCGATAACGATGATGAACGAATTACGATTCGTGATCCACGTCCCAATAAGCGATCGCTGACTGTCGTTTCTAATTTAGATTGGAATTTAGTCGAGCGTGCATTTGTCGATCTGATCTACGATGATTCCAAAAACGATGTCTACGCCGAGCAGTCGTTTGAATTTAGCAAAGAAGACAGCGTTTCTAAAAGTCTCAAAGTTGATTTGGTGAATCCCGATTATCGCCAAGTCACTTACCAGGTAACGCTACTGTTCAAAGGTGGACGAATGCTAGAAGTGCCGCCCTCCGTGACCAATGAGCGCCGCATCATCCTGCGAAGCGATATGCGCGGACACCGGATTATCAGCGTCCAGCCCAAGAAAGTAGACTTCGCCGCCAAACGCCTATCCGAAATTCAGGTCGAACTCCGCTACGAAGACGAAGACGCAGGGTTGAGCTTCTCTGATCTGGTTAGTTTTCAATCAATCAACGATCGCTCCACTTTTGAGTTCGATTACGCCGACGACCAAAAATCCACCTACGAATATCGCGTCACCTACCGCTATCTGAATGGTTTGTCGCGATCGACCGACTGGATTTCAGCCTTCTCAGAAGCACTCATGGTGCCCGTCGCGTAGGAAGTAGAGGAGGGAAAACGTGTCTCATGCCCTCTTGCCTCCCTATAACCTCTTTTCCATCTATCCCCTCTTCACTCCTCATTCCCAAAGCTATGCTATTACTCGGAAACAAAACCCTAACGATCGACAGCACTACAGTTTTTGCCGACCACGCTGACCCCAACCAATTCTGGTACTTGCCTCGTCCGGTGAAACTTGCCCGGAGAGGTGCAGCCAAGCAAGTCTCCTTTACTTTCATCAAATACAAGCCTGCGGCAGTAGCGGCGGGTGTCAAAGGGGGCGGATTTTTGATGTTTGATGTGGATTTGCAGTTAGACCCCCAACTAGAGCAGCGAATTTTGTCAAAATTGAGTGCTGTTGCGCCCGATCGCCCCAAACTATCCGCCGTTCCCTTTGATGAGGGCACCGTGCAGTGTATCGCGCTAAATCTGCAAGGTGGCGGTGGTACAACGGCTTCACCCAGTCTGCCTGGAACCTTCAATGCAGTTGAGAAAATTCTCGGTGCAACGGTTCCCTCGCTGGATGCAATAAATTCTGCAACCTTCAGTCTCACCCTGAGTCAAGAGGGCGCGATCATTTTGGAGAAAGCTTTTGAGAAAGGAACAACGCCAGTTGGCGTTCTCTACAACCTCAAGTACACCGGAATGCGTCCTGCTTTAGAGGTGAAAATTGTCGCAGATCTGAAGCGTGTTTACGATCACTTTAGTGCTAGTCTAAGCGGACAATATTACTTCTTTAAGCTGGGCATCGAAGCTGGGTTTGAGAAACTGGTGCAAGAAGGCGCGATTACAATTACGGTCGTTAATTCCTCTAGTGCAGACGATCGGGCCGAAAAAGAAAAGTGGGCACTCGACTTCTTCAAAGAAAATCTGCTGAAGGATTGGTTTGAACCGACCCTGACCCCAGGCAAACTTGCAGGCGGTCAAGCAACGCTACCCGAAACACCTGCACCTAACAATCAGCTATCGAATAACAATACTCCTAGTAATCCTGCTAGCAACAACACAACCCCATCTAACAACAATCCGACGACTCCAGACACACCGCCTACACCAGAAACCCATCAACCTGCAACGTTGGAGATTCTCAGTCGTGACCCAAATCCTTCTCCTGAAGGTTATACGATCGAGCACACACCCTCTACAGGAGGAATAACAGAAACATTAACGGTACTTGGGAATAATCCAACTGTTCGAGTTAATGGCGAGGTGCGATCGCTCAACGCCAGCAATCAACTCACTGTAGAGGTCGGCGACAATGCAAACGCTGATATTACTGTTGAATATCCTCAAACAGCAACAGATGAAACATTCCATCTGTTTTTTGAATACGAAAATCCTCGCGATGCAGGCTGGTCTACTACCTCTAATAACTATCGCAGCTACCTCAACAATTCACCCAATCCACCCGACGCTGAATTCTCGAATACAGCTTCTCGTCAAGGCATTCCAGATGCGTCTAGCAGCCACCTTTCGGGTGACGGCAATCAGTTGCGAAATTGGGTGCAACGGCTGGCAGTGCCTAAAGATGTGACGATCGAAGCTTATGCCAGCTACGAAAATGATGATTCGCCTGAAAAGCAGAGATACAATCACAAACTCTCTCAACGTCGTCGTCAAGTGGCGATCGGCATTGTTTCCCCGTTAGTGACTAGCGTCAGTGGCGACGCATTTGGGAAAGGACACACACGCGCTAGAGATGCTCAACCTCAACGAGTTGGAGACTTTCGAGACAGAGTGGCAGAAATTACCGGAAAAGTGATTGCTAATCCTCCAGCAACAATTCGGGCAAAACTTTCTCGTCCAGCAGCAGCAACTCCTACACCGACTCCCACACCGACTCCTACACCGACTCCTACACCAACTCCTACACCGACTCCGATCGCAGGTGATCCCGCAATTGCACTCAAGCTAAAATTTATTCATCAAGATGAACAGAAGACCGTGACGCTGCAATACAATCGATCAGAAGCTGTGCAGCGCACCTACGCACCTCAAGGCTTAATCGGTTTATTGCTCAATGATTTAGAAGACAAGAGCAAACACTTTGTCGAGGTTGATTTAGACGATCCGTTTTTCCGAGTGTTTACCGTGACGGTTGATGCGCCGATCGACTTTGAGCGAATTGGGTTGCTCTCCGCGCAAGTTGCAATCGATTATGGCAATCCTGCCAATCCAACCGACTACAAACATGCAGACTTCATTTTTGAACCTGGGAATCAGCCAGAACGCAAGTTTGAGGTGTTCATGAACTCGACGTTTGACACCACCTACGATTACAATGTGCAATACCATTTCGATCCGGGATCTGAATGGGAAGGACACGCTTTTTCTTACGAAATTCCTGCCAAACCAACTGAAGATCGAACGCTACAAATCAATCCTTTTGAGCAATTGGGTTTTCTCGATTTGCGAGTTTTTTCTAACCGGATCGACTGGGGTGTAATTGACTCGATCGACACTATCCTTTCTTACCAAAGCCCTACAGGCTGGAGCAAAACAAAAATCATCACGCTAACCGCAAATTCCCAAGCGCAATTCTGGAAACTGCGCTTGGATGATTCCAATGCACGTTCTTACAGTTATCGCTTGGTGTATCACCTAAAAGATGGCTCCACTCAAGAGTCTGAAAAGCTGACCACCGAAGCAACTGCTATCGCAGTAAACGATCCGTTTGAAGGCGCATTAGATCTAGAATTCATTCCACTCTTTGCACCAGGTTCGTTCCGTATGGTATTCGTCGATGTGGAATATGAGGATGCCGAAAATCACTACCGTCGTGAAGAACGATTAGAGTTGCCCGGAACTGCAACTGCACCTCTGCCTCTGAGGATTTCGCTCAAGGATCGGTCGAAGCAAACTTTTCAATATCGCTTAACGTTTGTGAGCGACAATCAGATGCATCAGAGCGCCTTCATTTCAACCGAAGAAACTTTGATTGGGGTTGTCCACGCGCCTTAACGATTCGAGCACAAGTTCAGCACATCGTGCCTTAGGCTCGTCGTCAGGTTGTGTCGCAAAAATAGTAGAGTGAGAAGGGATAATATTCTCTGAATCAAACTTAAGTGTCAGCTCAATCCCTGTTTAAGTGGCGGCACTTCCTGCCGGAAATCATCGTGTTGAATGTACGGTGGTACTGTCGCTATGCTCTAAGCTACCGCGATTTAGAGGAGATGATGGCGGAGAGAGGGGTGGAAGTGGATCATTCCCCGATCAACCGCTGGGTATTGAGCTACGCGCCAGAATTGGACAAACGAGTTCGACCGCATTTGAGCAGAACGAATGATTTGTGGCGGGTGGATGAAACCTACATTGAAGTGAAAGGAGAGTGGAAATATCTTTACCGTGCCGTCGATTCAACGGGCAAAACGCTGGACTTTATGCTGAGTGCAAAGCGAGATGGGAAAGCAGCGGCACGATTTTTCCGCAAAGTGTTGAAAGCAGAGCATACTCAAACTCCACGGGCCATCACGGTCGATAAAAATGCTGCCTATCCAGTGGCAGTCGAAGCACTGAAAGCCGATGAAACGCTGGCAGCAGAGACAGAATTACGACAGAGTAAATATCTGAATAACATCGTTGAGCAGGATCATCGAAACATCAAGCGCCTGACAAAGCCAATGATGGGATTTGGGTCATTTAACACGGCAAGACGAACCCTTAGAGGAATTGAAGCATGAGTATGATTTGCAAAGGACAGGTGAAAGGAATCGGCAAAGGGGACAGTGTGTCTCAAGCGAAGTTTATCGAAGAACTCTTCGGAATCAGTGCTTAACGGAATGCGAACGAAACACTTCGTTTGTCACTAAAAAGTATTTGCGACACAACCAGTTCAACCGCCTCTATTGCTAGATTTGGTTGGCGAGGTTATTTATGGACTGGTTACCGTGATTCACCTCACAACGAATTGCACTCCCATTTACGAGGTTTGGTCGCTCCCTGTTGAGAAGCCTGTAATGGCGCAAAATCATTGCTCGGGATTCAGACTGTCCCATTTATGACTCAAGATGGGACAGTTCACTCCACAAGGAACCTAAGTAAAGCAATCGCTAAAAGCTTCAATTCATGAGTCTTTCAGCCTTAACGACCACTTTTTGTCCGTTGCTAAAACTAGGCCTAGAGGACCGCCTTAACGATCGGACCCACAATTTCCCAACCTTGTTTAAAGGTATCTTCAATACACTTAAGGTCAAGAAAACAGGATTCTCCGCGAGCCGGAGGGTTTGGAAGCGTTGCAACACGTTTATTAGGATTGGGTTTTATGGTGATAAAAACTCGGTTCATCCAGCCTTGGCGACATCTC
>Ga0123336_10002483_pt1 | contig 16008 bp, 5 predicted proteins | sample SSSSmetaG_FD_96466 | JGI IMG/M metagenome (GOLD analysis project Ga0123336, IMG submission 96466) | Glacier valley bacterial and archeal communities from Borup Fiord, Nunavut, Canada, to study Microbial Dark Matter (Phase II) - ​SSSS metaG | ecosystem: Environmental > Aquatic > Freshwater > Ice... | reverse complement strand
CCTTCATCTTTTTAACAATTTTATCATTCTGATCCATAGTATTGTTAAGGACAGATTGAATAAAGCTCAATTCATCCTTTTGATTTTCCATAGGCATTCCCAGTTTTTTTATAATATTTTCTATAATGCTGTTAATTGGATTATAGTTTCTTCTTACAATGTATTGAACTGCAATACCACCGAAGACAATGAAAAGTAGTGATATTATTAGTACTAGGTTACGTGTATTAGTAACCTTTTCCTGATAGACTTTGTTTGGGATAATTGAAATATATTTATAACCAGGAATATCAGAATTTATATAAGATACAAATACTTTTTCATTATTAATAACATCAAAAAAAGAGCCCGTTTTTTCTTTCAGATTATCAAACTTTTCAATATCAATATCATTTAGATTGCTTGTAGTGGCAATTATTTTGCCATTCTTTATAAGTAAAACAGTGTTTTTCTCAGTTCTAGCAACGCTTATTAAAATCTCATTAAATTTATCTTGGCTAAATTGTATCACCACATTAGCCGTGTATTCATTAACTGATTCTATAGGTACGGACTGTATATAACTTATGGAATCATTTTTTCCATCTTCAGAATTCAAAGTTAGATCATTAACAAAGCTGCCATTATATCTTTTGTTAATAATTTGTAGCCACTCTTCATAGGGCATTTTTCTATCGCCATTATAGAGCTCATAGGAAAGATCACTATTAATATGCGAATAGCTACTTATTGCAGTATTTGTATTTTTGAAATAAACAAAAATTTGGTCGATAAACCCATTAGAGATCTTTACTGTATTTAAAAAGTCTCTAATATTCATAATATCTAACTGATTCTCTGCTTTAAATTCTGTCTTTACATTTGCAAGAGACCTAACTCTTCCATCTATTCCAACAAGATGGCCTATATTGCTCATATCATTCAGCCTAAGGTCTCCAGCTTTCTGAATTTTGCTTAATTGCAATTCATTTGCCCTGTCAGTTTCAATTTTAATAGTTCTTTCTACTCTTAAATAGACTATTGAAATAATGGATGTGGCTACCAGCAACACAGCAAAATATGAAATCAACCAATTAAAAAATAACTTACGTCTCATAAGATGTTTTTTGAACATAGAAATCCCTTCCATACTAGTACTAGTTACTTTAATATTAATAGTCCATCTGTTCTTTTTTAATATAACATTAGACCTTTATAGACAATAATATATATATTTATTATATATTATATAACTATTCAAAGCAAACTAATAATTCTTTTCAGAAAAAAGGAATTGACACCATCTTATATAATAGTGTCAATTCCTTTAGTGATTAGTAACAGTTAGATAAACTTCGACATTTGAAATACCTGAGCTTTTAAGTTTTGCATACTTTAGATTTATATTTCTTAGTTTTTCTGATAGTATTACTTAACTATAAGCTTTGGCTGGTCATCTACAGTTTTTCTTTCCTTTGGATAATTGTCTGCGTTGCCGTCCTGTTTAATTGTATCAACGATCATAAAGGTAATAAATTCATCTTTATGAGCTTTAACATACTCTGAAGCATCAACTTGATAAACTTTTGAGCTACCTTTCTGATCCATTGTAAATGAACCAACTAAAGTCGCTGTATCTCCTACCCCAGTGGCAGCTGAATCAGCATCAGCATGATTTGGAGTATTTGACCATATAGCTGTAGCTTCAGTCCATGAGTCGTCTAAGATACCATAAACATCAAATGTCAGCTTTGTGCCATCTGGCATACTGTCGGAAATCTTTCCAGCTATTTGGAATATAGCTGAATTAATACTTGAAGGATTCTCAACCTTGAATTTAAGGTATGAGATTCTTATTATAGTTAAATCCTTAGTTCCTTTAATTCTTAGAAGATTAGCTGCACCATTTACAGTACTTTTCCCCATTTCAACGTATGTATCCTCTGAAGCTGCAATAACTCTCTCAGGGCCTGCAACCGGAGCAGATGTTGCTGCTGGAGCTGGTGTTGCCGCTGGAGCTGGTGTTGTCGCTGGAGCTGGTGTTGCTGCTGGAGCTGGTGTTGCTGCTGGAGCTGGTGTTGCTACAGGAGCTGGTGTTGCTACAGGAGCACTTCCTTTTGAAGGCATAAACTCAGTCTCGAATATGCTGAACCATTCTCCAGCTTTATTATCAGCATTATTTATTGTTCCTTTTCCAATGAGCTTTACATACTGAGCTTCAAAAGCTTCAACACTAATACTCTCAATATTCTTTTCTTTTCCACTGCTTTTACCGTCAAAAATAGTTTTCCATTCTTTCTGATCATTTGATATATCAATTTGTAAAGATGTTACTCTTTTATCACCATTATTAAATGATATACCTATAGAATCAACTTTTTGAACTTTACCAAGATCATAAAGAATCCATTGACCAATTCCGCTAGCTGCCCATCTAGTAGTCAAATCACCATCTATAGTGTTAGCAGGGATATTACCATCATCTGAACTTGCAGATACTCCAGCAATACGAATTTTACCGCTGCCAGCTGCTTGCTCTTCAGATTTAGCTGTAATTAATGCTGCTATTGCACTTTCTGCATTAACATCAAATATAAGTGCTAAATCAGCTTCTATGCTAACAGTTTGAGTTTTAGCATCCCATTCTGCCTTTTTGGCTAGAAGATCATTAACAAATTTTACTGATACCATTGTTCTTCCATTGATGAGGTTTGTAGGTATGTCTAATGAAATGGATTTTCCATTCACATCAGCAACCTTATCACCAGGTTTGAAAGTAATAATAGAATCAGGCTTGTACAGAACGACAGAAGAAGTTACTTCATTCCATTTAACCTTGACACCTAATGCTGCTGCAATTGTTCTTACTGGTAACAATACACTACCATCAGCTAATTTCTGCAATTGTCCAAATTCCATGTTCTTTCCATTAATATTAACTTTTAATTCATTACTACCCATTTTAATAGTTAATGGTCCAACATCCTTTGCAGTTAAAGGCTTAGAGTTATTTTGTGAACCAATTTTAGCTGCAGCACTATCTGCTTTAGATCTGAAAATACCGTTTTCATCCATAACAAGTTCAGGATCTGCCACGATAAATCCACCGTCATTTTGGATTCCTAAATCACTTCCAAATATCATATTGTTTGTATATGTAATGTTTATAGGCTTATCAATTTCAGCCACAATAGGGGCATATCTACTTAATATGATATTATCAACTATTTTATTATCCAAAGGAGGAAGGTTTTGTTTGCTACTCTTTCCGCCACCAATCATTAAATTCTCTTCATTATCTACAAAGGTGTTATTAGCAACTAACAAATTCTTTACTTGGAAATATCCACTGTTTGGAGAGTCAGGAATACCATCAAAAATATCCACTGCTGCTCTCATTGTACCGCCGCTCTCTCCAATACCATAGAAATAGTTGTTGATAATCTTATGGTTTTCTCCCATTACACGAATACCAACAGATCCAGGTATGTGATTCTGTATGAAGTAATTTCCTTCAATAATACTGCCATTACCGTGTCTCATGCAAAGGCTTCCTTCACTCTCAAAGAAGGTATTGTTTTTGAAGGTATTACTTCCAGATTTGTTTGAAATAATCTCAATATCACCGTTACAATTATCGAAGAAATTACTTTCTACAGTTGTAAACGAATCTGAGAATGGAAAATGGCTATCACCTACTCTAATAGTCTCTCCACCATTTATGGAATGTCTTGCTGTGTACCCAAAATAGTTGTTGTCGATTTGGTGATTGTTTGGTGAATCATCATCTCTCCATACTACCAAGAGTGTACCTATATTTGTCTTGTTTCTGAAGTAGTTATGATCCACTCTATTATACTGACCATAGAGAGATACCCATTTGTAGTCTGTCATTTCTTCTGCTGGGTTACAGTCTGTCATTACTGTGTTTGTCAATCTAGAGTGATCAGAGAATACTGGAGTTCCGTTTTCAGGTTTATTTGAAAAGTCAATTAGTCCGATTTTTTTGTTTGCATAAACGTCCTTTAGAACCATTCCATCAACAACCAGATATGATCCAGCTATCTTAAGAGTTGATTCACCAGTGATAATTACTTTACCAGGAGTTTCAGAACGAAGTGTTATAGGCTGCTGTTCAGTTCCTTTTCCTTGGAACAGAATCTGTACATCTTTCCATGTACCATCTTTCATTATAAGTATATCACCCGGTTTTGCAGTAGCAGAAACCGAAGCGATTTCCTCAGGCGTCGTAACCTTATACTCTGCTGCAAAAGTCACCACTCCCATAGCAAATGCAGTAACAAGGGTTAACGTCAATGATACTAAAAGTTTGGACATTCCTACTCTAAGATTCACTTTTCTAACCATAATTCCTCCTCCTATTTTGATTGATTTTTTTATAACGCATAAGCTTTTCACTTACTACGCTATTTTCTTCAAGAATATTGCATAACCGTAATATCACAACTATATTTTGATATTCAATGAGTAAGTGTATATACCAATTATAGCTGCAAAAAGCATGAAAAGTTTTGCAATATACAGAGTGTTTACAATTAATGAAATAAAAGTAAACTCTTCTATATTGTAAAAAACAATTCATATTACATAAATGCCCAAAACAAATAAAACATACCCAATATGGAAGTTGTACTATATCCAAGCTACAATGTCCTTGGTACAATTTTATTTAAGAAGAAAGAACCTATCCTTTTTAATACTTTTCTTTAGATACATAATTTTTATGACAACTAAAGATTAAGCATTATTTCAAAAGTATAGGTTCTTTCCTCAAGAGGATTCTAATGTTTGTATTATTTATCTGACTGACTGTTTCACTTCTACTGCTTATTGAATATTCTGTACATTATTACTGCTGTTTCTGCTCTTGTCGCATTTCCCAAAGGATTGAGAATACTACCATCTCCGGTAACAATCCCTTCCTTCACCATTGAAGCTATATCTTCCTTTGCATACTCAGCAACATTTGATTTATCGCTAAACTTTGCAATGTCTGAAGCACTTCCATTGGTTTTTATAATTTCACTTGCTTTTAGCGCTCTAGCACAAAGTACCATCATATCCTGTCTGGATATATCTTCAGATGGTTTAAATAGGTTATTTCCTGAACCTTGGGTAATTCCAAGTTTCTTGGCTATTCCTAATGCTTGGTAGAAATAATCTCCACTCTTCACATCATTGAAATTATCACTAAAGTCTGCAGTGATTCCAAGGGTTCTAACTAACAATAGTATGAAATCTGCTCTTGTAATATTTTCAGCAGGTGAGAATGAAGTATCGTTTGTACCATTTATTATTCCTTTAGTTGCAAGTACTTCGATTTCTTTCTTTGCCCATGAATAAGATCCTAAATCTGCAAATGTTTTATTGTCATAGGAAATGGCATATCTACTAAAATGTGTTGTCTTGAATGTGACCATTCCTGTTTCGACATTGTATTTTGCATTAGGAACCTTAACAGCCTTACCAGAGCCATCTAAGTAATATACAATAATCTTTTCATAGTTCTGTAGCTCATCTGCCGTAGGTGTATAAGGCACAGAAATCGTAACAGGTACATTTGGGTTATTGTATTCTACAATTTTGCCATCAGATTTTATGCTAATGTTTATAATTGGTCTGTCACCTATTTTTTCTCTAACGTCAGTCTCGTTTATGTTGCTTTTATCAATAAGTTCCATGGATAATGATATATTCTGCATATTTGAAGTCTGAGTAGAATTAAACATATTTCCAGGTAAAACAGCTGTACCAAGTGGCGTCTTAATCTCTATTGTCTGACTCATGCTATCTTGTGATATAGCAGTTGATGGTAAACTGAATTCATATGCTTTTGCTCCATCTACTTTTGCTACTTCAAACTGTACAGCTTTTATTCCATTGCTGTCCGCATTTGCTTTTTCTAGGGCACCATTCAATTCATTGACTGTTACTACTTTTCCAGTTGGTACATTGGTAATAGGTGTAGGGAAAAAGTGCGAATGTGCATTCTTTGGAGTAACTAATACTGTTATATCGCAATCTGCATAGTATACAGTACCTACTACAGTTGCTCTTATGGTAGCACTTCCTACACCTATAGCTTTAACAACACCTTCATTATTTACTGTTACTATAGTTGGAGTATCAGATATCCACGCAACGATTTTGTTAGTAGCATCTTTTGGCGTAACATTTGCAGTTACAGTAAAGCTTTCGCCAACCTTTAATACATTTGTTTTTGGTGAAATACTAATGCCTGTTACAGGGATTACTGCAATAGTACCCTTAACAACAATTGTACAATCAGCATATACTGAATCTGATACGCTTGCTCTTATCTTTGCAGTACCTTCACCAATAGCTGTAACAGAACCTAAACTAGTAATTGTTACAACATTATTTGCGCTATCATATACTGACCATGTTACTGTTTTATTAGAAGCATTTGAAGGTGTTACAGTTGCATTAATCATAAGTGTTTCGTTTACTTTCATTTCTGCAGAAGTTTTATCAAGTTGAACTCCAGTTGCTTGAACATCTTGAATTGTTGATACACTAAGCACTGGAGGAATTGGAAGTAATGGAGCTACTGGAACATTTTCTTTGGAAGCTAATTTAAAGCCCTTACTTCTTGTGACACCACGGATTCTAAAACTAACTTTACCATCTGTTTGTGTACTTACAAAGTTTGATACATCAAATTCAATGTAATTTCCTACATTACCAGCTACAACTGTTCCAGAGCCTAATAGCGTACCTTGGGCAGTTGGTTGATTAGCGTATGTTATTGTTGATTCTGACCAATTGTCATCATCTAAGCCAAATATTTTAAAGTCACATGAAGTAGTATTACTATCTAAAGCTGAAACACCAAGTTTTAAAGTGCTTTTTGCTGCAATACCATTTAACTTAGATAAATCAAATTGAATAAATCCATCCCTGAATTCAGTATCTGCATTATTTTTAATCCACATATAAGTGTTATCACTAATGGTGCTTAGTTGTACATATGCATCTTGAGAAGCAACCAAATCAGTTTTAGTCGCAGACTGAACTGTTAGTTCGTAGGTTGTACTGCTTGAATCATTATATGAAACTGTAATAGTAGTAGTACCTGCAGCAACAACACTTACAAGTCCGGTATCAGATATGGTTGCGACTTGTGGATTGCTGCTACTAAATACAGCACTAGCTGTTACATCTTTAGTAGTGTCGTCACTATATTTTGCAGTAACTACTGCTTGTATAGGTGAATCTTCTAATAACATAGGTCTCAATCCGCTAATACTTAAAGAAGTAATAGTTAACGGTGGCAATTTCAAAGTCGTAGTACTAACTATATTACTGTCAGCAGAAGTATTACCTACTAGATCAAGAGCAATTACTTTAAAGGAATAGCTAGTTTCAGGCTGTAAACCTGTTGCAGTGTATGAAGTTGCGCTACTTAAAACTGTAGCCAATAAAGACTCATCTTTATAAATCTTATACCCACTTATTCCATGATCATCTTTAGCTGCAGTCCAGTTGATTGCAATAGTTTTAAATGTTGTTCCATCTGCAGTAATTGAGAGCGGACTAGCATTTTCCCAAGTAGGAGGAGTATTATCTGCAGATCCACTTGCATAATATTCGTCTGCTCCAATATCTACCGTACCTGGAATTCTTATTTCATGATCCATATCCTGAGAGATAAAGCCTAATGCTCCAGTTACTGAATAATCACCAATTGCTGCATCTATTGCAGGGCTAGTTGGTGAAAGTTTGTAATAATCTCCTGATTTATATAACATAGGATCTACTTGTTTTATCTGAGCAGGAGTCAATGTATTCCAATAGGCGTATTGCGCTGCTGAATCACAAGTTACAAACGTCGCCTCACCTTGTGTAAACATTATGTTTCCTGTCAAAGTTAAGTTTACAGGTTGGTCCATAATTTTTACCAATTCGTTTTTTGAACCTACGACTAAGTTATTTGCAATTGTAACATTTGTAATCGGTTTGCTTAATACGTTCTTTCCATTAACATTTTTAAATCCAATTTCGAAATTATGTTCATTATTTACGAAAGTGTTGTTTGCTATAATAACATTCTTTGCAGGAAAGTGAGTAGACAATGATTCTCCCATATGTAATTCAGGATTCACTGAATCACCATCAGTCATTGTAATAGCAGCATCCCATAACGTACCTGTCAAACCTTCAAAGTAGTTGTTATATACTTTGTGTCCATTGGAGTATATTCTTACTCCTCCAGTACCATTACCGTCTACCATCCTGTTATTACCTAAAAAGTAATTGCCATATACTTCAGTGTTAAAGGCTTGTCTGATACATACAGTTCCCAAACATTCTATAAATGTATTGTATCTGATGATATCGCTACTGCTCTTTACAGATATGATTTCTGGGTCAGAATCAGCATGATAAAAAGTATTATACTGAACAACTGTATGAGCGTCAAAAGTAACGAGATCACTAACTCCAAGTCTTATAGGCTCTGATTCATTATCCTGTCGACTTACAGTGTTTTTAAATTGATTATACTCAATAACATCATTTTGTGATGGAGTTCTTGGTTCTATACTATAAAGTCCACCATCTACATTTATAAATTTACCGTTATCTATTTTATTTTCAAAAATATTATTAGCTATACGGTTATCTTTACTGTTTACACCCTGTATTATAATCCATGTCGTAGATTTAGCATTGGTAATTGTTGAAGGTGAATAAAAATGGCTGTTGATAACCTGAAGGTTATTACAGTTAGTAATTTTAAACCAGTCAGCTCCTTCAATTCTTATTGAAAAATCTATCCCATCAAATATTATATTGGAGCTAAGTTTAACTTCACTACCAGAAGCAGCATTAAAAATAGGCTTAGTATCATTATTATCATTTTTATCTTCTGTAATAGTTATGTCACTTTTGCCTGAAAAGCTAAAGCTTTCATTATATATGCCATCAGCCAAAATTAAGGTGGCTCCATTAGGGGCACTACTGAGCGCCGACTGAAGTTTACCTGGAGTTACATTTATCACTACCGCTGGTACTTCTTTCGGGGTTGCACTTTTAGGGGTAGAATATAAACTTTCGCCAACATCATTTACTATTGTAACAACAAAATAATAAGTTGTATCATTAGTAAGTCCTGATACTATGTAGGCTTTTGCAGCTATATCGCTTGTATTCACCTTTGTATAGGTGCTGCCTCCATCACTGCTCATATATACATTATAAGATTTTGCTGCTCCTGAATAACTCCATGTAAGACTAACCTTTCCAGAGCTTGGAGTTGTAGGATCTAATAAAGTTGGTGCTGTTGGCAATACTATTTCTTTTGAAATCGGAGTAGAATCTGGGCTTACGCCTGCCGAGTTCACAGCGGAAACAACATAATAATATGTTCCAAGACTTAATCCTGAATCTATACAGCTAGTTCCAGCAATATTAGTGGAAACATCGGTGTATGGACCGGCACTAGCCGTACTCCTTTTAACTGTATATGTAGAAGCATGCGCTGTTGCGTCCCAGCCCAACGTAATGGTGTCGTCCAGTACCGTAGCCGTTAAGCCTGTAGGAGCTAAAGGCGCTGTCTCAGGTGCTACTGGAGTTGCACTTACTTCTGAAGAAGTTGCACTCTCTCCTGCTGAATTTACAGCGTAAACAACATAATAATACTTAGTACCATTTGTCACTGTGGAATCAGTATAGGACGCAGTCGGTGAAACAATAGCTGTCCCGTATGGACCTCCTGTGGTAAGACTTCTATAGATATTATAACTTGTAGCTCCTGTAACAGGGCTCCAGGTCAAATCTACTTTCTGGTCTCCACCAGTAGCCGACAGTCCAGTAGGAGCAGCTGGCTTCAATGTAACTAATGCTGCATTTGAATTGGCAGACTGTTTTGCAGCTGCATCAACTGCCCTTACAACATAAGTGTAAGTATTGCCATCCTCTAAAGCGATATCGGTATAAGGTGGAGGTGGTGCTCCAATTTTAATTGGAGTATAGCTTCCAACACCAGTTTTTCTGTAAACATCATAGCTTACTGCATCAGTAACTTCATCCCAGGTTAAGCTAGCCTGGTGGTCAGTTAAAGTTGCAGTAAGGTTAGTTGGTGCAGCGATTCCAGTTGGTGCACCAATAGAAGCTGCATCAACTTTGAAATTGTCATATTTGTAAGTACTTGTTATTTTTGAATTGTTGCTATATAATCCAACTTTTCCGCTTTTTAGTGCTATTGCTGCATCATCAGTTGTTTCAAGAACCTTATCTCCATCCAAAAATACTTCTATTTTAACAGAACCACCCTCGATATCAACAATATGCATCTTAAGATTATATGTAACCCCTATTTTTATTGGCTTTATTATGGGTGTAGGTGATGTTGATGGATTATTAATCTCAATGGATTTAAGTGCAGAACTTGTTTTATTATTAATTCTTTGTTCAACGTATAGGGTAGCTCTTTCTTCTGGTAGTTTTGTTCTTTTTAAATACGCTCTATAATAGCAATTTTCACCATTACTATTTTTTGTATATCTAGCTACTACACCTACATATTGGCTTAAATCATCAGTTGAATAAGTAATATCTGACGATACAGTTGTCTCACCGGAAATTTCCCCTAGCATTTCGTCAATTAAGACAGTAGGATTAGTCTGGCCAGATACAAACTTAGGGCCAACTAAAACTTCTTGCACTGAATCATATGACCAGTCGCCAGCGCTCGCTCCTTCGTATACTACATAAGGAAACTCAGCTGATGCAGTACCTGTAGTAATAGGTACCTCAGAATATGTATCGAATTTGTCCTCATACGTCCCGGCATGAACGTTCAAAGTTAACTGTGGAACAAGCGAAAATAGCATTAATACGCATAAAACAATGCTAATGGTCTTTTTAAGAATAGATCTGTACTTTAACATATTATCCCCCCGAAAAATATTAAATGTTACTACTTCTATACAATAATTGGAATGCAACAAATCTTTTACTTTATAAAAGATAAACATGTTATATTCCATTATTATAAATTGTAACATCGTAGACATTTATAAATTGCTGATTATTATAGAAAAATTGCTTAAATGTTTTATGTCTACTTTTAATCTACATCCGGTTCTTTGTTAGAATTATCTAGATTCCAATGGCAAATTTTCGCAATATATGGTAGTATTAAACCAATAAGGATAGATTTTTTAGAATTCATATTCCTTGTATTTCTATCAAGATCTCTAAAATTATTACTAAAATAACAATTTGAATAACTTTTTATGTTTTTATTATTGGGGGGGCATTGAAATGAGGCTTGATGTTTTCGATTCTTTTTTCCATTACCATTGTTTTGAGTTTGTCACAAAGGAATCTGTGCAAGATTTCAAGCTTTTTCATGAGAAAAGTTCATTAAAAGAAGAAATAGCTTATCATCAACATGATCTTTTTGAATTATATTACCCTATTTCAGGAAATATAACCTTCTACGTTAACGGTAATGATTATATCCTTTCTCCTGGAGATTTTATTGCTATCAGCCCGGGAGAACTACATATGCAGATATTCAAAGAAGAGACTGCAGTTGAAATGATGATTCTTCTAGTCAATAGAACATTCTTTGAAGAGCTTTCAACAAAGAATGTGAACATACAAAGTTTTTTTAAAGCCCTTTTAGAAAAGAAACTAATTCATATACATCCAGATGGAGATATGAGCGATAGTATAAAATCATCAATTAAAAAACTCGAGAGAGCCTATAACAGTACGAAAGAAAAATTGAGATATGATTACTTTCTTGAATTTCTGTACTTAATCAATAATATTTTCACAAGTTCAGAAAGTTATTCTCATTTTATAAAGCCAAATACTAAAATCAGCAGTATCCTAGATTATATAGATAATAACCTTAATAACGATTTATCTTTAAATGTCATTTCTAATAAGTTTTTTATAAGCAAATACCATCTGTTAAGGGAATTTACAAAATATAACGATAGCACTTTGCATCAATACATTTTACAAAAAAGGTTGACGATGGCAAAGAGGCTTATTGATACTGGTCAGACTCTTGATATGGTTTACAGGAAATGTGGTTTTGAGTCTTACTCTACCTTTTCAAATGCCTTTAAAAAGAAATTTGGCATAAACCCAAAAAAATATTCTACTAAAGATAATTAGTTATAAACTTTTATAAACTAATTTTTAAATAAACAATTATTTGGAGGTTGCAAAATCTATATGTTAGGTAAAAAGTATATTTTACTCCCTGATGGTAGTCCTGATATTCTTATTGAGCAAATAAAGACATTAAAGGCTCCTATGTTTAAAAGGCTCTATGAACAATGCGACTATTATTCCACCGTGCAACTTCCAACGGAACACCCCACTTCAAATATAACCTCCATAGGATATGCTGTCGCTAACTTAAGTCTAATATATCTTATTACTAAACAAAAGCATTATCTACTGGAAGTAAAAAGATGGATATCTACTGCAATAAATTACGAGCACTGGGGAAAAGCTACATTGGTAGATAACGGCCTTGATGCCGGTTGGCTACTTTTTGGATTAAGTCTCTCATATAATTGGATTGGAGATTGTCTTGAAGATGATGAAAGAAATAGTTTAAAGGAAAAGCTTATTCTTCAAGGTTCAAGACTTTATAAATATGCTGTTGATAACGAAGGGAAATATTGGAGTTCCGTATATTGGCAAAGCCATAACTGGATTTGTCATACAGCCCTCTATACTGTAGGTTATGCACTTCGTGAGGAACATCCTGCTTCTCAGCAATGGATTGACAAAGCAAAAACAAATTTTGATATTGTCCTCTCAGTGTTATCTGAGGATGGAAGTTTTTTTACTGGTATGCGTTTTTGGAGATATTCCATCCCCTGGCTTATTACCTACATGGATATGGCAACACAACTTGAAGGAGTAGATTTATTTAAAAGTAGCCCTTTTATGAGGAACACATTTTATTTCAGCTTATATCAGACTGCACCTAGCCTTGAGGAAATAATAAATTTTGGAGATTGTTCAAACCGAAGGAGTGGTCATTCTATTGCAGTTTATTATAAATTAGCTTCTGAATATAAGATAGGTCACGCTCAATGGCTTGCCAATCAAGTATCAGAGAGATTTCTATGGAAAGAAGAATATGAAAGTGAAATAGGACAAGAGCTACTATCTGAGGCTTTCCTTGAGCTTTTATGGTTTGATGATTCAGTGATCTCTGAGCAACCAGACAATCTACCCCTGGTGAAATATTTCGATGACCTTGGATTAGTTGTAATAAGAACTAGTTGGGATGAAAACTCTACTCTTTTTTCTTTTAAGGCAAGTCCTGCTGGAGGACATAAGGCCTGGAGAATTTACCATAATGCATTAAAAGAAAAAGGATGGATGGTCAATATAGCCAGCCATCAACATCCTGATAACAATAGCTTCATCTTATTTTCTCACGGTTCATACCTTGCAATTGATGATGGTCTGGTAAACAGTAAATTTGCCCGTCACCACAACACTGTTATTGTTGATAATAAAGGTTATACAAACGATGGAAAATATGATGTATATTATAATCTGCCCTTTGAAGCCCAGGCAAATATTGAAGAGTTTCTACACCAAGATAATTACATATATATATTAGGTGAATCATCTAAGTTATACTCTTCAGAATTGTGCCTTAAGAATTTTAATAGAGGTGTATTATATACTGGGAATGGCTATTTTATTATAATGGATGAATTAGATAGTCAAATTCCTCATACATACACATGGCTTCTGCACAGTGACCATTTAATTGAAGACATTGGAAACAATACCTTTAAAACCTCAAAAGGTAATGCCGACCTTTACGTTCATTGCGTAGAGCCTCAAAGTTTGATTTCTAAATTTGAAGATGTAAAAATAAATTTAATTCCAATGTCCACCACTCCAAATCTAGTTTTGAAGAGAACTCAAAAGGTGCTGAGTCTAGAAAACTCAGAGCCTGTAACCAAAATACAATTTCTTACTGTTTTAAGGCCTAAAAGTTTATTTTGTGAAACGAAAGCAAATACTATAAGTGTGGAAAATGATTCCTGCATTGGTATCATTATTGAAGAGGATTCAAAAAAGGAAATATTTCTATGGGCTAGGATTGATTCAGCTAATATACTATTTGAGAATATATGTTCCGACTCTAAATGGGTATCACTTCAATTTGATGGGGAAAATATTATAAGATATGGAATGCATCAGGGAACTCATCTTATTTATAATGGCACTTCTTTGGTGTCACTTGAAAATAAAGGCAACGTATTTGAAGATTTCTCGTTTTCTTAAAAGGTCAAGGTGTAACGGAATTTATTAAGTTGAACAAAAATAATTGCCGTAAATTCGACTGCGAGTTCACAATCTCATTCACGGCAACTATAATTTTATTCGCAAAGAAAGTTTACTGTTCACTTAAAATATATATTCTAGTATTCTGTTACATTTCCAGAATACATATTTCCTGAAGGACTTCTTGTATTATTTGAAGCCTTTGCTGAACCATTAGGCGCATTTACAACATAAGCTGTTGTATTATCAAGGTATACAGTGTTACCATAAAAATTATTATTTACTCCCCAACCAGAAGATTTCTGATGTACCTGGAAGGCATCAAGTAAATAGGAAGCACCATTACGATAACCAACATTATTTCTGATTATAGAGTTGTTACCTTTTACATCCATGAAGCTATCTCCACCATTTAGTCCTTTTATTCCAGTAGCATCGAATGTGTTACCCTCAACAATCGTTCCTGTGGAGCCTTCTTTAATGTCTATAGGTTCTGCATAACAATATGGTCCCATTTTAGAATTCTTAATGTTATTGTTATCACACTCTTTTATATAAGAACCACCATTGTCTGTCCATTTTGTATAATCAGAACCAACATAGAAGCCTTCACCATATTCAGGCTTAGTCTTGCCTGTGTGATGAACATAGCATTTATCAGCTACATTGTTACTGCTACCATCTCTGAAGTGTACACCCTCTTGTCCAATGTTATAAACTTCAAGATTATACAATAAGTTATTATTTGCATTATCAAGCATTATGCCGTTTTTAGCATTTTTAAATTTAACATCTCTAATTTCCCAATAATTCCCTGTAAGATAGAATGTGTACCCAACATCATAGCCAGTACCCGCAAGAACTGCAGGACTTGAAGCACTTTCACTCTTTAATATTATTTTAGCAGATGAGGTACCACTTTTACTTGAGTAGAAAAATGAACTTGAATTACCACTTGTGCTTGTACTACCAGTGTATGTACCAGCTTTAATGATTATTGTGTCTCCTGCAATAGCATTTTTAAGAGCAGACTGGATTTGTGCTGTAGTACTACAGGTAATAGTTCTTGCAGCATAAGCTGTCTGAGAAAAGAGCAATGATGAGAACATCAAGCTTAAAACCAACACTGATACTAATACTTTTTTCATACTTTTACCTCCTTGTTTATTTGGGTTATCTCTATACTTAGATTATATGATAAAGTATCAAAACAGTATCGGAAAATCATGCTCAATCTAGTGAATAAAATGCTCTATTACTGCCATTTTACTGGAATAAAAACCATATAAAGTAAATGCTGCGAAATTTTATTGAATATAATATAATCTTAAATTATAATAAATTTAACTTAATATTAAAATTTAAGTTTTTTGATATTAAGATTACATATTTTAACATTTTATTTTCTCGAGGGTGAGAACCATGGATAACGATTTTCTGGTTATGTTAAATCATCAATGCTATGAAATACCCAGTCAAAAAAAGATTGATTCCTTTGAAATATACCACGAACAAGTTATACCTAGGAACCTTGTTATTTATCATGAGCATGATTATTGTGAATTGTACTTTGTTTTAAAAGGTAGTGTAATCTTTTACGCTGATGGAAAGGAATATAATCTACAAGAATATGATATTTTTATTGTAGATGCAGGTGTTTTACATCAGCAGTTAGTGAATGATTACAATGAATTGGAT
>Ga0123336_10002477_pt1 | contig 16017 bp, 8 predicted proteins | sample SSSSmetaG_FD_96466 | JGI IMG/M metagenome (GOLD analysis project Ga0123336, IMG submission 96466) | Glacier valley bacterial and archeal communities from Borup Fiord, Nunavut, Canada, to study Microbial Dark Matter (Phase II) - ​SSSS metaG | ecosystem: Environmental > Aquatic > Freshwater > Ice... | reverse complement strand
TCTGGTGGGGCGTGCCCGGCCCCGTTCGCCCCGATTTCGTCGTTCAGCGGGCCGACATTCGACCTTTTCAGACAGGCTCTAACAATCCTGGTCCCAGCGTGCGATGCACCTCAATACACGCCCCAATCACCGCCCGACTCCACGGATCCGCCAGCAAACTCATCCTCGCACCCTCCTCAACATAGCGCGCTTAACAAAATCCCTAAAAACCCTTCGCGCTCTTCGCGTCTTCGCGGTGCAATCATCCGTCGTAAAGCAAGCGGTAGACGAGCGCGCCAGGGGCAGGCACGCCGTCTTCATAGCGCCCGCCCGTGCTGCCGGGGCGACCGGGCCGCGCCCAGAGCGTGATCGCATCACCCGGCACCGAGTCGGCGGAGGTGACCAGCAGATAATAGGCTTGGCCCGCCGAGTCGGGCTGCGGCACAAAGCGGAAGACAAAGGGCGCGCCGTCGGACAGCGTCGCGGCGGGCAGCGTCCAGTCAGCGAGTGATTGGGCAGCACTGGGGTGCGTGAGCAACGCGAACGTCACCGCGCCGGTGTTGAGGCGCGCGAAAGTGGCGACCGTGACCTCCACCCCGCAGAGACCCGCCTGCCGCGCCGGGAACCGCTGGCCCACGCTGTGGCCCGCGATCAGCTCATCCAGCGCGAACCGCCACGCGCCGGCCACGCGCACCGGGCGCGTGCGCCCCCCCGGCAGGAACGGGCGCAGCACCCCCTGGCCCCGCGCCAGCGCCTGCGCCACGGGCGACCGCCGTTGCCGCGCCGTCTTCGCCAGCGCCCCCGCCAACGGCCCCAAGTCCATCACCTGCGGTACTGGGAGCGCCGCAGCGGCCGCCGGTAGGAGGGGGCTGAGTCCCCCGACCGCGCTGAGTCCCCCGACAGCTGCGACGGCCTGCCGGTGGGCCGCGACCGCGCCCCGGCTGGCCCGCTGGTAGGGCCGCCGCACAAAGCGGTCCAGCGCATCAATTGTGCGATCCCAGGTCAGCCGCTCGCGCACCAAGCGTTGCGCGTTGGCCCCCCGGCGCATCGCCTCCGCCGGGTTCGCCAAGATGCTTGCCACCACCGCCCGAATCGCCGCCCGGTCGTCGGGGTCTACGATCCAGCCTGCCTCGTAGGCAGCAATGGGGGCCGCGAGTTCGGAGAAATGGCTGTGGATCACCGGCAGGCCGCACCACATATAATGCACCGTGCGGCTGGCGAAAGCCAATTCGCGCTCCGGGTTGCGGCGCATCAGGTCCATCGCCACATGAGCGTGCGTATAGACTGCTTCCAACGCAGCGACCGGCATGAGGCCCGTCACCTCGACCTGCGGGTTGGCCTGGAGCCGTTCGATCAGCGCATCAAACACGCCGGTATGCACGGCGTGGAAAACGTGCTTGCCGCCGAACACGCGCAGCCGCCCGCCACCCGTCTCGGCCAGCGTCGTCGCCAGCGTGTCTAGGCCGGCACTCGGATCTTGCCAGGGCAAAAACACACCACCATAGACAAATGTCACCGGCGTAGCGGCCCACGCGGAAGGCGCGGGCCAAACGTGTTCCGGCAAGTCGGGACTGAGCGAATAGGGGATGACCGCCAGGGTCGCGTCCATCTCGTGGGCCCGCACGCCCGCCTGGGCCAACCAGGGCAGGAAGTAGTAGCGCTGCCGTTCGCCGATGCAGGTGAAGAAATCGGCCTTGTCGAGCGCAGCCAGCTTTTCGTCGGCGTTGGTCGGGTTATCGAGGTAGTCTTGATAGTCGCGCTCCAACAGGTGGGGTCCCGCCAAGTCGCAAGCCACCGGCAGCGGCACCCGTGCCAGCGGAGTCAAGTTCGGCCAGCCAACCGTGACGATCACATCGGGTGCCAGTGCGTCTACGATCCCTTGCAGGTTTTCGCGGTCCCAGGCCAACGCGCGGATCGCCGGCGGCACCAATGCTTCGCGGCCCTGGATGGCCGCTTTGGGCATCGCAAAATGGACATGGTGGCCGCGCCCGATCAGCCCCTGGCCCAAGGCCCAGGCCCGCAGCCCCACACCACTGGTGGGGATGCCGCCCACCGGCAGCACGTCGGGGCTGATCAACAACACCTGTTTGGGCAGATCGGCGAACAGGTCACTGATGCCCAGGCTGTTGAGCAGCCGCAGGTGGGCATGGGCGTAAGCCGTATCGGCGGCGTGGTTGATCAGCGCGATGCGCGTCGGTTGGCCGAACAGTGGCACGATCTCGCTATCGGGTCGCCGCCGCAGCGCCTGGATCGCCGCGCGCTTGGCCGTCAATTGCGGCAGGGCGGCGTTAAACTCGTCGCCGGCCAGCATCAGGCTGACCACCTGCGGGTGGACCGGCTGCAGCCCTGACTGGGCGGGCCGACGCGTCGCTAAGTCGTAGTCATCCAGGTCCACCCCGGTCACGCGCAGCAGCCGCACCGCGCGCTCGGCCATCAGCAACAGCGCCGCCGGCAGGATACGAGCCAGCGACTCGTCGCTATAGTTTTTGTAGAGCGCGAACAGCGCATTGCGCTCGAACAACACCGCCAGCCGGTGGTGGGGAATGCTGCCCGCCGTGCCGTGGCCCTTGTGGTAGGTGATCGCGGTCGGCGTGAAGGTGACGCGGTAGCCCAGCACCCACAGCCGCCAGCCCAGGTCCACATCCTCGAAGAAGGCGAAAAAGTCGCCGTCGAAGCCACCGACGCTGCGGAAGATGTCGGTGCGGATCAGCATCGCACCGCCGCAGGCGAACAGCATATCGCGCTTCGCACGATAGCTTGCCGGTTCGGCCTCTAGCGGCAGGCCATAGGAGAGCTGATAGCCGAAGGCGTGGAAGTTCATCACGCCGCCCACGAAATCCAGCGCGCCACCCGCCCAATCCAGCATCTTGGCCCCGCTGCAAACCACGTCGCGGGCCGCATCGGCCAACACGCTGCCGACCAGTTCGCGCAGCCAAGCACGGTCCACCCGCGTGTCGTTGTTGAGGAAGGCCAGCCACGCCCCGGTTGCCACAGCGCCGCCGGCATTGTTGCCCGCCGCGAAGCCCAGATTCTGGGGCAGGGCATGGACCCGTATCGTGGGGTAATGTTCGGCCACCCAGGCCGGCGAACCGTCGCTGGAGCCGTTGTCCACCAACAGGATCTCTAGCTGCGCCGGCGGGTAGTCTAGGGCCAGCAACGACCCCAGGCAATCGTCCAGATGGCGCTGCCCATTGTAGTTGAGGACCACGACCGTGACGCTGGGCCATGCGTTGGGATCGGCAGCAGCACCACTGTGGGCGGCGGCTCCGCCCGGCGCTGTGTGGGCGGCAGCTCTGTGGGAGACGGCTCCGCCCGGCGACTGGGGGGCATCCATGCTATTTGCGCCCCAGCAGCCGCGTCACCGTGCGCGTCGCCCGGAAGACGCGCCCGGCCTGAATGCCCCCCAGCAGCCGTTCCAAATACAGGATATGGGCGGTTTTGCGCTCCATCTCCGCCACGACTCGCAGGTGTTCGGCGTAGATCCGGTCGCGGTCGGCCAACGCCTGAGCGCGCTCCGTCAGCGCCTGCGTCCGCTCGGTGACCAGCGCCTGATGGCGGCCCTGCAATGCTTGGTGCGCCGCCTGCTCCGCCGACAGGCCGGCCACCTGCCCGCGCAGTGTCTCGACAATGGCCTGCAAATTGGTGATATGGCCGCGCGCTTCGTGCAGGTCGCGGTCCAGCAGGCCGGTCTTGCCTTCCAACGCGCTCGCTTGCAATTCACGCCGGGTCAACTGTTCGCGCAGGCCGCGATCCTCGTGGTTGGCGACGCGCAAATCGAACAGGCGTAGCAGCAGGCCGGTCAGTTCCAACCGCTGCGTGTTGCCGTTCTCCCCCGTAGCGACCGGCGGGTATTGCGCGGCCAGCGCGGCGAACGCCTGGGGCTGCGGCGTGCGCGTTGCCACCACCACGCCACGATAGGCCGGTTCCTGGCGGTCGGTCGCCGAAAACGTCAGGTTGTAGAAACGGTCCAGCCGCCGCTCGAAGTCACTGGCCTGCGCGTCGCGGAACTGGATCAGGTAGTGCTTGGCGATCATCATAAACAGCCAGTTGTAGAGGTTGCCCGCCGGCATGGTGAACGTAGCCCAGCCCGCCGCATCAAACGCAGCCTGCGTGGCCGCCCAGTCGGGCAGGCCGTAGCCGCGATGCTCGGCCAACTGCTCTTGCTTGGCCTTCAGCAGCCATTGGATATAGTCGAAGACCAACTCCTCGGCCAGCGCCGTCTCTTCGCGATGCACCGGCCCAATAAACAGCGCCGCCGCCCGCCCCACGCGCCGCATTTCGGCCAGCAACGCCGGGCGCGCCGCTGCCGGAACGTGTTCCAACGTGTCGAGGCTGACCACGCAATCAAACGACTCGTCCGGGAAGGGCAAAGCCATGCCGCTGCCCAGCACATAGCGGTAGCCATAATGCGCCGCGCTCGTCGTGTCGGGCACCACATCCAGCACCACCGTCTGGGCGGCGGGGTCCACGAAGCGCGGCAACAGCCCCGGATAGCCGCCCACATCCAGGATGCGCGGTGCAGCGGGCAGCACCCCCTGCGCGACCAACGTCCGCAGCGTGTCCCCGGCGATGCGGTAGCGTTGATACTGGTCAAACGGCAGATCGAGCAGATCGGCGGGTTGTTGATCTCCCTGCATGGGTCCTCACTCTGTGCTACTGATGACAATTGATCCACGAAGGACACGAAGAGACACGAAGCGGGGTTGCCGACTTCCGGCTTCTCGCGCCCCTAGTATAGACTCTAGCGGCGCGGATCGTCAACCACCTCAAGGACCCCTCCAAGGCTTATGCGTTCTCAAAGATGCTGTCATTCTTCGCTGCGCTCAGAATCCGGCGGGGCCACTAGGTAGGGGTAAAGCAGCGACCCACGGCGAGATCGGAGCCGAGCGGGATTCTTCACTGCGCTCAGAATGACAGCATCTTAAAGGGGTCGCTCCCCCATATCGAGAACGCCGGAGCCCTGTGCGGTGCGCCCCGCCTGCTTGACAAGGGTCGGGGCTTGCTGGTAGAGTCAAGCGGCGTTCCAGTGGCGCGACCTAGGTGTACCCTGCGGAGGAGATTGCGATGCGACGGTTGCTGTGGGCAGTCGGGCTCAGCCTGACGTTGGTGATGTTGGTGGTGATGGGGCGGGGCGGGGCCGCGACTCAGGCGGCGTGGGCAGGTGGCCCCGTGGCTCCGGCCGCGTGTGGCGATCCACCCGGCCCGTGGAGCGGGGCGGCGGGGTTGCCGCGCGCCGGTCTCAACCTAGCCGCCGTGTCGGACGGCGCTGCGGCGTATGCGGTCGGCGGCTCGCCCAGCGAAACGCAGTTCGCCCGCTACAATCTAGCGGCCAATAGTTGGACGACTCTGGCGGCCCTGCCCAGCGGCGCACAAGGCACGACGGCCGTGTACCGCAGCGGCAAAATCTATGTCTTTGGCGGCTTGAGCGCCAACGGATCGGCCTTGACCAACACGCGCATCTACGACATCGCCACCAACACCTGGACGGCGGGTGCGCCGCTGCCTGATGTGCGTTTTGAGATGAGCGGCGGCCTCTGGAACGGCACAATCATCCTGGTCGGCGGCTATGCCGGCCAAGCCGTGGGCAGCGTGCGCGCCCAGACGTGGGAATATGACCCGGCCGCCAACAATTGGACCACCAGCCGCGCCGCCCTACCCGAACCCGTCGGCGGCGCGGGCTATGGCATCTTCAACGGACATCTGATCGTCGCGGGCGGCAGCAACACGGCCAGTAATCAGCGCACCACGGTGTTCGACTACGATATTGCGGCCAACAGTTGGACCACCCGCGCCCCGTTGCCGACCGGCGTAAACGTGCCCGGCAGCGCCGTGGTGCGCGGGCAATTGTGGCTGTTCGGCGGCGGCGATGTCAACGCGCCGAGCCACAGCCCGGTGCAGGCAGCCGCGCCGGCTTTCACCACCAGCGTCACGCAGATTTTCGACCCGGCCGGCAATAGTTGGGCGGCCGGCCCGCCACTGGGCCAGAGTCGCACCTACTTAGCCGGCACAGCAGTCGGCGACACGGTGCTGGCGCTGGGCGGTTACACCAACACGTCGCAGGCGACCGTCGAGATCAACCCGTTGTCGCCCAGCTGCACGCCCACGCCCGCCGTCAGCGCCACGCCGGTAGCGACCGCTACGCCCAGCGCCGCGCCGACCGCCTGCACGACCGGCGTGTATAGCGATGTCCATAGCAACGATTATTTCTACCAAGCGGTCGGCTATTTGGCGAGCCATAACATCATCACGGGCTACAGCGATTGCACCTTCCGCCCCTATAACCAGACCACGCGCGGCCAGATGGCGAAGATCGTGGCGCTGGCCTTCAACCTGCCCAGCCAGACTCCGGCGGCGGGCGGGCACACCTTCGCCGATACGCTGCCGAGCGACGTGTTTTTCCCCTACATCGAGACCGCCGCCGCCGCCAACATCGTGAGCGGCTACACTTGTGGCGGCACGAACCCGCAAACCGGCCAAGCCGAACCCTGTGACGGAGTCGCCCGGCCCTACTATCGGCCCGGCAACAACGTCACGCGCGGCCAATTGACCAAAATCGTGGTGCTGGGCGCGGGCTGGCCCTTGCAACACCCGGCGACCCCCACTTTCAGCGATGTGCCCCCCGGCAACGTGTTTTATGCTTTCATCGAAACAGCGGTTTGCCACGGCATCATCGGCGGCTATAGCAACGGCACCTTCCAACCCACCAACAACGCTTTTCGCGGGCAAATCGCCAAAATCGTCTACTTGGCCGTCACCAGCGGGCAAACGACGTGCGCGGCACCCACCGCCACGGCCACGGCCACCCCCGTGATCACGGCGACGCGGGTGCCGGCGACGGGCACCGCCACGGCGATTAGCACCACCACCGTCGGCAGCACAACGACCGCCACGGCGGTTAGCCCGCCCACCGCCACCGCGACGATCACCGCGACAGCCGGGGTGGTCCATTGAAGCGGCCCCTATGATGCTGGATGTGGAGTCGTTTCAGCGCTTGCAGCGCGCCTTGCGCCGGGCGCAGCTGAGTCGGGCCCAACTGCTGCAACTGTTCGCGGCGCTGGGGGGCCGGGCGGTCGCGCCCACGCCCCGCCCGCTGCACTCGCTTGTCGCCGAGTTGATTCACACGGCGGAGGCACGGGGGCGCGTTGTCGATCTGGTGCGGGCGGCGGCCGCCCTTGCGCCGGGCGCGACCGAGTTGCAGGCGCTGGCCGCGGCCTGGAGCAACGGGCCCGCCGGCCAAGCAGCAGGGTTGGCGCGGTTCAGCGAGGCCGAGACGCTGCCCGCGCCCGACCGACCGGCCCCGCCCACCGCTGCCGCAGGCTCCCCTGTTGCCGTAGTGCCACCCGCCGCCGTGCCGACCGCCCCCGCGCCGCCCACGACAGTGTCCACCGTGCGCCGCGAGGCCGACATCCGCTGCCCGCAACGGGTGGGCATTGACACGCCGCAGATCGAGGTGCGCGTGGCCTTGCGCGTGCAAACGGCGGGGGGCGCGGTGTCGTTGCCGCTTGATCTGCGGCCCGATCTGCCAGTGCGCGTGCGGATCACGGCCCCGGCCTTCTTGCCGCTCGGTCCGACGGCATTGGAAGCGCGGCTGCTGCCCGCCGCCGATAGCCCAGAGCTGGTGTTCCACTTGCGCCCGCAGACAGTCGGCCCGTCACGCATCACCTTTGACTTTAGCCAGGGCGACCATCCGCTAGTGACGGTAAGCCTGCTAGTGGAGATCACCGCCGGCAGCGGAGCCGATGACAGCTCGGCGGCGCTGCCCACCACACTGCCCGCACCGCCGGCGTTGGCCCCCGCCGATCTGCGGCTCTATGTGCATTACACCGGCATGGACGGGCCCGGCGCGCCCAAAAGCCTGATCTTCACCCTGGCGCGCACCGGCGAGGAGGTGGAGCAGACCTTCGCCCCGGTCTACCTGACCGCGCCGCCCGATGCCTACATGGCCGAACTCTATGCCCGGCTGACGGATCTGGGCCGCGACGCACAGCTCGTGCAACGCACGCCGCCCGCCGATCAGGGGGCCGCCGTGCGCGACATCGGGCTGAACCTCTGGAACGACTTGATCCCGCCTGATCTGCAAACGCTGTTCCAGGCCAACTGGGCGGCGTGGTCCACGGCGACGATGTTGCTGATCTCGGATGAGCCATATTTTCCTTGGGAACTGCTGCGCCCCTACAACCAGACCGACGATTGGGAGGGCGAGACGTGGTGCGAGCATTTCTGCTTGGCGCGCTGGCTGCGGCGCGACCCGCAAACGCACGTGGTGGCCGGCCCGCCCGCCCAGATCACCATCCGGGCGCTGGCCTGTCTGGCACCCGTCGCCGATGCCCTGCCCGCGACCGCCGCCGAGTGTGCGTGGCTACGGGCGCTGGCCGTGGGGCGCGGGGTGAGCGATCTATCGCCTGCTGCCCCGACCGAGGCCGCAGTGCGGGCGTTGTTGGCAAGCGGCGGCTTCGGCTGGCTGCACCTTGCCACGCATGGCAGCTTCGGCCCGACCGCGCCCGCTAGCGATGCTACGGTGCGCCTAGCCGCCGGTGGCACACTCACGCCCGGCGCGTTTGTCGGCCCGGCCATCGAGCGGTTCCTGCGGACGGCGCGGCCCGGCTTTTTCCTCAATGCGTGTCACAGCGGGCGCGAGGGCTGGGCGTTGACCGGGCTGGACGGCTGGGCCGCACGCTTGGTGCGCCTGGGTGCCGGTGCCTTTATCGGCCCGCTCTGGACCGTCGGCGACCGCAGCGCCGCGCAATTCGCCGAGGCGTTTTACCGCGAAGTCCAGACCCGCCCCCTGGCCGCTGCGCTGCGCCGCGCCCGCCAAGCCGTCGCCGCGCCCACCGATTCCACCTATCTGGCCTACAGCCTTTATGGACATCCCAACGCGCGGGTGGTATTTGGCCCGTAATGCGTAAGCTACGTATCAGCCGGCGAAACGACAACACGGAGACACGGAGGCACGGAGATTTTTGAGGTTCCGCCGGTGCTGGGCGTCAGTGGCGGATGTAGTAGCGCACGGCGGGTGCAGAGCTGCCGGCAGTCTCAGGCCGGCCGCGCCGGGTGGAACCGCCGCCTACAATCCGTGCCGGCTATTCCCTCACCCCCTCACCTGCTAAACTGCTACCAACCCACAAAAATCTCCGTGCCTCCGTGTCTCTGTGTTGCCGTCACACTTACGGGCGCGGGCCGGGCCGGGGCGAGGTGAGTGGGCGGTCGGTGGCGGTGCGGCTGGGCAGCAACGGGGCAGGGTAGCCGGCGCGGAAATCGTCGGCGGCGGGCTTGAAGCTGCCGTCGAGACGCACCAGGCCGAACCATTCTTCGTGCGAGGCGGCTTTGTAGCCGCTGGTGCTGCCCACCGGGAAGTCCCATAGGGTCCATTGCACCACGCCGGCGAGGCCCGCCGCCTTCGCGTCGCCCAGCATGGCGCGATAGAGGAACTGCTGCGTGGCCTCATCGTAAGTCGCTTCGGCGCTCGACTCGGCGCTGGGGCCGCTGGGCCAGCCCATCTCCTCCAACAGGATCGGCTTGGTGGTGCGCGCCCGGATCGCGTCCATTTGCGTTCGCAGGCCACCCGCATCGTAGCAATGGAAGCTCACAAAGTCCACCGCGTCCAGCAGCGTCTTGCCGCCGGCAGAGAGCCAGAGATTGCTAGCTTGGCCCACGCCGAGGGTGAGCGGATGCCGGCTGTCGAGGCCGTGAATGGCCTGCGCCGTGTTGCCCGCCCAGGCGATGATGCGCGCCCGGCCTGCGCCGTCGCCCCAAGTGGCATAATTCTCCGGTTCGTTGTGCAGATCCCAGGCCAGCACGCGGTCGTCGTCCGCGAACGGCGCGACGATGCCTTGCAGATAGTTGAGTTGCCGCTGATAGCCCTTGTCGCCGGGCAGGGGAAAGGTGTCGCTCCAATCGAACAGCGCGAAAATCACCTTCATGCCGTAGACCGAGGCGATTTGCAGCAGTTGGGTCATCTGGTCGGTGATCCAGCCGTTGACCTGCTGGCAGCCTTTGTCGGTGTCGCTGCGCCCGGTACAGTTCTCGCCCCACACGAGGTCGGCGGTGCTGCCGTGGTCATAGGGGATACCAATGCGAATGGTGTTCACGCCCAGTTCACGCGCTTTCTCCAGATCGGCTAGGGCCAAGTTGCCGTCCCAGTCGGTCCAGGTGCCGACAAAGGGGTGGGTGTGCAGCCAGTAGTTGGTGCCTTTGAGGACTACCGGCTGCCCCTGGTAGACAAGCTGATCGCCGGCCACCCGCACGAAGGTATCCCCATTGGGTGCGACGGGCGGGGCCGGAGAACTGGGCGGAGTGGCGCTGGGCGGTGGAGCCGGCGCGGCCGGCGCAAGGCCGTAACGCCAAGCGTAGTAATGCGCGCCGACATTGCCCATCTGCACCTGCCACGCGACGGGGAAGGACGGGATATAGGTCAGCACGCGCCGCTGGTAGAGCTGGATCAGCACGCGCGTGGGGTTGCCACCGACCGGCACGATGGCCCAGTAGGCTTCGCTGATCGGGTAGCCCAGCACATAGAGCGGATCGAACAGCAGGCCCGCTTGCAGCCTGCCGCCTTCGTCCACCAGATCGCGCGTCTGGCCGAAGCGAGCGAACACATCGGGGACATTGTGCCCGGTTTCGGGGGCGTAGCGGCTGTAATGCACACCGCCGTCCGGCCCACTGCCGACCGTGCCGGCGTGGTCGAGTGTGCCGGTCACCGCCGCGCCGGTATGGTCGGTGGCGCGATGATCGGGGCCACCGGGCAGCGAGGCCACGCCGGTAAACGAGCCGTAGAGCGGCACCCCGGCGGCCAGGGCGGGTGGCACCACGCCGTCGCCGGCAGGCGGCATAAGGGCGGGCGGGCGCGGCTCCCAACGGTCGGGGCCGGTCTGCACTTGGCCGCGCACCAGTTCGACGGTGAGCAAGCCGGTGGTAACGGCCCACGGCCCGGCGGGGTCGGCGCTGGGGTTCCCTTCCATGCGCGCTTTGTCGAAGTATTGCACCGGGCGCGGCGTGCCGTCGGCTCCCGCCTCCTGGCGCGTCTCACCCGGACCCGGCCCCCAAAGCCAGGAGCGAGCCACGCGGCCCTGCGCCACCGGCTGGTCGGCGCGCGCCCAAACCTGCTCAAACAGGGGCGAGGCAAAGGCCGGCGCGGCTCCAATCACAGACACCGGCGGCGGGACAGCGGGGATAAGCAACCCCAGCAGGAGGAACACGGTCAACAGGCCGGTTGGGCGGCGACGGGGCATGGGTGGCTGCTTTCTCGGTGGTAGGGCGATGGGTCAGCGCTGGAAGGCAATGCTGCCCCCATTGTCCCATATCAGTGGGGCCGTGTCAAAGCGCAGATCACCCCCATTTGTCACCCCATTTGTCAGTGCGAAGGGAGTATGATGGCGGCGGCTGGGGTGCTTAACCATACCTTGCGTCGCAGGCTGCAATGGCGCGGCCTGCTGGAATGGTGCCCGCTAGTCGCCGTGCCCAGCCCGGCTAGCGGGTCGCCTGCTGTTGGAGGAGGAGACCTGGATGAGAGGACGCACCGGAAATGGGATCGTGGTGGCGCTGGCGGTAGCGGCGATTGTGGGCGTGTTGGGCCTGCCGGGGGCCAATGGGACCGCACCGCCGGCGCAGTCGGCTCCCGCCGCACAAAGCAGCACGCCCGCGCGCCCCGAAGTGCTGGTTGTGCGCCTGCCGTTTCATAGCGTGGCCGAGCGCGACCGCCTGGCGACGGAGTGGAGCGCCGACGAGATGGACACCCAGAGCGGCTACTTGACCTTCTGGACCGACCGGCCCACGTATGGGCAGATGCTGGCGCAGGGGCTGAAGCCGGAGATTGATAAGGCGACCACGACGCAGGCCAACAGCCCCATGCTGTTCGGCAATCCCGGCGGCGACACGTTCAACAGCGGCTACCGCACGGTGGAGGAGATGCAGAGTTTCCTTGACAGCAAAGTGGCTGCCTACCCGACGCTGGCCGAAAAGATTGACGTGGGCAATTCTTGGTGCAAGGATCATCTGGGTAGCTGCACGCAGCCCAACGCCTCGAATGGCTATGACCTGTGGGCGCTGCATATCACCAACCGCAACATCGCCGGTCCCAAACCGGTGTTCTGGTATGATGCCGGCATCCACTCGCGCGAAATCGCTACGCCCGAAGTGGCGATGCGCTATATCAACTGGCTGCTCGACGGCTATAGTACCAACCCCGACGCGCAGTGGCTGGTGGACTATCAGGACATCTGGGTGCTGCCGATGCTCAACCCCGACGGTCACCATATCGTGGAAGCGGGCGGCAGCAGCCCCTATTATCAGCGCAAAAACGCCAACAAGACCAACGGCTGCACGCAATATCCGCCGAGCAGCAGTTCGCAATTCGGCACCGACCTCAACCGCAACTTCCCCTTCCTGTGGGGCTGTTGCAGCGGCTCCAGCACGTCGCCCTGCGCGGCGGATTATCGTGGTCCTGCGGCGGCATCAGACACCGAGACCGGCTATATCACGGCCAAGATCCGCAGCCTGATCGCCGACCAGCGCGGGCCGAATAACGGCGATCCCGCGCCAATCACCGCGACCGGCATCGTGATGGGAATGCACTCCTACGCCAACCTCAACCTCTATCCGTGGGGCTGGACCACCAGCGCCGCGCCCAACGATGCCGATCTAGCGAATATCGCCAAGCACATGAGCGCGGCCAACGCCTATCCGGTCGGCAACGGCTATCAGGCGTGTGCGCCGCCCAATTGCCTCTACGCCGTGGACGGCGACTCGCTCGACTGGGCCTATGGCGAACTCGGTGCGGCGGCGTTCACGACCGAACTGGAAGGCGGCAGCTTCTTCCCGTCCTATGCGACGATTGACTCGGCGATCTGGCCGCACAACCAGGGGATGCTGGCCTATATGGCGAAGATCGCCCGCACGCCCTACCTGACCACGCACGGCCCGGATGCCCAGAGCGTGGCGGTCAGCCCGGCTAGTGTGGCGCAAGGCACCACCAGCAACCTGACGACCAGCCTGAACAGCGCCTGGACCGGCAACACCTATAACGGCACGGTGGCTGCGGGCGAATACTATGTGGACACGCCGCCGTGGGCCGGCGGCACGGCGGTCGCCCTGAACGGCAGCTTCACGGGCAGCACCGTGGCCGCCAGCGCGACGGTCAGCACCGGCAGTCTGAGCGTGGGCCGCCATATCCTGTTTGTGCGCGGGCGCGGCGCAACCAGCGTCAGCGGCAATCTGACCTGGGGCCCGATCACAGCGGTCTTCCTGACCGTGACCGCCGGCGGTGGCCCCACCAACACCCCGACCGCCACCCCGCCGCCCGGTCCCACCAACACCCCGACGGCCACGCCCACGCCCGGCGCGTGTCAGCAGCAGGTGAGTAACGGTGGCTTCGAGACCGGCTCCGCCGCACCGTGGGTGCAAAGCTCCAGCGGCGGCTATAACCTGATTGATACGAGCAAGCCGCACAGTGGCACCTATGGCGCGTATCTGGGCGGCTACAACAACGGCACCGACACGCTCTACCAGGCCGTGAGCATCCCCAGCACGGCCACAGCGGCCACGCTCACCTATTGGTGGCAGCAAACGACGCAGGAAACCGGCACGACGGTCTACGATAAGCTGACCGTGCAAGTGCTGAACACCGCCGGCACCGTGCTGGGCACGCTGCAAACCGTGAGCAACGCCAGTCCCGCCGGCACCTGGACGCAATCCAGCTACAGCCTGTTGGCCTATAAAGGCCAGACGGTGCGCGTGCAGTTCAAGGCGACAACTGATGCCAGCCTGACGACCAGTTTCTATGTAGACGACGTGGGCCTGACCACCTGCCCCTAGAAATGCGGAATGCGGATTGCGGATTGCGGAATAATGCGGGGCGGATGAGCGCGTAAGCCGACCGCACCTGTCATTGGGGATAGGCAGTGTAGCAGCGCCCGGCGTGCGCGGGTCAGGGGCGGGAACGTGCGTAATTGCATGCTGGCCCGCCCTCCCCGCGCACGCCGGGCGCTGCTACACTGCCTATCCCACCCGCCCCCGGTGTGCGGTGCCCCCCGCGCACGCCGGGCGCTGCTAAAGCCAGAGCTTCAGCGTTCGCGCAGCTACAGCCGGATTAGGGGGGAGTCTCGGACTGTGGGAGCGGCCTCCCGGCCGCGCTGGGCTTGCCGCGCCCCGATCTACCCACTTACTACCCCATCGTGCGCGGTAAGGCAAGCCCAGCGCGGCCGGGAGGCCGCTCCCACAGTCCGAGATTCCTCAATAACGTCTTCTTCGCGATTCTTAGCGTTCCTTCGCGGATCAAACCGTTAACTGGGGCGGCGGTTTTGTGGCACACGCGGCGATTGTGGTACACTGTGGTGCCGCTCTTGCTCTAATGGGCAAGAACGTTCGAGGAGAAAGCGAGTCACAGGCATGGGCAACAAGATGGAAGTCCGCAGTAGTGATCCTGCCGCGCCCCCGCCGGCAGTCCCAGCGATTACGGCAGCCGAGCGCACGCGCATCTTGGGCGAAAAGGGGCGCGTGGCGCGACTCAGCCGCATCCGGCAGTTTGTGTTCGGTTCTCTGGATGGGCTGTTGGTGCCGTTGGGCGTAGTCAGCGGCGTGGCGGGCGGCACGGGCAGCAAGAAAGCGGTGATCGTGGCCGGGCTGGCCGAGGCGTTCGCCGGGGCGATTTCGATGGGCGTGGGCGAGTTTTTGGCCGGGCGCGCCGAGGCGCAAGTGCAATTAGCCGAAGTGGAGGACGAACTGCGCCAGATTCGGGCCAATCCGCAGGCGGAATTGCATGAATTGGTGGTGTTGCTGGAAGACGAAGGCGTGCCATCGGCTGATGCTCAGGTTATCGCTGAACGCCTGTCGCACCACCCACAATCGTATGAGAAGACGATTATCGAGAAGGAGCTAGGGCTGGAAATCGCCCCCGACACGGTACGGGTGATGGATGGGCTGATCATGGGCTTCTCCTATATGGTGGCTTCGATTGTGCCGCTGATCGCCTACTTCTTCTTGCCGATTAACACGGCATTTATGACTTCGCTGGCGTTGACGTTTGTGGTGCTGATCGGTATCGGCGTGGTGCGCGGTAAATTGGCGCGGCTCAACCTGCTCAAGAGCGCGCTGGAAGTGATCGCGGTGGGGGTCATTTCCGGCTTCGGCGGCTATCTGCTGGGGGTTTGGCTCCCCAAGTTGTTCGGCTTTGATTAGCGCGCCTGCCGGGGGCCAGCCCCTGGCGATCCGCACGGTCCAGGCGACCCGCTATGTCACGCCGTTGCGCGAAGGTGGCTCGGTGCCCGCGATCATGGAAGCCGACGACGATGGGCTGTATGTGGTCAAGCTGCGCGGTGCGGCGCAGGGACCGAAGGCGCTGATCGCCGAACTGCTGGCGGGCGAGATCGGGCGGGCACTGGGCCTACCGGTGCCGGAGATCGTGCTGCTCGACCTGGACCCGGCGCTGGCGCGCGGCGAACCCGACCCAGAGTTGCAAATCCCGCTGCGGGCCAGCGCGGGCCTCAACTTGGCGCTTGACTACCTACCCGGCTCGATCACCTACGATCCGCAGGTACGCCCGACAGTGGATGCGGCGCTGGCTTCGGCGGTGGTCTGGTTTGATAGCTATGTGACGAACGTGGACCGCACGCCGCGCAACCCCAACCTGCTGCTGTGGCACAAGCGCCTGTGGCTGATTGACCACGGCGCGGCGCTCTACTTTCACCATACTTGGGCCGATTGGGCGGCGCGGGCGCGCACGCCGTTTGTCGCCATCCGCGACCATGTACTGCTGCCACAGGCGCGGGCGTTGGCCGCAACGACGGCCCTGCTGGCTCCCCGGCTCACGCCTGCCGTGCTGGACGGCATCTTGGCGGCTATCCCCGATAGCTGGCTGATCGACGAAACCGCCTTTCCCGATCCGGCGGCCACGCGCGCGGCGTATTTGGCCTATTTGACGGCGCGGCTAGAGGCTGCCCCGATCTTTGTGGAGGAGGCGATCCGTGCCCGCGCCGAGTCCCTTTGATTATGCGATCATCCGGGTGGTGCCGCGCGTAGAGCGGGGTGAGTGCCTGAACGCCGGGG
>Ga0123336_10002476_pt1 | contig 16017 bp, 15 predicted proteins | sample SSSSmetaG_FD_96466 | JGI IMG/M metagenome (GOLD analysis project Ga0123336, IMG submission 96466) | Glacier valley bacterial and archeal communities from Borup Fiord, Nunavut, Canada, to study Microbial Dark Matter (Phase II) - ​SSSS metaG | ecosystem: Environmental > Aquatic > Freshwater > Ice... | reverse complement strand
GCTTGCTGGCGACGCACCGCGGCTGGAACGGGCAGCAGTTCACCGGCTGGACGAGGTCGGGCGGCGCTCCGGGGATGGTGAGCAGCCGCTGACGCACCTGCTCGGGATCGGGCACCGAGCGCAGCAGCGAGAAGGTGTAGGGATGGCGCGGCTCCAGCACGAGCTGTCCGATGGCGCCGTCCTCGACCACCCTCCCGGCGTACATCACGGCGAGGCGGTCACAGGTCTCGCTGACCACCGCGAGGTCGTGGGTGACGAGCAGCATGGCCAGGTCGCTGTCGCGGCGCAGGCCCTGCAGCAGCTGCAGCACCTGTGCCTGGATGGTGACGTCGAGCGCCGTCGTGGGCTCGTCGCACAGCAGCAGTCGCGGCTCGCAGGACAGCGCGATCGCGATCACGACCCGCTGGCGCAGACCGCCCGAGAGCTGGTGGGGGTAGGCCCTGGCCCGACGTTCCGGATCGGGCACCCCGACCTGCCGGAGCAACTCGACGGCACGCTGCTTGGCGGCGCTCCGCGACCAGCCGAGTCGGGCGACGGGCGCCTCGGCGATCTGCTCGCCGATGCGCATCAGCGGGTTCAGCGCCGACATCGAGTCCTGGAAGACCATGCTGATGGTCGAGCTCACGGTCTTGCGGCGGGACGCCCGGTCGAGCGCGGTGACGTCGACGCCGTCGACGACGACCCGGCCTCGGATGATCTCCGCCGGGTGGGGGAGCAGGTCCAGCACCGCACGCAGGGTCAGGCTCTTGCCGCAGCCGGACTCGCCGACCAGCCCGAGGGCCTCACCGGGCATGACCTGGAAGGACACCCCCCGGACGGCGTGGAGCAGGCCCCGCCGGGTCGGCACGTCGATGTGCAGGTCCTCGACCTCAAGGACGGGCGTGGTCATGTCTGCTTTACCCGCTCCACGATGCCGTCACCCAGCAGCGACAGGCCCAGCCCGGTGACGACGACCGCGAGCCCCGGGATGGTCGTGAGCCACCACTTGTCGAGCAGGAACTGCTGCCCGTCGGCGATCATCGCGCCCCAGTCCGGTGACGGCGGCGGGACGCCGAGGCCCAGGTAGCCCAGGGTCACGATGGCCAGGATCGACAGGACGATGTCGCTCATGGAGTAGACGACGGCCTGCACGATGACGTTGGGCAGCAGGTGGCGCAGCAGGATCCGCCAGGTGGGGATGCCACCGGCGCGGGCTGCCAGGGCGTACTCCTGCTGCTTGGCGACGAGCACCTCGCCGCGCACGATCCGGCAGTACGCCACCCATCCCACCGCGGTGATCGCGAGGTAGATGTTGCGGGTGCCGGGGCCGAGCACGAAGACCAGCGCGATGACCAGCACGTAGAACGGGAAGGCGATGACCATGTCCACCAGGCGCATGACCAGGGTGTCGAGCAGGCCGCCCCGGTAGCCGATGACCAGGCCCAGCACCGAGCCGATGATGAACGGGAAGACGACCGCGAGCAGGCCCACCCGCAGATCGGTGCGGGCGCCGTACAGAAGTCGGGACAGGGTGTCGCGACCGAGCTGGTCGGTGCCGAGCAGGTGCTTGCCGCCCGGCGACGCCAACGAGTCGCTCAGGTCCTGGGTGGTCGGGCCGTACGGCGTGATCAGCGGGGCGAAGACGGCCGCGCTGACCAGCAGACCGAGCAGGACCAGTCCGGCGAGCAGCGTGGGGTTCAGGCGTCGGGCGCGGGGAGCGACGACCATGACGGCCGGGTCGGCGGGCTCGAGCTCCGGCCGCTCGACAACGGCGGTCACGCCTCGACCCCCACGCGCGGGTCGAGCGAGGCATGCGCGAGGTCGGTCGCGAGGTTGACGATCACCACGAGGACGGCGATGACGATGACGACCCCCTGCACGACGGGGAAGTCGCGGCTGTAGATGGACTCGAGCATCAGGGTCCCGAGGCCCGGCAGGGCGAAGACGCGCTCGACGATGACGGTGGCGCCGACGAGGTAGGCGATGTTGACGCCGAGCACGGTGACGGAGGAGACCGCGGCGTTGCGCAGCGCGTGCCGGACCAGCAGCCGGCCGCGGCTGATCCCCTTGGCCCGGGCGGTGAGGACGTAATCGCTGTCCAGGACGTCGAGCAGGCTGGTCCGCAGGCTGCGGACCAGGATCGGCGCGAGGGCCACGGCGACCGTCAGGGCCGGCAGCACGATGGACTGGGCGTGCTCGGTGAAGGAGGTGCCGAAGCCGCTGACGGGGAACAAACCCAGGCGCAGGGCAAAGAAGAGCTGGAGCATCAGCCCCACCCACACCGTCGGCATTCCCAGGCCGATCAGCGGGACGACGCGCACGGCCTGGTCCCGGGCGGCGCCCTTGCGGCTGGCCGCCAGCACGGCGAGCGGCACGCTGAGCAGCAGCGAGAACAACGCCCCCGCCCCCAGCAGCCACAGGGTGGCGGAGATCCTGCCCTCCACCAGGCCCCGGACCGGGCTCTTGTAGACGAAGGACGACCCCAGGTCGCCCCGCACCACCCGACCGAGGAAGTCCAGGTACTGCTGGTAGAGCGGCTGGTCGAGTCCGAACTGCGTGCGGAGCGCGGCGACGGCCTGCGGGGTCGAGCGGTTGCCCAGCAGGGTCGAGGCCGGGTCACCGGGGATGAGGTGGATCATGAAGAACACCACCAGGGTGATCCCGAACAGCACGGGAAGCAGCTGCCACAGCCGCCTGCCGATGAATGCGAGGTACGCCACGTGCTCCCCTCCTGCTTGCTGTCCGGGACCCGGCTGGGCTACTTGCTGAGCGTGACGTCCTCGAGGTGGTAGTTGCCGGTCGGGTAGGGCTTGAAGCCCTGGACCTTCTTGGAGTACGCCCACTGGTAGGGCGAGTAGTAGAGGAACGCCATGAACGCGTCCTCGGCGGCCTGCTTCTGGATGAAGGTGTACTTCGCCTGCCGGACCGCCGGGTCGAACGCCTTCTGCGCCGCGTGCGTGGCGTCGATGACGTCCTTGTTGCTGTAGCCGGTGTAGAAGGCCTTCGCTCCCGTGGTGGGGTCGACAGCGAAGCTGACGAGCTCGTCCGGGTCGGCGATGTCCATGGTCCAGCTGGAGTGCGTGATCTGGTAGTCCTGCTTGTCCTGCCGGGCCCGGGCCGTTGCGGGATCGACGTTCTCGATCTTGATCGTGATGCCGAGCGGCTTGACGGCACCCTGCAGGATCTGCGCGATGGCGGCGTCCTGCACGTCACCGGCTGCGGCGAGGTACGTCGCGGTGAACCCCTGCGGCGTCGTGGACTTCGCGAGCTCAGCCTTGGCCGCCGTGAGGTCGTACTTCAGGCCGGGGGTGGCCGCGTCGTAGTACGGCACCTGCGGCGGCATGAAGGAGTTGGCCGGCTTGCCGTTGCCGAACAGCACCGACTTGATGATGGCCTCCCGGTCGATGGCCAGCGAGATGGCCCGGCGGGCGTGCACGTCGTTGAAGGGCTTCGCTGTGTGGTTGAACAGCAGGTAGTCGGTCTTGGTCGAGTCGAACAGCGTCGCCTGCACCGTGCTGCTGTTCTTCAGCTGCCCCAGGCTCGAGATCGGCGGGAACTCGTTGATCTGCGCCTGACCGCCCTGGAGCTGAAGGGTCCGGGTGTTGTCGTCGGGGACCGGCTTCCAGGTGACGCTGTCCAGGCTGGGCTTGCCGCTCTGCCAGTAGTTGGGGTTCTTCACGAGCTTGAGCTCGCTGCCCTTGGTCCAGTGGTCCCACTTGAAGGGTCCGGTGCCGACCGGGTGCTCGTAGAACTGCTTGGAGGTCATGCCTGCGTAGTCCTTGGGCACGATCCCGTTGTTGAAGTTGGACAGGTCGGCCACGAGCGGCGCCCAGGGGTACTTCGTCGTCACCACGACGGTGTCCGGCGTGGGGGCCGCGACGCTCTTGATGGCCGTGTTGATGAACTCCCAGCCGCCCTTGGTCTTGGTCGCCTGGTCGATCGAGAACTTCACGTCGGCCGACGTCATCGGCTGGCCGTTGTGGAACGTCACGCCCTTGCGCAGCGTGAAGGTGTAGTGGAGCTTGTCGGGCGACAGCGTGAAGCTCGTCGCCAGCCAGGGCTTCACGCCCTTGCCGTCCTCGGTGACGGTGTAGAGCGGCTCCATCATCTGCTCGAAGACCCAGATGGAGTCGTTGTCGAAGGTGGTGGTGTTGTCCATGGACTTGGAGTCCAGGGCCTTCACGATGACGAGGTCGCCGCCCTTGGCGGGTACCCCGGCGGTGTTCTTCGCGCTCGTCGTGCCCCCGCCGCAGCCGGCGAGGGTGACGCTGAGCGCGGCGGTGACGACGGTGGCGATGACTCGACGCATGCGTTCCTCCGGTGACGGTGCTGTCCGTGGGCTTGGTCGACGTACCTTGGCAAGTGAGATAGCAGGTGTCAATCAGAGGAATCCCGGTGCAACACATCGAGCGCCCACAGGACGGTACGACGAGCTCGTCGATGTCAGGTCTGGCCCAGCGCGCGACGCTCCGGTCCCTGCAGGTGTGCGACCCCACCTCTGGTGACGTCCTCGCGGACGAGGTCTGGCGGCCCCTGCTCACCGCTCTGGTCGGCGAGCAGCACGGCTCGGGCGGGGACGTCGTGGCCCCGGCCGTAGGGCCGCTGACCGGGTACCTCGCCCAGCTCGTCGCGGCCGTCGAGCGTGGTGAGCGCCCGCCCGGGCGGGCCAACCTGGCGCTGCTGGCGGCCTACGAGGCCGCCGAGCGGCTCGGCCGACCGCTCGGCGCCGTCGTGCGCCTGCTGCCCCTGCCGCCACGAACCGCGCGAGGCCCGCTGCTCGGGGTGGCGGTCGCGGTCAAGGACATGATCGACGTCGCGGGCCAGCCCCGCGGCAACGGCAACCCGGCCGACCAGGACGGACCGCCTCGCCCGACGGACGCGCCGGTGGTCTCCCTGCTGCGTGCGGGCGCCGCCGACGTCTTCGCGCTGTCGAGCCTGCTGGAGCGGGCCGCCGGGGCCCCGCACCCTGACCTCGGCGAGGCCCGCAACCCCGTGGACCCCCGCTTCACGGCCGGCGGCTCCAGCGGGGGCTCGGCGGCGCTCGTCGGGGTCCGTGCCTGCCCCGCCGCCCTGGGCACCGACACCGGTGGCTCGATCCGGGTGCCCGCGGCCTACTGCGGCGTGGTCGGCCTGAAGCCGTCGTACGGGCTGCTCCCCGTCGAGGGGGTGGAGCCCCTGTCGCCGACCTGCGACCACGTCGGCGTCCTGGCCGCAGACGTCGAGATGACCCGGCGGATGATGGCGGCCCTGACCGGCATGGCCCTGAGCGAGGTGCAGGGTCCGCTGCGCCTCGGGGTGCTGGTCGGTCAGCTCGCCCACGCCGCGGTGGAACCCGCTGTCGCGCAGGCGGTCCGAGGTGCGCTGGCCCTGCTGGCCGGCGCCGGGCACGTGCTGGTGGAGGTCGACGACCGCCCCCTGGCGGAGCTGCAGGAGCTGCTCGGACCGATCGTGCTTCACGAGGCGTGGACGACGCACGCCGACCGGTTCACGGCAGACCCGACGCGCTACGGCGCGCCTACCCGGCGGCTGCTCGAGACCGCGGCCACCGTGACCGAGGCGGAGTACGCCGCAGCCCTGGTGCGCCGCGAGGCCCTCCTCCCTGAGGCGGCTGCCCTGCTCGACGGGCTCGACGCGCTGGTCGGGCCGACCGTGCCGTGGGTGGCTCCGGAACAGACCCCGCCGTTCGACCTGCCGCAGGGTGACCTGGAGACGGCCTTCCTGGGGGCATACAACCTCACGGGCCAGCCCGCCCTGACGCTGCCGTGCGGCCAGGGGGAGCACGGGCTCCCGGTCGGCCTGCAGCTCGCCGGTGCCCGAGGGGACGACGACCGGCTGCTCGCCGTCGCACAGGTGGTCCAGGCCTGCCTCAGAACAGGTCCTGCAGCCCTGCCCGAGCGGTCGTGACGAGCTCGTGGACGGCTGCCTCGGCGCCGTCGGGGTCGCGTCGGCGGATCGCCTCGACCAGGTGGTCGTGCGGCTGGACGTGGCCCTCGGCCACCACCCGGTTGCGGTGGCAGTAGCGCCAGAACCGCAGGTTGTGCAGCAATAGCGTCTCGGCCAGCGGGAGCAGGAACGGGTTGCGCACCAGCTGGGCGAGCTGGACGTGCGCGGCGTGGTCGACCTTGAGGAACGCCAGGTAGTCACCCGCCTGACCAGCCTCGTCGACCCGGTCGAACATCTGCCGCACCTCGTCCAGCTCGGCGTCGGAGACCTTGGCGCAGACCTCCCGGATGATGCCGATCTCCAGGATCTCCCGGGCCTCGAGCATGCTCACGACGTCCGCCAGGCTCATGCTCGCCACGACCATCCCGCGCCGGGGCATCACCGACAGGAACCCCTCGCGGGCCAGCCGGGCCACCGCCTCGCGCACGGGCATGCGGCCCAGCGCGACGTCGCGGGACAGCTGCAGCTCGTTGACCAGGGCGCCCGGCGGGTAGGTCAGGTCGACGATGCGGTCGCGGAGCAGCTCGTACGCCTCGTCGCTTGCGCGGGCAGGTGCGTCGTCAGTCATCGACCTTGCCTCGTCGGGGGCGGGGATCTGCGGTGCGAAGTGATATCACAGCAGCAGCCCACCGCCGAGTCGAACCGGTGGGCGGCGTGCCAGGATGCCGCCGCATGAGAGCAACCGTGCTGGAGTCCCCCGGTCAGATCGTCCTGCATGACGTGCCCGACCCCCGCATCGAGCTGCCGACCGACGCGGTCGTGCGCGTGGTCGCGTCGTGCATCTGCGGCTCCGACCTGTGGGGGTACCGCGGGATCGCGCAGGACCGCGGCCCCTCCCGCACCGGTCACGAGTTCGTCGGGGTCATCGAGGAGATCGGCGCGGACGTGCGGACCGTCAAGGTCGGCGACTTTGTCATCGCCCCCTTCTGCATCAGTGACGGGACCTGCGAGAACTGCCGCAACGGCGTGCACACCTCCTGCCTCCACGGCGGGTACTGGGGAAGCACCGACCTGCCCGCCGCCACCGCTGACGCCGCCCAGGGCGAGGCCGTGCGGGTCCCGCTGGCCGACGGCACCCTCGTCGGGCTGCCGGAGCAGCCCGGTGCCGAGCAGGTCCCGGGGCTGCTGACCCTGTCCGACGTGATGGGCACCGGGCACCACGCCGCGCTCGCTGCCGGCGTCACCCGCGGCTCGACGGTCGTGGTCGTCGGAGACGGCGCGGTCGGGCTCTGCGGGGTCATCGCCGCCCTGCGGCTCGGTGCCGAGCAGGTCGTTGCCATGTCCCGCCACGCCAGCCGGCAGGCCCTGGCCCGTGAGTTCGGCGCGACGGCCGTCGTGGCCGAGCGCGGTGACGAGGGGGTCGCCCGCGTCAAGGAGCTGTTCGGAGGGATCGGGCCGGACGCCGTCATGGAGTGCGTGGGCACCAAGGAGTCCATGCAGCAAGCCCTGGACAGCGTGCGGCCCGGTGGCACCGTCGGCTTCGTCGGCCTGCCGTACGGCGCGGAACTGCCGATCCGGCAGATGTTCAGCGAGAACAAGGGGGTCCGGGGCGGGGTCGCCTCGGTGCGCGGCTACATCGACGAGCTGCTCCCCGACGTGCTCTCGGGGGCCATCGACCCGGGCCGGGTCTTCGACGTCACCCTGCCGCTGGCCGATGTGGCCGAGGGCTACCGGGCGATGGACCGGCGGGAGGCCATCAAGGTGCTGCTCCGCCCTTGATGCTCGCCCTCGGGCGGCCGTGCCGCTAGGTTCCGCCGGGTGCTGGACACCACCGCCGCCCACCTGCTCGCCCGCACGGCCCGCGCCCAACGCGACGGCCGAGCCCCCTCCCTCGTCGCCGGCGTCGTCCGCGACGGGACGTTGGCCTGGTCGGCGGGGCGGGGCGACGTGCCCGAGCCCCACACGAACGTGCAGTACCGCATCGGGTCGATCACCAAGACCGTCTGCGCCGTGGCGGTCCTGCGGCTGCGCGACGAGGGGCGGCTCGACCTCGACGACGACCTGGAGACCCACCTGCCCGGCACTCCGCTCGGCGGCCGGACCATCGGCCAGCTGCTGTCGCACATGGCCGGCGCCGGGTCGGAGAGCCCCGGGCAGTGGTGGGAGCGCACCCCGGGCTCCTCGCTGGCCGCCCTCGGCCTGACCGATGCCGACCGGGTGCACGCCGCCGGCCGCCGCTTCCACTACTCCAACCTCGGCTTCGGCCTGCTGGGGGAGCTCGTTGCGGGCCTGCGCGGACGTCCGTGGGCCGACGTGGTGCGGGACGAGGTGCTGCTGCCGCTCGGCATGACGCGGACGAGCACCCGTCCGACTCCGCCTGCGGCACAGGGGTTCGCGGTCCACCCGTGGGCGGACCTGCTGCTGCCCGAGCCCGAGCACGACGCGGTCTCCATGGCTGCCGCCGGTCAGCTGTGGGCGACCCTGACCGACCTCGGACGGCTGGCCGCGTTCCTGCTCGGTGACGGCGCCGACGTCCTGCCCACCGCGACGCTGGAGGAGATGCTCGAGCCCGCCGGCGGCGAGACCGAGGACGACGGTTCCTGGATGGGCTACGGCCTCGGCGTGATGGTCCTGTCGTCCCAGGGCCGCACCCTGGTGGGCCACGCCGGGTCGATGCCGGGCTTCCTGGCGGGCGTCTTCGTCGACCGGCCCGAGCAGGTCGGGGCAGTCTCCCTGTCCAACGCCACGAGCGGTGGCGACGGGGCGCTGCACGGCGACCTGCTCGGGATCGTCCGCGAGCACGAGCCCCTGGTCGGTGAGCCCTGGCGGGCGGCCACGACGTACGACGCAGCGGCCATGGCGCTGGTCGGACCGTGGTACTGGGGGCCCTCTGCCTGCACGATGTCGCTGCACGGCGACGGGCTGCTGCACCTGAGCTGGATCGGTCGGGGCTCGCGGGCCTCCCGGTTCGCGGCGCACGGTGACGGGACCTGGCGGGGTCTCGACGGCTACTACGCCGGCGAGACGCTGCGCCCCGCCTCCGACGGGTCCAGCTTCGACCTCGCGACGTTCGTCTTCACCCGCAGCCCGTACGCCCCAGCCGAGGTGGTCCCGGGCGGGGTCGAGCCGGGTGGCTGGCGCCCGGCCTGAGCTCCCGTCCCGGTCGTGGCCCGGCGGTGGCCGCCCGGCCGCACGGCGTGATATACCTCGGCAATGTCACAGCGGCTCCAGGGGCGGAACGCCGTGGTGACCGGGGCAGCCTCGGGGATCGGGGCCGGCATCGCGATCGCCTTCGCGCGCGAGGGCGCCGACGTCGTGGTGGTCGACCTGGTGGACGAGGCGAAAGCCGCGCCGGTGCTCGATGCCGTCCGCGCGGCCGGGCGGACCGCGGTGTTCGTCCAGGCGGACGTCGCGGACGAGGGCTCCGTGACGGCCATGGCAGCCTGCGCCCTCGCGGCCCTCGGCCACGTCGACGTGCTCGTCAACAACGCCGGGATCTTCACCCAGTCGCTGCTGGAGGACATGGCCGTCGCCGACTGGGACCGGGTGCTCGCCGTCAACCTGCGCGGCACCTTCCTGTGCAGTCGGGCCCTGGTCGGACACATGCTCGAGCGCGGCTCGGGCCGCATCATCAACATCGCCTCGCAGCTCGGCCTGGTGGGTGGCGTCGAGGTCGCCCACTACAGCGCCAGCAAGGCTGGGGTCATCGGCCTGACCAAGGCCCTGGCCCGCGAGGTCGCCGGCCGGGGCGTGCTCGTCAACGCCATCGCCCCCGGCCCGGTCCGAACGCCGCTGCTGGACAGCGAGACCGAGCAGTGGCGCCAGGCCAAGCTCGCCGAGCTCCCGCTCGGCCGCTTCGCCGAGGTTGACGAGATCACGCCGACCGCAGTCATGCTCGCCAGCGACGACGGCTCGTACTACGTCGGCCAGACCCTCGGCCCCAACGGTGGGGACGTCATGCCGTGACGGGCACACGCGACAGGAAGAACGCCATGGACCGCGAGGACGCCACCAGTGTTGAGTCTCTTCGAGCAGAGTCCCTGCAAGCGGAGTCCCTGCAAGCGGAGTCCCTCAGAGCGGAGGTCGTCAGGACCGCGCGGGAGGCCGGCGTCCGGCTCGTCCGCTTCGAGTACTGCGACGTCAGCGGGGTTGCCCGCACCAAGGCCATCCACGTCGACCAGCTCGCGCACAAGCTCGTCGAGGGCGTCAGCCTGACCCGGGCGCAGATGGCGATCAACCTGCTCGAGACGCTCGTCGACGTCGAGGGGATGGAACCGGTCGGGGAGATCCGGCTGGTCCCCGACCCGGCCACCTTCTCGGTCCTGCCGTGGGCGCCGGGCAGCGCCAGTGTCCAGTGCGACCTGCTCGGCCATGACCGCCTCGACTGGGGGGCCTGCCCCCGGTCCTACCTCAAGCGGGTGCTGGCCCGGGCCGCCGACCTCGGGGTCCACGTGCAGGCGACGTTCGAGAACGAGTACTACCTGGCCCGAGAGGTCGACGGCGTCCCCGTGCCGTACGACGCCTTCGGCCATGCCCCCGTCTACAGCGTCATCGGCCAGGACCACGCCGGGGACCTGCTGCTCGAGACCGTGGACGCGCTGTTGGCCCAGGGCATCGTCCCCGAGCAGGCCATCAACGAGTACGGCGCCGGTCAGCAGGAGATCTCCGTCCGGCACACCGATGCGCTCGGTGCCGCCGACAACCAGATGCGGTTCCGCGACACCGTGCGGGGGATCGCGCTGCGGCACGGCCTGCTGGCGTCCTTCGCGGCCAAGCCGTTCCTGGACCAGATCGGCAGCGGGGCGCACGTGCACTTCAGCCTGTGGGACGCCCAGGGCCGCAGCCTGCTCTACGACCCTGCCGCCGAGCGGGGGCTGTCCGCGATGGGCCGGCACTTCGTGGCGGGGATCGTCGAGCACCTGCCGGCCCTGGTCGCACTCACGGTGCCCAGCTACAACTCCTACCGCCGGCTGCAGCCGAGCGCCTGGGCGTCCAACACGACGGCCTGGGGGTTCGACAACAAGGAGGTGGCCGTGCGCATCGCGTCGCCGTTCCACCTGCGTGAGGAGGCCAGCTACAACATCGAGTTCAAGGCTTCGGACGCCAGTGCCAACCCCTACCTGTCGCTCGGGGCGATGATCGCCTGCGGGCTCGACGGTCTGGAGCGGCGGCTGGAGCCGGGCGAGCCCTGCGAGCGCGATCCCGCCCGCATGTCGGAGCAGGAGCGGCTGCGCGCCAAGGTGCGGCCGCTGCCCACCTCGATGCGGGAGGCTCTGGATGAGCTGGAGAGGGACGAGCTGCTGCGCGACAGCCTCGGTGAGCTGCTGTCGCGCTGCTACCTGACCGTGCGGGGCTCCGAGGAGGAGGCCTTCCGGGCGCAGGACGTGGACTTCGAGCTCCGCCACCACTTCTACCGGTTCTGACGTGGTCGACCTCTCCGATGTCGCTGTCGTCGACAACCACTGCCACGCCGTCGACGCCGACCAGCAGCTGCCCGACGTTGCGTCCTGGCGCGCCCGGTTCACCGAGTCCCCGGACCCGTCGACCCGGGCCCGGGACGCCGGTGACACCGCCTTCTACCACCGGTTGGTACGCCGGCTCGCGGCCTTCCACGGGGTGGCCGAGGACGAGAGCGCAATCCTCGAGCGACGGGCGACCCTGTCGACGGTGGAGCTGACGGCGGCCCTCGTACGCGACGCCGACATCGCGGGCATGGTGGTCGACACCGGGCATCCGCCTGCAGCACAGGCACTCTCGGGCCGGGACCTCCGGACGGCGACAGGGGTCCCGCAGGGCGACCTGCTCCGGCTGGAGCTGCTGTTCCAGGACCTCGTCGCGGAACACGCGACGCTGGACGACACGCTGTCGGCTCTGCGGGTCGCCCTCGCGGACCTGCGCGGTCAGGGCCTCGTGGGCCTCAAGAGCATCGTCGGCTACCGGACCGGGCTGGATGTCCGGCGATGGGACGGTGCGGACCAGGTGGCCGCCTTCCGCAGCGCCCGGGCCGAGGTCGGGGCGACCGGCGCCGTACGGCTCGGCCACCAGCCCCTGCTGGACACGATGCTGCACGTGGCCCTGCTCGCGGCCGCCGAGCAGCAGGTCCCGGTGCAGTTCCACGTCGGGTACGGCGACCCCGACGTCGACCTGCGGACCGCCTCGCCCCTGGGCCTGCGGGCCGTGCTCGAGGAGCCCGCCTACCGGGGCGCCCCGGTCGTGCTGCTGCACGGCTGCTGGCCCTACGTCCGCGAGGGTGCCTTCCTCGCCTCCGTCTACGGCAACGCCTTCCTGGACCTGTCGTACGGCATCCCGTTCCTGTCGCTGGGGGAGCTCACCTCGATGACCCGCGCCGCGCTGGGCGTCGCGCCGTTCTCCAAGCTGATGTACAGCTCCGACGGCTCGGGTGTCCCCGAGCTGCACTGGATGGGCGCGCACGACGGGCGGCGGGTGCTCGGCCGGGTTCTGGACGAGCTGGTCGCCGACGGTGACCTCGACGCGGGCCAGGCCCGGGGAGCCGGCGAGCGCATCCTGGCCGCGAATGCCTGGGAGCTCTACGGATTCGCAGGAGACCAGCCGTGAGGCTCGCCGGCAAGCGGGCCTTCGTGACCGGTGGCGGTGGGGCGCTGGGGCGGGCGAGCGCGCTGGCCTTCGCCCGTGAGGGGGCCGCCGTCGCGGTGGTGGACCTGGTCGCCGAGGCCGCGCAGGAGACCGTCCGGCTGGTCGCTGAGGCAGGCGGCGCAGCCGTCGCGGTCGTCGCCGACGTGGCGGACGAGGAGCAGGTCCGGGCCGCCGTCGCCACCGCCGTCGACGCCCTTGGCGGGCTGGACACGCTGTTCAACAATGCAGGGATCATGCCGCACCAGGACGGGTCGTTCCTGGACGCGGACCTCGACCTGTGGCGGACCGTCACCGCGACCAACCTGCACGGGACAGTGCTGTGCTCCCGGCACGTGGTCCCGCACGTCATCTCGGCCGGCGGAGGAGCGGTGGTCAACATGAGCTCGTTCCTCGCGGTGACCGGGACGACCTACCCGCAGGACGCCTACTCCGCGAGCAAGGGCGCCATCGCCTCGCTCACGACGTCGATGGCCGTCCAGCTCGGCCGGCACGGGGTGCGGGTGAACGCCCTCGCGCCGGGGCCGATCCTCACCCCGCACGTCGAGCAGTTCTTCCCCGATCCGGAGGCGCGTCGGGTCCGACTGGCCCGGGTCCCGCTGGGGCGATTCGGTACGCCGGACGACGCCGCCGAGCTGGCCTGCTTCCTGGCGTCCGACGCGGCCGGCTGGCTGACCGGGCAGGTCGTCGTCCTCGACGGCGGCATCTCCTGCCACTACCTGTAACCCACGACGAGAGGGTCCCGCCCGATGTGCCGACTGCTCGGCCACGCCAGCACCACACCGACGAGCCTGCTGGAGCTGCTCGGTGACGCCGACCTGGAGTCCTTCACCGCGCTGTCCCGCAAGCACGGGGACGGCTGGGGCACGGCCCGGGCCGCTGGGCACGCGCTGGCCGTCGAGAAGGCTCCGGACGCGGCCCACGCGAGCCGGCGCTTCGCCGAGCTGGCGCGGGAGGACTCGAGCGACCTGGCTCTGGTCCACCTGCGCTGGGCCACGCTGGGACTGCCCGTGGAGCCCGACAACACCCACCCGTTCAGCGACGGTCGGCTGGCGTTCGCCCACAACGGGTCCGTCACGCCGCGGACCGTCCTGGACGCGCTGGTCGATGACCGGGTGCGCCCGCTCCAGCGCGGCGACACCGACTCCGAGCTGCTCTTCCTCGCGCTGCTGTCCCGGCTGCCGGACGGTCCGGTCACGGACGACCAGGTCGTGCGGGCCTACGCCCAGATGCTCGCCGAGGTGCACGCGCTGCTCCCCGGGTGCAGCCTCAACAGCCTGCTGCTGACCCCGACCCGCCTGGTGGCGGCCTGCCGGCACGACCCGGCAGGGCACGAGTACGGCGACGTCGACTACTACCGGCTGGGCTGGCACGCGACGGTCTCGCGCGTCGTCGTCGCCTCCAGCGGGTGGGGCCGCGACTGGACCGACCTGCCCAACGGGCACCTACTGGAGGTCGACCGCGGCACGCTCCACACCCGGGTCAGCCCCTTGCCGGAGGCCGCCGGACCCCTCGTCGTCTGAGGCGGGCTACGGCAGGACGAAGCCGGTCGGCTCCGGGCGGGTGCCCACCTCCTGGTAGGGGACGATCCGTTCCCTGCCGTTGTTGAGCCCGCCACGGACGTCCAGGTCGAACCCGTGGCCAGCAGCGCGACGGGCCGGATGACCTGGGTGTCGTGGCAGCAGGCCGCCCGTCGGACGACGTCTTGCCGCCCGTCGCCGTCGACGTCACCGACCTGCGCCCGCAGCGAGCCGCCGTACGACGGGTAGGCCGCGAGCCCCGGCAGGCTGACGAAGGCACCCTGGTCGGAGCCGTCGTACTCGTCGTCGTCACCGGGTCCCGTCCGGCGGGCGCGACGATGCAGGCATGGGGACAGATCGGAGACAGCGCCCTCGATGCGGTGCAGCCCGAGGAGCTGCAACAGTGGACTCGCGCCGGCCGGGTCGAGGGTCCCTCCTGGAACCGGGACCGACCATCGGCTGGCGTCCTGCATCCCGGCTCCGTTGCTGCCGGGATGGTGCTCCGCCGCCGCTGGACGTCAGCCCCTCGTCGCTGGTTTCACCAACGATCCACCCCGGCGATCGCCGTCAAACGCTGCGTCAAACAGGTAGGTGCTGCACTCGGGCAAGCAGGTGCGACGAGCAGCGTCGCGCCACCTGAGTGGGGGCTCGCAGATGCCACTTTTCATGGACGTGCACAACATCGAGGGCGGGGTGTCGGCAGCTGACGTCGCCGGCGCCCACCAGGCAGACCTAGCCACCCAAGGTCCACACGGGGTGAGCTACCTGCGCTACTGGGTGGACGAGGAGGCAGGCAAGATCTTCTGCCTGGTGGACGCGCCCAATGCAGATGCGGCTCAGACTGTGCACCGGGAGGCGCATGGCCTCGTCGCGGACGAGATCTACCCCGTCACCGAGCACACGTGAGCGCCGGTCTGGCCACGTCTGTGGAGCAGCTCATGGAGGCTGCGGAAGCACGCTGGCTGGCCACGTGGGTGACCGGTCCCACGGAGCCCGAAGGAAGCGGTCTCGCGGTTGGTGCGAAGGCCCCGGACCTGACGTTGATCGACGACCGGGGCAATCAGCGCACGCTCGCCGAGTTCTGGTCCGGCCAGCCGGCGCTGGTGATGTTCTGGCGGCACTTCGGATGTGGTTGTGGTGCTGATCGGGCGACGAGGTTGAAGGCGGAGTGGGCGCAGTACGTCGAGGCCGGCCTGAACCCGGTCATCGTCGCGCAGGGAGAGCCGGCCCGGGCGGCGAAGTACCGGGCGCAGCAGCACCTTCCGTGTCCGGTCCTGTGCGATCCCGGCCATGACGCCTATCGCGCCTACGGTCTCGGCCAGTGGACCGTCGAGCGCGTCCTTTTCGACGCCCCGGCGGAGTACTGGAGCCACCCGCGTGAGTTGGGCGTCAGCTTCCAGGGCAGCAGACGCGACGAGGGCCGTCCTCTGGTCGATGATCCGTGGCGGGCCGTGGGCGAGTTCGTCATCGGTACGGACGGCCGCGTCCGGCTGCCTCACCTATACCAGTCCTGCGAGGACTTCCCGGACCCCCGGGTGCTCACGGCGGCTGCCCGGCTCAGCTGAGGCTTGGACGATCGTCGCGACTGTGGAACGTTGGCGCCTGTGAGCCTGTCCATCCACCTTCTGGGTCAGCCGCGGATCCTCTCGTCGTCCGGTGACAGCTACGTGTTCCGAAGCCGGAAGAGCTGGGCACTGCTCGCCTACCTGGTCCTCACCGAACGGCCGCCGGCACGCAGCGAGCTGGCCGGCCTGCTGTTCGGTGACGCGCAGGACCCGATGCGGGCGTTGCGTTGGAGCCTGACCGAGGTACGCCGAGGGCTCGGCGACAGTGGTTCTGTCGACGGGGACCCCGTCGTACTCCTGCTGGCACCCGATGCCACGGTGGACGTGAATCTCGTCAGCGCCGGCTTGGCCGCGGATGCCGTCCGACTTCCCGATCTAGGCTGCACGCTCCTGACGGGCCTTTCCGTCAAGGGAGCTGCGGCTTTCGACACCTGGCTGCTGTCCAAGCAGCGCAAGCT
>Ga0123336_10002475_pt1 | contig 16019 bp, 12 predicted proteins | sample SSSSmetaG_FD_96466 | JGI IMG/M metagenome (GOLD analysis project Ga0123336, IMG submission 96466) | Glacier valley bacterial and archeal communities from Borup Fiord, Nunavut, Canada, to study Microbial Dark Matter (Phase II) - ​SSSS metaG | ecosystem: Environmental > Aquatic > Freshwater > Ice... | reverse complement strand
TTCGAGGAGGCCGCCTTCGGCACCACGAAGTCGATGCGCTATGCACGCATCATCTCGTGCGGTGATTGCCGCGGCTCCGGCTCCGCGCCCGGCCATTCCGCCGACACCTGCAGCGCCTGCAACGGTCGCGGCCGCGTGCGGTTCCAGCAGGGGCTCTTGCCGATCGCCGTCGAGCGTGTCTGCCAGCGCTGCAAGGGTCGCGGCACCGTCGTCGTGCAAGCGTGTGACGCCTGCAAGGGCAGCGGCCTCATCACGAACGAGAACGAGATCGAGATCACGATCCCCCCGGGCGTCGAGCACGGCGCTACCCGCGTGGTGAACGGCGCTGGCAACCGCCCGCGCCCCGACAAGCCCGCGGGCGACCTCGAGCTCGAGATCCGCGTGGCGCCCCATCCTTTCTTCCGGCGCGCCGCGGACGACGTCGTCTGCACCGTCCCGCTCGCGTTCACGCAGGCGGCGCTCGGCGCCGAGGTCGAGGTCCCCACGCTCGACGGCAAGGGCAAGCTCCGGGTGCCCGCCGGAACGCAGGCCGGCACCACGCTCCGCATCAAGGGCAAGGGCATGCCGAAGCGCAACGGCATCGGCCGCGGCGATCAGCGCGTCGAGGTGAGTGTCGAGGTTCCGACGTCGCTGACGGAGCGCCAGCGCGAGCTGCTCGAGCTCCTCGCGAAGGAGCTGGGCGACGAGGTCCAGCCCCAGCGCAAGCGCTTCATGGACAAGCTCCGCGACCTCTTCGAGTGAGGCGCAGTCGCGGGACGCGGGGCTCGATCAGAGGCCGGCGAGCTCGACCAGGCCCACCGCGGTGAGGCCCACGAAGGTCGCGAGCACCTCGTCGACCGGGATCGCCGTGAGCTCCGCGATCTCGCCGACTGACGCGCGCCCGTCGACATGCAGCAGCAGGAACGAGGCGCGCAGCTCCAGGTCGGTCGGGGGAACGAGCTTCGTGCGCACCGGCACGGCGACGTCGAGCGGGAGCCGCGGCAACGCCGGATGGCGGAGCGACGTCTCGAACGCGTGGGACGCGACGTTGTAGTCTGGCACCGACGTGGGACGCGCCGAGGGAAATGCGGCCCATTCGTGCCCGGCGCTGGCCGGCGCCGGCGTGGTCTCGCGCTCGCGCTCGCGCTCGACGCGGACGCCCGAGGCGGCGACGTCACTGTCGTGCGACGCGCCGCGCAGGTCTTCAGCGAGCGTTTCGCGTGCCTTCGGTGAGCCCATCGACTGGGGGGTCGTTCCACGACTTGCCCGCGGCGTCCACCGATCGAGACCTCCGCGTCCCGCTCTTCGACGTCTCACGTCGAAAGCAGCGCGAGGACAACCACGAGACACGACTGCGCGGGCAGCGTCATCATCGCGAGACTCCAGGTCTCGGCTGCGGCCGCTCGGGAACGAGCGAGATCGGGCCGGACGCGCGCACGTGATCAACCCGCGCGGCCGGGCCCGCACTGGAGTTGGGTGGAAACGTCTGGGTGAAAGATTCGGCTCGAACGTCACTCAAAAATGAGTTACGTGACACGTCCCTGTTTCCATGGTGGGTGCGGGGGGACGTTCGTGACAACCTAGGAGCCCGTCCCGATGTCCGAGGCGACCCAGGCAGCCAGCCCGCAGCCGACCCCGTCCACCGCGGCGGCGGAGACGCCCGTCCCCACGAAGGACGCCGCTGCGCCCGTGCGCATGCGCTGCGAGGCGCGCGGGATCAAGAAGAGCTTCGGGAACACGTCGATCCTCAAGGGGGTCGACCTCGAGATACCCGAGGGCAGCTTCGCTGTCCTCGTCGGGCCGAGCGGCTGCGGGAAGTCGACCCTCCTCCGCCTGGTGGCGGGCCTGGAGGAGGCGGACGAGGGCGTCATCCGCATCGCCGAGCGCGACGTCACGAACCTCCCCCCGCGCGACCGCGACATCGCCATGGTCTTCCAGAGCTACGCGCTCTACCCGCACCTCAGCGTGCGCGACAACCTCGAGTTCGGGCTCCAGCTGCGCAAGACCGAGCGCGCCGAAATCGACAAGCGCGTGAGCGAGGCGAGCAAGCTGCTCGGGCTCGACTCGCTCCTCGATCGCCTGCCCAAGCAGCTCTCGGGCGGTCAGCGCCAGCGCGTCGCGATGGGCCGCGCCATCGTGCGGCGGCCCACCATCTTCCTCTTCGACGAGCCGCTCTCGAACCTCGACGCCGCGCTCCGCGCCGAGGTGCGCGTCGAGATCCGCCGTCTCCACGATCGCCTCGAGGCCACCACGCTCTACGTCACGCACGACCAGGTCGAGGCGATGACGCTCGCCGACACGCTCTGGGTGCTGAACGGCGGGCTCGTCGAGCAGAAGGGCCCGCCGCTCGAGGTTTACGAGCGGCCGCGCACCAGGTTCGTCGCCACGTTCCTCGGCTCGCCAAAGATGACGATGCTCGACGGCGTGCTCGTCCGCGAGAACGGGCGCTTCCTCGCGGAGGGCGGCGGCGTCCGGGCCGTCGTCGACGACGACCGCTTCGGCAGCTCGCTCGAGGAGGGCCGCCAGGTGACCATCGGGATCCGCCCGCACGACCTCGGGCTCGCCAAGAACGGCGCGGCCACGGTCGCGGAGCTGAAGGTGGAGCTGGTCGAGGCGCTCGGCTCCGAGGCCTTCGCGCACGGCTGGCTCCGCGCGAGCGGACCCTCGGTGGTGGCGCGGCTCGACGCCGACGACGCGCGCTCCGTCCGCTCGGGCAGCGCCATCCCGCTCGCCATCGCGCCGGCCCGCGTTCATCTCTTCGATCCGAAGAGCGGCGTCGCGCTCGGCATCTGACGCGAATGCGCGCGCTCGCCGTCCTCGTCGCGCTCGTGCTGACGCTCGTCACCCTTCCGGGGTGCGGGGAGCCGCCGCGCGGCGTCGTGATCTGGCATCCCTATCGCGGCGGTGAGCAAAAGGCGCTCGAGCAGCTCGCAGCGCGCTTCGAGGCCGAGCGGCACGTGCCCGTCACGATCCTCGCGATCCCATACGAGGCGTACCTCTCGAAGCTCGAGGCGGCGATCCCGCGCGGCAACGGGCCCGACCTCTTCCTCGGCCCGCACAACCGCCTGGGCGAGTACCTGCTGCACGGGCTCGTCGCGCCCGCGGGCGACGCGTTCCCCGAGGCCGACGTCGCGATCTACGAGCCGCAGACCGTCGCCGCCGTCACCACCGAGGGGCAGCGATGGGCCGTGCCGCTGGCGAGCAAATGCATCGCGCTCTACGTCAACACCGACCTCGTGGCGACGCCGCCGCGCACGCTCGGGGAGATCGCCGCGAAGAAGGCGTCGCTGCCGAAGGGCACGTGGCCGCTCGTGTACGAGGCCCAGAGCGTCTACTTCCACGCCGCCATCCTGCACGCCTACGGCGGCACGCTGTTCGCGAACGAGACCTTTGCCATGGTGGGCCCGGCCGCCGAGCGCTCGCTCGACGAGGCGCGCGAGCTCACCAAGCAGGGCATCGTCCCGCAGGAGCCGAGCGGCGACCTCGTGAGGCAGCTGTTCGCCTCCGGCAGCGCGGCCACCGCGATCAGCGGACCGTGGCTGGCCGGCGACCTCGAGAACGGCCGCGTGCACTACGAGGTCGTGCCGCTGCCCACCATCGAAGGCGCGGGCGCGATGCGCCCGTACCTGACCGTCGAGGGCGCGTTCCTCACGCGCGAGGGCGCGGAGCAGCCCGAGGCCCGCGCGTTCGCGCGCATGCTCGGCACCGAGGCCGCGGCGCGAGAGCGCGCGGAGACCGGCCAGCAGGTGGTCGCGACGCGCTCGTTCTGGACCACCGAGGCTTCACGCGCGCCGGCGCTGAAGATCCTGCGCGCGTTCCACGAGGCGAGCAACGACGCCATTCCCATGCCCGTCTCCTTCGCCATGAACCCTGTCTGGGTGCCCGCGGAGGATGCCCTGAAGAAGGTCATTCGCGGCGAGGAGACCGCGAAGGTCGCGCTCGACGAGGCGAAAGCTTTCTACGTCGACGTCATGAGGCCCCCACCGCCCTCACCGTCTCCTGCTCCTCTCATCATCGTGCTCGGGCTCGTGCTGCTGGCCGGCGCGTACTACGCGCTGCGCCGGGCCCGCGCGCCGGGGTTCCGCCGCGAGCTGCGCGCGTCGAAGCCCGCGTACAAATACGTCGTCCACTCGGTGCTCACCATCCTCGTGCTGGTGGTGTTCCCGCTGCTCGCCGGCGCCGCAACGTCGTTCTTCGCGGGCACGCGCGACCATCCCCAGTTCGTGGGCCTCTCGAACTACTGGGAGATCCTTTCGGTGCGCGGAAAGCCCTTCACCGAGTACCTCTCGCACGGGTCCTTCTACCTCACACTCCTCGTCACCGTGCTGTGGACGGTGGTGAACGTCGTCGCGCATGTGGGGCTCGGCCTCGTGCTCGGCATCATGCTCGCGCGTCCGTTTCTCCGCCTCCGCGCGTTCTATCGCGTGCTGCTCATCCTGCCGTGGGCGGTGCCGTCGTACGTCACCGCGCTCGCCTGGAAGGGCATGTTCCATCGGCAGTTCGGCGCCGTGAATGCCATCCTGGTCGCGCTGGGGGCGGAGCCGGTGTCGTGGTTCGCGAAGTTCTCCACCGCCTTCACCGCGAACGTCGCCACGAACGTGTGGCTCGGCTTCCCGTTCATGATGGTGGTGGTGATGGGCGCGCTCACGTCGATCCCGAAGGACGTGCTCGAGGCCGCCGAGGTCGACGGCGCGACGCGCTGGCAGACCTTCCGTCTCGTCACCTTGCCCCTGCTCCGCCCCACGCTCCTCCCCGCCGTCGTGCTCGGATCGGTGTGGACGTTCAACATGTTCAACGTCGTGTACCTCGTCTCCGGCGGAGAGCCCAACGGCAAGACCGACATCCTCGTGAGCGAGGCCTACCGGTGGGCCTTCGCGCGCAACGCGCAGTTCGGCTACGCCGCAGCGTACGCGGTGATCATCTTCGGCCTCCTCGCCCTGATGACGCGCGTGCTCGGCACCATCGGCAAGGGCGAGGAGGCGAAGCCGTCGTGAGCGCCGACCTCGCCCAGAACGACCGCGCCTCGCCGCTCGAGCGCATGGCGGTCAACGCCATCCTCGTCATCGCAGTGATCTACGCGCTCTACCCGGTGCTCTGGGTGATCTCGCTCGCGTTCTCGAAGGGCGGCACGCCCGAGCTGCGCGCGCTCCCCATCCCGCGCTACCGCGACCTCTCGCTCGACAACTTTCGCCTCGTCACCGGCTGGGGCGACCCCGCGCGCAGCTGGCTGTTCGTGCGCCAGCTCGGCAACTCGCTCATCGTCTCGCTCGCCACCGCCGCCGGCGCCATCCTCATCGCGACACCGACCGCGTATGCGCTCGCGCGCCACGAGTTCGTCGGCAAGAGCGCGGGCCTGCGCACGCTGCTCCTCACGCAGATGTTTCCCGGCGTCGCCAGCGCGGTGCCGCTCTACCTGATCCTCGACGCGCTGCACCTTCTCGACACGCGAACGGGGCTCGTCCTCGTCTACGCGGCGACCGCCGTGCCCTTCGCGATCTTCCAGCTGCGCGGCGCGTTCCTCGCGATCCCGGTCGATCTCGAGGAGGCCGCGATGGTCGACGGGGCAACGCGCACCCAGGCCTTCCTCAAGGTGGCGCTGCCCGCCGCGCGCCCCGCCATCGCGGTGACCGCGCTGTTCGCCTTCATGAGCGCGTGGAACGAGTTCATCCTCGCCGCCACGCTGCTCGGTCGCGAGAGCGCATTCACGCTGCCGGTGGTGCTCCAGAGCTACGTCGGCGAGTACAACACGTCGTGGGGCGCGTTCGCGGCCGGCGCGATCCTGGTGAGCGTACCGGTCATGGCGCTCTTTTACGTGGCGCAGCGCCAGCTGGTGAGCGGCCTCACGTCCGGCGGCGTGAAGGGCTAGTTCCTCGACGCTGCGGCTTGGCCGCTTGGCCGCTTGGCCGCTTGGCCGCTGGCGGCTTGGCTGCTTGGCCGCCGAGCTCTCGTCTCGACGGAGCCGGTCACCTCCACTGCGGAGAGGTGCTAGCGCACTAGCTGCTCAGGCGCCGCCGAGGACCTTCACGAGCAGCTCGGCGCGCGACGTCACGCGCGCCGCGCGGAGGATGCGGCCCACGTGGAACTCCACGTTGCGCTCCGAGCACCCGAGCGCGGTGGCGATCTCCTTGTTCGCGCGCCCCTCGGCAACGAGCGCGAAGACGTCGCGCTGCCGTTTCGAGAGGCCGAGCCGTTCGGGCCACTCCGAGGCCGCGCCTCCGGCCGTGGTCCGCGCGTGCGGCTTCGATAGCGCACGGTCGCCGATCAGCGCGTAGGCGTCCTCGAGCTGCGCAGCGACGAGCTGCAGCACCGAAGACGCCGCGTCGCGCCGGCGGCGCCTGAGCGGCGGGGGAAAGTATCCTTCGAAGTGCGCCGTGCGCTCGTCGGTCATGCGCATGGTCACCTCGGCGGGCGGCAGCTCGAGGTGGAGCGGAACGAGCGAGGCGAACGTGCGCGTCGCTCGGTGGTACGCCGGGCACGGGCGGTATCCCGCGTGAACCTGCTCTCGCCAGCGGATGCGACCGTCGGACGAGCGTTCGATCTCCTCGGCGTCGACGTTGCGAAACGACGTCTGCAGGTAACGGAACATCATGAAGCGCAGCAGGGAGAGCGGGCTCACGAAGATCGACGCGAAGACCCGGAGCTCGGCATACACGGCGGTCGTCATCGCGAGCCGGGCCACGCGCGCGAAGCCCTCGGGTCCGCCGCAGGCGACCTCGAGACGCTCCCAGACCTGCGCGAAGTCGTCCCAGCTCACGCCCGCGCCCGACGGGCGCGCGAACGAAGGGAACGCATCGAACAACGCGCCGCGATCGATGCCGCCCGCCTTGGCGAGGTCACTGGTGAAGTGGACGATGCGCACGGAGACCTCGCGCATCAGCCGGATCTCAGGACCTTCACGAGCAGCTCGGAGCGCGATGCCACGCGCGCCGCGCGGAGGATGCGGCCCACGTGGAACTCCACGTTGCGCTCCGAGCACCCGAGCAGCGTGGCGAGCTCCTTGTTCGCGCGCCCCTCGACGACGAGCGCGAACACGTCACGCTGGCGGTTCGAGAGCTCGAGCCGCTCGGGCCAGCCTGCTGCGAGCACGCCATCGCCTCCCGTCGCCGGCTTCACGCGGAGGCGATCGCCGATGAGCGCATACGCCTCGTCGATCTGCGCGGCGACGAGCGTGAGCACCGAGGATGCCGCGTGCGTGCCGCGCTTCGCGAGGGGCGGGTGCGCCGGCAGCCGAGCCACGAACTCCGCGGAGCGCTCGGTGAGGATGGTCATCTCGGAGGTCGCCGCGGGCAGACCGAGCGGCAAAGGCATCATCGTCGAGAAGGTGCGTGAGGCGCGGTGGTAGGCCGGGCAGGGTCGGTACTGCGGCTGGATGGTCTCTCGCCAGCGAAGGACGTTGTCCGCGGAGAAGTCGAGCTCCTCGACGTCGACATTGCGGAACGACGTCCGCATGTGGCGGAACATGAAGAAGCGAAAGACCGCGACCGGGCTCATGAACACGCCCGCCAGCGCACGGAGCTCGGGGTAGGCGACGGGCACGGCGAGGTGGGCCGCGCGCGCGAAGCCTTCGGGACCTCCGGTGGCCTCCTCGAGTCGTTCCCAGAGCACGGCGAAGTCGTCCCAGTCCATCCAGCTCGGCGGCGGCGGCCGCTTGCCCGCGCGCGGGGCGAGCGCGGGAAAGCCCTCGTAGAGCGACGCCTCATCGACCTCGGCGGCGCGCGCGATCTCGTGCAGGAAGTGCAGGATGCGCACGGAGACTTCGCGCATGGATCGGCCGGAGTCTAAGGAGAAGCGAGCGCGACTGTCGATGGCCCCGGCGCGCGGCGAGCGCGTAACGCAGAATCCGTACTCCCCAGGGGGTATGCGATGCGTCAGATCGCCGCCTTCTTTCCGGAGGAACGCGCGCCTCGACGAGTTGCCTTAGGGCGCCCAGACCGCGCGCGGAGGTCGATCCTCCTCGACTCCAAAGAATGGCGCAGGGCATCGTACGCGTTGCTTTATTCGGCGGGGGACGGCGAGGAAGCCCATGCGTGAGAGGACGATGATCGTGGTGCTCGCGGCGGTGCTCGCGATCGCCGCGCGCGCGAACGCGCAGGAGCAGCTCCCGCCTCGACAGGTCGGACCGCAGCAAGACGCCCGCTCCGTCGCGCCGCCGAAGATCGGCTTCGACGAAGCGGTCAAGCGCGCCACGACACGCAACGTAATGGCCCGCGTCGCTGATCAGGAGGTGCGCCGCGCCGAGGCGCTCGTGGAGCAGGTGCGCGCCGAGTGGCTGCCCACGCTCCGCGCGAACGGCGTCTACACGCGGCTCGACCAAGATCGCGTGCTGAACGGCAGAACCATCCAGGGGATCGACAGCGTCAGCGCCAACCTCGTGCTCAATGTCCCGCTTCTCGCGCCGAGCGCGTGGGCCGAAAGTGGACGCGCGAAGTCCGATCGCGAGTACGCGAAGCTCTCCGCCGCCGACGTGCGGCGCCAGCTCGCGCTCTCGACCGGCCGCGCCTACCTCACCATCATCGCCCAGCGACGGATCCTCGAGACCTCGATCCAGGCGCGCGACACGGCGCGCGCGCACGAGGAGTTCTCGAAGGCGCGGCTCGAGGGCGGCGTCGGCAACCGGCTCGATGCCGTTCGCGCGGGTCAGGAACGCGCGACCGCCGAGACGCGCGTGTTCAACCAGACCATCGCGCTGTATCGCGCGCAGGAGGCGCTCGGGGTGCTCGCCGCCGAGAACGGCCCGCTCGACGCGGCCGACGTGAACCTCTCCGAGGCGCCCACGCTCACCGCGGCGCTCGGCGAGATGGAGCGCGTTCGCACCGACGTGGTCGCGGCGCGCCAGCGCGTCGATGCGACGCGCCGCTCGTCGCGCGATTCGTACGCCGACTACCTGCCGATGCTCGACGCCGTGGCGCAGCCGTTCTACCAGAATCCCGCCACGCTGACGCTGCCCACGACCGGCTGGCAGGCCCAGCTGGTCCTCCGCATCCCGCTCTATGACGGCGGGCTCCGCTACGGCCTGGAGCACGAGCGCGAGGCGCTGTTCGCCGAGTCGAAGGCCAAGCTCGAAGGCCAGCTCCGTCAGGCACGGTCCGAGGTGCGCGTCGCGTTCGAGGCCGTGCAGCGCACGGACGAGGCGCTGGTCCGCGCCCGCGAGGCCTCCGCGCTCGCGGAGGAGTCGCTCCAGCTCTCGCAGCTCGCGTACCGCGCGGGCGCGACCTCCAACATCGAGGTGGTCGACGCCGAGCGCCGCGCGCGAGACGCGGAGACGGAGGCTGCCATCGCGGAGGACAGCGCGCGCCAGGCCCGCCTCGATCTCCTCGCCGCGTCCGGCCGGTTCCCCGATCTGCGCTGACCGCAGGGTTCTTGGCCCGGGCGCGCCGGATGCGCGATGACGGGATCATGCGTCCGCTCGAGCCTCCCGCACCGAAGAAGCGCGCGACCGCGTCGAAGAAGCCGGCGGCGGCGCCCGAGCGACGGAAGAACGCCGACCGCCGCACCAGCGACGATCGCCGCGAGCTCCCGCCGCGGCCCGAAGGACGACGACGCGGCGGCGGAAGGCGCGCCACCGATCCCCGCGAGGCCTGACCTGGACGCAGGCGAGCGGCAAAGGCATGAGGTGCGCCGTGTCTCGATCCTCCCCGTTGCTGCGCGCGACCGCGATGAGCAGCGTCGTCGCGCTCGCCGTCGCGGCGTGTAGCCGCTCGACGGTCCCCGTCGAGGCCGCCGCCGAGACCGCCGCGAGCGCCGCGCCGGTGACCGCCGACGCCGCGACCACGAGCGCCGCCATCGCGGACGCAGCTCCCGAGGCTGCTGTCGCTGCGCCCGAGGTGGGGCCCGATCCCTTCGGCAAGGCACGCGCGGCGCCTCGCATCCTGTGCAGCGGCGTGGCCGGCAAGCACGTCGCCGAGCGCGATCTGCGGACGTCGTTCGTGTCGGGCGACGATCTCCTCGCGATCGTGAATCGCTCGCCGACCGGCCAGCTCGCGCCGGACTGGGCGCCGAACGATCTCGTCGATCTGCGGAATGGCCAGAGCACGGCGGCCTCCGACTGCGACAAGGTGCAGTGCCTCCGCAAGGAGGCCGCCGGCGCGCTCGGCGAGCTCCTCGGCGAGATGAAGAAGCGCGGCTTCCCGGGCAAGGTCGAGTCCGCGTACCGCGGCTACGGCACGCAGTGCGGCACGTTCCTGCGCTGGGCGGCGAAAGGGGCCCCGCGCGTTCGCGGGGAGAAGACAGACGGCGGCTTCTGCGAGGCGACGGAGCAGTCCGCGCTGCCGGGACACAGCCAGCACCAGCTGGGCACGACCGTCGACCTCTTCACCGAGGAGTGGGCCGCGAACGAGCGCGGCGTCTTCCGCGAAGGCTTCGGCTGCACGCCCGCCGGCAAGTTCCTCCAGGAGCACGCGACCGAGCTCGGGTTCGTGATGCCGTACCCGATCCATCCCGACGACCGGCATCCGAAGCAGAGCTGCGTCGTGCGCTGGGACATCCCGATCAACATCAACCCGAAGACCGGCTACCGCTTCGAGCACTGGCATCTGCGCTACGTCGGCAAGGACGCGGCCGCGCGCTTCGCGAAGGCGCTCGCGGCGAGCGGAGCGGGAACGCCCAACGAGATCACCGTCGAGCAGTGGCTGCGCGCGGAGAAGGGCGGACTGGGCGCGGCCGACGCCGAGCTGCCCGTGTGTGACGGCTGCAACTGCGGCGCGTGCAGCACGCTGTCCGCGCCGGGCGACAGCGCGTGCGACACGAGAGGCGGCGCGCTCCACCTCGACGAGCACGGCCGACCGATCCCGCAGATCAACGCGCCGCAGATCGCGTCGGCGAAGCGGGCGAGCGGCAAGAAGTGGAAGGGCCACCTCGTCGAGGTGAAGGTCACGATCCCCGAGGGCGTCGCGACGCAGCCGCCGATCGTCGGGCCCGACGGCGCAGGCTACGCGGCCGGCGCGACGTTCGAGAAGCTCTCGCCCTACCCCGACGTGCCGCCGCGCGGGTTCACGCCGCTCGCAGGCGCGTGGGTGGTGGGGGTCGAGCCGGTCCCGAACGACACGGGCACGCCCTGGCCGTGGCGCGCGGGGCTGAGCCCCTCGGTCGTCGGGCAGACGTACAATCGCGCGAACGTGCTGCTGCCGGCGCATCCGGGCTCGCTGACGCTGAAGGTGCCGATCCCCGACGCGCCCTCGAAGGTGCGCGTGGTGGTGATGGAAGCGGGGGTGCCCAAGGGCGAGCCGCTGATCGTCGAGCTGCGCTAGCTCCCGAGCGAGAGCTACGCGCGCATCGGGATCTCGGGGGCGAGCTTGAAGAACGCGTTGCGCTCGGGATCGTTGTAGCTCGCCCAGTCCGGGGCCCACGGCGTGACCTTCACGTTGCCGGGGTTCATGCTGCCGTCGCCGGTGATGGTGAGCGCCATGGGCGACACATCGCGGTACGTGCTCTCCGCGGGCAGGTCACCGTTGTCCCGGCCGCCGGCCGAGAAGAGCGTGAAGAGCCGCGCGTGATCGTCGTCGGCATAGGAGGAGGCGAAGCCCGAGAGCACCTTCTCGTGGCCGCGCACCATGGTGTGTGAGCCGACGCGCTGCATGAACGCGCGGAACTGCATGCGTCCGAACGCGAAGCGTGAGGCCTGATCCTGGAGGTCGGCGGGGATGACGTCCGCGGTGCTGGGATCGCTCCACATCATCTGGAAGCGCATGTCGGCGTCGTTGAGCGAAGAGAGATCCTTCCAGCGCTCCTTGACCAGGCGGTCCTTGGGGATGCCGCCGTGCACGAAGAGGAAGCGATCGAACAGCAGCATGTTCGGCATCTCTTCGAACAGCGTGCGGTAGTGCCGGAACACGTCGATGGGGAGCAGCGGCTTCAGCGTGTTGATGGCCTCGGCGGGCTTCACGCCGCCGTACATCGTGCCGTTCACCTCGACGTAGTACTCGTGGTTGCCACGGAGCATGACCACGTGGTCGGGCGCAGTCACGAACAGCTGCATGGCGGTGCGGAGCACGCCGTTGATGCTGAAGAGCCCGCGATCGATGTAATCACCAAGCAGGATCAGCAGCGGATACGGCTGCGAGTTGTCCTTGCGGTAGGCGTCGACGCGCTCGAAGAACTTCGACTGGAGCACCGTCGCCTTGAGGATGCTGTAGCAGCCGTGCAGGTCGCCGAGCACGGTGAGCTCGTAGCGGTCGCCGGGCTTGGGCATCCGCGCATACACGTGGCCGTCGAGGAAGGCCTCGGTGCCGGCGAGCTCCGCGACGCTCTTCTTGCCGGTGAGGCGCCCGTTGCCCTTCTCGCGCTGCTGCTTCAGCACGGCGAGCGCGCGGTCGATGAGCTGGCGGTCCGCGCCGACCTGCCGCGTGATGGTCTCGGGATCGGCCGAGAAGTGGAACTCGAACGGCTTGAAGAAGGGGTGATCGACGGTGCTCGGCGTCGACGCGCGGGGGCTGTCCACCACCATGCTGCGTGCGCTGTCGGCCCCTTCCGGCGGCCCCGAGTCGATGATCTCGAGGCCGAGCTCGTCCTCGAGGAAGCTCCCCAGCTCGGCGCGGAACTGCACCTCGGCGGGATGGGCGACGCCGTCCGCGAGGAGCAGGTGATCGATGAGATCCATCAGCTGCTCCTGACCGCCGCGGTCGAAGCTCTTGAAGATCTCGAAGCACCGCACCTTGAGGCGCGCGTGCACGAAGGCCTTGGGGTCCTCGCCCTCGGAGACGCTCTCCGTGAAGAGATCCTTCACGTTCTGGTCGATGCCCTCGAACACCTCGTGGAAGTGCCGGGTGTACTTCGTGATGACCTCGTCGCGAACGTCCTTCGCGGCATCGGGCATCGCGTCCGTGGCGCGATGCTCGATGAGCTGGCGGATGATGTCCTTAACGAAGCTCTTCTCCTTCGCGTCGAAGTCGCCGTCGATGTAGCCGAACGTCACGAGGTAGAAGATCACCGCGTGCATCTGCTGCTCGGCGCGGAGCGGATCGGTGCTGAACGTGATCACGGCTAAAGCGTAGCGCCTTTTGTTTTCAGAGTGGGTGCTTCGACGTGCACGCGCCCGTCGGGCCGGTGCCGCTGTCGCCGCCGCGGATCCACTGCGTGTCCTTGCACTGGTACCAGAGGCTGTCGAACTTCGATTCGACGCACGTGCCGGTGTCGACCATCTCGTCGAGCGTGCCCGAGAAGCAGCCGCCCTCCCCCGTGCCGTCGGTGGGATCGGCCGGCGCCGGCGTCGACCCCGCGTCCGCCGGGGCGGGATAGCGATCGCACTCCGACTTGTGCTTCTTGTAGCCGTACCAGGCGTTCGAGCCCTGGCTCTCGTAGATCGCGAGCGCGCACTTCGTGTTCCTCGCCGCGTCGTAGAGGCCGGTGGAATTCGAGGGGCATCCCGAGTCGCCGTAATGGCTGCTGTTGACCTGGAACAGGCCGTAGTCGGAGCTGCCGTTGCGGTTCTTGTTCGAGGCGCGCTCGTAGAAGTTCGACTCGTACTTGATCGTGCACAGCATCTTGCCGATCACGTTCGACGGGAAACCGGCCTGGCGCATCAGGGTCGCGGCCTCGCGCTCGGAGAGGCGCCGTCCGGCGAGGAGGTGGTCCTGCGATTCGCCGACCCCTTCCTCGGGAACCTGGGCGGCGCAGCCTGCGATCGCCGTGAGCGTGAGCATCGCCGCGGCGAGAAAACGTAGATTCTGTCCCACGTGAGTACCTCTCTTTGATGCCGGTCGCCCCGTCCCAGCACACACCTCAGCAGGCGTCGGACCGTGTGCGTACGGTCGCGCAAGTGCTTGCAATTATTGGCACGAGCCCACTGGGTTGCCCCGCCCCCGATCCGCTCAGGGTGGATCGGGCAGGGTCCGAGGATCCATGATCGGGGCCTCAGCGGGCGGGTTCGGCGGGATGATCGAGCCGTCGATCACGTGGTACTCGCGCACGTCCCACGTGCTCTTCGGGAAGTCCTCGCGCTTGCAGCGCTTGCCCATCCCGAGCACCACGACGCTGTAGCCCTTCTCGCTCAGGCGCAGCGCGGAGACGCTGCCGACGAAGCGGGAGCCGACGACGATCGCAAAGTCATCCCGCCTCACCACCCGAACTCGGTCACGCGCGAAGGCTAGCGAGAATTTCGGCCGCGATAGTAGGATGCGGCGCGTGGTGCGTCCGCTGCCCCCATTCATCCCGCCGGGGAGCGTCCTCGGCGGCAAGTACGCGCTCGGCGCCAAGCTGGGCGCGGGCGGCATGGGGATGGTCTTCGAGGCCACCGATCCCAACGGCCGCGCGGTCGCGGTCAAGACGCTGCTCGTGGGGCCCGGCGCGTCGATCGCTGCGGCGGAGACACGCGCGCGCTTCGACCGCGAGATCGAGACGACCGCGCGGCTCCAACACAAGAACGTGCTGACGCTGCTGGATCACGGCGTCGACGACGCGACCGGCGCGCCGTACCTCGTGATGCCGCGCATGCGCGGTGAGGACCTCGCGCAGCTCCTCGCGCGCGTGAAGCTGATCGAGCCGAGCGTCGCGGTGCCGCTGGTCATCCAGGCGTGCCGCGGCGTCGCGGCGGGGCACGCGGCGGGGATCATCCATCGCGACCTCAAGCCGTCGAACCTGTTCCTCGAAGAGGAGGATGGCCTCGTGGTGGTGAAGGTGTCCGACTTCGGACTCGCAAAGGTGCAGGACGCAGGCATCGACTCGCTCACGAACTCGGGGGCGGTGATGGGCACGCCGCACTACATGTCCCCGGAACAGGCGCAGGACGCGAAGCGCGTCGATGCGCGCACCGACGTCTACTCGCTGGGCATGGTGCTCTATCACTGCCTCACCGGCGGCCCGGCGTTCACGAGCCAGGGATCGTTCATGGGGTTTCTCGTGGGTCAGACCGCGGTTAAGCCGGTGCAGCAGTCCGCGCCGTGGGTGCCGCCCGACCTCGCGCGGGCCGTGCACGCCGCGGTCCTCCGCGCCGCCGACGCGCGGTGGCCGGACCTCGGCGAGCTGGAGCTCGGCCTGACGATGGCGGCCGGGTTCGAGATGGCGAACGCCCCGCTCTACAAGGCGTCGCTCGCGGGCCTCTCGCAGATCACGCGCCAGGAAGCGGCCACAAAGGCCGATCTCCCGACGCACTGGCAAGACTTGCTTCGCCGCTAGACCGAGAGGTTCGACCGCCAAGTCGCCAAGTCGTCCAGGCGTCCAGGCGAGATTTTTTGCACGAGTTCGTACGAGAGAGACGAAAGCGGCCTCGTCCTCTCTCGCGCGAAGCGCGAAGCGCGAAGCGCGCAAATGTCCCTTGGCGGACCTGGCGTTCTCTCCCTCTCGCTTCGTGCAGAGGCCAGGCGAGAGGGGTTTGGCGCGCCCGGGTGGACTCGAACCACCGACGACTCGCTTAGAAGGCGAGAGCTCTATCCAACTGAGCTACGGGCACCGGAGACTCTTCTTCTTATCGCATCTTCGCGGCGCCTGCGAAGCCGTCCCGCGTCGAGTATGGTGGCCCCTCCATGACGACGGCCGAAGGACTGCGGGGCGACGCGCTGACGAGCGCTTTCAAGGATGCCGTCGCAGGGCGTCCGGACCGCCTTTACGTGCTGCTCAGCAACGCGTCGGGGCTCCCTGGGACCCGCGTGAACATGGTCCTGGCGCAGGCCTTTGCCGTGGATTGTGTGGCCCTGGGCAAGGCCTCCGACAAGCTCGTCATCGAGATGTGCAACCTCGACGCGGAGCGCGCCCCTGGCGACAGCGGCGGCGAGTTCCTGCCGGTCTGCGGTGTGCTGGCGCTCGGCTTCCGCTCCGCGCACGACCCCAACCCCCTCCTCCGCAAGAAGGCCCTGCTCATCCTCCACGCGCTCTCCGAGGACTTCCGGTTCCGCGTGCGCGAGGTGGTGCCGGTAGCGCTGGCGCGGCTGGGGACGGTCATGGGGGACGTGCTGGTCCACGAATTCGCGTCGTGGACCGACGGCTTCTTCCAGGGCGCGGCCGCCCTCCAGGCCATGGCGCAGCCGAATTTCCTGCCCGTGATCGACGACGCCGAGGCCTTGCTCGCCCGCCTGGACGAGTCCTACGCGCTCGCGAAGAACGCGCCGCGC
>Ga0123336_10002472_pt1 | contig 16031 bp, 13 predicted proteins | sample SSSSmetaG_FD_96466 | JGI IMG/M metagenome (GOLD analysis project Ga0123336, IMG submission 96466) | Glacier valley bacterial and archeal communities from Borup Fiord, Nunavut, Canada, to study Microbial Dark Matter (Phase II) - ​SSSS metaG | ecosystem: Environmental > Aquatic > Freshwater > Ice... | reverse complement strand
CTTTGACGGGCTGACTCACTCCGAAATTGCCGAGATGACCGGCGACCCTCTAGGCACTGTGAAGACGCGGATACGCAGCGCGCTGACTACGCTGAGAAAGGCATTCCAGGCATGAACACGACCAGACATATCGAACAGGACGATCTGGCGCTGTTTGCCATGCAGTTGCTGACCAAGGACGAGGCTAAGCCCATCCTGCTGCACGTCGAGCACTGTGCCGAATGCCGTGGTGAACTGGCGAAGCTGCAAGGTGATCTTGCGGTGTACGCGCACACGATTGAAATGCACTCTCCCCCAGCACAGGCACGGGAGCGGTTGATGAAGCAGGTCTCCCGTGAGCAAAAGGTCGTTCCGATTGATCGTCCGCCGGTACAGGAGCTTCCTGTGCACACAATGCCCTCTTTTGGCGGTGTGACTTCCAATTCCTATGATTTTGAAGATGAGTTGCCGAAGCGGTCATTGGGGGCGAAGGTACTTCCCTGGGCCGGGTGGGCCGCGGCTGCGGGACTCGCTATTTCGACGGGCAGCCTTTTCCACGAGCGTGATGTACTACGCGGCGTGGTGACGAAGCAGGCGGGGCAGCTAGATAAGCTGAACGTCGATGCAGCGCAGGCACGGCAGATTATGGATGCGATGACGGACTCCACGGCGATGCGGGTTACGCTGAGCAAGCCGCAGACGACTCCGGCACCGCAGGGACGAGCGGTTTATGTTCCGGAGAAGGGTACGTTGCTGTTCACGGCAAGTAATATGGAGCCTTTGCTGCCGGCGAAGGTTTATGAACTGTGGCTGATTCCGACGGAGGGGGCGCCAATACCGGCAGGAACCTTCCAGCCGGATGCGCGCGGTAACGCCAGCGTGCTGCTGCCTTCCCTGCCGAAGGGTGTCCAGGCCAAGGCATTTGGCGTGACGATTGAGAATGAAGGTGGCGCTACGACGCCGACGATGCCGATTATTATGGCGGGCGCTCAGGCCTGACTTCGACCGAGACTGCACCATGCAAAAGAGCCATCTCCAAAGGGATGGCTCTTTTACCTGCATGAGGCTTAAAGCGCCTACTGAGTGGTAAGGCGGACCGAGACACCTTTGCCCTGGATGGGGATGGTGGTGGTGACTGTATCGGTATCGGTGCGGATGACCGACATGTTGTTGGAGTCCCTGGACACGACGTAGACTTTGCCGGTGGGTGCTCCAGTCGTGGCGACGATGTAGGCAGGGTGTCCGCAGATTGCAGGGGTCATGACGGAGGTGCACTGGCTGTCGGGGAGCGCGTAGAGAGTCTGGGTGACGGTGTTGGTTGTCAGGTTGACGACGCTGATGGAGCAGACCGTACTGACACCGGGTACCGCAGGGGGACCCGCACAGGGCAGGGTCGGGTCGCCGGTATTGGCGACGTAGGCGCGAGTGCCATCCTGCAGGACGGAGACCATGACGGTGTTGAGGCCGGTGGGGATGTTGGCGATGACCTTGCCGAAGTCCGTGGAGTCTACCGGGTTAGTGGCGCTACAGTTGGGGTTTAAGGGGAGCGCGGCGGCCGAGCACAGCGGGATATTGATGAGGGTGACGGAGCCAGGTGTGGTTCCGTTTCCGGCGTTGGCGACGACGAGCTCTGAACGGGTAGGAGCGAAGTCGGCCCAGAGCGGGTTGACGCCTACCGGGATGGTGCCGTTGGGGATATCGAGCTGGTTAGTCTGCGCGTTGATCACGGAGACGGTGTTGTCGAGCTGGTTCATCACGAAGGCGCGCTTGCCGTCCGCGGTCATAACGCCATAGACGGGACCGCGGCCGACGGGGATGGTGGTGGTGATGGTGGTGGTCGCGGTATCGATGGCGGCTGCCTGTCCAACGCTGCCGGCGGTGCCCTGGCTGAGCGCATAGAGGCGAGCTCCGTTGTTGATGCCGACGACGTAGACGGCATTCGCCGCGACGGGAAGCTCCTGCCTGAGCGTAGCTGGGGAGCCTTGCAGCTCGGCGATGGCGTTGCGGCCGGGCTCGGGAATATAGACCGTGCCGCCGGTGACGAAGACGCTGGCCGGGTTGGCGCCGGAGAGGAGCGTGGTCTGGAGGACGTCGCGGGTCTGAAGCTGGGTCGAGACGTCGAAGCTGGTGACTGTGCCGTCGGAGTTGAGCGTGTAGCCGGTGGTGCCGCTGCTATTGAGATTGAAGTAGTAGGGATTGACGCCTACGTTGGCCGTGATGAGGACGGTATCGCCGGAGTAGTCGACGATGGTGACCAGGCCGGGGCTGCTGGCGCTAAGGGTCGAGACGGCGACGGCAAACTTCTGCGGCTGACCAGCGGGGCCGACGGGATTGATGGCGCTGACGACCGGGCGATAGGTGTTTCCGCAGCCGGCGAGAGAGGTAAAGGCGGCCACCGCCAGAACGTAGCTTCCGGCAGACCGGAGGGCCGAGCGGAGAGGGCTATGGAGACGCGGTCTGATACTGGTACTTGCTGCAATGCTTATACGCTGCAAAACTACTCCCACGGTGCGGCTGGTGTTGGCTATGCTCAAGGCTTGATTGTAAATCACAAAGCGATGGGGCGGGGGATGAGCGAAGGATTGAGTGCGAAGGCGATACCGGCGGGCAGGGACAGGTGGCAGTCGCAGGGGTTGATGTGGGTGGTGGGGGCGCTGGTGGTCTGGATGGGGATGTGGGCGCTGCGATTTGCGTACAACGGTTTCAGCGATGCGCCGGTTGCGTCCGTTACCGGGGTGATGGTGAGCGTTGCGTTTGCCATCGCGGTGTGGAAGCTGCGTGCCGCAACAATCGCAGGGGCGCTGTTTGGTGGTTTGATCAGCTTAATTCTCACCTTCTGGACGATCCTTCCCCTGGGGTGGAGACAAGGTACCGGGCTGGCTCCGCTGGTCGCGTTGTTCCTTCTGACGTTTGTGGCGACGCGTTCGGGTAGGCGGAGAGGTGTGATCGAGAGCGAAAAAGAACGCAGGAAGGGACGCAACGCTGCACAGGTGCTGGCGAATCTTTCGGTGGCGGCGCTGTCGGTGTCGACCCTTGGATACAGCCTTGTGCTGCGTGGGCAGGCTTGCTGCGGTGCCGGTTACTACAAGGGTTGGGTTGTGCCTGCGATGGGCGTGATGTGCCTGGCGGCGTTGGTGGAGGCTACGGCGGATACGGTGTCGTCGGAGATTGGGCAGGCTTTTGGGGGGCAGCCGGTGATGGTGCTGGGCTGGAAGCGTGTGGCTCCGGGGACGGATGGGGCGATTACTCTGCTGGGGACGGCTGCAGGGATACTGAGTGGGGCGGTTGTGGCGGCGGTGGGGATGTGGGGGCTGCGGTTGAGTCTGACCGATGCGGGGGTGGCCCTGGTCGCCGGGGTGTGCGGTTTGTTTTTCGATAGCGTGCTGGGGGCTACGGTGGAGCGGCGGGGGTGGCTGGGGAATGACCTCGTGAACTTCAGCTCTACGGTCTTTGCGGCGGGTGTGGCGCTGGGAATACTGGCGTTGGTGCGCTAGCTGTCGGGCTTGCCTTCGAGCCACTGGTGCAGCGGGGTTTCGTTGAGGTGGAGGCGGAGGGCGGTGTAGCTGAGGATCTCGTGCCAGTAGCGCATGGCGAGGTCGTAGTTGCTGATGTGGCCGAGAGCTGCGCGGGGCGAGGTATAGACCTCGAGGCCGGCGTCTTCGCAGAGGGTGCGGATGCGGAAGAGGTGGGTGCCGTCCGAGACGACGACGATGCGGTGGAGGCTGTTTTCGCGGGCGATGGCGGCGAGGCGGTGGACCTGTTGCTCGGTGTCGGTGGAGCGGGTTTCGGCGAGGATGTTGGCGAAGGGGATGCCGTTGGCGAGGAGGTAGTCGCGGCCTACGCCGCCCTCGGTATTGCCGGAGTTCTTGTCGCTGCCGCCGCCGAGGGTAATGACGAGGGGAGCGATCTGCTTGCGGTAGAGGTCGACGGCGTGGTCCAGGCGGGCGTGGTAGACGGGGGAGGGGCGGCCGACGTACTCGGCGGCGCCGAAGACGGCGATTGCGTCGGCAGATTGCGCCTGGTCCTGGTTGGCGACGGCGTCGATCTGGCGGTAGACCCAGATGCACCAGCCGATGGCGCACACCAGCAGGAAGCCGAGGAGACGGCGCAGGAAACGTCCGCGGGAGTAGCCTTTTCGGCGCTGGCTGGAAGGTTGGGCGTTCATGGTGGGCGAGATACGAGTTTACGGCATGAAGCTGGCCGGAGGGTACGCCCTAGTGCTGGAGGGCCAGGGCGATCTCGTGGGTGGGGATGGCGCCCTCGCGAAGGATCATCCAGGAGTTGCCGCCGCCGGAGAGGTCCACGATGGTTGTGGGGATGGCGCGTGCGGTGGGACCACCGTCGACGATGAGGGGGATTTGGTCGCCGAGTTGCTCGCGGACGCAGTTGGCGTAGGTACACTCCGGCATGCCGGAAAGATTGGCCGAGGTGGCGGTGATGGGCAAGCCGAGCCTGGCGACGACGGCACGGGCGATGGGCGACTCCGGCACGCGGAGGGCTACGTTGCCGGTATTAGCTGTGACGCGCAGGGGCAGCTTGCCGCCGGCCTTGACGATGAGGGTGAGGGGGCCGGGCCAGAATTTTTCGGCGAGGCGGTCAAAGGCGCTGTCGAGATTGCGGGCGAGCTCGTACGACTGCGCCACCTCCGCGATAAGCAGCGAGAGGGGCTTGTGGCGGGCGCGGGACTTGATGTCGTAGATGCGGTCGACGGCGTGGAGATTGACGGGATCGACGGCGAGGCCGTAGAAGGTGTCGGTGGGGAGCGCGACGACGTTGCCGCTGTTGAGGCTGTGGACGACGGATTGGATCAGCGCGGGTTCTGGCTCGTCGGGATGGATGCGGAGAATCTCGGCCGTCAAAATCGGGCTCCTGGTGCCGGGGAGTAGGGTGCTGCGGGATGCCTGCGTGAAAAATTCCGCAGTCTTTGCATCCCGCTTCGCACCTTAGCATACCGCTTTGCGACATCCAAGTCTGACAGTGCGCGGGCAGCGTAGGATTTAGAGCGTGATGATGATTCCCCAGGCAGTGGTGACGAGTAGGACGAATACGCGTGTAAAGCAGCTGCGGGCCGCATTCCAGGGACAGGCGCGGCTGAGCGGCGGGCTGGTCGCGATTGAAGGCGACCACCTGCTGGAAGAGGCGATCCGCAGCGGCATGGTGCTGAAGACGGTGTTCGTGAGCGAACGGCGCGAGGTTCCGCGGATGGTGCCGCGCAGCGTCGAGGTGCTGCGGGTGACGAACGACATTCTGACGAGCGTGGCCGAGACGCAGAGTCCGCAGGGGATCGCCGCGCTGATTGTGCCTCCGGTGCGGGAGCTGGCGGATATCGTGGACGCGCAGGGAACGGCTTTGATTCTGGTCGCCGCGGGGCTGCAGGACCCGGGGAACCTGGGAACGCTGGTGCGGTCGGCTGAGGCGTTTGGCGCGACCGGCGTGCTGACCACGCCCGGTACCGTAAGCGCGTGGAACCAGAAGGCTTTGCGGGCGAGTGTGGGGAGCGTGTTTCGGATGCCAGTGTTTGCGGCGACGCTGGATGAGGTGGCGGGGCTGCGGGCCAGGGGGATTCGTCTGCTGGCGGCGGTGGGGGAACGCGAAGATGGCGTGGTGGCCGCGCAGTCGATGGACTTTGTGGGGGCGTGTGCGTTGATGATTGGCAATGAAGGCGCGGGACTAAGCGACGAGTGGCTGGCGGTGGCGGATGCGCGCGTGACGATTCCCTACCCCGGTGCCGTGGAGAGTTTGAATGCCGGGGTCGCGGGGAGCTTGTTGTTGTACGAGGCTAGCCGGCAGCGGGCAGCAGTTGCGGGGGCACGATGAGCTTGTTTGGGACGCCGGCAATGGCGGCGGCGCAGGGTCATGCGCGGCAGGCTCCGCTGGCGGAGCGGATGCGGCCGCGGACGCTGGAGGAGTATGTCGGGCAGGATCACCTGCTGGGCGCGGGTAAGCCGCTGCGGCTGGCGATTGAAGGCGATGATGCGACGTCGATGATCTTCTGGGGGCCTCCGGGGACGGGTAAGACGACGCTGGCGAAGATTATTGCGCGGCTGACGGAGGCGAGCTTCATCGAGTTTTCGGCGGTGCTGAGCGGGATCAAAGAGATCAAGAATGTGATGGTGGAGGCGGAGAAGGCGGCGGAGTTCGGGTCGCGGACGATCCTGTTTGTGGATGAGATTCATCGCTTCAACAAGGCGCAGCAGGATGCGTTTCTGCCGTATGTGGAGCGCGGGACGATTCGGCTGATTGGGGCGACGACGGAGAATCCGTCGTTCGAGATCAACGCGGCGCTGCTGTCACGGTGCCGCGTGTACACGCTGCAGGGGTTGACGGAAGAGCAGATTATCGGGCTGCTCGGACGGGCGCTACGCGATGCGGAGCGGGGGCTGGGGGCTTCGGGGATTACAGCGGACAATGAGGCCCTGGCGACGATTGCCTCGTACGCGAGCGGGGATGCGCGGAACTCGCTGAATGCGCTGGATGTGGCGGCGAAGCTGGCGAGTGGGCGCGGCGAGACGGTGATTACGAAGGCTCTGGCAGCGGAGGCTCTGCAGCGGCGGGTGCTGCTGTACGACAAGAAGGGCGAGCAGCATTACGACATCATCTCGGCGCTGCATAAGAGCGTACGGAACAGCGATGCGGATGCGGCGCTCTACTGGCTGGGGCGGATGCTGGAGGCGGGGGAAGACCCGATGTACGTGGCGCGGCGCGTGGTGCGGATGGCAGTGGAGGATATCGGGCTGGCTGCTCCGGAGGCGCTGAATCTGTGCCTAAGCGCGAAGGATGCGATGCACTTCCTTGGGCATCCGGAGGGCGAGCTGGCACTGGCGCAGGCGGTGGTCTACCTGGCGCTGGCACCGAAGTCGAATGCGGTCTACAAGGCTTACGGCGACGTGAAGGCGGATATTGAGGCGACGGCCGCGGAGCCTGTGCCGCTGCATCTGCGGAACGCTCCAACGAAGCTGATGAAGGAGCTGGATTACGGCAAGGAGTATCAGTACGCGCACGATGTGGAGGGGCGGGTGGCGGATATGGAGTGTCTGCCGGCTTCGCTGCGAGGGCGGAAGTATTACGTTCCTACGCAGGAAGGACGCGAGAAGCTGCTGGCACAGCGGATGGAGGAAGTGGAGCGGATTAAGGCTTCTAAACGAGGCTAGGGCTTCGTGTCCCTCGCGATGGCGGTGAGAACGATGTCCTTGGTCAGCAGCTCGGGGAGTACGTCTCCGGCGGCGGTAGAGGCGGCGGGGTAGATGACGTAGGTGGGGACGCCGCTGCGGTTGATGGAGGCGAGCTGCTTGGTGATCTCGGGGTCGTACTGGGTCCAGTCGGCTTTGAGGAGGGTGAACTTCTTGTCGACGAACTGGTGCTGGACGTCGTCGGATTTGAGGACGACGCGCTCGTTGACCTGGCAGGAGAGGCACCAGGCGGCGGTGAAGTCGATGAAGACGGGGTGGCCGGAGGCGCGGGCGGCGTCGAGTGCCTGCTGCGAATAAGGCGACCAGACAAGGGTGGTGTCCTTAGGCTGGTAGAGCGGGACGGCGAGGGCTATTGCGGCGATGAGGGTAGCGGCGATGGCGCTGCCGGTCTTGGCGGGCCATTTGACGAGCGCCCATCCGGCGATGGCGAGCAGCAGGAAGCACCAGAGCAGGCGCGTGAGGTGATCGACTCCGCCTGCGGTGGTGGTGCCGGAGTAGAGGCTTCCGTAGACCCACGCGAGCCAGATGGCGGTGCCGAAGAGCGGGACGGCGGTGAGTTGCTTGAGGGTCTCCATCCAGGCGCCGGGACGCGGAAGAATGCGCACCCACGCGGGCTGGAAGCTGAGGAGGAGATAGGGCGTCGCGAGGCCGAGGGCGAGCGCGGTGAAGACGGCGAAGGTGATGGCAGGTGGCTGCGCAAGGGCGAATCCGATGGCCGCGCCCATTAGCGGGGCGGTGCAGGGGGTCGCGACGATGGTGGCTAGGACCCCGGTGAAGAAGCTACCGGCGTAGCCCTGCTTCTGGGCGAGTTCGCCGCCTACGCTGGTGAGCGAGAGGCCGAGGTCGAACTGGCCTGCAAGCGAGAGCGCGAAGAAGAAGAGGCCTGCGGCGAGGACGGCGATGAAGACGGGATTCTGGAGCTGGAAGCCCCATCCGGCCTGGCTGCCACTGGCGCGGAGGCCGAGCAGGACAGCGACGATGACCCAGAAGGAGACGAGGATGCCAAGCGTGTAGACGAGGCCGTGGCTGCGGAGGCGGCTGCGCTCTTCGTTGGCAGACTGCACGAGGGCCAGGCCCTTGAGGAACAGGACGGGGAAGACGCAGGGCATCAGGTTGAGGATGATGCCGCCAAGGAATGCGAGGCCGATGGCTGTGATGGTGGTGATGCCGCTGGCAGCGGTCTTGCTGACCGGGGCGGCGGCGACTTCGCCGGGGACGACGGGCTGCGTGAACTCGTAGGCGACGCCGTCGGTGAGTTTGAGGACTCCGTGGAGTTCGGTGGGGAGCTGCTTGAGATCCGCGGCGCGCTTGACGCGGAGGCGGACGCCGTCGGCCATAGGCTCGATGGGCTGGTCGGCGGGGTAGGAGATGAGGTCGGTGTCGGCGCCTTCGACCTTGAAGGGATAGAACTCTGCGTTGGTTTCGCGCTTGCCCGTTTTGAGGGTAAGGACGAAGTCGGTCTTGCCACCATTGACGGTGAGGGAGATGCCCGCGGGCAGAGGCTTGGGGATGAGGTTGAGGGCTTCCGCGAGGGCTCCGACCGGGGTGGGCGTGGCGGCGGTAGGAGCGACGGCTAGATTGATGCCCAGGTGGGCCTTGCCGGGGATGCAGACCTCGCGGCAGACGAGCCAGCTTACCTGCGCGTCGAGGTGGATGGGGCCGGGCTTGAGCTTGGGGCCGGCGCTGAAAAGGACGGGGAAGGCAACGTTATCTTCGTAGCCAAAGTCCATCAGGGGGCCGAGAGGCAGGCGGTTGGGGGTCGGGAACTGCATGGGGCCGGCGGTGAGGCCAGCGGGGAGGGTCCAGGTGATTTTGGGTGGTTCTCCGGAGTCGCCGGCGTTGATCCAGTAGACGTGCCAGTGTTCTTCGAGGGTAATGACGAGGCCGGCCTGGAGGGTTCCGCCGGGAGCGATGGTGGGTGCGAGGGTGACGAGTTCTGCCGTGAGGTGCTGCGCTTTGACCGGGCCGGGGCCGCCGTCGCCAACACTCGTGATCTGCGCGTGGGCAGAGGTTGCAGGCAGGAGTGAGCCGAGCAGAAGGGCGATAAACGAGAGGGTCGGGCGCATGGTCATCTGGAGAGATTGTACGGTCTAGTGCTGGTGGAGCAGTGCAGTTCCTTGGGGATTTGATTCACGTCGTAGCGTTTGGTTACGCGGAGTGGCGGTGCTCCACCATGATGCAGCGGTCCATGACGACGTGGATACCCGCTGCCTCGGCGCGGGCGGCGGACTCGAGGTCGGTGATTCCTTGCTGGACCCAGATGCGGGTGAGGCCGAGGGCGATCATCTCGTCAACGATGGCAGGTATGAATTTAGGCAAGCGGAAGACGTTGACGACGTCGGGCGTGATGCCTGCGGCGGTGAGTGCGGTGAGCGACGGATAGGCCGTCTCGCCCAGGACGGCTGAGACCGCCGGATTGACTGGGACAATGCGGTAGCCGTGCTGCTGCATGTATGCCGGGACGTAATTGCTGGGCTTGGCCGGGTTGTCGGAGAGGCCGATGACGGCGATGGTGCTGCCGGGTTTGAGCATGGATTGGAGCGTCGTGGGTTCGTTCATGGTGTCCTTCTACTTATTTATGCCATGCGCCGAGTAGGCGGCGGAGGACGATGAGTTCGCCGAGGTGGTAGGCGGTGTGGTCGGCGATGAGGAGTGCTTCATGGAGCAGGTTTTGGCCCTGGCCCCAGCGGAAGGGTTTGTAGAGGTCGCTGAATGAGCTTTCGATGAGCTTGATGAACTGCTTGAGATCGTTGTGGATGGCGGCGATGGACTGGTCCCAGGAGTGGGGATTGGGCGGTGTGGGAGACTTGGGCCAGTAGTCTTCCGGCCATTGGATGGGGTGGTAGCCGCCGGTGGGTGGCGCGGAGAAGTTGAGGATGTCGCGCTGGGTAATGCGCAGGTGTTCGAGGAGTTGCCACGCGGAGTAGGGGAGGCCTTCCGGGACGGTGCCGCGCAGGTCCACGGGAAAGTCCTTGATGGCGTCTTCGAAGGTGACGTGGGCCTGGCCGCCCTGAAGCAGGGCGAGAAGCTGTTTGCGAAGTTCGGCGGGGATGGTGGTCTCTTCCGGGGCGCGTACTGGCATGGTGATGATTCTCCTGTTGCAGTGCATTGGATGCGCGACCGCCTGTCGGGGTGCGGACTGAGTTAGAGCGGCTTGCGTAACTGCGGGTGCGTCGACGCCGTAGTCGGGTTTGGTTGCAGGTGTCGCCATGGTGAACCTCCGGGTTGCTGACCTGCGTGTTGGCTGGGTGGAGGTGTCTTTGCAGTGCCTTGTGTCAGCGATTAGAGGTGACAGGTGTCATGCAATGTCGTCGTCCTCGATGGGACCGGCGGGGAGGTTGCCTTCGCGGCGCATGCGGAGGTAGCCACGGATGAAGGGTTCGAGAGCGCCGTCCAGCACCTTATCGACGTCGCCGACTTCGACACGGGTGCGGAGGTCCTTGGCCATGCGGTAGGGCTGCAGGACGTAGCTGCGAATCTGCGAGCCGAATTTGATGTCGAGCTTGGAGTCTTCGAGCTTGCGGGCGGTGGCCTTCTTCTTGTCGAGCTCGTACTCGTAGAGCTTGGAGCGCATCATTTTCATGGCACGCTCTTTATTCTTATGCTGGGAGCGCTCATTCTGGCAGCCGGTGACGAGGCCGGTGGGGAGGTGGGTGATGCGGACGGCGGAGTCGGTGGTGTTGACGTGCTGGCCACCCTTACCGCCGGAGCGGTAGGTGTCGATGCGCAGGTCCTCGGTTTTAATGTCGATGACGATGGTGTCGTCGATTTCAGGCGAGACGAATACGCTGGCGAAGCTGGTGTGGCGGCGCTTCGCGGAGTCGAAGGGGGAGATGCGGACGAGGCGGTGGACGCCGGTTTCGCCGGAGAGCAGACCGAAGGCGAACTCGCCGGAGATGGTGAAGGTCGCGGACTTGATGCCGGCCTCGTCGCCATCCTGGATTTCGTTGATCTCGACTTTGAAGTTCTGGCGCTCGCCCCAGCGGATGTACATACGCATCAGCATCTCGGCCCAGTCCTGGGACTCGGTGCCACCAGCTCCGGGGTGGACGGTGACGATGGCGTTGAGGGGGTCGGTCTCCCCGGAGAGCATGGTCTTCGACTCGAGCGCTTCAGAGAACTCGACGAGGGAGGGAATCTCGCGAGCCAGGTCGGGCTCGGTGTTCTCGCCTTCCTTGGCGAGTTCGAAGTAGGCGTCGATGTCGTCGGTCCGGCGGGCGAGCTCGGCTTCGTCGGCCAGCAGCGTTTCGATGCGTTTGCGCTCACGCATCAGCGGTTGCGAGCGAGCGGCGTCGGCCCAGAGAGTAGGGTCGGCGGTCTTCTCTTCGATGGCGGCTAGTTCACGGCGCAGGCGGGGGGCGTCAAAGATACTCCCGCAGGTCGCGGACTTTGTCGCGGACTGGGGAGTAGGCGTACTCGAGGTCGGGAAGCATGAGTGTATTTTAGTTCAATTTGTAACGCAGGCTGTAACCGAGGGCCGCCAGCGTGAGCAGCGCACAGGCGTAGGCGAAGAGATCGCCATGCGCGGTATAGAACGTGATGTCGTGCTCATAGCCGTAGGGCGCACGAAGCGAGGCACGGATGTGGCGGGGCAAGGCGGCGGCGATGTGGCCAAAGGGGTCAACGCTGGCGGTGATACCGGTGTTGGTGGAACGGAGGATCCAGCGGTGGTTCTCAATGGCGCGCATGCGGACCGTGTTGAGGTGTTGCCAGGGGGCGCCGGAGTCGCCATACCAGCCGTCGTCGGAGATCGTAACGAGGACCTCAGCCCCGTTGCCGACGAAGTGGCGGAGTTCATCGCCGAAGATGGATTCGTAGCAGATGAAAGTGCCGAAGGTGTGTCCGCCGGAGCGGAATACCGTTCGCGTAGTGCCGCGATCCATATCTCCGACCCCGGCGGTGAGTTTTCTAGCGAAGAAGAGGAGGTCCTTGAAGGGAACGTACTCGCCGAAGGGGACGAGGTGGATCTTGTCGTAGCGGCCGGCGCTGCTGCCGTCTGGCTGGACGAGGGCGGCAGAGTCGTAGACGCGGACCCCGCGCTCGCTGGCGGCATCCGGAACCAGGCCGAGGCTGCCGATGATGAGCGGTGCGGCGATGGAGCGGGCGAGGACGCTGAGCGAACTCCTGAAGACGGGATCGTCGGTACGAAAGCCGGCCGGAGACTCCGGCCATACAACGAGATCGGTCAACTGATACGCGGGGCCGTTGGGCGGAGCGACGTACGCGAATTCGCCGTGGTTAATGATGCGCGTGGTGGAGAGGCCCGGAATTCCGTTGAGGTATGTTTGGGCGGGGTTGCGGCTTAGATTGGCAAAGGAGGCCAGCTTCTGCTCGCGGGTCTCGTCAGGGCCGGTGTCCATGGCACCCACTTCGAGATTTTCCTGCACCAGGGTGGCGGTGGCCGTGGGGTGAGGGGCGTGGGTTTGGAGCCGCGTGAGAAAGCCGAGGTAGAGCAGGACGAAGGCGATGCCCGCAATCGTGAGGACGTGCCGGGTGTAACGGCGCTCGCGAAGGGAGATGCGAATCAACCAGAGCGCATTGACGAAGACGATGACAAAGGAGAGCCCATAGACGCCTGTGACAGGGGCGAGGCGTGTAAGGAGCGGGTTATCGACCTGGGTGGTGCCAAGAAGGTCCCAGGGGAAACTGGTGATGCGAGCGCGGGCGAGTTCCACAGCGACCCAGACGAAAGGGCTTAGCAGCAGGGCTCCTTGGACTCCGATCCGCGAACGTCTTAGAGCAGCGACTAACGCCCCAAAGAGCGCATGGTAGATGCCCAGGTAGAGACAGAAGAGCATGAGAATCATGCCTGCCACCGGCAGCGACAACCCTTCGTAGATGTGCATGGTCTGGAAGATCCAATAACAGTTGCCGAGGTACCAGAGAAATCCGGATAGGTAGCCGAGAGCGCTGCCCTGGACGATGGTAAGGGGCATTCCCTGCTTATTCTTCTGCGTGAGGACGTACAGCAGCGGCAGCAACGCAATCCAGCAGAACGCTATGCGCCATACGGGGACCGGCCCGGCGAGCGGAAATGGCAGAACCTGCAGGATGCCGGACAGTGCAGCCAGAGCCCATAGGCGGAGGGGGATAAGTCGCATCGCAGCTAAAGACTAGCACTGCTTCGAGTTGAAAGCTCGTAAGTGGCGAGATCGGATTTACGACACCACTTACGGATGCGAGGCGGTGATGATCAGGCCAAAGACTTCATTGAGAATAAGAGCTTATGCAGAGAACGGGGGATTGGGGGATACAATATAAGCTCTATGGAAATTGCGCTACATCTCGTTGCCAGAATTATTGTTCCGCTGTTTTTTATTGGGTTGGCTGGTTCGGTGGTGGTGATTGTCGTCAGCTTTATTGAAGATATGAAGGAGTTGCTGGAAGATGACGAGTAGCTGCCCGGCACAGGTTGCGGACGGATTTCGATTCCAGCCCTGTAGCCACGGCCGCGCAATCTTCGCAGACAGTACACTTCGGATGTGCACTGGGGTCCTTGGTGCGGTCGTAAGTACTCTTCCTGAAGCAAACAACCATGGCCTCTAAACAAACAATGTCTCAACCGCAATCAACCCGGGTCCGGCTGGTGGTGGCCTCCTCGGTGATGCTTACCTTTATCTCTTTCTGGCGGGCTGCCGCTATCGTGCTGAACGATCTCGGATCCTCTGCCTTCTATGCCGGTGGCATTGCCGAAGAGGCTGTGGGCAAAGCTGCGCCGTGGTTCATCCTTGGCGTGATGCTGTTCAGCTTCGCGGTGCGGGCTGTGTATGTCGAAAGCTGCAGCATGTTTACACGCGGCGGAGTCTATCGCATCGTCAAAGAGGCGTTGGGTGGTACGTTTGCGAAGCTGAGCGTGTCCGCGTTGATGTTCGACTACATTCTGACGGGACCGATCTCCGGCGTGTCCGCGGGACAGTACATCGTTGGCCTGCTAAACGAGGTGCTGCGACTTGGAAACGCGCACCACTGGATGGGTGCGATTGTTACGCAAACAAACGGCGGTGCGAGACAGTTGCCCACGGATGGAACTTCCGCCGTGATTGCGGTCCTTGTCACGATTTACTTCTGGTGGCAGAACATCAAGGGCATCGAAGAGTCCAGCGACAAGGCTCTGAAGGTGATGAAGATTACGACGGTGATGGTCGTGATCCTGCTGACGTGGGGCATCTACACCGCGATCCATACAGGGGCGCACCTGCCGCCGTTACCGATTCCGCAGAATTTGAACTTCAGCAATGACGCGCTGGGCTTTCTGAAGCACACCGACTTCATGCGGACGCTGGGTTTATTTGGTGTGCTGATGGCGTTCGGGCACTCTGTACTGGCTATGAGCGGCGAGGAATCGCTGGCGCAGGTGAACCGGGAGATTGAACACCCGAAGCTGAAGAACCTGAAGCGCGCGGCGATTGTGATCGCGATCTACAGCTTCATCTTTACCGGGCTTGGTTCTATGCTCGCGGTGATGCTGATCCCGGATGCCGTGCGCGTGCCCGTATACCGCGACAACCTGATCGCAGGCATGGCGATGTACATGGTTGGACCGCTGGCGTTGAAGATCGCGTTCCGCGTCTTCGTCGTGATCGTCGGATTCCTGATTCTGGGCGGCGCGGTCAATACGGCGATTGTCGGGTCGACTGGCGTGCTGATGCGTGTGGCTGAAGACGGTGTGCTGACCGACTGGTTCCGTAAGCCGCAAAAAAAGTATGGGACCAGCTTTCGCATCGTCAACCTTGTGGCAGGGCTACAGCTTTTCACCATCGTTGTTACCCACGGCGACGTCATCATGCTGGGTGAGGCCTATGCGTTTGGCGTGATCTGGAGCTTCACGTTTAATGCTTTGGCGATGCTCGTGCTGCGCTGGAAGTACAAGGGCGAACGAGGTTGGAAGGTTCCACTGAATTTGAAGATTGGCAAGGTCGAGTTGCCATTAGGGCTATTCTCAGTTTTTCTCGTGCTACTGACGACAGCGATCGTGAACTTATTTACGAAGTCGGTGGCAACGGTAAGTGGCATACTTTTTGCCGCTACTTTCTTTGTCATCTTCTCCTTGTCGGAGCGCGACAACAAGAAGCGTCATGACATGACGACTCGCCAGATGCGCGAACACTTCCAGCTGGAGCATCAAGACAATGTAGGTCGTGAAGCGTTGGATATTCGTCCGGGCGCGGTCGTGGTAACAATGCGCGACTCGGCGGCGCCGTTCGCGTTAAAGTGGGCTCTGACACATACCGATACAGATAACCAGGATATTGTCGTGCTGGCCGCACGGATGATGGGCGCGGGCGGCCCCGAGTATGTTGAGGCATCCGAACAACTCTTTAGCGAGCACGAGCAGATGCTGTTTACAAAGGCGGTCTCGGTGGCGGAGAGCTTTGGCAAACATATCTCGCTGCTGGTCGTGCCGGCAGGCGACATCTTCGCGGCACTGGTGCAGACCGCGAATTCATTGGACGCGGCGGCCGTAGTGTCGGGACTTTCGACAAAGCTGACGGCACAGGAGCAGGCATATCACGTGGGCCAGGCGTGGGAGGCTTTGCCGGAGCCAAAGCGGCAGTTCACGTTCTATGTCGTTAAGCCGGATAGTGAATCACTGAGCTTCCATATCGGGCCGCATACGCCCACCATCCAGCCCGACGAAGTGCAGCTTGTCCATCGACTATGGCTGAATCTGAGACGTGCGCCGGAGATGCAGGAGTTGCACCATAGCGACATCCTGACGTATGCCCTGACGCGGATGGCGAATGAATATGCGCACGATAAACAGGGGACGTTACGCGACCTGAAAGAGTGCATCGCGGAGGCGAATCGTCATCGCGGTCTGGGTGGCTCGCGCTACGATGTATTGGATGATGCCGGGCCGGG
>Ga0123336_10002471_pt1 | contig 16031 bp, 14 predicted proteins | sample SSSSmetaG_FD_96466 | JGI IMG/M metagenome (GOLD analysis project Ga0123336, IMG submission 96466) | Glacier valley bacterial and archeal communities from Borup Fiord, Nunavut, Canada, to study Microbial Dark Matter (Phase II) - ​SSSS metaG | ecosystem: Environmental > Aquatic > Freshwater > Ice... | reverse complement strand
GACCCTCGGCCCCGGGGTCGCCCAGGACGGAGACGATGGCCGACCCACCCGACAGTCGGTCCCCCAGGGCCCCGACCCGGGCCCGCAGCCGGTTGCTGCGGTGGGCGAACAGCGGGCGCAGGTCGCGCTGCGACACGGTCCGGGTGGCGGCCCGCCTAGCCCGGGCCCGGCGCAGGCGGACGGGGTGGCTCAGCACCCCCGCGAGCGCCCGGACCTCGTCGCCCGCAGCTGTCACCTGGCGGGTCAGCAGCAGGGACAGTGCGTGCAGGGCGGTCCCGAGCAGCAGCCGCGGGACGAGCCCCAGCAGCCGTACCAGCGAGGCGTGGGCGAGCAGGACCCACAGCGCGTTGCGGCGGTCTGTCGCCGTGGCTCGACCGGGGGCCGCCTCGGTCTGCCGGTGGCCCGTCGTCGCGGCCCGGGCGTGCCGGACCGTGGCCGCCGGGACGATGAGGACCCGGTGGCCGGCGGCGTTGACGCGCCAGCCCAGGTCGAGGTCGTCGCGGAAGACCGGCAGGGCGGGGTCCAGCCCTCCGAGGGTGTCCCACACGTCCCGGCGCACGAGGGCGCCGGCGGTGCCGACGGCCAGGACGTCCCGGACGGCGTCGTGCTGGCCCTGGTCGTACTCCCGCCGCTCCAGACCGGTCTCCCGGTGACCGGCCGAGTCGGTCGTGACGCCCACCTCGACCAGGACCCGTGGGTCCGACCAGTCGCGGGCCTTGGCGCCCAGAAGTACGGCGGACGGGGTCTGCTCCGCCTGCTCGAGCAGCGCCTGGAGCGTGCCGGGCTCGACGGCGCAGTCGTCGTGCAGCAGCCAGACCCAGGTGCTGCGCGGGCCCTGCGCCAGGCCGGCGGCGACGGCCTCCGGGAAGCCGGTGTCGACGCAGACGACCGCGGCGGGCACGCGGGTGCTGGTCTGCAGGGCGGCCAGGGTCTCGGGCAGCCAGCGCTCCCCGTCGTGGGCGACGAGCACCGCGGTCACGTCCGCGGGCTGCGGCCTCGATCGCGGGCGCGGTCGCCGCAGCTCGGTCCCGGACGGAGGGGTGGGGGTACGAGAGGGCAAGGAGGCATCGACCGTGGTGGGGGGTACGACAGACCGGCCGGTCGGGCGGTCCGTCGTCGTCGGTCCGGCCCACAGTAGGCGGGCAGGGGCGGGCAGCTACCCGACGCGGCGCTTGAGCCGACGGCGCTCGCGCTCGGACAGGCCGCCCCAGATGCCGAACCGCTCGTCCTGCAGCAGGGCGTACTCGAGGCACTCGCCCTTGACCTCGCAGCCCACGCAGATGCGCTTGGCCTCGCGGGTCGAGCCGCCCTTCTCCGGGAAGAACGCCTCGGGGTCGGTCTGGGCGCAGAGCGCTTGCTCCTGCCAGGTCAGCAGGGTGTCGTCCCCTGCACTCACAGCGGCCAGCTCAGTCATGTGTCGTCTCCTGCAGATCGAGTCGGGAGGCGGGCCGGCCGCCGGGGGCGGTGCGGGCGCCGAGGCTGCACGGGATGTCCCCGAGAAGGCGTCTCGGGGTTGTCGCGGTCACCGACGGGACGGGGCCGGTGAGCCGGGGGAACGACATGAGGCAAATTACACGCGTGTCGTGCCTCTACGTCAAGGGGTCCCGGTGGTAGCCGACCCGAAGGCCGGGCGATGGGTCAGACCGGTCAGGGACGGCGGCGCCGGAAGCGTCGCCGTCCCTCGTCCTCGGGCTCGACCCGCCCGTCACGGGCGGCATCCCGCGCGGGCACCGTGGGGGTCACCGCGGCAGGGGGTACGGCGGCAGGGGGTGCGGCGGCAAGGGGTGCGGCGGCGAGGGGCAGGACGGCCGGGGGTACGGGCGCCGGGGACACACGGGCCGGTGGCACCGGCGGCGCGGCCACGGGGGTCGGGGGGATCCCGGGCAGGGGCGTCAGGGGCGCCTGGGCCGCGGGTAGCGGTGTCTCGAGGCGCGGTGTCAGAGGGCGCGGTGTCACGGCGGTGGCGGCGTCGAGCGCCAGCGTCAGTCCGGGGACCACGGGCATCGCGTCGAGCCGGCCTCGCCGGGACGCGGCGGCCGAGGGGCGAGGCCGCGCCGTCGCCGCGGCGGGGGCGACCGGGGCAGCCGCCTCGGGCGCACCGGCCTCCAGGACGTCGTCCTTCGGGGTGGTGGCGTTCGCGGGGACCCTGGCACCGGTGGCCTTCCGGGTCGGGGTCGCCGCCGCGGTGGACGGGACCAGCTCGGGGCCCGCCGGGACGGGGTTCGCCACCCCCGGCGCCAGCGCAGCCGTCGCCGTGCGAGGCGCCGCCGTGCGGGGCGCCGCCGTCGCCGTGCGAGCAGCCGCCGACCGGCTGAGCGCCTCGGCCTGGGCCGCGGTCCTGGCCAGCACCCGCTCCGCGTCCTTGGCGGTCCTGGCCAGCACCCGCTCCGCGTCCTTGGCGAGGCTGGCCCGCGCCACCTCGTCGGCCGCGGCCGACCTCGCCATCGCCTTCTCGGTGGCCTGCACGGCCCGGGCACCAGCCTGCTTCGCCTTCTGGACGGCCTTTGCCGTGGCCTGGTCAGTCTTCGTGACCGCCTTCTCGACCGCCTTCTCGACCGCCTTGGCGGCCGTCTGCTCAACGGTACGACGGGCCTCGGCAGCCTGCTGCCGGACCTGCTGGCCGGTCTGCTCGGCCTCGACCCGCAGCGCGTCGGAGCGGGCCTCGAGCGCTGTACGGGCCTGCTCGAGCTGGGCTGTGGCCTGCTGGACCTCCTCGATCACCGGGGCCAGGGTGGCCTGCACCAGCGCGCCGAGGTCGGCCAGGGCGGCCTGTCCGGCCTCCCGCACCGCCTAGGCGGCCTCGTCGGCCCGTCCCGGCCACTCCCCCTGCAGAGCGGTCACGGCGCGCACGGCAGCACCGGTCGACGTCTGCAGCTGCTCCCGGAGCTCCGCCGCAAGGCTCGCGAGGTCGGCGCGGGTCTGTCCCTGGGAGCGGGCGGCGGCGTCGAGCCCGACCACGAGGCCCGCCACCTCCGGGCGCAGGGCAGCGAGCTCGGAGCCGACGTCGACCCGGAGGGCGGCGGCGCTGTCGCTGACGTGCGCACGGACAGCTTCGAGCCGGGCCTCCACCCTGCTCCGCAGGGCCTGCGGCTCGCCGACCTGCGAGGCGGCCCGGTCGTCCAGGTCCCGCCGGGAGGCGTCCAAGCTCACCAGGACCCGCTCGGCGACGTCGTCGAGCTCGGTGTGGACGTCGCTGGTGAGGCTGCGCAGGGCCTGCGCCGTGGCCTGGGCGAGCTCCCCCAGCACGTCCTGGGTCCGGGTCTGGTCCGCCCGGCCCTGCTCGCTGAGCGCCTCGACCTGGGCCCGGACGGCAGCGATGTCCGCGGTCGAGGTGGCCAGGCCGTCCACCAGCGCGTGCCGAGTCTGCTCGCTGCGCTGCCCGACCACCTCGGCGAGCTGTTCGGCGAGGGCGTCGAGCCGGGTCTCGGTGACGTTGCGCAGCCGGGCCACGACCTGGTCGACCTGCCGGGCCGCCGTGGTGGACAGGCCGGCCTCGACAGCAGCCACACTGGCTGCGGTCGTGCGCAGCAGCTCGCGGGTCGTCTGCACCCCGTCCCGGGAGACGGCCTCGAGGCTCTCCGCCGTGGCATCGAGGGCGTCCTCGAGGGTCGCCAGCCGGGACTCCAGCGACGTCCGCGCGTCGTCCAGCCCGGTCTGAGCCGCAGTCGCCGCAACCGTCTCGCGCTCCTGGGCCGCCTGCAGGGCCCGCCGTACCTCCGCCGCGACCACCTCGACGCGCGCAGCGACGATCTCGCCGACTCCTCCGGCGAACTCGTCCAGGCGGTTGCCGGTGCGGACGGGGACAAGCTCGAGGGCCTCGCGGGCCTCGCGGACCTCGCGGGACAGCGCCGGCAGGTCGGTCCTGACCTCGTCGACGCGGCTGCCGACCACCTCGACGCGCTGTCCCAGCTCAGCGACCCGGCGGGCCAGAGTGCCTGTCTCGGTGCGACTTGCGGCTACGGAGCCGGTCAGCCGGCCGGAGAGTCCGTCGAGGTCCGTACGCACCGAGCCGAGCTCTCCGCGGAACTCACCGAGGTCCCCGCGCAGGGCGGCGACCTCCGAGCGGATGGCCGCCAGCACGGCGACGAGGTCGCCGGTCGACTCGTTCTCCGCTTCGTCGACGGCCAGGGCCGCGAGCTGCTCGATGCGGCGCGACAGGACGTTCGGCTCCACGATGCCTCCACAGTCACTGCCTCCAGACAGGTTCCGGGAGCGTAACGGCGAGATCGCCCTCCCCGGCGGTCCCGCGCCGGGCGGCCGGGACCCCGTGGCTGAGAGGATGGGAGCCATGCGCATCACAGCCCTCGCGGGCGGCATCGGCGGGGCCCGCTTCCTGCAGGGACTCCGGCACGCGGTCCCCCACGCCGAGACCACCGTCGTCGTCAACACGGGCGACGACCTGACGATGTACGGCCTGCGAATCTGCCCGGACCTCGACACGGTCATGTACACCCTCGGCGGCGGCATCGACGCGGTCCGCGGCTGGGGCCGGCAGGACGAGACGTGGCACGCCAAGGACGAGCTCGCGGCGTACGACGTGCCGACCGCGTGGTTCGGTCTGGGCGACCGGGACCTCGCCACGCACCTGGTGCGCCGGCAGATGCTCGACGCCGGGTTCCCCCTGTCCGCGGTGACCGAGGCGCTGTGCCAGCGGTGGCTGCCGGGAGCCCGCCTGCTGCCGATGAGCGACGACCGGGTCGAGACGCACGTGCTGGTCGACCTCCCGGACGGCCGGCGGGCCATCCACTTCCAGGAGTGGTGGATCAAGCACCGCGCGGCCCTGCCGGCGCACGCCATAGTGGCGGTCGGGGCCGAGCAGGCGAGCCCCGGACCCGGCGTGCTGGAGGCCATCGAGGCGGCCGACGTCGTGCTGCTCCCGCCGTCCAACCCGGTGGTCAGCATCGGCACGATCCTGCAGGTCAAGGGCATCCGCGAGGCCCTGGAGGCCACGCGGGTCGTGGGCCTCTCACCGATCGTGGGCGGCTCGCCGGTCCGCGGGATGGCCGACGCGTGCCTGGAGGCGATCGGGGTCGAGACGACGGCGGAGGCGGTCGGTCGGCACTACGGGAGCCCGCTGCTCGACGGGTGGCTCGTCGACACGGTTGACGCGGGCGCGACGGTCGAGGGCGTCGAGGTGCGCGCCGTACCGATGCTGATGTCCGACCTGGAGGCGACCGCCGCCATGGCCCGGGCTGCCCTGGAGCTCGCGGGGGTCTGAAGGCCGCCCCCGACCGGCTCAGTCGTGCAGGGAGCGGTCTGCCTCCGTCAGTCGCAGGTCGGTGAACCTCACCCGCAGACCTGCCCGGGTGGGGGCGCAGCAGTACAGCCCGACCTGCAGCGGCCCGGGTGGCAGCGGCGCCACCCGGACGAGTCGCCACGGCTCGTCACCCGCCCTGGCCCGGACGGTCAGGGCGTCACCCTCCCGACTGGCCCGCACGGTGACCAGTGCGCCACGCCACGTCGGCACGGGCGCCACCGACCAGTCCGAGACGTGCCGGGTCACGACGGCACCGACCTGCGGGACACCGTCGCTGAGCTCCACGCCGGCCTTCACCCAGTGCTCGGCATCCCCGCGGACGAGCAGCCCAGCCTGGTCGAACTGCGCCGTCAGGTCGGCGACGAACGTCACCTCCGCCGCCGTCCGGTCCGGGAAATCGGTAAGGAGGGCGTGCCCGGTGTCGTGGACGAAGCCGTACGACGTCGTCCGCCACAGGTCGCTGCCCTCGGCAGCCTCGACCACCAGGTCGCGGTCGTCCCGGCGTGCGTCCGGTGGCGGGTTCAGCCATCCACCGGCATCCCAGCCGGGGCGCCAACCGTGCAGCGGATCGATGTCCACGGAGACAGTATCCCCTTCGTATCGGCCAGCAGTGTCGACCCGACGCCGAGTCGACGTTGGCCATCTCAGCTCACCCTGACCTTCCCGTGGGAACGTGACCTCGCCCGCAGCAGCACCTTGCGGGGTGCGCGAGCACCGCCCTTCGATCGACGGCGACGGACGCCTGAGCACTGGGGCAGGGGGCGTCCCCGAGTCCGACCTGGCCCCCACGTCCGAGACAACCCTGTGGACGGGGCGACGCCCTGTGGACGGACGAATCCGGGGAGGTGCGATCGGGGGCACGCTCGCCCACCTCCCACCTGGGAGCAGAGCCTGGAGGACCACCCATGACCGCTGTCCTGCGCCGAGCCGCCGGCGCGCCCTTTGCCCTCGTCGTCGCCGTGCTGCTCCTCGGCACCGGCGTGGCGGGTGCGGCCACCGGCGGGACGTTCCTGCTGGGCAGGGCCAACACCGCCACGACGACCACCGTCCTGTCCACGACACGCGGCGTGCCGCTGGACCTCCGCGGCCCGTCGACCACGCGTCCCCTCAGCGTCAGCAGCTCCGTGGTCGTCCCGCGCCTGAATGCCGACCTGCTCGACGGCCTGACGGGCAGCCAGCTGCAGCGCAGGGCCAGCGCAGCCTGCCCGGTGGGCACGGCGATGACGGGCCTGGGTGCCGACGGGCAACCCCGCTGCGCCGACCTCGAGCCGGCAGGGACCTTGCAGACCCGGGCCGTGTCAGGGACCACCGCCGGGGAGCGGACACTGCTCCCGACCGACGCTGCTGTGGTCGTGTCCATCGCCCGGGTCGGTGACGCGTGCGCGCTGCGCTTCGCCTCCGACGCCGCGCGGACGACGACCGTGACGTGGTCCAGCCCGCTGACGCGCCGGGTGCTGGAGCCGGGCGACACCGTGACGACCGCAGCCTCGACCGACCACCTGCAGGTCATCAGCTGGGCCGGCGGTTCCGCGACGCTCTTCCTGACCTGGGTCCCGTCGTCGAGCCGCTGCGCCTACCAGGGCACGGTCACGTCGTAGGCGGGTCAGACCGCCCGGTGGTCCTGGATCGTCAGCCTGGGGCCGAAGCGGGGCTTGGCGAATCCGCTGAGCTCCAGCAGCCGCACCACCCGGTAGCGGTGCGGACGCCACGGCTCGAGCAGCTCGACCATCCCGTCGTCGTCCACCGGACGGCCGACCAGGGCCCAGCCGACGAACGCCGCGAGGTGGTAGTCGCCGACGCTGATCTCGTCGGCATCACCCAGGGCCCGCTGCGCGATCTCCGCAGCCGTCCACACGCCGATCCCCGGTACGGCGCGGAGCCGGGCCAGCGCGGCGACCGGGTCCAGGTCGCTCGCCTGCTCCAGTCGGGATGCGAGCCGGGCCGCCTCGCAGACCGTCCGCGAGCGCTTGGGGTCCACGCCCGCCCGGTGCCACTCCCAGGACGGCACGGTCCGCCAGACCTCGGCAGGAGGGGGAACGAGCATGCCGTCCGGGGCCGGGCCGGGGGCCGGCGTGCCGAAGCGCCGTACGAGCACGGCGAAGGCGGAGCGGGCCTCCTTGCCCGTGACCTTCTGCTCCAGAACGGCCGGGACCAGCGCCTCGAAGACCCTGGCCGTGCGCGGGATCCGTAATCCGGGGTACCTGCGGTGGGTGTCGACGAGCAGGGGATGGCGTGGGTCGAACCCCTCCGCGCGGTCGCGGGCACCGAGCAGGTCGGGCAGGCCCGCGACGACCCACTCCGCGCCAGGGCCCCAGGCCGTGCAGGCGACCTCGCAGGGTGAGACCTGTCGCACCAGGAAGCTCGCCGGCCCCTCGGGGGTGAGCGTCGCGCGCCAGACCCCGTCCGGGGTGACGCGGTGCGTGGGGTCGGCCCGACCGCGCGAGAGCGGCGCCAGGGTCCGCCGCACGTCGACCGGCGAGGTGGGGCACCACACCATCCGCGCCTCCACACGGCCAGGCTACGGTCTGCCCGGGACACAGGAGGTCGCGTGGACAAGGTCGTCGGCAGTGCCGCAGAGGCCGTGGCGGGCGTCGGGGACAGCGCCTCCCTGGCCGTCGGCGGCTTCGGGCTGTGCGGGGTCCCGCAGGCCCTCATCGACGCGCTCTTCGAGGCCGGCAGCACCGACCTGCGGACCGTGTCGAACAACTGCGGTGTCGACGAGTGGGGCCTAGGCACGCTGCTACGGGCGCACCGCATCTCGCGGACGACCGGCTCCTACGTCGGCGAGAACAAGGAGTTCGAGAGGCAGTTCCTCGCCGGCGAGCTCGAGGTGGAGCTCGTCCCCCAGGGGACCCTCGCCGAGCGGCTCCGGGCCGGTGGCGCAGGCATCCCCGCCTTCTTCACCCCGGGCGGCGTCGGGACGCAGGTCGCCGAGGGCGGGCTGCCGCTGCGCTACGACGGCCACGGCGGCATCGCTCAGGCCAGCGAGCCCAAGGAGACGCGGGACTTCGGCGGCACGACGTACGTCCTGGAGCACGCCATCACGACCGACTTCGCGCTGGTCCACGCGCGGTACGGCGACCGGCACGGCAACCTCGTCTACGAGAAGTCAGCCCAGAACTTCAACCCGCTCTGCGCCGCCGCCGGCCGCATCACGATCGCCGAGGTCGAGGAGCTCGTCGAGCCGGGCGACCTGGACCCCGCCCTGGTGCACACGCCCGGGATCTTCGTGCAGCGCGTCGTCCAGGTCAGGACCGAGAAGCGGATCGAGAGAAGGACGGTGGCCCGTGCTGACGCGTGACGAGCTGGCGGCCCGGGTCGCCCGGGAGCTGACCGACGGGCAGTACGTCAACCTCGGGATCGGCCTGCCCACCCTGGTGCCGAACTTCGTCCCGGCGGGCGTCCACCTTGTCCTGCAGGCCGAGAACGGCGTGCTGGGGGTCGGTCCCTACCCGACCGAGGACGCCGTCGACCCAGACCTGATCAACGCCGGCAAGGAGACCGTCACGCTGCTGCCGGGCGGGGCCTACTTCGACAGCGCCAGCAGCTTCGGCATGATCCGCGGCGGGCACATCGACGTTGCCGTGCTCGGCGCGATGCAGGTGAGCGAGCGCGGCGACCTGGCAAACTGGATGATCCCCGGCAAGATGGTCAAGGGGATGGGCGGCGCCATGGACCTCGTTCACGGGGCCAAGCGGGTGCTGGTGATGATGGAGCACGCGGCGAAGGACGGCTCCGCCAAGATCGTCCGCGAGTGCAGCCTGCCGCTGACCGGCCGGACCTGCATCCAGCGGATCATCACCGACCTCGCGGTCATCGACGTCACGCCAGACGGTCTCGTGCTCGTCGAGCTGGCCCCGGGGGTCACCGTCGACGAGGTCCGCGCCATCACCGAGCCCGACCTGCTCGTCCGGCTCTGACGGCGGGCTGGCAGGCGGCTCACTGCAGGCTCGCTGCTTCCCGGCAACTCTGGGACTCACCGAGGGCTCGGCCTCCTGCCGGCTCTCGGCCTCTCGCGCGCACGGGACGCACGCTGCCGAGGCCCGCCGACAGACGGGCACCCTCTCGTACGTCGTACGAGTCGCGCCCTAGAAATGGGTACTTTCGTGGGGCGAAGCTCGTACGTCGTACGAGTCGTGGTTGGGCGGGCGCCCCCGCCCAGAGCCGGTCCGTCAGCTGGACAGGCGGGCGCGCTTGCGCCCCTCGAGGGCGTAGGCGATCGCGAGGACGACCGCGAAGCCGGCGTTGAAGACGGCTGCGCCGGTCCCTCCCTGCACGGCCCAGCCCGCCGCGATGAGCAGCGCCCCCACCTCGGTCGCGACGAAGACCCACGGCTCGCGGCGGCGCCACAGCCGCAGGAACCCGGGCACGAAGACCGTGAACGGCACCGCCAGCACGTAGCCGACGAGCAGCAGTCCGGTGCTCACGAGGTCCCCCTCACGCCAACGTCGGGTGCTCGGCCAGGACCCGCGCATGCAGCGCCTTCACCCGCTGGGCCTGCGCGGCGGGCATCACCAGCGTGGCCGAGGGGGTGTGGACGACGACAAGCCCCTCGCAGCCGACGAGCGCCACCAGGTGGCCGGGGTCGGAAGAGGCGACCGTGCAGTCCCGGCTGCCTTCGAGCAGCACCGTCGCGGCGACCGCGTTGCCGGCGTCGTCCCGCCCGATCGCGTCGCCGTACGCCGGCCAGGACCCCACGTCGAGCCACTGCGAGGCGAGCGGCAGCGCGGCAACCGTGAAGCGGCGCGACGTCGAAGCAGGCTCCATGACGCCGTAGTCGACGGAGACCCGCGGGACCTGCTCCCAGGCGGTCGGGTCGCCGGCGAGGTGGGCCTCGACCCGGGCGAGGGTGTCGGGGGCGAAGGCCCTGACCGCGTCGAGGAACACCGCGGCCTGCCAGACGAACATCCCGGAGTTCCACAGGGCGCCCTGCTCGACAAGCTGCTCGGCCCGCCGGGCCGCCGGCTTCTCGGCGAAGCGGGCCACCTCGAGGGCGTCACCCGTGAGGGGCGCCCCGAGCTCGAGGTAGCCGAAGCCCGTCGCCGGGTGGTCCGGGACAACCCCGAAGGTGACCAGCACGTCGTCGCGGGACTCCGCGACCGCGAACCCCCGTTCGACCGTGGCTGCGAACGCGGCGATCGGCTCGATGAGGTGGTCGGACGTGAGCACCGCGACCGTGGCGGACGGGTCCTGCGTCGCGATGGTGACCATCGCCAGCACCAGGGCCGGCAGGGTGTCGCGCCCGGACGGCTCGACGACCAGCCGCTCCGCCGACACCAGGCCCGCAGACGAGGCACCGGCTGACACCGCGCCCGCGGACGAGGCACCCACCGACACCGCACCCACCGACACCGCACCTCCCGACAGGGCGGCGCGCAACGACTCCCCGGCACCCAGCCACACCCGTGACGGGTCGACCACGCAGGCTGCCCGCTCCACGGCGAGATCGAGCAACGAGCGGCCGGCCAGCAGCGGCACCAGCTGCTTGGGCAGCGAGGCGGTGGAGAACGGCCACAGCCGGGTGCCGGACCCCCCGGCCAGGACCAGCGCGTGCCTCACGCCGGGCCCGACCCGTGGGACGGGGCCGTCACGGAGCGACGGCCCGCTCGTACGCCGTGAGGTGCGCCGCGGCGCTGGCGGCCCAGGTGAACTCCAAGGACCGGGCGTGCCCCGCCTCGGCGAGCTCGGCCCGGCGTACGGGGTCATCCAGCAGAGCGGTCAGCGCGGCAGCGATCGCCTCGGGGTCGGGCTCGGTGTAGGCGACGGCGTCGCCGCCGACCTCGGGCAGCGACAGCCGGGGAGTCGTGAGCACCGGCGCCCGGCAGGCCATCGCCTCCAGCACCGGCAGGCCGAACCCCTCGCCGTGGGACGGGTAGGCCACGACCTGTGCCCCGCCGAGGAAGCCGGGCAGGTCCGGCGGCCGCAGGTAGCCCGGGCGCAGCACCCGCAGGTGGGACGGGACCTCCGCGATCGCCCGGTCGACCTGGTCGTCCCAGCCGGCACCGCCGGCCAGCACGAGTGCGGGCGGTTCGGCCCGCCCCTCGCAGGCCTGGACCCAGCCGCGGACCAGGCCGGGCACGTTCTTGCGGGGCTCGAGCACCGACAGGAACGCGACGTACGGCTGGCCGGCCAGGCCGAGCCGAGCCTGGACCCGCTGCTTCTCGTCCGACGTCGGGACGTGGAACGTCGTCTGGTCGACCCCGTGGTACGCCACGTCGAGGGTCGTCGCGTCGGCGTCGAGCACCCGGACCACCTCGTCGCGGGTCGCCTTGGAGGGGACCACGACGCGGGTCGCCCGGCGCAACGCCGTCCGGGTGGCGGAGCGGAAGAACGTCCCACGCACCGAGGAGTGCAGCTCGGGGTCGGTGAAGAACGTCGCGTCGTGGACGGTCACCACGACGGGGCGTCCGGCCCGCAGGGGCATCGTGTAATGCGGCGAGTGCACGACGTCGGCGTCGACCTGCTGCGCGACGAGCGGCAGGCCGGTCTGCTCCCACGCCAGCCGTGCCGGGCGGTGCGCGACCGCGGCCGGGGCGGGGATGACCTCCGCGTCGGGGTCGAGCTGGCCGTAGCGCTCGGCGTCGGCCCGCTGGCAGACGATCGCGAGGTCCGCGCCCGCCTCGGCCAGCGCCCCGACGAGCCCGTCGACGTAACGACCGACCCCGCCCCGGTCGGCGGGGACCGCTGTGGCGTCGAACAGGATGCGTGGTCCAGACCGTCCGGCGGGCAGGGTCCGCTCCTTCTCGAGTGCAGGGCTTGGGGAGGATTGATCCTACGCCCGCGCCCGCCTTCCCGGCCCGCCGACGGGCCGGTCAGACCACGCGGTACGCCAGCACCGCGGACAGGCTCGTGGGCCGCCAGCCGTCCCACGACAACCCGAACACCTCGCTGGTCGTCCGGGGCGTGCGGCCGTTGCCCGCGAGCACCACGACGATGCGGCCGACCTCACCGGGCCGCACGACCGTGGCTCCGGGCCGGGTCACCGATGCCGTGAGCGGGCCCGGGCGGCTCGCCGAAAGCCAGCTGCTCGCCCGCGACGGCGAGGAGCCCGCGCGCACGGTGCTGCGCAGCGTCCCGCGGACGACCCAGACCACGTTGCCGGTGTTCTTCACGTCGTACGACGTGGTCGCGGACCCGCGTGAGGGGACGCTGACCATCGGGTGCACGGCGACGATCGCAGCGGTGAAGCGGGCCCCCACGACGGTGACCGTGACCGTCATCGCCGGACCGTAGGCGTGCCCGCCGGAGGTGGCCCGCAGGCTGAGGCGGACGGTGCCGGGGGTGGCGTGCAGGCCGCTGACAGGGACCCGCCACTCACCCACCTCGCCGGGCCGCACGCTGGACTGCCCGGGCCGGCTCGCGTTGGCCGCGAGGGCCGGCGGCCGACTGCTCGATGGCCAGGCGGAGGTCGCGAGCACCGACGGCGCCGAGGCCTGCAGCCCCTCGCTGCCGACGGGCCAGCTGGCCCCTCCGAGGTTGCGCAGCCGCAGGACGAGGGTCCGCGTCCCGGTCGGGGCGTTCACGAGGGAGAAGGAGGCGGTCGGGGCGAGCTCGAGCGACGCCAGCCTCGACACGGCCGGGTCCGTGCGCACGACGGTGAGGGCGGTGAGGTCACCCGAGATCCAGGTCCGTCCGACCCACTCCGGCTCGAAGGCCTCGTGGGTGACGCCCGCGGGCAGCCCGTTCCCTCCCAGCCGCAGGGCGAAGGAGCCGGTCGAGCCAGGTGCGACTGGCGCGGCCAGGTGCGCGGCCCTGTCTGCGGTGGGCCAGCCACCCGCCTTGGAGGCGCTGGTCCGCCCGCGGGGCTGGGAGGTCCCGAGCTGCACCGGGCTCGTCGAGCCGACCGGCCAGGTGATGTTGCTGGTGTTGCGGGCCGACAGGGTGACCGTCGTCGACCCGGAGCGGGCCAGCACGACGGTGCTCCCCAGCAGCGCGGACGGGCTCGACTGGCCTGCGACCAGTACGGGGGCGGCCCCGGGCCGGGCGGTCCACGTGGGCTCGACGAGGGCGACCGTCCACGCTGCGACCGCCCCGAAGGCGGGCGCCGTCCCGAGCTGCACCCGGTAGGACGCGGCGTAGCTCCCGGCCGGCAGGCCCGTCGCGTCCAGCGGGACCTGGAAGGCCGCCCGCTCACCCGGCAGCACGCTCGTGGCGCCCGGCCGCGTCAGGTCGGCGACGAACCGCCCCGGCGTGGTGCTGGTGCCCGTGAGCTTCTGCTCGGCTCCGCTGCCGGATGCGGTCGAGGTGGCCAGATGCAGGTCGGCGACCGGCCAGGGGCTGGCCCCCGCGTTGACCATCGTGACCGTGAGGCTGCCCGTGGTCTGCCCGGGCGGGCGGACCAGCCGGGGAGCCGCGCCCCACGAGGCGACGGTCGCGTCGTGCGCCGGGCTCAGGTGCCACCAGGACGACCGCAGCCCGTCGGGGTAGGCGCGGGACAGCGGCCGGGCCGCGGCGACACCGCTTCCCGTGGTCGTGACGCTGGTCGCGGCACCGTGGCTGTCGACGCCTTCCAGGACGACGGTGGTGACCCGGCCACCCCACTCGCCGTGGCTGTCGCGGGCCGTGACCCGCAGCCGGAGCAGGTGCCCGACCGCCGGGTAGCGGGCCTCGAGCGAGGCAGCCGTCAGGGTCGCGCCCCAGGAGTGGACGCCGTTCGGGGCCGCGCCGTCCCAGTCGTCCTGCCGGGCGACCAGGTAGGGGAAGCGGGCGTCGCCCGCGGCCGACCAGCCCCCGTTGCTGCTGCTGAACTCGGCGAAGATGATCGCCCCGGCGTACGTCCGGACCTGGCCGGCCGTGGCCGTGACGGCGGCGGTGGTCCTGCTGTCCTCCTGCGGGGCAGGGGTACCGCTCGCGTCATACACGGTGCTCCCGCGGAAGACCTGGCAAGACGTCGAGTCGCAGATGTCGTAGCTGCGCAACCCGGCGTGGTCCCGCTGGTAGGCGCTGTAGGACCGGGCGGCGACCGCCTGGGCCTGCAGGGCGGCCGGCTTCCAGGAGGGGTAGGCCTCCTGGGGGACGACCCCCAGCAGGTAGTCGTCCAGCGGCAGGACCGCGACGCTCTGCACCCTGGTGGCGCTCAGGCGGACCGCCTGCACCGCGCCCCGGTAGTCGCGGGAGGTCCCATCGGGCAGGTCGAGCCGCACCCGGGTGGCACCGCCGAAGCGGAGCGGCCCGGCGAACGCCGTCGCCGTACCAATCTTCTCGGGCGTCCAGGTCGACCCGGTCAGGGAGCTCAGGTGCAGCAGGCCGTCCGTCCCGAGCGCGGCCCGCCACCGGGTCGGGCCGGTCTTCAACGTCTGCGGGGTGCCGGCCGCACCGTCGGTCACCGTCAGACCGGAGGCCGAGCGGACCTCGGTGTCGCCGTCGGTGTCAGCGGTCAGCAGCACCCGCACGGGCTGTGCAGCGACGGCGGCTGCCTCGGTCAACGGGTAGTACGTCGTGAGAATGGTGGCCAGCGTCGCCGCCACGCTCTGGTGGGCCGCCTCCCCAAGTGAGGCAGCCCCCTGGGCGCCCCACTGCGACATCCCCCGACCATGTCCGTAGCCGTGGCCCTGGACGGCCCAGACCCCGTCGGCGGGCCGGGGGTAGACCTCCTCGGTGGCCTGGGCGGGGGCGCTCGGCAGCAGGACGACGCCTGCCGAGGCGACGACCGAGAGCACCCCGGCCCAGGCCGACGGCCGCCTGCCGCGCCGCACCCCCCGACCCGTCGTGCCCTGCATCCCAAAAAGCGGTGCCCGCATGCCCGGTGCCCCCATGCCCCGCTCCCGCCCTCACGGTCGTGTCGGCCGTCATTGTGCGCCGCTGGACCCCTCCCCGGACGTGTCGACCACGAACGACACACTTGCGAGCCTTTCGGCGACCTGGCCCCGACCTGCGCCGGGGAGCCGTGAGCCGCCAGTACGGTGACCCGAACGTTCCCCCGGAGGTCCCAACCGTGCGCTCCACCCCTGTCTTGCTGCTGCTCGCGGGCCTTGCTCTGGGCGGCTGCAGCAGCGCCTCCCCGTCCGCCGCCGGACCGTCCGCTGCCGTCCCCACCAGCGCCGCGCCCACCACGGACGCGCCGGTCCTGCCGACAGCCCCGGCTCCGGTGGTGGCCACGCCGACGGCCCGGCCGGCCACCCCGACCCCGGTCCGCAGCACGCCCGTCGCACCGAACGACCCGCTGTCGCCCGCCCCGGCCCTGGAGTCCCCTGCCCCGACCGGCCAGCCCACCTGCCGACCGGCGGCGCTCACCCTCGTCGACGCCGACCAGCTCACCGGGAGCGGCACCGTGCGGGAAGTCTTCTCCGTGCGGACGACGGGGGCCCCCTGCCAGCTGCAGGGCTACCCGGTCGTCCGGCTGCTCGACGCCAGCGGTGCCACCCTGCCGGTCACCTACCGGCACGGCGGCTACGGCCTGTCCGCTGCGGGGGCGGTCCCGGTGACCCTCAGCCGCGACACGACGGCGTCCCTCGAGCTGGGCACGGGCCGGACCGGGACCTGCCGGGACGTAGCCACCGTCGTCGTGACCCTGCCCGGCACCACGACGGCCCTGCGCACCCGCACGGGCTTCCGGGTCTGCGGCGGAGCAGTCGGTGTCAGCCCGGTCCTGCGCCGCGGTGACACAGAAGGCTGACCTGGACTCAAGCCACTCCCGCAAGGCCCCGACGACCCCTAGGTACGCCGCACGCCCACCAGCGACGACCCACACCGAGGCCGTTCCCCCGACCGACGGAGCTCTCCATGACCCGCGCCACGTCCCGGCCCCCGCGCCGGCTGGCAGTCCTGGTGGCGG
>Ga0123336_10002470_pt1 | contig 16036 bp, 12 predicted proteins | sample SSSSmetaG_FD_96466 | JGI IMG/M metagenome (GOLD analysis project Ga0123336, IMG submission 96466) | Glacier valley bacterial and archeal communities from Borup Fiord, Nunavut, Canada, to study Microbial Dark Matter (Phase II) - ​SSSS metaG | ecosystem: Environmental > Aquatic > Freshwater > Ice... | reverse complement strand
GCGGCGCACCGACCAGCTCTCGGGCGGCGAGCAGCAGCGGGTGGCGTTAGCACGGCTGCTGCTGGGGGCGCCCCGGCTGCTGCTGCTCGATGAGCCGTTCTCGAACCTGGACCGGGAAAGCAAGCAGGTGCTGCGCGGCATTCTGGAAGAGCTGAGCGCGCGACTGGGCATCACCTGCCTGCTGGTGTCGCACGACGCGGCCGACACGCTGCCCTGGGCCGACGAGGTGCTGGTGCTGCGGGCCGGGCGGCTGGTGCAGCAAGGGCCGCCGGCCCGCCTCTACCGCCAGCCGGTGAACGCCTACACCGCCGGCCTGTTCGGCGACTACAGCCTGCTGCGCGGCGCCGGCCGCCGCGCCCTGGTGCGCGGCAGCAAACGCGGCCCGGCGCGCGGCACCCTGCTGGTGCGACCCGAAGAATTTCGCTTGGGGCCAGCGGACGGCGAAGGCGTGGCGGGCACGGTGCGGGCCGTCCGGTTTCAGGGCAGCCACTACGAAGTGGAAGTAGCCTTGACCGAAACCATGGTGCGCGTGTGGGCCACGGCCGCGGGGCCAGCGGTGGGCGCCGCCGTGAGTGTATCACTTGCGGCCGAAGGCGGCTGGACACTAAGCGAGTAAGCCGTGAGACAAAACGCTAGAAATGCCCGATAACACGGCGCTCGCCAGACTGTACGGCGCGCTCACGGCGGGCAAAAAGATTCTGCTGGTGCAAACGGTGCCCGCACTGCTGGCCCTAGCGGCCGTGCTGCTGGCCTGAAGCAGCGGCGCGCCTTTGCCGGCGAAGGCCAGCGCCCAACCACCGCACCAGGACCGGGGAACATTAATCCCGTTCGCGGAACACGAACGGCACGGGCATGACGCGGGACACCCGCACGGGCTTGCCCGCCATCCGGCCAGGGTTCCACCAGGGCATCAGGCGTATCAGGCGCAGCGCCTCTTCGTCGAAGCCGTGGCCGCAGCCCCGGCTCACCGCCGCGTCGATGACGCGGCCCTGCTCGTCCACCACAAAGCTGATGTACACCGTGCCCGAGGCGCGCTCGGCCAGGGCGCCTTCCGGGAAATGGGCGTTCTGGCTGATGTATTTGCGGTAGCCGGCGTCGCCCCCCGAAAAGGTCGGCAGTTCCTCCGAGAAGTTCAGCACCACCGGCTGACCGGTGGTTTCGGTCGGGGCCGGGTCAGCCGCAACCGGGGCAGCGGCAGTGGCGGCCCCGACCGCATACATTTTAACCGTCAGCGGGTTACCGTTCGATACGGTCAACGATTGGTCGCGGTAGCCCTGGCACTTGAACACCAGCACCGAGTTGGCGCTGACCAGCGTGACCACAAAATCGCCCGAAGCGTTGGTGCTGGTTGCGTGCGAGGTGCCCTGCACCGCCACGACCACTCCCGGCAATGGGGCGCCCAACTCCGTAACGACCCGGCCCGCCACCGCGGGCGTCCCGCGGAGCATCTGCCCGAAGCTTGCCGCGCGGGGCACCGCCGCCGGAACCCGATGGGCGGGGGTGGCGGCCAACACCTGGCCAACCAGCAAAAGCGTAGAAAATAGCATCATCGTTGGTGAGATTTTTTACTGATAATGGAAGACAAAGCGCGGCAACGCAGGTGGGGCGACACGCTGGTCGAAGCACATGGCCAAGTGAGTGTTTTAGAAAATCGTCTTTGCGTTAATTTGTGATATAACGAGTAATTAATGAAGCGAATAGTCAACATGACAAATAATTATCACTAAATAGTGATAAATAAAACAATGAGTTGAAATCTAAAAAATAATTTTCAACTAAGTGATATTTTGTTTCTGTTTGCATTCTTGCTGCAAATTAAGAATATTTTTGAACAAGTCAACTAGTCTTGTTTTATTCTGAATAAGACAATTTGTACAATTTCTCTTCCACCGGTTCAATAATGCACTATCCCGAACTTTCTCAGCATCCTTGCTGAATTGAAGCAGGCAATTTTCCTCACTTTAATTCCGGAGACGGCCGCTGCCCCCCGACGCCTTTTGGAGGGGCGCCGGGCGGGGCCCAGGCTTCCCTGTGGCCCTGCTGGCGGGCCAAGTGCGAGGCGGGGAGGCCGCGCGCGTGCCTACTGTGGTGCGGCCGGCGGGAGCAGCGGCGGTAAAATCCACCGGGGCAGCGCGAAGGTTTCCCCCGTTGTTGGTGCCCGCGAAACCGGGCCGGTGCGGCCGGGCTGCCTTAAAACCACAGCAGCACAACCAGCGCCAACACGGCCAGCAACCCACTCACCGACGCCGTGTTGACCACGGTTTCGGGCGCCCGGCCGGGCCAGGCGCCCACCGCCGCCACGGCCCCGAGCAGCAGCGGCAGCAGGGCAAACGTGCCGTAGATGGTGCCGCCGTAGGGCCGGAAGGGGGCCGGGCCGTCGGGCGAGGCGGGCGCGCTCACCTGCTGCACCACGCCGAGCAGGGGCGTTTGCCAGACGCGCACGGGCTGGTTTTCGCGCACCCGGTAGGCCACCGCGCTGGGCAGCCGGAAAGTGGTGTGCTCGGTGTGCACCCGGTAGGCCAGCTGCGGGTCGGAGAGGGAGGCCGACACGGCCACCGGGAAGCGGCTGCGCACGGTTTCGTGGGCGTATTGGCGCGCGGGCAGGGCCCAGTCGAGGGCCAGCAGCAGGCAACCGGCCAGCAGGGCCACGTTCAGGCGGCGGGCCCAGGGCGCGTAGCCGGCCAGGTGTTCGGCGGGGCGCGGCGGGGGCGGGCGGCGGGCCGTTTCCTGGGCCAGCAGCAGGTCGTAGGCCACGCGCCGGCGCGGGTTGACGAGGATGGCGTAGCCGGCCTCCAGGTCGGCGAGGCGGGCCCGCATGGCGCGGTCGGTGGCGGCCAGGCGCTGGCAGCGGGCCCGCTGGCGCAGGTAGGCGTGCTCAATTTCCGGGGCCAGGGCGGCGGCGCTCACCCCCAACAGGCGGTAGTAGTTCTGCATTCGGCAGTGAACAGTTAGCAATGAACAGTTACCAATGAGCTATGATTGAGATGACGGATAAACGCCAGCATCAGTTCCTCATTGCCCATCGACAGCTACTAGACTCATCGCGAAGTGGAAGGCGAAAATTGACCAGCGCGTGTAGAGACGCGACCCTTCGCGTCTCGGCGTTTGCGCCCCCTGAGCGTCGTTCAACGATAAGACGCGAAGGGTCGCGTCTCTACACCGTTCGCGCAGACTACTTCGTGACGAGGATAACTGTGCCCTGCCAACTGTTCACTGCCCCTACCCTATGGCCCGCTGCACCCAGGGTTTGAGGCCGGGCACCCGCGCCAGGCGCACGCCCGCGTTCACGAGCCAGGGCTTGTTGCTGAGAAAGCGCATGAGGCGGTAGCTTTTGGCCAACTTGGGGCTGATGCGGCGGGCCACCTGGGTGTCGTACTGCCGCATGAATTCAGCCGTGAAGTTCTGCCGCGCAAAGCACGCTTCGGCCTGGGCCGCGGCCAGAATGCCGCTTTGCATGGCCGTGTCGATGCCGTGGCCCTGAATGGGGTCGATGAGCGAAGCCGCGTCGCCGCACAGCAGGAACCGCTCGCCGCTCACGGGCACCGTGCGCCCCCCGCCCAGCGGCAGCCCAAACCCCTGAATCGGCCCCTGCTGCCGCGCTTCGGTGAAGCGCCCGGCCAGCGCGGGGTGCCCGGCCAGCAGCGTGGGCAGCAGCCGCCGCAGGTCCACCTTGTGCCGGGCCACGGTTTCGGCCAGCATCCCCAGCCCCACGTTGTACAGGCCGGCGCCCACCGGGAAAATCCAGACGTAGCCCTGCAGGTAGTCTTTGGTGAAAAAATACTCGGTGAGGCCGGCCTGGGCGCCTTCGATGTTTTCGAAGTAGGCCCGCACCCCGGCGCAATGGTGGGCGCGGGCCAGGGGCGTGGGCAGCAGCTGCCGGCGCACCACCGAGTTGGCGCCATCGCAGCCGATGACGAGTTGGGTGTGGAGCTCGGCGCCGTCGGCCAGGCACAGGTGCACCCCGTCGGCTTCAATGCGCACTTCCTTCACCCCGGCGCCTTCGCGGACGTCCGCGGCCGGGGCGTGGGCGCGCACCAGGTCCAGCAGGGCGGCGTCGAAGGTTGCGCGGGGGCAGTTGAAGCTGGGCAGCTTCCAGCGCATCCACAGGCTGTCGCCGTTGGGGGCCACCAGGCGCGACTGCTGCACGGCGTCGAGCGGCTGCAGCTGCCAGAGGCCGTCGGCCAGGGCGGGGTCGAGCTGGCGCAGGGCCTTCAGGGCGTGGCCGGGAATGGCGTCGCCGCACACCTTGTCGCGCGGAAAACGGGCTTTGTCAAGCAGTACCACGCGCAGGCCGCTGTGGCGCAGGGCCAGGGCGCAGGCCGTGCCGCCGGGCCCGGCCCCGACGATGGCAACGTCGTAATCAAACTTAGGAAGAAGGGGCACGGTTTCAAAGGTAGCGGGCGGGGGTTCTTTGCAACCTTGCGCCGCCCCCGCCGATACACGCTCGCAGCGCCCAAAAGCCCCCCGCATTTGACTGAAATTCCTACCTCCCTCATTCCGCCTAACGACGCGGCCCGCCTGCAAGCGCTCGACCGCTATCAGGTACTGGACGCCCGCAGCGAAAAAGCTCTCGACGACGTGGTGGCCGCCGCCGCTCGCCTGTTCGGGGTATCCAACGCCATGCTTTCGCTGGTGGAAGAAAACCAGGTGCTGGTGAAGGCGCCCTACAATCTGCCGGTGGCCATCGAGCGCATTCCGCGCCAGCAAAGCCTGTGCTCGGCCACCATTCTGCAGGACGACACAGTCGTGTTCGAGGACCTGCGCGTGAATAGCGCGCCCGGCGTCGACATTTCCCTGCTCGAACAGCTGGGCCTGCGCTTCTACGCCGGCCACAGCCTACGCACCGCCGACGGCCACAACATCGGCTCACTCTGCCTCTACGACGGCCTACCGCGCAGCTTTTCGCCGGCCGAGCGCACCCTGCTCGCCGCCCTGGCCCGCCTGGTGATGCGCCTGCTGGAACTGCGCCGCGTGCTGGGCGCCGACACCGCGCGCACCGCCGTGCTCTGGGAGCCCGTGTACCGGGTGGTGGGCGCGCAGCTGGCCCGCCTCACCGCACTCAGCGCGCCGCCCGCCCCCACGCCCCTGCCCGACGCCACGGCCAGGGCCGCAGGGGCCATCGTGGACATCACCGAGCAGCTGGTGAACGCGGCTTTGCGCCGGGCCTAGGTCCGTGTGCCTATAGCGTGGACGCTGCGCGTCCGCGCGTCGTGGGGCCCACACGCGGACGCGCAGCAGCCACGCTACGGGCACACCATTCCCGAAACTGCGCTGGGGCGGTGCCGGAGGGTGGGGCCGCCGTACTTTTACAGCCTTTCCGGGTTCAATAGCAGTATGGTTGACGACAACAAGGTGAAAACGCTGGCCCTGCTTGGCGCCACGGGCTCCATCGGCACGCAGGCACTGGAGGTGGTGCGGCAGCAGCCGGGCCGTTTTCGGGTGGCCGTGCTCACGGCCCAGCGGCAGTGGGAGCTGCTGGTGCAGCAGGCCCGGGAGTTTCGGCCCGCCGCGGTGGTCATTGGCGAGGAAAGCCTGCGCGAACACGTGCGCGCCGCCCTGGCCAATCAGCCCGAGACCGAAGTCCTGGCCGGTCCCGACGCCCTGGCCGAGGTGGTCACGCGGCCCGAAATCGACATCGTGCTCACCGCCCTAGTGGGCTACGCCGGGCTGCTGCCCACGGTGGCCGCCATCCGGGCCGGCAAGGACATCGCGCTGGCCAACAAGGAAACCCTGGTGGTGGCCGGCGAGCTGATTACCGGCCTCGTGCGCCAGCACGGCGTCCGCCTGCTGCCCGTCGATTCTGAACACTCGGCAATTTTCCAGTGCCTGGTGGGCGAAGAGCAGAACCCCATCGAGAAAATCATCCTCACGGCCTCGGGCGGGCCGTTTCGGGGCCGCACCGCCCAGCAGATGGAAACCGTGACCAAGGCCCAGGCCCTGAAGCACCCCAACTGGGACATGGGCGCCAAAATCACCATCGACTCGGCCTCGCTCATGAACAAGGGCCTCGAAGTGATTGAGGCCAAGTGGCTGTTCGGCCTCACCAACGAGCAGATTGACGTGGTGGTGCACCCCCAAAGCATCGTGCACTCACTGGTGCAGTTCCAGGACGGCTCGCTGAAAGCCCAGCTGAGCCTGCCCGACATGAAGCTGCCCATTCAGTACGCCCTGGGCTACCCGCAGCGGCTGGCCAACACCTTTCCGCGCTTTTCCTTCCTCGACTACCCCAGCCTCACCTTCGAGGCTCCCGACCGGGCCGCGTTCCCGAACCTGGAGCTGGCCTTCGGGGCCATGCGCCGGGGCGGCAACGCACCCTGCGTGCTCAACGCGGCCAACGAGGTAGCCGTGGCCGCTTTTCTGCGCGAGCAGGTCGGTTTCCGGCAGATGTCGGACGTCGTGGCCGGGTGCCTGGCGCGGGTTTCGTACCTTGCTGAGCCATTGCTGGCCGACCTGGTGGCCACCGATGCTGAAGCGCGCCGGGTGGCCGCTTCGCTGCTGTAAGCAAGCCTAACACCAAAACGGAACGTCATGCTCCATCTGGCGTCCGCGAAGCGAAGCCGAAGCATCTCTACCGCGCAACTAAACTCACCCGATTGGGATTACTACCCCGGTAGAGATGCTTCGGCTTCACTCAGCATGACGTTGTTCCGATTCAAACGTCTTTACCTCTGCCACTTCATTACTTCATCATTAGTTCGTTACCCCGTTGGAAATTCTCACCATGATAGGCCAGCTGGTGCTGGCCCTCTCCATTCTTGTGGGCTTGCACGAATTCGGCCACTTCGCCTTCGCCAAGCTGTTTAAAATTCGGGTCGATAAGTTCTACATCTTCTTCGACTTTCTGTTTCCGATGCCCAGCGTGGCCAATTTCGCGCTGGTCAAGAAGAAAATTGGCGAGACAGAGTACGGCATCGGCTGGTTTCCGCTGGGCGGCTACGTGCAGATTCACGGCATGATAGACGAGACGCAGGACGCCTCGGCCCTGGCCGGCCCGCCGCAGCCCGACGAGTTCCGGGGCAAGCCGGCCTGGCAGCGTTTGCTGGTCATGCTCGGCGGCATCATCATGAACGTGCTGCTGGGCATCGTGATTTTCGCGGCCATGACCTACCACTACGGCGACGTGTTTCTGCCGGCTTCGGAGGCCCGCTACGGCATTCTGCCCAACAGCCTGGGCCGCGAAATCGGCTTCCGTACCGGCGACAAAATCGTGAAAATCAACGGCCGCCCCTTCACCGAATTCGACGACGTGTACCGGCCCGAAGTCATCATGGGCGACGGCTCCTACTACACCGTGGAACGCGGCGGGCAGCTGGCCGACATCAAGATTCCGAGCAACTTCCTCGACAAATTCGGCAAGCAGAGCGCCGACAGCCTGCTGGTGCGCCCGCGCGAAACCTTCGCCGTGGAGCGCGTGGTGCCCGGCGGGGCCGCCGCCAAGGCCGGCCTGCTGGCCGGCGACAACATCACAACCGTGGGCGGGCGCCCAGTGCAGTTCTTCGACGAGTTGCAGGCGGCCCTGCTGGCCAACAAAGGCAAGAAAACGCCCGTCATCGTGGAGCGCGCGGGCCAGACCGTGCCCCTGGCCATCGACGTGAGCAGCGCCGGCCGCATTGGTTTCGAACGTAAGTCCACGCTCAAGCTCGGCACCCGCCAGTACTCGCTGGCCGAGGCCCTGCCGCAGGGCGTGAGCAAGGCGTTTGGGGTGATTGGCCTGCAGGCCCGCGCCTTTGCCAAAATGGGCCGGGGCGAAATCTCGGCGTCCGAAAGCCTCGGCGGCCCGGTCGAAATCGCCCAGCAGTTCGGCGGCACCTGGGACTGGCAGCACTTCTGGGGCCTGGCCGCCGGCCTGAGCATGGTGCTCGCCTTCATGAACCTGCTGCCCATCCCGGCCCTCGACGGCGGCCACGTCGTGTTCCTGCTCTACGAAATGGTCCTGCGCCGCAAGCCCTCCGACAAGTTCCTGGAAGGCGCCCAGCGCGTGGGTACGGTCCTTATCCTTAGCCTAATGGCCTACGTTCTCGTGTTCAAGCAGGTGATGAAGCTGTTCAACTAGTGATTAATTGATGGTGGCCAGTGGTTAATGCCGTTCAACGATGCATCAACCATTGGCCACTAATCACTACCCACCATCAATGCGCTTGCTCGCTACCCTTGCTGCTTTGCTGTTGCTGCTGCCGCTGACTGGGGCAGGGCCTGCGCGGCACGCCTACCACTCTTCGCTGACCGAACTGCGCTACAACGCGGTTAAGAAGCAGTTGGAGCTGTCGGTGAAGGTGTTCACCGATGACTTCGAGAAGGCCATTTCGCAAGGCCAGCCCGCCCACGTGAACCTGAGCGACACCGGGCCGCGCCCGCTGGTGCTGGCCGCCGCCTACGTGCAGCGCACCATGCAGTTCCGCACGGCGGGCGGTGCCCCGCTTCAGCTCCAGCTGCTGGGAATGCAGCGCGAAAACGACGGCTACTGGCTCTATTGCAAGGTGCCGCTGCCGGGCCCGCTGCCGGCCGTGCAGCTGCGCCACACGCTGCTGCTGGACGTGTTCGGCGACCAGATGAACATCGTGAACGTCGAGTCGGGAGCCCGGAAGCAGAGCGCCTTGTTTCGCGCCGGGCACGAAGAAGAATTGCTGAAGTGGTAGCCGCACCTGAAGAGACAGGCGCCGTAGCGTGGACTCTGCGAGTCCGCGTCTGGCCCGGACGACACGCGGACTCGCAGAGTCCACGCTACAGGTAATTGTAGTTAACCCACCGCGCGGCGCAGGAACTGCGCCAGCGGCACCATCGCCCGAAATACTTCCACCACATAGGCCCGAAAATCGGCGTGACCGAGCACGGCGGCGTCCGGCAACTCGTAGGCCGCAACGAAGCTGCGGTGCTTGAGCAGCTCGATTTCGGGGTGGTCGGGGGCGTAGCCGGCGGGGGCTTTCTTGAGGCGGTCGCCGCCGAGGGCGCCGAAGCAGCGCTGGAAATCGGGGGCGGCCAGCAGAGCTTTCAGCTCGTCGGCGTGGTAGTCGATTTCCTGACGAATGGCGGCCAGTTGGGTTTTGTCGGGTTGGTAGAGGCCGCCGGCAATCAGGGTCTGGCCGTTGGGGCCGAGCTGGAGGTAGTAGCCGGGGGCGTCGACCTCCTTGCCCGCGCTGGCCGTGAAATAGACCGAGAAATGGGTTTTGTACGGGTCCTTGTTCTTGCTGAACCGCACATCACGGTAGATGCGAAAGACACTTTTGCGCCCCTGGGGGCCTGCTAATTCGGGGTCCAGCTTCTTCAATTCCTGAAACCAGAACTCGACGTCCTCCTCGAAGCGGGCGCGCAGGTCGTCGTAGGTGGCTTTGCGCTCCTGAAACCACGGGCGGTCGTTGTGCTTGGCGAGGCCGGTGAGGAAGGCGAAGAGAGGTTTAAGCTGCATGGGAATTGTCAAGAAAGACAGAACGGCAAACTCCCCTCCTTACCAAGGAGGGGATGTTTCAGCGAAGCTGAAACGGGGGTGGTTAGGGCATCCGCAACGTTCGTGGAGGAAGCGGCGCATCATGCGGGTTTCGTGCGGGTTTCGTTTAACGGGTTCAACCACCCCAATTTCCGCTACGCGGAAATGTCCCCTCGCCGCTTGATGCGCGGAATCATCTGAGGAGGGGAGTTGTCGTTCGATCTTCGTCCTCTTCCCGTTCGGTCTTCGCCTCGCGCAGGAAGGCGGCGCGGCGGGGGGCCGGCATCCGGCTGTGCTCGCCGCGCACGGCCTGCCAGATGTTCTCGTTGAAGGCCAGGTCGGGCGCGGCGTCTTCGCGGCTCAGGTCGAACTTAAGGGCCCGGCGGGCGGGGCCATTGAAGGCCGTGTTGCGGGCGTCGAGCGACACGCGGGCGGGCAGGGCGGTGTAGGGCGCCGGGTTGGGCTTGGCCGTGAAGCAGGCCCAGAGCGGGGCCGCCGCGGCGTCGTACTGGCTCATGGGCGGCAGGCCGAGAATGAGTTCGAGCGTGCGCAGCATCCCGGAGGTGGTGTAGGCGGTGTGCACCACGGCGTGGCGGCGCACGTAGGGGCCCATCAGGTACGCTGTGCTGCGATGGGCGTCCACGTGGTCGGGGCCGTTCTGGGCGTCGTCTTCCACCACCATCACCACCGATTCTTTCCAGACGGGGCTTTTCGAGAGGTGCTCCACCAGGCGGCCCAGGGCCAGGTCGTTGTCGGCGGCGTAGGCCAGCGGGGTCAGCGCACCCTTGGCGGCGCCGCTGGTGTGGTCGCTGGGCAGGCGGATGATGCTGAGGGAGGGCACGGCGTTGGCAGCCACCAGCCGGTCGAAGTCCTGCTCCCACACCTTTTCGCGGTCCACGTCCTTCACCTTCATGTCGAAGCCGGGATAGGCCTCGCAGTAATGGCTGGCGATGGCCGGCAGGCTGGGCTTGCCCCGAAACACGAACTCGCCGTAGCTGCGGAAGCTGCGGCCGGCGCGGGCGCAGTAGTCCCAGAGGTAGCCGTCCTGGGGCTGGGCCACCTCGCCGCGGTTGCCCTCGAAATCGTAGTTGCCGCCCCGGCCGCTGTAGTTGCTGGGCCAGCTTTTTTCCACGAAGTCGTTGGCGTAGGCGGCCGTGCTCCAGTTGTGGCCATCGGCGCTCACCTCGGCATCCACATAAAAATTATCGAGCAGCACAAACTCCCGGGCCAGGGCGTGATGGTTGGGCGTCACTTCGTTGGGAAAAATGCAGAGGCTGGGGTCGCCGTTGCCGGCCGGCAGGTCGCCCAGCACTTGGTCGTAGGTGCGGTTTTCCTTGATGATGTAGAAGACGTGCCTGATGGGCGAGGCGTCGCCCACGCGGCGCGGCACAGGGTTGCCGGCGGGCACATCGGGGGCAGCTTCGCGGGTCTTAGTGAAGGGCGTGTTGGCGTACACCTGGGCCGAGAATGTGGCCAGCGCCGCCGCGTCGGGTAGCGGCAGGCGCTGCAGCGCGCTGGGCAGGAGCCCGCCGATGTAGCCGGCTCCTTTCTCGCCCACGTCGCGTATCGGGTTGGGGCCATTGGGGTTGGGCCGCGAGTTGCCGCCCTTGCCGTTGGCAACGAGCAGTTGGTTGCCCGCCACGCGCACCGCCGTGGGGTACCAGCCGGTGGGCACGAAGCCCAGCGGCCGGCTGGTGGCCGGGTCGCGCACGTCGAACACCGCCAGGCAGTTGTTGTCGGCGTTGGCGATGTAGAGCTGGGCGTCGTCGGCGCTCAGGGCCACGCCGTTGGGGGTGCTGCCGGCGGGCGAGGCCGGAAACAAGGCCGTGTTCAGGGTTTCGGTCACGCGGCCCGCCCGCGTGTCAATCACCGACACCGAATTACTGTTGGCGTTGGCTACAAACAAGCGGCGGCCGTCGCGGCTCAGCGCCATATCGTTGGGGTGGCTCTCGACGGGAATGGATGCCAGCAGCAGCTGCTTTTCCGTGTCGTACACGGCCACGACCCGGCCGCCCCACAGGCTGATGTAGAGCCGGGCACCGTCGGGGCTGAGCAGGGCGCCGTAGGCCTCGGCGGGCAGCTTGAGGGTGCGCAGCACTTTGCGCGTTTTCAGGTCGAAGGTGTACAGCGCGTTGTCCTCCCGCGTCACGGCGTAGAGATGCTGGCGGCGGTCGTCGACGGCCAGGCCGGCCACGCCGATTTTCTGCTTGGGCCACCCGTCGCCCAGCACCAGGGCGCTGTCGGGCCGCAGCGTCTGGCCCTCGACCCGAAAGCAATGAATGCGGTTCGACTGCCCGCCGGAGGCGTACACCGTGCGGCCGTCGGGCGCGAAGGCGAGGCCGGCCCAGGCCGCGGGCACCACGCGGGTGTCGAGCAGCCGGCCGGTGGCGGCGTCGAGCAGCATCACCGAGTTCTGGCCCCAACCGGCGTTCACCACGGCGGCCAGGCGGCCGTCGGGGCTGATTTGCAGGTTCAGGGGCAGGTCGCCGAGCGGGGTGGCGGTACCGGCGGGGCTCAGCTTCCAGCCGTTGGGCAGCTGCGTTTGGCCCGTGCCGGCAATGAGGCCGGGCAGCACACCGGGGGCCTCGGGCGCCGCCTGGGTGCTGGGGTTGCCGGTGCAGGCCAGCAGCAGCGACAGCGGCAACAGGGCCAGGGAACGTAGTTGGGACGAGAGGCGCATGAACGGGAACGACGCGGAATGAGGCCCGCGCCAGGCACCGCGAAGGTAGCGGGTGGGTGCGAGGCGCCGATTGCGGCGGGGTTACGAAGTGCGCGTTGGTGCGCTGGCGCGCGTCTCTGATTGGTGCGCTGGCGCGCGTCTCTGACGCGCTGCCCGCTGGTTTCGAGCCTCTGGCTCGCCGTCGGATAAGCTCCGCGCCGGTCGTTCACGCGGCGAGCCAGAGGCTCGAAGCCAATCGGCAGCGCGTCAGAGACGCGCGCCAGCCGGATGCGCGCCAGCCGGATGCGCGCCGGCAGAGACGCGCGCCAGCCGAATATGCCTGCACATCAGAAGTCCACAAAATAGAAACCCCGCAATCCCGTTGTAGGCGCATTCACCTTTATTTCCGGGTTCCTGATGCTGCGTCACCTTTCGTGCTGGCTACTGGCGGCTTTGCCCATTTCTTCGTTGCTGGCCCAGTCCTGCGCGCCACGCGCCGATACCACGGGCACCGCCTTCTGGCAGCAGCAATTGCGGTTTCCGCGGGTGCGGGCGGCGCAGGCCGGCGCCGGGCCCGCGGTGGCCAACTTGCTGCGCACGCACTACCTGAACCCGCAGCGGCTGGAAATTTTCTGCCGCCTCATCAAAACCAACCCCCGCCTGGAAGTGTGGGCCCGCAACCGCGGCGGCGGGCCCTTCGAGCTGCTGCACGCCTACCCGCTGGCCGCCACCTCGGGCCGCCTGGGGCCCAAGCGCCGCGCCGGCGACCTGCAGGTGCCCGAGGGTTTTTACGAAATCGACCGCTTCAATCCCAACAGCAACTTTCACCTCTCGCTGGGCCTGAACTACCCCAATGCCGCCGACCGCGCCCTGGGCGAGCCCCACCCCGGCGGCGACATCTTCATCCACGGCGGCGCGGCCACGGTGGGCTGCCTGCCCATCACCGACGCGGGCATTGAGGAAGTGTACCTGCTGGCGATGGCGGCGCGGACGGCCGGGCAGGCGGTCATTCCGGTCCACATCTTCCCGTTCCCCATTACGAACGCGGAGCTGGCCGGGCGCGCTGACAGCCCGCACCGGGAATTTTGGCGGGGGCTGCAGCCGGGCTACGCCTGGTTTGAGCAGCACCACGAGTGGCCGGCGCCGGGCCTAAACGCCGTGGTGCAGCGCTAGCAGCTTTTGCCACGGATGCGGTAAGTCCGCAAAGGGTTGGGGTTGGGTGCCGTTTCATTCGCGGGCCTGTAGCATCTGCGGCGCACTTATACTCGTCACGAAATAGGTTGTGAGAACGGTGTAGAGACGCGACCCTTCGCGGCTCGGCGTTGGACGGCCCTGGAGCAGTTTTTAAGTCCGTGTACATTTTCCGTTCTGGCGTTCGCCTCACCCCCCGGCCCCCTCTCCGAAAAGGAGAGGGGGAGCCAACCGACAACGGCATGTACACGGGCCTCGAAACCGCTTTAACGCCGAGACGCGAAGGGTCGCGTCTCTACATCCGTCAGCCGATTCTTGCATTCCACTTCGCGACCGGTATAACTTGCCGCCGTGCCCCGCCCCTTGCTGTTTCTGCTGGCCTTGCTGGCGCTGTTCCACCTCAGCCGCCTCGGGCGCGAACCCCGCCTGGATGCTGACCGGCCGATGGACTTTCGCACCTGCTACGTGGGCCAGGCCGTGCTGCGCCAGGGCCAGAACCCCTACCGCGACGCCACGCTAAAAGCCGGCTGGCAGCGCACGGTGCGCACGGAAAACCTTGTCAGTCGCACCCAGCCGGGCCTGCCCAACCTGCCTTTTCTGTACCCACCGTGGGCGGCGGCGCTCTTTGGCCTCACCATCGGGCAGGTGCCGTACCGGGTGGCTTGGCCGCTGTGGTACGGGCTGGCGGCGCTGGCGCTGGGGCTGCTGGCGCGGCTGTGGCCCCGGGTGCTGCGGCCGGAAACCATTGTGGCGCTACCTTGGTGGCAGTGGCTGCTGGCAGCGCTGGCCCTGAAGGGCACCGTGCCGGCCCTGCTCACGGGGCAGCCCGCGTTTGCCGCGCTGACGCTAGGCGTAGGCTCGTTAGCAATAGCTGGAATCGAGAACAAAAGAGAAAAGTTGGCTTGCTGGCGACCGTGGCTGGCGGGCGCACTGCTGGGTTTAGCTGCCTTTAAAGTGACGCTGGTGCTGTCCTTTGCCGTGTGGTTTCTGTGGCGCCGGCAGTTGCTGGCTCTGGCCGTGGCCGCGGGGCTGGTAGCGGCGCTAAGCGCCGTGGCGTGGCGCTGGGCCGCCGTACCCACTGACCTGCTGCCCACCTACCAGCATCTGCTGGCCCAGGTGCGTGCCCAGTCCTTCGACCCCGCCGACCCCGACTATCCCCTCACCCAAGGCATGACCCTGCGCCTGGAGCTGGGCAACGTGCTCGAATGGCTGCGCCCCGGCAGCAGCGCGTGGCACCTGCCGCTGCACGCCGCGCTGTGGCTGGCCGCCGGCCTGCGCCTGGCTTGGCTGCGTTGGCAGGGCCAGCGGCTGGGCGATGGCTACCTGTTTCTGGTGCTGGGCACGCTCACCCTGCTCACCACTTACCACCTGTACTACGACGCCTTGCTGCTGCTGCCGCTGCTGGTCTATGCGGGGCGACTTTCGGCTCGCGGCCGGTGGCTGCTGCTGGGCCTGCTGCTGCCGCTGCTGCTGCCGCTCAACGGCCTGGCGTTGGCGCTGGGCAACCCGTTGGCGCTGCGGTTCGTGTATTTTTTGATGCCGCTGGGGCTGCTGGGGGTACTGGCGCTGCTGCTGGCCCGGCCTGCGGCAACCCGGCCCTGAATACCCTACGGAATCGTGCGCGCAAATTTCTCCACACCAGCCGGCACGATTTTTACGTTTACCCACTTCATCACCCGTTTCACCTTTTTATGCGACTTCTTCTTTTCGCGGCCTCCCTCCTGCTCGCCTTCACTGCCCGCGCCCAGCGGCCCACCGACCTCTGGTATTTCGGCCAGCAGGCCGGGCTGAGCTTCGCCGAAGGCAACGCCCCCAAACCGCTCAACGATGGCAAAATGAGCACCTTCGAGGGCTCGGCCGTGGCCACCACCGCCCGCGGCGAGCTGCTCTTCTACACCAACGGCGAAACCGTGTGGAACCGCGAGCACCGCCCCATGCCCAACGGCACGAAGCTGATGGGCAGCGGCAGCAGCACCCAGTCGGCCATCATCGTACCCGACCCCGGCTCGGGCAACATCTTCTACATCTTCACCGTGGCCCCGCAGGGCACCCCCAACGGCCTGCGCTACTCCATCGTGGACATGACCCGGGCCGACGGCCTCGGCGATTTGCCCCGCGTGAACCTGCTGCTCATTCAGCCCGTGGCCGAGAAGCTGGCCGCCGTGCGTCACCCCAACGGCCGCGACACCTGGGTGGTGGCCCACCGCTGGAACTCGAACGCTTTTGTGTCGTACCTCGTCACGGCCGAGGGCGTGTCCGCCAAGCCCATTATGAGCAACGCGGGCAGCATGAACGCCGGGCCGGGCCGCAACGCCATCGGCGCCCTCAAGTTTTCGCCCAACGGCCGCCAGCTCGCCGCCGCCCTCTGGCGCGAAACCAACCGCTTCGAGGTCTATGATTTCGACCTGCTGACCGGCAAGGTGAGCGCCCCGCGCAGCTTCGGCCCTTTTGCCGAAGCCTACGGCGTCGAGTTTTCGCCCGACGGCAGCAAGCTCTACGGCACCTGCAACGGCACGGGCGGCGGCCAAACCGAAATCTGGCAGTTCGACCTCAAAACCAAAGACCGGACTTTGGTCGGCAAGTCGGCCAACCGCAAAATCGGCGCCCTGCAGCGCGGGCCCGACGGCCGCATCTACGTGGCCCGCGAAGACAACCCCACCCTCGGCATCATCCAACTCCCCAACGCCCCCGGCAAGGACTGCAAGTACACGGACGACGGCATCAAACTCGGCGGCCGGCGCAGCAAGCTCGGCCTGCCCGCGTTC
>Ga0123336_10002468_pt1 | contig 16044 bp, 12 predicted proteins | sample SSSSmetaG_FD_96466 | JGI IMG/M metagenome (GOLD analysis project Ga0123336, IMG submission 96466) | Glacier valley bacterial and archeal communities from Borup Fiord, Nunavut, Canada, to study Microbial Dark Matter (Phase II) - ​SSSS metaG | ecosystem: Environmental > Aquatic > Freshwater > Ice... | reverse complement strand
CGGACAGCGCGGCCCCGGCCCCGCTGGCGATCAGCGAGGCGCCGTCCACGGTGGCGCTGGCGGCGGACAGGGCAGTCGCCTGGTTCAACACCACCGCGGCGCCCTGTGTGAGTGAAAGCTGCCCTGTGCCGAACGTGCCGGAGAGGAGAAGATTGCCGGCCAAAGAGAGGCTTGCACAGGTGCCGGCGCCGCTGATGTCGGCTACACCCGTGCCGCCTGGCCCAGCGATCTGCACGGTATTGGCTGACCCAGGCGGCAGGCTGGCGGGCCGGCCGGTGGTGACATCGGTCCAGCTGCCGGCCCGGCTCCAGCCGCCGCTGACCGGGTTCGTCCAGGCGAGCGTGTCTGTGCCGCTCTGGCCCGGGCTGCCGCCCCCGCCAGTGACGTTCGTCAATTCGATCAGCGTGCCGTTCGCGCCGTCGGGGGCCAGGACGAATTTCTGGTTCGTGAAGCTGCCGGCCAAAGTCAGGCGCGCCACAGTGGTCGTACCGTACATCAGCGACAACACGCCGCTCGATTGGGCGAAGGATACCGAGGTGAGCTGGCTGCCTTCGAGCCTGATGGCGTCGCCAGCCACGAAGCCGGTGATGGTGCCGGAGGGTGCCACTCGCGCATTGGCGAAGGCCAGCACCGAGCCGCCGGCGGTGGCCGACCCCGCCAGGGTGATCGGGCAGGCGGTGGCGCCCAGCAGTTCCAGCGCAGCGCCCGCCGCGACTGTCAGGGTGCCGCCGCCGCTGACCGTGCCGAGGCTGAGCGTGCCGCCGCTCGCCAGGATGCTGCCTTTATCGACGATGGCGCCGAACGGATTGACGCTGCCATTGCCGCTGAGCGTGGCCCCCGCATCCACCGTCACCGCGCCGGCGGCAGCACCGCCGGCGGTGCCGACTTCAACGATACCGGTGGGGTCGGTGATGATGCTGTCGCCGGACCCGCCGCCCAGCGTCACTGAAGCAGCCTGCACCGCCCCGCCCGCGGTGGCGCTGAGTGCGGTGACCGGCAGGCCGACGCCCGATGCGCCGCCGCCCAGCGCCAACGTGCCAGAAACGCTGAGCAAGCTGAGGCTGCCGGCGACCGAAATGGCGCCGTCCGCGATGAGCGCGGATTGCGCGGCGATGCTTGTGCCGGAGACCAGGTCCAGCGTGCCGGCGGTGCCATCGGGCGTGCCCGCGGTCAGCGTGCCCACGGCATAGGTGCCCGACAGGGCAACGTCGCCGGTGATGCCGAGCGTGGCTGCGTTCGCCGGCCCCGAGATGACCGTGAAGGCAGACGCCCCGCCGGCGATACTGACCAGATCGTTCACGCCGGGCGGAATGCCGGAGACGGCCTGGTGCCGGGTGACATCCGACCAGTTGACCGACAGGTTCCATTTGCCGGTGGCGCCGCCGGTCCACATATATTGGTCCGGCGTGGGCGTGCCCGGGCTGGGCTTGCCGCTGCCGGGTGCCACTCCGGCCACCGTGATCAGCGTGCCGCCAGCACCGTCGCCGGAGGTGAGGAAGACGGCACCGGTATAGTCGCCCAGCAGCTGGATACGGTCGGCCACTTGGCTACCGTAATACAGCGTCAACACGCCAATTCCGGTGCCGGACGATTGATAGCTGGCCAGAGAGATGGTGCTGCCGCGGATGTCGAACGCGTCGCCGGTGGCGAAGCCGCCGACCGGGCCGGAGGGCGCATCGAACTCCGCGGACAGCGCCAAAGTGGCATTGGTGCCGGCGAAGCTGACACTCTGCCCAGCGCCGCAGGAGGCGTTCAGCAGCAGGGTCGCCCCGCTATCCAGAAGCAGGGTGCCGGTGCCGGAGAGGCGGCCCAGAGCCAGGGTGCCGGAGGTGGCCTCGATGGTGCCGTTATTGGCGATGGCGCCATACGCGTTGGCATTGCCCTGGCCAGACAGAGCCGCGCCGGCATCCACCGTCAGCTGACCTGCCACGCCACCGGTGCCACCACCCACCTCCAACACGGAAGTGGGGTCCACATAGATGCCGTCCGCGCCGGAGGCCAGGAACAGCGAGGCGACCGACGCGCGCCCGCTGCTGGTGACGTTCAGCGCGGCGCTGGAGCCGGAGGCTGCATCGCCCAGAGCCAGCGCGCCGGTAACGGACAGGGCGGCGCCATTCACCAGCAGGCTGCCGGAGACGATGTTGGCGGTGGTGCCGGACAGGGCCGTGCTGGCCGCCAGCTCCAGCAGGCCGCCTTGGGAAATCTGGCCCAAAGTGAGGGCGGCGATGGAGAAGGTGCCGGACAGAAGGGTGTTGCCGGTGAACAGGGCGGCGGCCGCCTGCCCGGCGCCGGTGATGCTTTGCAGGCTGGTCCCGGTTGGCCCGCCGATGGTCACGCTATCGGTCGCCCCTGGTGGCGACAGGGATGGCGAGATCCCGTCCGTCGTGTCGTTCCAGTTGGCCCCGAGCGACCACGCACCACCCCCGATTGAGAGCCAGACAAAACTGCGTGCCGACATGCGGTGTCCTATCGCCATTCGCGGGAGGACACGTTTTGAACACGCAACCCTTAATTGCAGGGAAACGTTACGGCATCAAGTCTAATCTGAGGGGAGAAAGCAGTCCTTTTTTGAAAAAAAGGACTGCTTGCTTGCTACGTTTGCCGTCGGTTCGCCCTGGACGGCGTCTGCGCCCGCTCCCCCTGGTCGCTCAGCCGATCCGGAAACTCGCCAAGGTTCTCCTGAATCGAAGCCTCCTCCACGATCTGCGTCCGGTTCGGATCGGCCCCCGGCAGGCTGGCAGGGTTGGGCAGCTCGCCCGCATGCGCACTGGCCTCGATCCCGACAAGCTCTCGCGCGCGCTCCCAGAACTCGTCCGCCTGGCCGTCCGGGCAGCCATCGGCCTCCCACAAATGATAGGCGCGCTTTCGGATCAGTTGCTGGCGGGCGGTGGTATCTTCCAACGGATTGTCGAACATGGTGGCATCTCCCTTTGCGTGGCGGGTCGGTTGGTTTTCGTTCCCCACCAACGCGGAGGTACCGCCTGCGTTCGCCGCCCCTGGACGATGGGGCGCTTCCGGCGGGATACTGGCGGCGATCCCATGATCGGCACTCCCGGAGACCCAAGATGGACGCCCAGCCAGCCGGCCTGAACAACCTAGATGCGTTCTGGATGCCGTTCACCAACAACCGGCAGTATAAGGCTGCCCCCCGCCTGCTCGTGGGTGCGAAGGACATGCACTACACCAGCCATGACGGCCGTCAGGTGCTCGATGGCGCGGCCGGGTTGTGGTGCGTCAACGCCGGTCATTGCCGCCCGCGCATCGTGGAGGCCATCCAGAACCAGGCCGCCCAGATGGATTTCTCCCCCGCCTTCCAGATGGGCCACCCGCTGGCCTTCGAGGCCGCTTCCCGCCTGTCCGCCATGCTGCCGGACGGGCTCGATCACGTGTTCTACAGCAATTCGGGGTCCGAGGCGGTGGATACGGCGCTGAAGATCGCGCTGGCCTATCACCGGATGCGCGGGGAGGGGGCGCGCACCCGCCTGATCGGACGGGAACGCGGCTACCACGGCGTGGGGTTCGGCGGCATTTCCGTAGGCGGGATCGGCCCCAATCGCCGCCATTTCGGCACCATGCTCGGCGGTGTGGATCACCTGCCGCATACCCACGACCTGGCGCGCAACGCCTTTTCTCGCGGCCAGCCGCTGCATGGGGCGGAACTGGCCAACGAGCTGGAACGCATCATCGCGCTGCACGACCCCAGCAACATCGCCGCGGTAATCGTGGAGCCGCTGGCCGGCTCCACCGGCGTGCTGGTGCCGCCGGTGGGCTATCTGGAACGCCTGCGCGAGATCACCACGCGGCACGGCATTCTGCTGATCTTCGATGAAGTGATCAGCGGTTTCGGCCGTCTGGGCTCACCCTTCGCGGTGGACCGCTTCGGCGTGGTGCCGGATATCCTGACCTTGGCCAAGGGGATCACTAACGCCACCGTGCCGATGGGCGCCACTGTGACGAATACCGCGATCTACGAGACATTCATGGCCGCACCTGCGGGAATCGAATTCTTCCACGGCTACACGTATTCCTCCCACGTGCTGGCCTGCGCCGCCTCCATCGCAACGCTGGACACCTATCGCGATGAGGCGCTGTTCGAACGGGCCGCCGAGCTGGCTCCCTATTTCGAAGAGGCCGCCCACAGTCTGACCGGACTGCCGCACGTGATCGACATCCGCAATCTGGGGCTGGTCGCCGGCGTCGAATTGCAGGCCCGGGCGGGCGCCCCGGGCGCGCGGGCGTACGAGACATTCGTCGCGTGTTACGAGGCGGGTCTGCTTGTGCGGGCAACAGGGGATATTCTGGCCATCTCGCCGCCGCTGATCATCAGCCGGGCGCAGATCGACGAGCTGTTCGGGGTGTTGGGCGATGTGATTCGGAAAGTGAGTTGAGGCAAGCACTTCTTTTTTTGAAAAAAAAGAAGCAAAAAAACTTTTGCCCGGCTGTCGCGGAGTTTGCTGCCGACCTGCGGGGCCATCTTTACATGTGTGCGCCTGTTCCGAGCACCGTGCCGTAGGGCACTCTCATTTCGCCGGTTTCATCGAGCGAAGCGGCGACCAACGCGGCATCCAGCCAGGGGCTTTTCGGCGGGGCGTGGCCGGGAACGGTGGCACTCGCATCCTGGTATCTGGCGCTGGCCATGGACCGGGCCTCCGCCTCGTCGGCCGCGTTCACCCAGCATTCCGATCTGACCGGGCTGCTGCTCCATGCTGCGTCTGCCAAGCCGGCAGGAATGGGTATCAATTTAAAGACCGGCATCGGCAGCTCTCCTCGGATGTGCCGCCAATAAGCCGCTAGCCCGCCCCCGGTTCACCAAGACGCCCAAGCAAAAGTTTTTTGGTCCTTTTTTCCAAAAAAGGACTACTTGCCTTCCCCTCAAGCCACAGGCCCTCATGCGCCAGATTTCCTACACCACACCCGGCGACCCTGACGTCATGCAGGTCACGGAAGCACCAATCCCCCACCCCGGCCCCGGATGTGTGCTGATCCGCGTGCAAGCGGCCGGCATCAACCGGCCCGATGTGCAGCAGCGCAAGGGGCTCTACCCGCCGCCCTCCGATGCCAGCCCGGTGCTGGGGCTGGAAGTGGCCGGCGAGGTAATCGCACTCGGCGCCGACGTCAGTAGGGTTGCGGTCGGTGACCGCGTGTGCGCCCTGGTGAATGGCGGCGGCTACGCGGAATATTGCACCGCCCCGTCCGGGCAATGCCTGCCCTGGCCGCATGGGATGGACGCGGTTCAGGCGGCGGCCCTGCCGGAGACCTTCTTCACCGTTTGGGCCAATCTGTTCGGGCCCAATATCGCATCCGGCGGGCATCTCTCGGCCGGCGAGACGGTGCTGATCCATGGCGGCAGCAGCGGCATCGGCACCACGGCGATCCAGTTGGCACGCGCGTTCGGCGCCCGTGTGTTCGTCACGGCCGGCTCCGCCGAGAAGTGCGCGGCCTGCGTCGCCCTGGGTGCGGAGGCGGCCATCGACTACAAGACGGAAGATTTCGTCGCCCGCGTTCAAAGCCTTACGCAGGATCGGGGCGTGGACGTGGTGCTGGACATGGTGGCCGGCAGCTACGTCTCGCGCAACACGCAGGTGCTGGCGCAAGACGGACGACTGGTGATCGTGGCCGTGCAGGGGGGCACGCGCGACCCGGAGCTGGATTTCCGCCTCATCATGATGAAGCGGCTCGTGATCACCGGATCGACCATGCGGCCGCGCACCACGCAGGAGAAAGGCGCGATCGCCGCCGAGCTTCGGGCGCTGGTCTGGCCCAAACTGGATGCGGGCGCCTGCGGGCCGGTGATCCACGGCGTTTTTCCGCTGGACCAGGTGGCCGAAGCGCATAGGCTGATGGAGAGTAGCACCCATATCGGCAAGATCGTGCTGCGAATGACCTGATGCCCCGGGGACTAGACCACCACATATAGCGTCTGAAATATGGCGCGCCTACCAGATGAGCCTTGCGTGCCACGAAACCGACCCACATAATCTTGGGCCACCCAATTTTCAGGACTCCGATGGACCAGCATAGCCCGACCGCGCATAGCCTCGATGAGCAGCCGGTCCATTTCGATCTGCTGACCGAAAACCCGGTCTACAAGCCGTTTCGCTACCCGTGGGCCTACGATGCATGGTTGACCCAGCAACGTGTGCATTGGTTGCCGGAGGAAGTTCCGCTGGCAGATGACGTGAAGGATTGGCATCGCAACCTGACCGATGGCGAGCGCAACCTGGTGACGCAGATCTTCCGCTTCTTCACGCAATCGGATGTGGAAGTGAACAACTGCTACATGAAGCACTACAGTCAGGTGTTCAAACCCACCGAAGTGCTAATGATGCTGTCGGCTTTCAGCAATATCGAGACGGTGCACATCGCCGCCTACAGTCATCTGCTCGACACCATCGGCATGCCGGAAATCGAATACCAGGCGTTCCGCAGCATCAAGGAAATGCGGGACAAGGTCGACTACATGCAGACCTTCACGGTGGACAACAAGCACGAGATCGCCAAGACATTGGCGGCATTCGGGGCATTCACCGAGGGTCTGCAGCTGTTCGCCAGTTTCGCCATCCTGCTGAACTTCCCTCGGTTCAACAAGCTGAAGGGGATGGGCCAGATCGTCAGCTGGTCGGTGCGCGACGAGACGCTGCATTGCCTGAGCGTGATCAAGCTGTTCCGCACATTCATTCAAGAGAACCCGGAGATCTGGACGGAGGAGTTGCGACGCGAGCTCTACATCACCTGCGCCACCATCGTCGATCATGAGGACGCCTTTATCAACCTGGCCTTCGAGCTCGGGCCGGTAGAAGGATTGACGGCGGCCGAAGTGAAAAAATACATCCGCTTCATTGCCGATCGCCGCCTAATGCAGTTGGGTCTTTCGCCACTCTTCCATGTGGAGCGCAATCCGCTGCCATGGCTGGACGACATGCTGAATGCACCTGAGCATGCCAATTTCTTCGAAAATCGTTCGACGGAATACAGCAAGGCTTCGACGGGCGGCACTTGGGATGATGTGTGGCCCGACGTGCAAGGGCATGCCGACTAGACAGCAACGGATCAGCGCCAATGACTGAGGACGACCGCCGCCTAGGCATGCACCGCCGGATAGCTCGGCGGGATTTTCTCAACGGCGCGGCGGTCACTGCGCTGGGCCTGGCGGCGGCGGCGCGCGCCCAGGCGGCACCGCAGGATTCGGCGCTGTATTATCCGCCGTCACTGACCGGGATGCGCGGGTCGCATCCCGGGTCTTTCGAGGTGGCGCATAGTCTGCGTGACGGCAACTTCTGGAAGACGGCGCCGTCGCCCCAGCCGGATGAGGACAGCTACGACCTGGTCGTGGTCGGCGCCGGCATCAGCGGATTGGCCGCAGCACATTTCACCCGCGCCGCACATCCCGGCGCGCGCATCCTGGTCCTGGACAACCACGACGACATCGGCGGCCACGCGAAACGCAACGAGTTCACGTTCGGCGGGCATACGCAGCTGATCAATGGCGGCACGCTGGAAATCGATTCGCCGCGCCCGTACAGCAAGACAGCGGATGCGCTTCTACGCACGCTCGGCATCGATCCCGTCAAATTGGAGGCGCGTTGCGCCAAGACGGATTTCTACAAATCCGCCGGCTTGTCGCGGGCAGTGTTTTTCGACCGGGAAAGTTTTGGCACCGATAGCCTGGCGACCGGGGTGGATCGGCGGGGCTGGGCCGAGAGTCTCGCTCATACGTCGTTATCGCCCCAGGCCCGCCAGGACATTGTACGTATCCAGGACGGGCGGGTGGATTATCTTCCAGGTCTGACATCGGACGAAAAGAAGGCGAAGCTGTCACGCATCAGCTACCGCGCCTATCTGGCGGACATAGCGAAGGTGGATCCGGCGGCCCTCCCATTCTTCCAGGCGCTGAGCCACGACTGGTGGGGCGTGGGTATCGATGCGGTTTCCGCCCTCGATATGTGGGCGCTGGACAATCCTGGTTTCGCTGGCCTGAACCTCAAGCCGGGCCAGGCGCCGCATATGGGATACACCGGCGCCGGCTATGCAGATGGCGGGTCCTACAGCTTCCACTTTCCGGACGGCAACGCCACCATCGCGCGGCTGCTCGTCCGAAATCTGATCCCCGCCGCGCTGCCAGGCCGCACCGCCGAGGATGCTGTCTCAGCCAGGCTGGATTACAGCCAGCTCGATTCGCCGCACGCCCTGACCCGCATACGGCTCAGCAGCATCGTTGTCGGCGCGCGCAATATCGGTGGCGCCGAAGCGTCGCAGGGTGTGGAGATCGCCTATTCCCGCTTCGGCCAGCTCGTCCGCGTGCGCGCGAAGACCTGCGTGCTTGCCTGCTACAATATGTTGATTCCGTATCTTTGCCCGGAAATGCCGGCCGCCCAAAAGCAGGCATTGCATTATCTGGTGAAGGTGCCGCTGGTCTACACAACCGTGGCCCTGTCTAACTGGCGCGCCTTTCAAAAACTTGGCACCTATAGCGTCTATTGCCCCGGCAGCTACCACAGCTCGTTCTGGTTGAATCCCGCGGTCGATATCGGCAACTACACTTCGCCCGAATCGCCAGACGAGCCAATTCTGTTGCGCATGACTCGCGTTCCTTGCCGGCCAGGGCTCGATGAGCGCAGCCAGCATCGTATGGGCCACGCCGATCTGCTTGCCACCAGCTTTGAGACCTTCGAGCGTAACATCCGCGACCAGCTTGGCCGCGCACTCAGCGCCGGCGGCTTCGATCCTGCTCGCGATATTACCGGGGTCACCGTCAATCGCTGGCCGCATGGTTACGCGTATGAGTATAACCCGCTGTTCGATCCCGAATGGGCGCCGGGGCAGGCGCCGCACGAGATCGGGCGGGCGCGGTTTGGGCGGATCGCGATCGCCAATTCGGATTCGGGCGCCGCGGCGTATACGGATTCGGCGATCGATCAGGCGGCGCGGGCGATTGCGGAGTTGAGGCAAGTTTAAGCAAGAAGTCCTTTTTTGGAAAAAAAGGACCAAAAAACTTTTGTCCGTTTGCTCTGCGACAGCGCTGACAAAAGTTTTTTGCTTCTTTTTTCCAAAAAAGAAGTCTTCCTTACTCACTCGGCGCCCGCAACGTCCAAACCCCACGCCGCCGAAGCACAAACCGGTAATACGCCGCCGAAACAGCAACAATCACTACATCATAAACCAAACTCTGCTGCCCGTTCTTCGGATCGATCAGCGCGGTGAAGACAACATAGGCGAGCACCAGCAACGCAAGCAGCGGCGGCCAGGGAAACAACGGCATCCGATACGCCGCATGCGACGTGCTTCCGCTGCGCCGGCCGGCAATCACCGCCACGCAGAGCGCGCCATACACGAACACGATCGCCGTGCCGGACATCACCAGCAGCAATTGCAGGTTCACCGCGCAGAGCAGGCAAGCGAGCGCCCCAGTGACCAACGTCGCAGCCCAGGGCGAGCCGAAACGCGCATGCACCCGGGTCAGCGCGCGGTTCACAGGTGCGGCCCATACCTCGTCACGTCCGCTGCTGAACAACATGCGCGAGACCAGGACCACCACGGCGATATCGGCGTTCACGATGGCCAGGGCGACCGCGATGTTGATGGCGGCCCCCAAGCCAGGGCCGCCCCGGTTGCGCACGAAATCGCCGAACATCGTGTCGGAGCCGAACATGGCCGTCAGATCCGGCGCGCCGTGCAGGGCGGCGGCCAGCGGAAGCACCTGGCTCACCACGCTGATCACCAGTGCCCACAGCACGGCGCGCGCCACATGCCGCGGCGCGTCATGCGTTTCCTCGCCCAGATAGACGGCATTGCCGTAGCCGTAGAAAGCAAAGATAGCGACCGTGGTGCCAAGCCCCATGATGCCCAGCGATGCCGGCGCCAGATGCCCTGCGGCGTTGAGGAACACCGGATGCGTCACCAGGCTGCTCCAGCTGCGAGCGGGAAATACGAACCCCAAGACCGTCACCACCACCAGCGCCAGCATTTCCAAAGCCAGGAAGGCGCCGGTAATCAACGCATTCGTACGCACATTCAGGATCGCGCAGAGCGTGGTGAAGACAAGGCAGCCCAGCGCATCGAGGATCACCGACGTGCCGGGTAACACCGCATTGATATACGTGCCCAGTCCCAAGGCCACGACCGTGATGTTGAGCAGCAGCACCACCAGGTTCAGCCCCAGCACGATGAAGCCCGCCAGGGGACCCAATGTTCGGCCGACGATGGCATATTCGCCGCCGGTCAGCGGAAACGCCGATGCCAGTTCCGCATACACGTACGCGGTCAGCAGACTGACGAAGGCCGCCGCCGCGAAACTGATCAGCGCACCGCTGCCGGCCTGCTCCACGACACCGGGTACGATGATGAAGATCGAGGATGCCGGTGTCACGGAGGAGAGCGTGATGAGCAGGCACCCGATCATCTTCATGTTGCGGCTGAAGGACGGGGCGACCTGCTGCATCTGCGTCAAACGTTCCGCAAGGATTCGTGCACCCCATCCGCGAGTAGGCAAACCGCTTTGTCAAGCCGCACGCGCCGCGCCGCGCCAGACGCAAAAGTTTTTTGGTTCTTTTTTCAAAAAAGAACGTCTTGCCTCCTCTCCTCCACAGGTACGTAATTTGCTTTAAGCTTGCAACCCAAGCCGTGAAGTGGACACACTTGGCATCTGGGGCGGCTCGTCGAATCGCGGCCGGTGCTTTTGGGGAGAGCGTGGGAATGAGGCTGACTAGGCGCCGGCTGGCGGCATGTGTGGTGATCTTTGGAACCGGCCCCCTGGTGCCCCTGTCTGCCCAGCCGCAAGTCCCCGATCCGCCGGTGCAGGCTGCACCCAAGACCAAAGTCGAGGAGATTGTGGTCACGTCTCAGAAGCGGTCGGAGAATGTGCGCAAGGTGCCGTTGAGCGTCACAGTTCTGAATGGCGCGCAGATACGTGCTGCCCACATCCAGAACTTTGCAGACTTGACGCGATCGGTGCCCAACCTTTCGTTTTCCAGCCAGGCGGGCGAGGGCTTGTCCAACCTGGAGTTGCGTGGTGTTTCCAGTTCCGCGGGCACTGCCACGGTTGCGCTCTACCTTGACGACGTATCGCTGACCACACGCAACCTTCCGACCGAAGGCGCATCAGAACCACGCTTTCTCGACATATCGCGTCTGGAAGTGCTGCGCGGCCCGCAAAGCACACTGTATGGCGCAAGCGCGTTGGGTGGCACGCTGCGCTACATCAGCAATGCGCCGAAGATGGATGTTTTCGAGGGCAATGTCTTCAGCGAGCTTTCAGGCACCTATCACGGCGGCGTGAATTACGACGAGCAGGGCGTGCTGAACATTCCGCTGGTCGAACACAAACTTGTGCTGCGCCTAGCCGGCGAGAATGGCACCGACAGCGGCTACATCAGCAACGTCAACCCAATCAACGGTGCGGTGATCAAGTCCGGCATCAACTCTACCACCTTCGACGTGGTGCGCGGCACACTGGTATGGACGCCCACCGACTGGCTGACCATCACCCCATCCATTTTCTTCCAGAACTTCATCCAGCACGATTCGGACGCGCGATATCTGACCTTGCCGCAGGACCAGACGCCGAAACGGGTGCCTGAGCCCGGGCACGACAAGCTGATCGTTCCCAGTTTCACCCTCAACGCCGATCTGGGTTTCGCCAACCTTATTGCCGTCACCGGCAACTACGAGCGCCAATTCCACCGTACGCTGGACAGCACGATCTACGACAATCTGTCCGCCTATCTTTGCAATCCCGCCAACGACATCCCGTCCAGCGACGGCTCGCCGGCCACACCCTTCTGCGGCTTCGATCAGAACAACAACCCGATCGAAAACGCGCCGAACGGGCTCTACAACGCGCTCAACCAGCGCCCGAGCCAGACTTTCTTCAACAACACCGTGCGTCAATGGTCCGAGGAAATCCGCCTGGTTTCCAAACCCTATGTGCCGGAGCAGGGCGGGCTGCCGTTCACCTGGATTGCCGGCTTATATTATTCAGACGAGCACACGACATCGACCGATACGGAATTCGTCCGCGGCGCGTCCTCCATCTTCCAGGCATTTGGCACCAGTCCGTCCGATCCCACCGTGCTGGGCGGCGGGTTTCCCGGCGCCGTGGTTCGCGATCAGGTGTTCCAGAGCATCACCAGCTATGACACTGCCCAATATGCCGTGTTCGGCGAAGGCACCTATTACCCGCTGCCGAACCTGCGGCTGACCGCCGGCGCGCGCTATCAGTTCTCGCGCGATGGGGAGAGCACGTTCCAGCAGTATTTCTACGACTACGGCAATCCGGGGCTGACCACGTCGGTCGGCCATTTCTACACATTCCTGCCAAAATTTGCTATCAGCTACGACATCACACCCACCAACACGATCTACGCAAATGCGTCGAAAGGCTTCCGGCTGGGCAGCGAAAATCGCCGTATTCCCTTCAAGCCCGGCGATGCGCAATCCTCCGGCACGCCCAGCTACGATCTGGCGCAGCTTGGCATCACCACTGACCCGCCAACCAATTTCGGCCCGGATAAGCTGTGGAATTTCGAAATCGGCGACAAGGGTCGGGCGCTGGGCGGCCGCATCACCTTCAGCGCCGATGTGTTCTATATCAAATGGAACGACATCCAGACTGAAATCCCGCTGACCACATCGGGCGACGAGTTCCAGACCAATGCCGGCGCTGCCCAGAACTACGGCGCGGAATTCGAAATACGCTCGCGTGTGACCGAAGACCTGACGCTGGGATTATCCGGCAGCGTGCTCAACGCGACGTTGGACAAGGGCGTGGTCATCGCCGGGAAACTTGTCGCCGGAACCTTCGCCGGCGAGAAGGTTCCCGGTGTGCCGGACTTCAACCTCAGCTTCGACGCACGGGAGAACTTCCGAATCACGGACCGCATCGGCGGTTTCGTCGCCATAGCACCAAGTTGGGTAGGTGCGAGCCACGGCGTGGTGGTCGATACGAACCCGGACTATAAACGGCCCTCCTATATCAGCCTGGATGCCTCGGCTGGCCTAGAATTCGGGCGCTGGGAATTTACGTTGTTCGGCCGCAACCTGACGAACAACAACAAGGTCATCCAGCGCCCGAACATCGCGGGTTCTGCCTCGCCGGCCTATCTGTTCGACTATCTTGGAACCCAAACCCGCAATCTGCAGGGTTTTACCCTTCGTCCGCTCACGGTCGGGATGAACGCCGCTCTGAAGTTCTGAGGAGGGATGGGCGTGTGCAGAAATCTCATTGCCCCATACCAAAGTTTACGTTGTGGAAGTTGTAACGATACCCTGCCATGCCGCCAGAAACCTACCCGCACGGGGCGTTTCCATTGTAGGCACCGGTCATGACAAACACCGACGATAGCGCCGGAAGCTGGCGGAACCGGGGCGTTCCACGACGTGGTTACGGTTGCACGGGGCCGACTCGGACCCATTTACCGGCAGATGCCCGCTTCTGTCGCTTCGTCCACAAGGATCACCGGACCTTATGAGTGACATCGTCGATATCGACCTGAAACCGTTTGAGCCCGGAAGCGCTGCGGCACCGCGGCAGGGACGGCGGCTGTCGGACAAGATCCTGGTCGCCTTCCATCATGCTTGTGATGCGCAGGACCTTGTGGTGGCCGAACAGCTGCTGAAAACACTCGAGGGCATGCTGACCCGCCGTGGTGTCTCCCCGGAGCAGAACCGCCGTAAGTCTCTAGAGACCCTGGTAGCCGCTCACGAACGGCTGTGGCATCTCCGGCACCGCGACTCGTCTTCATAGCGCCAGCGAAGCACCGCCCCGCAGCACGGCCTCCGCTTCAGCGGTGTAGCCGCCAACTGCGTCATGCAGGGCCAGGCCCGGCAGCAATCTGTCCGGCCCGCGTCCCTGCCGGGTGCCGCGAAGCACCACCAGACGCGCCGGCTTGCCGGCGCTCAGCCAGATCGGCAGCAAGGTGATCTCTCCGCAATCGGCGTCACGCAACGCGCTCGTGCCCGCGGCGACGCTGGATGCGGGCAAGATCAGGCTCAACGTTCCTCGCCGGCGCAAGGCACGCGACAGGGCCATCGTCCACACGCCAAGCAATCCTGACGCTGCCTCTTTCGCGCGTTGCCGCCCTGGGTCGGGGGAGGGGGTGCCGGCTGGGTCGTGCCAGGGCGGGTTGGCAAGACCATGATCGAAAACACGATCCGGCCGCCACGCGGCGACATCGCACGCCAGCGTGCCGCAGTGCAGAAAGCCGTTTGCGTCGAAATTTGCGGCCGCAAGTTCCGCCAGCGCCGGATCCACCTCCAAACCCAAGCCCTCGACGTCTGACACGCGCGCAGCCAGGCACAGCAACCCGGCGCCGGCGCCGCACCCTGCCTCGACCACACGCTCGCCGGGCCGCGCCGGTACGCACGCAGCCAGAAGAACGGGCTCAACCCCCGTCCTGTAGCCTTCCCGCCACTGCCTATAGGCGACACGGCCGGCCAGCAGCGTCCCGTCAGTCGGTGTCAAACCTCGCCGGCCTCCGCCAGTACGCGCAGGGCCTGCACCCGGTCGCTGCTCGCCACCACCAGCCGCCGGGGGATGGCGCCGATGCTGCCCTCCATGGCGCTGACCGCATTGTCCAGCAGCACGGCCTCGATCCCTGCATCGCGCAGCAGGCAGGCGACGAAGCTGAGCCGCACCGGATCATTGGTCGTAAGGACGGTATGCATCCTTGGATGAATACCACCCGGCATCACCAGCACCAGGCGCAAAAGTTTTTGGTCCTTTTTTCAAAAAAGGACTGCTTGCCTTCTTCCTTGCTCGCCTTGACCCCTTTTCGGCCCGCCCGATATGGTGGAATCACAGCCCATCCGGGTTGGGAGAGTGTTTTTTTGGGCCTTGCTGTCAGCCTTGCGACCGCGCCTCCCGCGCCGGGGCGGGAAGAGGACGCGCTGACCGCGCTGGCCGAGCTGGTCCGCGACGATCTGGCTGCCTGCAACCGTGTGATCGTCGCTAACATGCAAAGCCAGGTGGATCTCATTCCCCAACTGGCCGCCCATCTGGTCGCCGCCGGCGGCAAGCGCCTGCGTCCCATCCTCACCCTGGCCTGCGCCCGCCTGTGCGGTTACCCCGAACCGGGAAGCCCGGGCCAACGCCACGTGGCGCTCGCCGCCTGCGTGGAGTTCATCCACACGGCCACCCTCCTGCACGACGATGTGGTCGATGAAAGCCGCCTCCGCCGCGGCCTGGCCACCGCCAATGCCATTTTCGGCAACAAGGCCAGCGTGCTGGTGGGCGATTTCCTGTTCTCCCGCTCGTTCCAGCTGATGACGGCCGATGGCAGCCTGCCGGTGCTGAAAATCCTGTCCGAAGCCGCCGCCACCATCGCGGAGGGCGAGGTGCTGCAGCTGGTCACCCAGAACGACCTCTCCACAAAGGACGAACGCTATCTGGACGTGATCCAGGGCAAGACGGCCGCCCTGTTTGCCGCCGCCTGCCAGATCGGCGCCGTGGTCGCCGGCCGCAAGGCGGCCGAGGAGGCGGCGTTATCCGATTTCGGCCTGTATCTCGGCACCGCCTTCCAACTGGTGGACGATGCGCTGGATTATGCCGCTGACCAGGCAAAGCTGGGCAAGACCGTCGGCGACGATTTCCGCGAGGGCAAGATCACCGGCCCCGTGCTGGCCGCCTACAAGGCCGGCAACGAGGCCGACCGTTCGTTCTGGCGCCGCACGATCGAGGATAGCGAGCAGACCGACGCCGATCTGGACCACGCGCTGATCCTGATGGAGCGCACCGGCGCCATCGAAGCGACACTCGCCCGTGCGAAGGGCTTTGCCGAAAAGGCCAAGGCGGCACTGTTGATCTTCCCGGACGGTCCGGTCCGCCGCAAGCTGACGGATGTCGCCGACTACACGGTCCGCCGCGTCCGCTGAACCCAGCAAACCGGGCATGCCCCTTATGCAACAAGGTCCTGCCTGATTTCCACCCAGGCTGGCGCATGGTCGCTGGCGCCTTCCAACCCGCGCACGTGTCGGTCTACGCCGGCACAGGACAAGCCGGCCGCCAGCTTTGGACTCAGCAGCAAATTGTCCAGCCGCAGCCCGGCGTCG
>Ga0123336_10002467_pt1 | contig 16044 bp, 18 predicted proteins | sample SSSSmetaG_FD_96466 | JGI IMG/M metagenome (GOLD analysis project Ga0123336, IMG submission 96466) | Glacier valley bacterial and archeal communities from Borup Fiord, Nunavut, Canada, to study Microbial Dark Matter (Phase II) - ​SSSS metaG | ecosystem: Environmental > Aquatic > Freshwater > Ice... | reverse complement strand
TCGGTCATCGACTGCTGCGACGCGCAACCGGCCAGGATGAGCACGATGAGACATCTCACCATCCGATCGCCACCAGCATGTATTGCGGCTTGGAATGCGAGATGTAGCTCGAATATCCACCGACGTCGTCATATGGGAACCCATACGCTTTTCCGTCGATGGCGCGGGTGTGCCAAAAGCGCGCGTAGTAGTCGGCCGGTGCCGTTGAGTAAAACGTCGTGCTGTCGGCCCATAGGGTCTTGTCGAGCAGCTTGCCGGCGGGCGAAAACGTCCCAGCCGCCGCCCCGACATGCCGATAGATCGCCGCCGATAGGTCAGGATTGCTGCCGAGGCCACTGCCGTTGGGCCCGGGCTTGGCCAAGGTGATGCCGTTGTTGGCCCACATCGTATCTACATATGAGTTGTAATAATCGGCATGGGGACCGCCGGCATCGAACCCGGCCGCGCCCGGCTGCACGATGCGATAGGGCGCAAACGGCGCCTGCGCAGCGGCCTTGAACTCGGCCGGCGCAGCGTCGAGGAATGCCTGAAAAGTCGCGTCGCGATCTTCCTGGAACGTCGGATAATCCTCGCCCACCGCGCGGTCATATCCGTCGGCGCAATGCAGGCGCATGGCGATCTTGAGACCAAAGGCATCCACGCGGGTGGTGTTGCCGTTGTATTGCGCCGCGCCAATCGTATGCTCGATAAAGTCGTAATATTTGCTCTTGGTGGGATCACCGATGCAGGCCGCGTCTGCCGTCGAGCATATGTAAAAATACATGCGTCCCGAGTTATTGGCCGGCATGTCATAGGTCGGCTGATCGGCGATGGAATGCAGCTCGTTGACGGTGTTGTTCTTGAACCGCCAGAAGACTTCGCTGTCTTGATATTTCCCGTTGGTGCGGTTCAGGAATTTGAAGGTCATCACGTTCTTGGCGACGGGGATGTTGCTGGTGTCCCAAAACCCGCCTGGCGCGGAGGCGTCGCCTGGGTCGACGAGGCCGGCGTCGCCCATGACATTGTTCGACGGCGTGCTGGAGCATGCGCCCAAGGCCCCGATGAGGACCAGCCACCTCATTGGCAGGTCCCCGGCAAATCGATATACACCTGCCCCAGCGCCGTCGGCGTTCCGTCATTCTTCAGCAACTGCGCATTGGGAATGGGGCCCGCCGAAAACCACGAATATCGATAGACGTGCGGATTACCCTCGAGATACGGAATCGCCGCCCGCATATACGCCTCCTGCTGGGCCACCGACGCGCCACCGTCACACGAAAATTCGGTCAGCCAGATGGGCTTACCAAACTGCTCGAATCCCTCCAGACTGCCGCCGGGCTCGAGATAGTCCTTCAGCGACGTGAGATCGCAGTTGTACCAATGCACCGCCACATAATCGACCTTGCAGGTCGGGCACGCGGCGAAGAAGTCCTTCAGATATTGAAAGGGACTGGTGCCGTTGCACTGCGCTGCCGGGCCGCAGAAATTCATGGCCGGCGAGACGAGCGGCGCGCCGTGGGCCGCGGCCTCGACCATCGGCCAATCGGCCGCCGCTTCTTGCGGAGTGAGATTGGACTGCGCGTGAAAGTTGGGCTCATTGAAGCCGAGCACGAAATCGGCGCCGGCAGGGATGGGTTTGCCTAGGCTCATCTTGCCCCAGACCATGGGCACGAACTCCAGGCCCACGTCGGCTCCGCTTTGTTGGAGCGCCCAGTTGTACCACCAGGTCACCGACGGGGAGAAGGCGGCGGCGGGCGCGGTGTTGGCCGCGATGCCGCGCTTGCACTTCTTGGGGCCGCCGGCGAGATCGGTGCTGCTCAGATCTGCGCCGCCGTCGCCGCCTATCGCTGTCAGGGATTGGGAGGTACATCCGCCTACCCACACCGACAGTGTTACGAGAATTGCCACGCGCATATGGATAGAGTCACAGATGGCTGATGAAGCTGCTCAGAAAAAGCTTCGGATTGGGAAGAGCGAGATCGGGAGATCATGAGCTTTTTTGATGCGCAGATTGGGCGCGCTGCTGTGACCATCTAGGGTGGTGGTTCGCGTTCCCAAGCCTTTGGCGCTGACATTCATGACCCCCGGTCTCCGCATCCGCGCCGACGCCCTGGCCCTGGTGGTCACCACGCCGACGCAAGTGACCGTCGCTGGCCGCGCAGTCGGCGACTGGGGTCAACCCACCCTACTCTTCTCCGTCGCCCTCGAAACCTTGCTTGCTTTCTAGAGCGGGCACCAGCCAACGAAACAACCACGTTGCAGCCATCGCACCGACGAGCTGCGCGACCAGAAACGCGGGGACATCCATCGGGCGGATGCCGGCAAAGGTGTCGGAAACCGCCCGCGCCAACGTGACCGCCGGATTGGCGAATGAGGTCGACGCCGTGAACCAATAAGCCGCGGTGATATACGCACCGACGGCAAATGGCACCGCCGCTGGTCGTCGGCGTACCGTTCCCCAGATCACGGCCAACAGGCCAAACGTGGCCACCAGCTCGCTCCAGATCTGCGGCGCTCCCGCGCGGACATGCCGCGAAAACGAAAATACCGGCTGACCAAACATGCCGTGCGCGGCCGCGACTCCTGCAAACGCACCCGCGAGCTGGGCGACGAGATATCCCGGCACCTCACGCCAAGACAGGCTTGCTTGCGAGGCCATGGCCAACGTCACCGCTGGGTTCAGGTGCGCGCCCGAGACCGGGCCAAAGGTCAGGATCAAACACACGAGCCCGGCCCCCGTCGCCAGCGTATTGGCCAGTAGGGCCACGGCGACGTTCCCCGCCGCCAGCGTCTCGCCCATGATGCCCGAGCCGACGACCACCGCCAGGAGAAGCGCCGTGCCGAGCGCCTCGGCGACGAGCTTGCGCGCCAGGCTTACTTGCACGCGCCCGGCCCTTTCGCTTTGACCAGACGCTCCACGTCTTTACGCAGCACGTCTTTTTTGGCAAAGGACGAAACCAACGCCGCCAGAAGCCGCGCGCAATCGGGGTCGGCTTGCGGCTGCATGCGGTAGTAGACCCACTTGTCCCGTCGCTGATGCGCCACCACACCGGCCGCGCGCAGGATGCCGAGGTGCCGCGAGGTGTTGGTCTGGGTCAAGCCCAGCGCTTCTTCGATGTGGCACACGCACAGCTCGCCGTGGGTGAGTAAGGCCACGATGCGCAGCCTCACATCGTCGCCAAGCGACTTGAACAGGCGCGACATCGGGGCAACGTCCACCTGTGCCGCAGCGTAAGGCATACCTGCTATTTATCACATTTCAATACCGTGGTGCCGCTCCCAGTGCGCGCGGCTTGGCCGGTCGACGTCAAGGCCTCCAAACCTCGACGAGGATCGCCACCCAGGCCACCGTCAGCGCCAGCGAGCTCGTCGCCGACAGCAACGCCGACAGCGCCTGCTTCCAATCCCCACCAAGCCGGAACGCATTGACCCCAAAGGCCCGCATCGCATACGGCACCGGGTTGACCCAGCCGCCAAACACCAGCGCCACCGCGATGAGGCGGCCATGGGATACCCGATGCTGGGAGAACAAAAACGCCGCGCCAAGCTGCATGAACGCCAGCATCAGCCAGTCCACATGTGCCGCCGTGAAGTCGCGCTTGAGCAGCGCATGCAGCCTGCCCTCGGGTTGCCGTCGCTGACGCGGAATGAGCATCAGCCAGCCGAGGAGCATCGTGAAGGTGATTTGTGCCGCGGCGTTGCGGATGAGAAGATGGACCGGATCCATAGCCCACCATGCCCACTGCCGCCGCCAAACGCTTGAACGAACCTGCTGCCTGGACGGGCGCGATTCACCTCGGCGCCGAGGTGTCGATCTTCGTCGGGCAGGGCGGGCATGCCACCCGACACAGCCACCCCGCGCACAAGATCCTCGTCGGAAACATCCGCTATGTCGCGGACGGCGCCGTTCAGCGTTGTGGGACCATTGCCATTCCGGCTGGCGTCGCCCACGAAGTCTTGGCGCCCGATCCACTCTTCATCGCTTATCTGGACGCACGTCGCTACGACTTCGCCACCGCCGCGTCACTGGCCCGAACCTGGCAGCACGCCAACCCGGTCACCGTCGCTGTCAACGCCTCGGTGGACGACCTGGACCGTGCGCCGCGATCCAAGATCGATAGCCGTGCGCTCGCGGCGGTCGAAGCCTTCGTCGCTGGCGACAGCCTGCCCACCGTCGCTGCCAAACTCCGTCTCACCACCTCGCGGCTCACGCACCTCGTCACCGAGCGCCTCGGCGCGTCGCCGCGCACCTTTCGCACCTGGCTCAAGCTGCATGCCGCCATCGACCGGCTCCGTCAGGGCAGCACAGCGACGACGGCTGCGCACCATGCCGGCTTCTCCGACTCCGCCCATTTCTCGCGTGCCTGCCGCGCCGTCCTCGGGATTTCGCCGACCGAGCTGCGCCATTCGTCGTTCGAGGCGATGCCTGGCTGACCCTCGCGGCGCAAACCTACGGCGCCCCGGGTTAGCCAAGTCAGACGCTCTGCCGTCGAGACATCTGTGTCGCGTGAGACGAAAACGCCCGCCTCAGCGACGACGTCGGACCCACGCCGCGATTGGCGTTGGGCCGGCACGTCTACTGCAGAGACTCCCCCAACAAACCACTTACTAGGGGGACTCCTACATGCTCACTTCTTTTGCACGTTACCTGTCCATTGGCGCTTTGGTCGCAGGAGCCGCGTGTTCCGGCACCACACCCAGCAACAACCAGGCGGCTCTCACGGGTCGCGTCGACGCGGCCAACCAGGCACCAGCCGGTCAGACCACGACGGTGACTGCGTCGTTTGTCGACGGGTCTGGCGGGCTGACCGCGGTGAGTAGCCCCGTGCAGGTCGACGCCAGCGGTCGCTACAATGTTCAGCTCACCAGCCTCACCGCCACCACATCGGCGGACACGGCGCAGGTCATCGTCACCGCCCACAACGCCGCCAACATCGAGCTTGGTTCCGCTGTCGTGGAAGGCAAATTCACCACCGGCAGCACCTTCAAAGTCGCGCCGATCAACGCGTCGTCCAGCGCCGAGGCCAAGCTCCTCGTCAATGCCAAAGCCTCTGGACAGTGGGGCTCCGACTTCACGCTCGGCGAGCTGAGGGCGCTCGTCGGCGCCCAGACCGCGATCACCGCTGACGCCGACGCCAAGGCCGCAGCCTCGGTTTCCGTCGCTGCCATTGCCGGTTGGCGCAGCATGTTGTCCGCGCAGAGCTTCACCAACTTGAAGGCGGCGCTCGCTGCCAACGCGAGCGCGGAGGCCACTTTGGATGCGCAGCTCGATGTCGCGACCACGGCCGACCAGATTCAGATGGCCCACGACACCTATACCAAAGCGTTCATCACCGCCTTCGTCAACGCTGGCGCCACCGTCGACCAGATCGGCTATGCGACCACCGCCACCGCCGATGTGGTCAATGCGTCGGCCACGTCGCTGAGCGCGTCCATTCAGAGTCAGGTGCTGGCGCGCGCTGCGTCCTTGCAGGCCGATCGCGTCACCGCGTCCGTCGAGGCCAACCTCACGTTGGCCGGCGCATCGGCTGGCTCGATGCAGGTCGCGACCGCGGCCGGCGTGACGCTGAAGCAGTCGATCGCCACCTCGGCGCAAGCGGGCGCGTCGGCCAAGGCCCAGATCAAGCAGGCCTGGATGCAGTACCGCACCGCCATCGACACCATCGCCGCAGCGACGATCACGCCGGTTCTGGCCACGCAGGTGGCGACCGATCTCGAGGCTGCGCTCACCGTCAATCTGACCGCGCTCGGCACGGCGCGCGCTGCGCTCTCCGGCACGGCCAATGTCATGGCCAGCGCCGACTCCAGCGCGATCATGGCCTTCATCTCCAGCAACCTGGCGCTCAAGACCAACCTGACCGCCGCCGGCGTCAGCGATGTGCAGGCCAACGCGCTCATCTCGGTCATGACCCAGGTGGACGCCGCCGCGGGCAACTGAGCTACACGCGGCGACGACGTAGCAACCGCACGATGAACATCCCCGCCAAAACGTAAAGCAAGACACCTGGCGAAGGCGCCGCTCCCCCGACGGTACAACCACAACCGGGCGGCGCCTTCGCGAACGTCACCCACAACACCGCCTCGGCCACATGGCCCGCAGCATTGCGCACCCGGACTTTGTACGGCTGGGTGCTCGCCACAACAGGCGGCGCAATGGCGTGCGGCGCCAACGCGGCAAACTCGGTGTCCCACGTCCCGTCATACCCATCATCCCAGCGCGCTTCGAGCCCAGTCACGGCATCGGCATCGCCGACAGCGACGGCAATCAGCTTCGGCTTGTCGGCCACGGTGGGCTTGGCAGGATCGACCGTCAATGTCACCGTGAAGTCTTTTCCGACGGCAGTGACACCGAGCGCGCCCGCAGCGTCGAGGCGACCATAGCCGTAGTCGCCGTTGGGCACCGGTCCGGTCACGTTGTCATGTACCGCGCCATTGCGAATCGCCGTGCGCGCGGCGTCGCCTTGCACGCCAGTCTGGGCCAACAGGGCAGCCACGCCGGTCACGTGCGGTGACGCCCCCGACGTGCCACCAAAGACGCGAAAGCTACCGTATGGCATCGTCGAGCCGGGCACATGCTCCGTCGCCACCCAGGGATTGTCGGGCGCGGTGACGTCCGGCTTGGTCACGCCGTCGATGCGCGGGCCACGCGGCGTGTACGCGCGGATCTGGCCGTCGTGATCGGCATATCCAGGGGGCACGTCATAGACCGAATATCCGACCGCATACCAAGGCTCGGTCGGCGTCACCAGATGATCTGCGCTGGCGTTGACGGCGATGCAATGGTCGGCCACCGACGGAATGCCGATGGTGCTGCGATCGGTCGACACCGCGGGATCCCAGGCGGCGCCGAGCGCCCAGCTCGACTGATCGTCGGAGACATACGCGTCGATGGTGATGTCGTGCCCCGGATCGCCCGTGACGCCGAGGACCCAGTTGCCGATGTCGATGGGCGCGGTGTCCATCGGCGAATACAGGATGACGTCGATGAACTGCGTGCCGCGCTTGGAGGTCTCGGTGGTCACGTAATATTGCGCGCCCGACGGAAACAGGCCGTTGGCCTGGTTGGTCAGCGCATAGACATCTCCCTTTGGCCCGGTCAGTGACAGCTGCGGCGACGTGCCACCGCGGATGTTGATCGACAGCTGCACATACGTCAGCGCTTTTTGTCGCAACAACGCATGGGCGGGGATGTTGACCGTGAGCGTGCCGTTGGTGCCGGAGATGAGCTTGGCGTAGCCGTGTTTGCGCGCCGAGCCTTGATCTCCCGTCGGACAGGTATGCGTGACATTGTCTGTTTTGGCCGAGTCGTCGATCATCGTCGACAGGGGATCGCTGCCGTCGAGCGCCGAGCCGGTCCAGGGCGCCAGCTCGAACAGCGCCACCTGTGGGCTCTCATCAAGCGCCCAGCTGAGGCCCGCGACCGGATAACTGTCGCTGGTGTCGAAGGCGACGACCAGCTCGGCCTCGGGCGCGATCCCCACCCAGCGCCGCCCGACCAGCGGCACGTCACCGACGAGGATCGTGGCCACACCGGTGGCGTGCAGCGCGTCGGGAAAGCCGTACAACATGCCGCCCGAGTAATCGACCTTGGTCTCCGACAGATTGTCGCCGCGATCGAATTCGTCATTCAAAATCGGGCCGGTCTGGCTCTTGCGCATCTGCACGAAGATCTTGCGGAACTTGCTGGTGCCGAGCCGCACCAGGCGCTCACCGACGTCGACCTTGCCGTTCTTGTTGACGTCGTCGGGCACGAACAAGGGCTCGCCGAGTGCCAGCACGCTGTCGTCGAAGCCGGCGGCCTTGCCGTAGTCGCGCTTGCCGTTGCCGTTGCTGTCGAGATAGAGCCAGTCGACGCCCGGATCGAACGTGGTGCGCGTCATCACCGGCTTGTCGCGGTCATCCAGCGTCTGCGCCACCAGCGATCGCGCGATCTCGCCAGCGTCCACCATGCCGTTGCCATCGAGATCGATGGCGTCGACGCCAGGGGTCAACACGCCGTCGTGGTCGACATCGATCCAGTCGACATAGCCGCCGTCGCCCTTGAAGAACGTCGGATGAAATGGGTCCACCATCGAGTCGATGTCGGCGATCAAGATGCCTTTGCCGGTGAGCCCGCCGAGATCCGGCCGCGCTCCACGTGCGTCCGCCAGACGGATCAGCTCCGCCGACCGATCGAGCGGCAACGGGCCACGATCCGACGCCAGTGACACCCGCACGACGCTCGACAACGCCAGCACGCGCGGCAAGCTCGCCGTGGTGATCTCGGCAGGCACGAAACGATGCCGAAACAGAGTTCGGCCCTTGACCTGCACCAGCGTCGTCCCCGTCGCTGTCAGCGCTTCCAGATCGACCGGAGTCGCGTTTTGCGCAAGCTCGATCAACACCGAGGCACGGCCCGGCGTGGGGACGCGCCGCGACACGCCGATGATGCCGGTCACCAGGGCGCGCGTGATCTTGGGATCGAGCTTGCCCGAAACCACCGGGGCCGCATGTGAAGAGGCAGAGAACACCGCAACCAACAACCAGCTCAGAACGCGCATCCGTCGGTCTTGCCACGATCCAGCCCGGATGGGAACTGTCTATGCGCCGATGGCCTCCATCTCCTTGGCCGTGAGCTGAATGCGGCGCGCAGCCCAGTTTTCCTCGAGGTGGGCGAGCGAGCCGGTTCCTGGAATGGGCAGGATCACCGGCGAGCGCGCCAACAGCCAAGCGAGCGCGATCTGCGACGGCGAGACCTCGTGCTTTTTGGCGACGGCAGTGAGGGACTTTTGCTTGCCGATCTGACCGCCCGCCAGCGGGAAAAACGGCAGAAAGGCGATCCCCCGCGCAGTGCACAGATCCAGCACACCTTCGGGATCTTCAACCTCGGCACGCGAATATTTGGCGAGCATGCCGCCGCCACCAGCGACGCTGAACACGTTCTGCACAGCGACGATGGGCGTGCGGGCCAGCGCCGCCTCGACCTGTTTGGCGTCGACGCAGCTCAGCGCAAGATGGCGGATCTTGCCCTCGGCTTGCAAGGCCAGCAGCGCGTCGAGCGACTCCAGGAAAGGCACGCCGGAGCCCGGATAAAAACGCAGATGCACCACATCGAGCCGCTCGAGCTGCAGCGTGCGCAGATCGTCTTCGGCGCCACGACGCAGCTCGTCGGGACTGGCGGCAGGAGCCCAGCCTTTGTCGGGAAGCCGCTTACCGCCGAGCTTGGTGGCGATGACCAGATCGCGCGGATAGGGATGCAGCGCCTCGAAGATGAGCGCGTTCGAAACGAACGGGCCGTAAAACCAGGCGGTGTCGATGAAGTTGATGCCCAGCTCGACGGCGCGACGCAAGACTTGTCGCGCGCGCTCGGGGTCGCTGGGCGGGCCCCACACGTCTTTGCCCGGCAAGCGCATCGCACCGTAGCCGAGGCGTTGTACTTCTAGGTCGCCGAGTCGAATGGTCTCATTCATGAAGCGAGTGTGCGGTCGCGGCGCGAATCAAACTTGGGCGATGTTGGATCTTTTGCGCCGCAAAGGCCTTGGAAAAGCGCCCGGGCGTGATCCCGAGGATGCGACGGAAGTGACGGTGGAGCTGGCTCTCATCGTAAAAGCCGACAGTTTGCGCCGCTTCAGCGACGCGCACGCCACGTTGTAGTAGCGCTTTGGCCTTCCAGACCCGCGCATAGGTCAGATACTCGTATGGTGGCAGTCCCACCTCGGCGCGAAACGAACGCACCAGCTGGAATTTGTCGATCCCGGCGTGGGTCGCGAGCGTATCGAGAGTGATCTTGCTGGCGAGCGCATCGTGCAGAAAAGCGCGGGCCAAGCGCACAGCCCGCGACCCGCGCTGCCGCGGCGATTCGTCGACGAGCAGCTCGCCGAGCGTCTCGGCGACGAGTGTGGACCGCTCGAGCTCGGGGACATCCGCGTCCACCAGTGCGGCATGCATCGCAAAAGCAAGCCGCGTGGCGCGGTGCCTCGGCCCAAAGCTCGACGCCTTGAAATGCACCGACCCGCGCAGGCCCAGCGACGAGGCAGCCGCAGTCACCATCTCGTTGGAAAACACCGCGCCTTGCAGCGTGAACGGCGCGTGGATACGCACATTGCGATGCACCTCGCCCGGCTCTTTGAGCTTGATGCCGCCGGCCACATGCGTCCGCACCTCGCCGCGATACCAGCCGTCGAACGCGCCCGCATAGATCACGCCGACCAAGAACCGCTCGGAGTAAGAGGTGCGCAGGCCGTCTTCGTGGTCGACCCGCAACATCCGCGTCACCGACGGAGAATCGGGCTCCCAAAACCGGATCCTCCGCTCGATCGATTGCATCAGTTATTGGGATCCCAGGCGATGTCGCCCTTGACCTGTTGCAGGTCGGGCTTCGGCTTGGTCTTGCCTTCACCTGGCCTCGTGCCTTTGCCTTTGGTCGCGTTGGGCTTGCCGGCTTTGGGCGCGGTCTCGCCAGGAGCCGAGCCCGCGGGCGGCACACTGGAATCGGCATGCGCCGACGCCGACGCCGACGCCAACACCAACGTCAGCGCTGCGCCGGCCACCAGATGTCTGGCCGGCGACCGCGCGGTCCCGAGAGGCACGTACGGCGTTGCACGCAACTGCGCGAGGCCGTTCTCGTCGACGACAGCGTTGGTACACGGCGCAGGCCCAGGCGCCGTCAAGACCCGACGCGCTTCGTCCAGCGTCAGCATCGACAGATTCACCACTGGCCGATCACACCGGGCGCAGTGCCGTCGCTGCGCATCGCCGGCCATGTTGTCCCAGTCCTCGTCACACTGCCGACGCACGCCGACCAAACGGATCGCCATCCCCCATTGTGACAGCATTGCCCGCCCCTGCTACAACAACTGAAATGGCCGCGGCTACAACATAAACGCGGCCAGCACCACCACCAGCAACAGCAGCATGCTGGCGTCGATCAGATGCGCGTGATCGAAGGCGGCTTTGGCCGCTTTGATGTCGCCGCGGATGACGACGACCGGACGGTCGACAGAGCGGAATGGAGTCGCCGCCGCGGCCATCTCGGCGTGGAGCGAGTCGCCGAGTCCGAGATCGATGCTGGCGATCTGATTCTCGACCGGCTGCATGGTGCGCAGGCTCTGTTGGTACGCTGCCAGCTGGCGGCTGGTGTGAAAGTCGACGAGGTTCACGAGGATCCCCGGTACCGCACCAGCGCCGAGCGCCCAAAGGTAGTGGTCCGCAGTGACGAAGGCCACCGCCACCGCGCAGAGCGTGGCCAGCACCAACCACGGGGTCCGTCGCTGCGCCCGATCGACCAGCGAGCCGCGACGCGCCGAACCGATGGCTTGCGTCGACCACACCATGAGCAACATCGGGGGCACGAACGGCAGCGAAAACAACAGGCCGGTAAACCCTCCAAAGATCGCACCGACTGGGCCCGCCACAACCATGCCCACGACCATCCCGTTGAGCATGCCGCCTGCGACCGTGTAACCAAAAGCCGGCAGCCGCCAACCAGCCGTTCGATGATGGCGACGCACCAGAAAGCCGATCCCCGTGCAGATCACTGCCGTCGACAGCACCAGCCACACCGACGGCACCAGCGGCGGCGGCCCCACGGGCCCTCCGCCACAATCGAACGCCCCGGTGAAGGCAAAGGTCATCCGCGACACGGCCCAGCCAGCGACGGCACCGACCACGGCCAGCAACGCAGGCGTCGGCACGCGATCGACAGTTCCGGGACTCGACGTCATGCCCCTCCTACGCCAGAACCAGCGGCTTTGTTCCTTGTACCATGGGTCATGCAGCTCGGCGGCATCGACACCAATCTGGTCATCTCTCTGCAGGCGCTTCTCCACGAACGCAACGTCACCCGCGCCGCCAAGCGCGTCGGTCTCGGCCAGTCGTCGATGAGCCATGCGCTCGGCCGGCTGCGGGCGCATTTCGACGATCCTTTGTTGGTCCCGGTCGGTCGCCATCTGGTGCTGACCGAGCGGGCCAAAGCGCTGGTGGCTCCCGTCGCTGAAGCCATCGCCAAGCTGGAGGGCGTGTTCCTGCATCAGGAGCGGTTCGATCCCGCCACCAGTCAGCGTGTCTTTCGTATCGCCTCGACCGACAACCTCGGCCTGTATATTTTACCGAGGCTGATGCCGCTATTGGCCAAGGAGGCACCGGGCGTGGACATTCGCGTGCGGCAGCTCGACACCGACTGGATGGTGCCGCTGCAGAACGGCGACTTCGACCTCAAGCTCGGTCGCAAATATCGCGTTCCCGACCGGCTGCACAGCCAAGATCTCTTCGAGGAACAGTTTGCCTGCGTCGTCGCGGAACATCATCCGGCGGCGAAAAGCCGGAAACTCGGCATCCGGCAATATTCCGAGCTGCGTCATGTCGCCGTCAGTACCACCATCGAGCCAGCCCTGACGTTTGCCGACGTGGTGCTAGCGCGTCACGGCCTCGGCCGGCGGGTGGTGCTGACCGTGCCGCATTTTCTGGTGGCGCCGTTCGTCGTCGCCAGCTCCGACCTGGCCCTGACCGCGTCGGAGCGGCTCTTGGCCCCGTTCGTGCGCCATCTGCGGCTCGAGCTCCTCAGGCTGCCGATGAAGCTCGAGAGCTACAAGCTGACCCAGGTGTGGGCCCAGCGCTCGCAAGACGACCAAGGCCACGCCTGGCTGCGCGGCATGATCTTGCGCGTCAGCAAGTCACGTTAACCATCGACATCATCGATGGCTGGGATACAAACTATCGATGGGCGCGGCCCCAACCGCGGCCTTATGTTGTGGTCCTCATGACCCAGGTCCCGACGCTGTACGACTGGATGGGTGGCGCGCCGGCCATCCTCCGCCTCGTCGACGAGCTCTATCGACGGGTGCCGAACGATCCACTGCTGGCGCCCATCTTCGCGCACATGAGCCCGGCGCACGTCGAGCATGTGGCGGCCTTCGTGGCCGAGATCTTCGGCGGCCCCAAAGACTACTCGGAGCGTTTCGGCGGCCACGCCAACATGATCCGCCATCACCTCGGTCGCTCACTCACCGACGAGCAGCGCCGTCGCTGGATGCAGCTATTGTTCCAGTGCGCCGACGACCTGACCGTCCCCGACGACCCCGAATTCCGCTCGGCGATGATGGCCTATTTCGAATGGGGCTCGCGCCTGGCCGTCCTCAACTCGCAACCCGGCGCCACCGTCACCGAGGACCAACCCATGCCCGCGTGGGGTTGGGGCGAAACCAAAGGCCCGTACCAGCCCAAGTAATCAGGCGTCAGTAAAGCCAGCCGGTCAACCGCGTATCGAGCTCCATGCCGACGAGAAAGCGCGGCGCGCTGTCGCCGGGGATGAGGCCGCCACCGACGAAGGCGCGGAGCCAGGGGACGACCGACGGCGTGTAGCCGATGGCGCCGTAGCCGCCTACGTGTCCGTTGGTCGGATCGACGAGCAATGTGCCGTCGAGGTGATAGCCGCCGATCCAGCGCCAGACGAGCTCGAGCCGCGCCGTGCCGCGGAGGTAAGCGAACGACCAGCCCCGAGGTGCGTCGCGGACTGCGGCACCGACGGTGAGGACCAGGCGACCGGACTCGATGGGATAGCGGCGATCGATGCCGCCGCGGGCGACGCCAGCCACCACCGACAGATCGGTGCGGCCATCGAGCAAGAACAACGCGCCGACGCCGAGCACCGGAAAGACCTCGTGTTTCGGTCCCCAGATCCGGTCCCCTGGGCGACGGCCGGGGATGACCAGCGACTTGCGCGCCGTCACGGGCGACGCGTCATTGGGCAGCGCGTTCAGCGCCTCATCGATGGCCACAGCGACGGCGCCAGGGGCCGCCTGCGGGACCAGATGGCCTACGTAGGGCACGATCACCGTTGTTACTTTGGCCTGGGCAAGGCGCTGTAACGCGGTGGCCAGCACCGTCGCTGGCACCACATGATCGTCGCCGCCCCAGATGAGCAGCGTGGGTGCGCGGACCTTGGCGAGAGCGGCGCCGTTTTCTTCGATTGCCGCTGGGGTCAGAAAGCTACGTTGATAAGCCAGGATGGCGCGGCGACGGCGATGATCGCTCCAGTCGTCGGCAAGCAACGCCACATCCTCGGTGCTCAGGTCTTGCCCCCCACGCGACACGTAGGGCAGCGCCAGCTTGACCGCAAAATGCGGCCCCGCCAGCTGCAACCCCGGCGGCCACACCGGCGCCAGCTTGAGGAGCGCCCGCATCTCGAAGCTCAGCGTGATCGCAGCCACAGGCGCAGCGACGAGAACCAAGGCCTCGAGACGGTCACCGAGTCGCGGCGCCAAGCGTGCGGCCAGGGCACCACCGAGGGAATGTCCTGCCAGGACGACCTTGCCGCCATCTGGCGCGACGGCATTGATCACATCGGTGAGATCTTCGAGGACCGCGGTTTCGTCGACCTTTGCCGTCGGTGGGGATTCGCCGATGCCGGGCAGATCGACGAGCACGCGGGCGCGACAAGCACCGAGCGCGGCGGTCACACTGGCCCAGCTGTGTTGGCTGAGCCCGATGCCGGGTAAGAAGACGATAGGTGCCCGTGGGGTGCCGCAGTTTGGCGGCGCAGGTTGAACGCGAAAGCGGGCTTCGGAGGCCGAAGCGGCCGGACGTTCCAGCGGCAGCGCGAAATAGTCACCGGCGCGCACCGTCGCTGCGCAGCCACCAGCCAGGCTGAGCAACAAGAGCCAGATCCGCGCCATCAGATCACGGCACGCAAAGGCGTAAACGTGCGCTCGAGGAGCGCCTGCCGCGGCAAGAGGGTGAAGACGCACTGGGCGTCGCCCCATTCCATGCCGGCTTGGTCGTCGGTGTCGAAGGCGAAGAGCACGTCGTCGCCCGCGCGTTGCTGGGTGCTGTCCTGGCAGGTGGTGTAGCCGAGGAGCTGGTGCACCGCGTCTTGACCGGAGCAGCCAGGACGCATGCGCGCGTGCCAGGGTTGGCGGAGCTTTTCACAATAGGCGTCGTAATCCACGTCGGAGAGCCGCAGCTGCGCCGGCGGTTGACCGTCGCGCGCGCTGCCAACGAAGTCGGAGAAATCTTGCGGCAGGTGCAGCTCGGCGACGATATCGACGCCGCATTCGGTGAACGACTCCGATGCCGCCCGACGCACGAGCGCTTGCGGCGGCAGATACAACACCCGCGGCTCGTCGACGAAGCGGTCACTGAAGAGCAACAGCTGGCCGTCCGACGGCAACAGCGACTCCAGATCGAGCGCGGTGACGTCGGCCAGCGCCACCTGCATGACGAACAACAACGGTCCCTCTTTACCAACCGGCCACGCCAGCGACGAGGGCAGATCCGGCTCGCCACCCACCCGCGTCGCACCCACGACACGATCTTCGTCGGTGGCAGCCCGCGTACGCAGACCGATAGCTGGCTTCACCAGCGCCTCGATCCCGGCTCGGACCTCCGACAACCCACTCTCGGAAATCAGCTCAGACAGTTGCGTACGAAGCGCTACGTGCGCGGCGGTATCGGGTTTCACTGCTGAGTTTTATCACAACTAATTGAAATGCACGGCGACCGCAGCGACGATGAGGACCACCACCAACAAGATCGCGTAGATCACGAACGACCAGATGGTGATGAGGCCCGAGGTGCGCCAGAACGACTTCTGCGCCGTCAGCGCCTGGGCCAGCGCCCACATGCCGCCGCCGTTGACCGTGCGCTCGATGGCGCTGCGATACCTGAGCAGAAACATCGTCGGCAGAAAATAAATGACCGCGCTCAGCAACAGAAACCCAGCCTTGACGCGCTCGCCCCAGCTCGTCGACGACAACACGCCGTGAACGCCGCCCCAACCGGCCAGTCCAGCGACGAGAAGCCCGAGCACGGCAAAGAACGTGATCCACGGGCGGGTCTGTTCGAGCACGGTCAGAATGGGCGCGGGCAAAGGCTCCGTCGACGGTGTCGGACGCAAAACGGGTCGTGGCTGCATGAAGAGGTCATACGCGCCTTGCCGTCGGATCTCGGCGCCAACCGACATCAGGATCGCGCCAGCCCATGCGGCCCTTTTTGCGCTATTCTTCGCACATGGCCATCAGCATCGTTCCAAGCCTGTCGTCTGTCGGTGACATCAACGCGCGCGTTCGGCAGATCTTCGATCGCCAGCAC
>Ga0123336_10002465_pt1 | contig 16044 bp, 17 predicted proteins | sample SSSSmetaG_FD_96466 | JGI IMG/M metagenome (GOLD analysis project Ga0123336, IMG submission 96466) | Glacier valley bacterial and archeal communities from Borup Fiord, Nunavut, Canada, to study Microbial Dark Matter (Phase II) - ​SSSS metaG | ecosystem: Environmental > Aquatic > Freshwater > Ice... | reverse complement strand
ATGGCCCACCTGATCGAATGCGCGACTCTCGCGCATTCCGTCGCCACCATGATTGGCGCCGACGCCGAGCTTGCCCGCCGAGCCGCGTTCCTTCACGACATCGGCAAGGCGATGACTGGTACCCGCGAAGGGACCCACGCCCAACTGGGCGCGCGCGCCGCGGAGGAGGCCGGAGAATCGGCCGACGTCGTCAACGCCATCGCTGCCCACCACGACGAGGTTCCCCAGGACACCCTTGAGGCGGTCATCGTGCAGATCGCCGATGCTCTTTCTGCCTCGCGTCCGGGTGCGCGCCGCGAAGACGTCGACAGCTACGTCGAGCGCATGGGGGCCCTTGAGGAGCTCGTGCTCGGTCACGAGGGCGTCGAACACGTGTACGCGATGGCCGCCGGGCGAGAACTCCGAGTCGTCGTCGAGCCATCCAAAGTGACAGACGCAGGAACCGCCGAAATGGCAAGGACGATTGCGGAACAGATTGAGAAGGACTTTGGCTTTGGCGGGGAGATCAGAGTGACGGTGATCCGCGAGACCCGTGCGGACTTCGTCGCTGGGCAGGCATGAGCGATATGACACGAACGTACGTAGTGAAGACACTCGGTTGCCAGATGAACGTGCATGACTCGGAGCACATGGCGGGCCTGCTCGAGGGTGCTGGCTACGTGTCCGCTCCGGTGGGTGCCGACGAGGCGGACGTCGTGGTGATTAACACCTGTGCAGTGCGCGAGAACGCGGCCAACAAGTTGTACGGAAACCTGGGAATGCTCGCATCCGTCAAGGCTGCGCGCCCAGGCATGCAGATCGCCGTAGGTGGCTGCCTGGCCCAGAAGGACCGCGGCGAGATCCTCGACAAGGCTCCTTGGGTCGACGTGGTCTTTGGCACGCACAACATCGATGTGCTTCCCGCATTACTCGACCGCGCGCGCCACAATCGGTTGGCCCAGGTTGAGATCGAGGAGTCCCTCAAGGTCTTCCCTTCCACCCTTCCCACGCGCCGCGATTCGCACTCCGCGGCCTGGGTCTCGATATCGGTGGGCTGCAACAACACGTGCACCTTCTGCATTGTTCCGTCCCTCAGGGGCAAGGAACGCGACCGCCGCCCTGGCGAGATCCTCGCCGAGGTCGAGGCGCTCGTCGCCCAGGGTGTGATCGAGGTGACGCTCCTCGGCCAGAACGTGAACTCCTACGGCGTGGAGTTTGGCGACAGGGGAGCCTTCGCGAAGTTGCTGCGTGCATGCGGGGAGATCGAGGGGCTTGAGCGCGTGCGCTTCACCTCGCCCCACCCCGCCGCGTTCACGGACGACGTGATCGAAGCCATGGCAGAGACACCCAACGTCATGCCGAGCCTGCACATGCCGCTCCAGTCCGGCTCGGACCGGGTGCTGCGGGCCATGCGACGCTCGTACCGTTCGGAGAGGTTTCTCGGGATCCTTGACAAGGTGCGCGCCGCGATGCCGGACGCGACCATCACGACCGACATCATCGTGGGATTCCCAGGCGAAACCGAGGAAGACTTCGCCGAGACCCTTCGGGTGGTCGAGCAGTCGCGCTTCACGAGCGCGTATATCTTCCAGTACAGCCCCCGCCCGGGTACCCCCGCATTCGACATGGAACCGTTGCCCAAGGACGTGGTGCAGGAACGGTTCGAGCGTCTGCACGCTTTCCAAGAGGCGATCACGCTGCGAGACTCGCAGGCGCTTGAGGGGAGTGTGCTCGAGGTGCTCGTGCTCGATGGCGGCGGTCGCAAGGGCAAGGGCGACCGTCTGACGGGGCGCGATCGTGGCAACAGGCTCGTGCACTTCACTGTTCCGGTCGGCGCGGATGTCCCACGGCCAGGGGACGTAGCGACAGTGCTCATCACCCACGGGGCGCCTCATCACCTCGTGTCCGACGGCGACTCCACCTCTTCTGCCTACGCGGTGCGTCGCACGGCAGCTGGGCGCGCGTGGACCGGCGCCCAGGAGGCCGAGCACAGCCACGCAGATGCGTGTGGGACCCCGGGTCCAGGCGGTCCCGTGGGCCTGGGTCTGCCTGGTATTCGGGTTCCGTCGGCGTGAGCGCGCCCGTCGTGATGGCCCTCGTAGGGGCCACGGCCACGGGCAAGTCCGCGGTCAGCCTTGAGCTCGCACACCTGCTCGGCGACGGCACAGGCCCGGGCGGTGAGGTTGTCAACGCCGATTCGATGCAGTTCTACCGCGGCATGGACATCGGCACCGCAAAGCTTCCTCCCGCAGAAAGGCGGGGCGTTCCGCATCACCAACTCGACACGCTCGAGGTGGGAGAGGATGCCTCCGTCGCGCGCTTTCAGGCCGACGCAAGGGGCGACATCGCGGCGATTCACGCGCGGGGGAACAGGGCGCTCGTAGTGGGCGGCTCTGGCCTCTACCTGCGGGCACTCCTCGACCGCTTTGACTTTCCAGGAACCGACCCCGCTGTACGAGAACGCCTCGAGCATCGGGCCGAAGCCGAGGGGCCGGGGATACTCCATCGGGAACTCGCCGTGAGGGACCCGGAGGCGGCCTCCAAGATTCACCCCCGCAATGCCAAGCGCATCGTCAGGGCCCTCGAAATTCTCGAGGTGGCGGGGGACTACGCGAGTTCGTTGCCGCGTCATGAGTACTTTGCGCCGGCGGTCACTGTCGCGCTCGAGGTTCCGTACGAGGTGCTCGATGTGCGTATTGAGGCCCGTGTCGACGGGATGTGGGCGGCGGGTCTGGTTGACGAGGTCCAGCGGCTCGCGCAGCTCGGGTTGCGCGAAGGCATCACTGCGCGGCGCGCGGTGGGCTACGCGGAGGTGCTGCGGTTCCTCGACGGCGAGATCGACGAGGCCGAGGCTCGTGAGTTGGTCAAGCGCAACACGAGGCGCTTGGCGCGCAAACAGGACCGGTGGTTTCGGCCCGATCCGCGCGTCGTCTGGGTGGACGGTCCGGTGGAGACGAGCGACGTGGCAAGGGCCGCGCGTCAGGTGCTCGACGTCGTGAGGGCTTCCGGCGCGTCGGCGTAGGCTCAGGGCATGACGAGTCTGGCGTTTACCAAGGGACATGGGACTGAGAACGACTTCGTCCTGCTCTTTGACGAGCGCGGTGAGATCGAGTTGACCCCTGACAGCGTGCGCTTCCTGTGTGACCGGCGCGCGGGGATTGGCGCCGACGGGGTCATCAGGGCCATGCGCGTGGGAGCACTTCCCCCGGGCACGGTGGCTCAACAACGGTCGGTCGACGCCCTCACGTGGTTCATGGATTATTGGAACTCGGACGGTAGCTTTGCGGAGATGTGCGGCAACGGCGCCCGGGTCTTTGGTGCATTCCTCGAGGCCGAGGCCGGAGTGGACCTGCGGGAGGGCCTCACGATCCTCACTCGCGGCGGCCCTCGTATCGTGACGGCTTTGGGCCACGGCAGGTACTCGGTCGGGATGGGCCCGTGGAGTCTCGGTAGTGAGGCGGATGCCGCAAGCCGGGCCGCAACCGAATTGCCAGCCGCCTTCGACTCCACGGTGCAGGCGCGGGGTCTGCAGCCGGCGCGGCCCGCGCTGAGCGTCGACGTAGGGAACCCTCACCGCGTGGTCGCCCTCGCGTCCGTCGCCGAACTCGAAGCCCTCGACCTCACGGTCGCGCCCGAGGTCTCGCCGGTGCCTGCGGACGGGTCGAATGTGGAATTTGCCGTCACACTTGGTGGCGCGGTCGTCGAGGGGCGGCCACATGGTCGGGTGCGTATGCGCGTCCACGAGCGCGGGTCAGGGGAGACCAGGTCATGCGGAACGGGTGCATGCGCGGTCGCGCTTGCCGTGCGATCGTGGGCAGGCCAGGGGGCTCCAGACATCTGGGACGTCGAGGTTCCAGGCGGCATGGTCACGGTGCGGGTGGTGGGCGACCACACGACGCTTGAAGGCCCGGCCGTTCTCGTGGCAAGAGGCACCGTCGAGCTCTCCTAGGAGACTCTGCGGCCCTTGGCCGAGGATCAAACTCGTGTGACACAATCGAGAACACCTTGCCTGCGTTGACGATCGTGGGCTGAAACGCGTGTCGACGCCATGGGGGAGGAACGCTGTGACTACTGCACCCGAATCGAACGAACTGGTGATTTCGCCGGGAAATCTTGAGCGCACCACGCAGATTTTGGCGCGGGTCAGCCACGTGTTTGACCAACGTCTCGTGGGTCAGCCCGAACTACGCACCGTGCTTGTCACCGCGCTCGTGGGCGGCGGCCACGTGCTCCTCGAGTCGGTTCCAGGGCTGGCGAAGACGCTGAGCGCTCAGACCCTCGCAGAGGCGGTGGGCGGTTCGTTCCGGCGCATCCAGTGCACGCCAGACCTCATGCCGAATGACATCATCGGCACGCAGATCTACAACTTTGGCAATGGCGAGTTCACCACCAAACTCGGGCCGGTGCACGCCAATCTGGTGCTGCTCGACGAGATCAACAGGTCGAGTGCCAAGACGCAGTCGGCCATGCTCGAGGCGATGCAGGAACGCCAGACATCGATTGCGGGGAAGGTCTATCCGCTTCCTCGGCCCTTCATGGTGGTCGCGACCCAAAACCCGATCGAGGAGGAAGGAACGTATGTCCTCCCCGAGGCCCAGATGGACCGGTTCCTCGTCAAGGAGGTGCTCGGATACCCGGCCCCTGCTCAGGAGGTCGAGATCCTCGAGCGCGTGACCGCAGGAACACTCACGGCGCCGCTCTCGGGTCAACCCGTATCGATCCAGGACCTGCTCTTTGTCCAGCAACTGGTCGAGCAGGTCTATGTGTCCACGGCGATCAAGCAATACATCGTTGGCGTGATCAACACCACGCGTGGCGGGGGACCAGCCCCCGTGGGCGATATCCGTACCCATGTGCGCGTGGGAGCGAGTCCCCGTGGTGCGATTGCGCTGATGAGGGTCGCACAGGCGCTCGCCCTCCAGGCAGGGCGCACGTACGTCGAGCCGGACGACGTCAAACTCCTTCGCTACGCGGTGTTGCGGCACCGCGTCATCAGGAATTACGACGCCATCGCGTCGGGTGTCCCCGTCGAGATGCTGATCGACGCCGCCTTCGCGGCCGTACCCGCGCCGTAGGGCGTGAGGACGACGCTGTGATGTACGGGGAGAACGCTCGGGAACCGCTCGGTAACAAGGCGCACTCGCGCCTCGCCGCGGTGCGCGCGCACCTCGACCTGCCCGTGGTCAAGCGCGCCTCGGGAGCCCTCGATGGGCGCCACCGGTCGATCTTCTCGGGGCATGGGCAGGATTTCAACGAGATGGCCCAGTACTTTCCTGGTGACGACGTAAGCGACATTGACTGGAAGGCGTCCGCAAGCGTCGGCCAGCCCATGATCCGTCGCTTCGAGCGTGAGTCCAACCTCGCGATGGCGCTTGTGGTCGACACCGGACACTCGATGGCGGCCGCTGCCCCAGGCGGCGTAGCGAAGAGTCAGATCGCCCAGTTCGCGTGTGACGTGGTGGGATACCTTGCGCGGGGGAGGGGCGACACCCTCGCGCTTGTGGCCGGGGACGCCGAGCGCATGGAGTACCTGCCCGCCCGCGGCGGCAATGAACACATGGAGAGTCTGCTCAGGCGCATCGAGTCGATGATCGCGGTCACCGGGCCTCGGTCCGACGTGACGCGTATTCTCCAGAGGGCTTCGGTGTTGCTCTCTGCGCGTCGCACGGTCGTGGTGTTGGTGACCGACGAGGCCAGGCCCGAACCCGGATCGGAACGGGTACTGAAGACCTTGCGCGCCCGTCACGAGGTCCTGGTCATTCGTGTGGCCGACGCGTCTCCCGCGGAGGTGCTCGGTGGCCCCGTCAGGGATGTGGACGTCCCCCTCGACCTGCCCAGGTACCTGAGGGGCAGACCCGATATCGTGGCCGAGGCCGCGTCTTTCCAAGCGTTGCGGCGCCGATCCGTCAACCAGACGCTGCACCGATGCGGAATCGACTCGATCGTGGTGGAAGACGAGGCCGACGTGGTCGACCGCTTGACGTCCTTGCTCGCGAGGAGGCCGCGTGCTCGCGCTTGAAGTGGACGCGGTGAGGCGGGCCGTGATCGAGGACCAGGTGCAGGCTCCCGTGACGTACTCGTGGTGGGTGTGGGCCGTGGGGGTGGCGCTGCTGGTGCTCATCGCGGCGTGGTACGCGTGGCTGATGTGGTGGACGCGCACCCGGCCGCCCGCGCCGCAGGAACCCGCACCGGCGGTCGAGCCGGGGGTTCTCGACCGCAAACGCGCTGGCTACGCGGCGGAGATCGATGTGGCGCACGCCGCCTACGTGGCAGGCGAAACCGATCTGAGGGCGTTGTACCTCGAGATGAACCGGATCATTCGAGATTTCGCGACGGTGCGCACCGGGGTCAACGCAAGCCCCCTCACCGCTTCCGAGCTTGCAAGTCTGCACCGCGGCGATCTCGTCGCAGGAGTAGTCGCCCTCCAGAATGAGCCGGCCTTCGCGGCGCATTCGGGCCCTGACGTCAACGCGAGCGTTGCGCGGGCGAAGGAGATCATCGGCTCATGGTGATTCAGAGTTCGCTTGTCCACGGATGGGTCATCCTCGCGGCAGTCCTGGTCCTCATCGCGGCAGTAGGTGTGGGCCTCCTCATGAGGCGCCGCCACGAATCCGCTCACGCAAAGTGGATCTCCAATTCGTCGTACCTGATGGGCCTGTACGCGGTCAGGCAGGCGCTGGCCCGGTATCGCATGGCGGTCGGCGCCGCGTTGGCCCTGGCGTTGGTAGCGGGGGTCGCGGCCTCCGTGGTCGCGGCCAGGCCCATCGACACTGCGGTCGAATACCCGCGTCTAGCGAACCGCGACATCGTGTTGTGCCTCGACGTGTCGGGCTCGATGCTTGGGTACGACGCGGAGATCGTCGATCGGCTTACCGAGCTGGTCGACGGATTCGCGGGGGAGCGCATCGCGCTCTCGATCTGGAACCAGACGTCGCGCACTGTCTTCCCCCTCACGGACGACTATTCGCTCGTCAAGGAGGAACTCACCACCGCAAGAGACGCGACCGATGTGGACTACGAACAGGCGTACAACGGCACGTGGTCCGTGAGCGATGAGTCAAAGTACGTGACGTTCACGGCCGGCACGATTCTTGACATCGACTCCGAGTCAGGGTCGCTCATCGGGGACGGGCTTGCGTCGTGCGCCTTGCTGTTCGACGGCGCGGACACGACGCGCTCGCGGTCGATCATCCTGGCGAGCGACAACGAGGTCTACGGCACGCCGGTATTCGCGCTCGATGAGGCGGCCGATGTGGTAGCCGAGCGCAACATCAGCCTGGTCGGCATCTTTGGCGGCGACGCCGACTACGGAGACCTCAAGGGCTTTAGGTCGGCGGTGTCCGCGCACGATGGACTCTTTTTCGAGGCCTCGGATCCGGCGGCTGTCCCAGCGATCCTCGACAAGATCAGCTCGGAGCAGGCCGCGGAGCTCAACGCCGTTGGCGAGGTGCATGTGACGGATAGGCCAGGCCTGGCGGTGGCGCTGATCTTTGTCGCGCTCGTGGGGCTCGCCGGGTTTGCTTGGTGGGTGCGCGAATGATCTTCGAGCCTCTTTGGCCCCTGTGGACCATCGCGTTCCCTGTGATCGCGGCGCTCGGTTGTGCCGTGCTCGTGTTCATGAGGCGCGAGACCCGTTTCGCATGGTTGCGGCGTTTTGTCGCGATGGTTGCCGTCGCAGTGATGGTCTCGGGGCCTTCCGTATCCGAGAACCAGCCCACGGCGGCACAAAGCAACGCCGAGGTGTTCTTCGTGGTGGACCTCACGGGTTCAATGGGGGCGCTTGATTTCGACGGTGAGCAGCAACGGCTCGTTGGGGTGCGGCACGACATTGCTGCCATCACTGACGCGTTTCCAGGCTCCCGATTCGCGGTCATCGCATGGAACTCGCAGACGGCGGTGCAGCTTCCGCTGACGACCGATGCCCGCGCGGCGGCCTCATGGGCTGAAACCGCGTCGCGTGAAGTGACAGCGACGTCGACGGGGTCGAAGCTCGACCGGCCGCTCGAGGCCCTCCGGAGTGCGCTCGAGAACTCGGCGACGCGGGCCCCACAGAATGTGCGGCTCGTGTACTTCCTCTCCGATGGAGAGAACATGCAAGGCACTACGGCCTCGGCCGATGTCACGCTTGAGTCGTATGCGGGTCTCGCATCGTATGTCGACGGTGGTGCGGTGCTTGGCTATGGCACCCCCGAGGGCGGGCAGATGAAGGTCCGTGCTCTCGACGTCCCGGACGGCGACGCCGATTTGATTCAGGACTCCACGGGGAGCCCCGCCGTCTCGCGACTCGATGAGCAGACGCTCAGGGCGATTGCGGACCAGCTCGGCGTGCCCTATGTCCACCGTTTCACGGCCGACGCCGTGGACGACATCGTGGCCGGGGTAGATCTCGCCACGATTGTGGGCGACGGGCGTAGGGACCAGATGACGACACGACCGGTCGTGTGGCCACTGGGGTGGCTCGTACTCGGCCTGATGGCATGGGAGACCGTTGTGCTGTCTGGACTCGTGCGGCGCGGAAGGCAGGGCCTGGCATGACTCGGCGGTCATCGATGACTCAGGTGAGTTCACGTAGGGGAACCCGCATGCGCCTGCTTGCATGGTCGGCACCGGTCACCCTCATCATGGCGGTCATCGCCGCGTACCTGCTCGCCACTTCGTCTATCGGACAGTGGGGCGCGCGCGACTTCGACGGCGAGTCCTATGGAAGCGCGGAGAGTAGGTTCGCGCTCCTGACGAACGTCAACCTCGTGGAGACGTGGAAGGCGCACTACGACGTCGGGACCGCGCGCTACGCGAATGGGGAGGCTTTCCCCGCGTCGCTCGCCTTGGAACGTGCTCTCGAACTCGCTCCCAAGGGCACCGATCAGCGTGGCTACGAGGAGTGCCTGGTGGCCACGAACCTGTCGCTCTCCTACGAGGCGCTCGGTGACGGGTACGTGGCCACAGGTGACAAGACCATGGCGACGTCGTACTACGAGAAGGCGATCGCGGCCGTCGACGGGTGCACGCCCGCTGAGGACGACCCCAAAGCCGAGCAGGACAAGCATCTGCGCCAAGATGCGTCGGATGCTCAGGAACGGCAAAAGGAGAAGCTCGCGGCATTGCAGGATCCGCCTCCCAGTCCAAGTCCGTCGCCGGAGCCCTCTCCTGAGCCTTCTCCCGATCCGTCTCCAGACCCGAGTCCGAGTCCCTCGCCCTCGCCCTCACCTTCGCCGGAACCGCCTTCGGGCTCCAAACTTGACGAGTTGCGTGACCGCAATACGGACGCGAACGGTGAAGAGGACGGCGGAGACCAAGGGACAACGGGGGGCGGGGGAGGCTCCCAGAATTGGTAGCCGCCGTGTCCTGCCCTCACCTGCAATCGGCTCTCACACGAGCCCGCGCGTTAGCCCGCGCGCGTGAAGACCAGGACCCGGAAGCCCTTCGAGGAGCGCACCTTCTCGACGGTGCCCCACGGCAGTCCCTCCTCGTCGACCTGGCGGGAAATCCAGGCGGCGAGCGAATCCGATCCAAGGTTCTTCTGCACCACGAGCCACGCCTCGCCTTCCGCTCGGAGGCGGGGTAGCCAGGCGGTCAGGAGTTCGTGAAGCGCGGGTTTGCCGATGTGGATGGGCGGATTTGACCAGATCGCGTCAAAGCGAAGGCCGGGATCGATGCCTGCGGCCAGCGTGGGGCTCACCGTCGCGAGCACTGCGGACGCGCGCACGCGCGCGATGTTGTGCTCAAGGAGGTCGAGTGCCCGTTCGTTGACGTCGAGCGCGGTCACGGTCGCGGACGGCTCACGCAGAGCGGCCGTGAGGGCGATGGGTCCCCAGCCGCAGCCTAGGTCCAGCACCTGGCCTGCGGGAGGGGCGCCCACGGTATCGAGTAGCACCGTCGTCCCCAGGTCGATACGACCGGGTGAAAACACCCCCGGTGCGGTTTCGACCGTGAAGTCACGGCCGTCCAGGGAGACGCTGATCTGGCGGCGCTCATCGGGCGAGGCAGGTTTTGCCGAGAAATAGTGGTCCACGGGCCACCAGCGTAGCGCTCGCCCGCCGCAGTCCACCCGAGTGAGACAATGGACCACCATGGCAGATACCCCAGACGCGCCCATCGAGCCCAAGTCCGACCGATCCGTCGAATCAATGATGGACCGGGTGCTGTCGCGCGCGGGTACCGCAGTGGCGGCGGGCGAAACCGTACGCACCGACTACGACGGTGATCAATTCGACCGTGAGCAGCGCTCAGGATCGAGTCGCGTCGCGGGACTGTCGACCGAGCTTGAGGACATCTCCGAGGTCGAATACCGGCAACTTCGCCTTGAAAAGGTTGTTCTGGTGGGCATGTGGTCGCGCGGCCCTGCCCAAGAGGCAGAGATATCGCTTCGGGAACTCGCGGCGCTTGCCGAGACCGCTGGCGCCCAGGTCCTCGACGGGATGCTGCAGCGACTGCCGCACCCCGACCCAGCCACGTACATCGGCAAGGGTAAGGCCATCGAGCTGCGCGACATCGTCAAGGCCACGGGTGCGGACACCGTCATCGTGAATGACGAGCTCCAGCCCAGCCAGAGGCGTGCGCTCGAAGATGTGGTCAAGGTCAAGGTGGTGGACCGCACGGCGCTGATCTTGGATATTTTCGCGCAGCATGCCAAGTCCAGGGAGGGCAAGGCTCAGGTCGAGCTGGCCCAACTCGAATACCTGCTGCCTCGGCTGCGCGGCTGGGGAGACTCGATGTCTCGCCAGGCCGGTGGCCAGGTGGGTGGCGCGGCTGCGGGCATGGGTTCGCGTGGCCCAGGTGAAACCAAGATCGAGTTGGACCGCCGTCATATCCACACCCGCATGGCGATCCTTCGCCGCCAGATCAAGGAGATGGCTCCGGCTCGTATGGTGCGCCGCGAGAACCGGCTGGCAATTCCCAACGTCGCGATCGTCGGCTATACCAACGCGGGAAAGTCTTCGATCCTCAACCGACTGACGGGTGCGGGCGTTCTCGTCCAAAACTCCCTGTTTGCCACGCTCGATCCGACGGTGCGCAAGGCCCACATCCCCGACGGCCGCGACATCACGATCTCGGACACCGTCGGCTTCGTCAAGAATCTCCCTCACCAGCTCGTGGCGGCGTTCGCCTCGACGCTCGAAGAGGTGACACACGCGGATCTAGTCCTGCACATTGTCGATGCTTCTCACCCCGACCCCGAGGGGCAGATCGCTGCGGTCCACGAGGTGCTTGCCGACGTTCCTGGCGCCAACGAGGTACCGGAACTGTTGGTGTTCAATAAGGTCGATGTCGCCGAGCCCGATGTGTTGATCCGACTCCGCGGGCGCCGTGAACCGTCGATCGAAGTGTCCGCACTCACGGGCAAGGGCTCGACGAGCTTATGGTCAGGGTAAGCGAGATGCTCCCGCGTCCGCCCGTGCACCTCGACGTCGTGATCCCCTTCACGCGTGGCGACCTGGTGAGCGAGGCCCACCGCGCAGGCGAGGTCGTAAGCGAGACCCACGCCGACGACGGATATCACCTGGTGGCCGATGTGTCGGAGTCCCTGGCCGTTCGTATCCGTGAGGCCGTCGTCACGCCGTGACCGAGACAGACGACGTACGCTCGCTGCTCGCGAGCGTGATTACTGCGGTGGGTGGCCAACCACGCGAGGGCCAGGAATCCATGGCCGAGGCCGTCGGGCGTGCGCTCGCAGGCGACGAACAATTACTCGTACAGGCGGGGACAGGTACGGGTAAGTCGCTCGCGTATCTGGTCCCGGCGGTGGCGAGGGCACTCACGCACAAGGAACGCATCGTCGTGTCAACGGCTACCCTCGCGCTGCAACGCCAGGTGTTCTCCAAGGACCTGCCCGCCGTGATCGACGCGCTCGAGCCACTCTTGGGAGCGCGTGCCTCTGCCGCGCTTTTCAAGGGCCGCAGCAACTACCTATGTGTCCACAAGATGGGCGGCGGTTACCCCGAGGAAGAGGCTCCAGGGGCGTTGCCCCTCGGTCCGACGTCAGACCTGGGGCGAGAGGTTGCGCGTCTTCACGAATGGTCAAACGACACCGAGACAGGGGACCGCGACGACCTGATTCCGGGGGTCTCGGGACGCGCTTGGGGTCAGGTCTCGGTGACGGGCCGCGAATGTCTCGAAGGCAGCTGCCCCGTTGCGGCCGAATGCTTCTCGCAGCGCGCGCGGGAACAGGCTTCACGGGCCCATATCGTCGTCACCAACCACGCGGTGCTCGGAGTGCAGGCGACGAGTCACGACATGCTGGGGGAGCACGATGCCCTGATCGTGGACGAGGCGCACGAGCTGGTGGGACGCATTACGTCGTCGGCCACGCATGAGCTCACCCCGCGCGGCGTCGAGCGTGCCTCGACCCGTGCCCGACGGCTGGGGATCCTGTCGGAGAACCTAGACAGGGCCGCGCGGGCCCTTGACGGCGCCCTGGGCGACGAACGCATCGGTTTGCTGCGGTCGGGACCGTCGGAGGCGCTCGCGGCCGCTATCGAACTCGTACGCTCCGGTGCCCGTGAGGCGCTGAGCGCCGTCACCAAGCTCACCAAGGAAGCGGGTGGGGCCAAAGACGCGGGCGCCGGCGCCAAGATGGCAGCTGCAGCGCTCACCGAGATCGTCGACGTATGCGAGGAGCTCCAGGCCGATGTGGGCCGCTACGTCGTATGGCTTGCCTCCGCCGATGGCGATTACGACGCGGTCACGCCCGAGCGGGTGCTCACCGCGCCGCTCAACGTGGCGGGCGTCATCTCCGAAAGGCTTCTCGCGGGCAAGCCCGCGGTGTTTACCTCGGCGACGCTGGCGCTGGGGGGCGGTTTTGAGGCAGTGTCACGCCATCTGGGTCTGGATGAGCCCCAGACTCTCGACGCGGGCAGCCCGTTTGACTACGCGAAGCAGGGAATCCTGTACGTGGCCTCACACCTCCCTCGCCCGGGAATGGGGGGAATCTCCGCGGAGGCCCTCGACGAGCTCGAGGCGCTCATCAAGGCGGCTGGAGGACGCACGCTCGGGCTGTTCTCGTCGCACAAGGCGGCGCTTGCCGCCACCGAGGCGATGCGTGAGCGCCTTGATGTGCCCGTGCTGTACCAAAAGGACGATCAGGTGTCGACGTTGGTGCGTCAGTTCACCGACGATCCCAGGGCCTGTCTCTTTGGATCGACCACGCTGTGGCAAGGTGTCGATGTCCCGGGAGCGACCGCGAGCCTTGTCGTGATCGACCGCATCCCCTTCCCGCGGCCCGACGAGCCCATCTCGCAGGCCCGCACCGAGGCCATAGGGCGATCAGGTGGCAACGGGTTTCTTGCGGTGAGCGCCACTCATGCGGCGCTTCTGCTCGCGCAGGGGGCGGGCCGGCTCATCCGAACTGTGGACGACAAGGGAGTGGTGGCGGTCCTCGATCCTCGTCTCGCCACCGCGGGCTACCGGGGGTTCCTCACCAAGTCCCTACCCCCGATGTGGGTGACGACCGACCGTGAGGCGGTCCTTGGAGCATTGCGACGTCTTGATGAGGACGCGTCGGCGAATGCCTAGTTCACGAGCGCCCCGAAGCGCCCGCAAATCTCGTACCCTTTTTGAGGAGGTCAATCACCCATGACAGAAGGCCACACGTCAGAGGACTTTGAGAGCGGTCGGCTTGCCGAGCGGGAACGCTTCGCCGAATACCTCGCCCATTTTGAGCGCGCAAGCCGTGTGCTCGCCGATAAGGCGGACACCGATGCGTCTCGCGTCTATCAGACCACGATTGCGAACGCGATGCAGGCGATGAATCAGGCCATCAAGGGCGGGTTCCACTGGCAAGAATCGTGGCGCCAGAACTAGGCCTCCCGTCGGGGGTACGTCGGAGCTAGAGGCGCCTCATCACCGAGACGACCTTGCCCATGATCTGGGCATGAGTACCGTCGATTGGCGTGTATGCGGGGTTGTGAGGCATGAGCCATACCTGCCCATCACGCCTGCGTAGCGTCTTGACCGTGGCCTCGTTGTCCAGGAGAGCCGCGACGATGTCGCCGTTCTCGGCGTCTTGCTGACGTCGTACGACCACCCAGTCTCCGTCGCAAATCGCGGCGTCGATCATCGACTCGCCTGAGACCTTTAGCATGAAGAGTTCGCCGTCACCCGTGAGCTGGCGCGGCAACGCGAAGGTGTCCTCGACCTGCTGATCGGCGAGGATCGGTCCGCCCGCAGCAATGCGACCAACGAGCGGTACGTGGACCACTCGCCCGTCGTCGGCGTATTCGGAGTGGGCCTGGGGAGCGAGGGCCACCTCTGCGTCTTCCTCGGGCATGACAACTTCAAGAGCGCGCGGGCGGTTCGGATCCTGCCTTAAGAACCCCTTGGCCTGCAGGGCGCTGAGCTGGTGCTTGACGGAAGAACTCGACGTGAGCCCCACGACCTCACCGATCTCACGCATCGACGGCGGGTATCCGCGCGTGGACACAGAATCGCGGATGGCCTCGAGGATGCGGCGCTGCCGGTCAGTGATGTCCCCGTGCGGTGACGGGAACTCATGGATGGTCGCCTCGCGGTCGTCCGCTGACATTGCGCTCCTCCTTGGTGGCAGACGCCGGCTGGTGCCGATGTCAGACCCTCGTGATGCTCTTGTGTTCGACGGTAGGGCAAATAACGGCCGAAATCAAACATGTGTTCGAGAAAATCTTGCGCGTGTCGGCCGCTCGTGCTAGAAATAGAACAGTTGTTCGACGAACAGGTGTTCGAATGGAGAGGAGCGATCATGAGTATTCACATGGTGAACACGCCAAAGACACGGGTCCGACGGTGGGTGGCGGTATTGGTAGTGGCCGTAGGCACAATCATCGTTGCTCCTCAGGCATTTGCGCAGGACGCAAATGAGCCCGCGGCCTCGGACACGTACGTCGTCGCCTCAGGCGAGACGCTGTGGTCGATCGCCCAGTCCATCACGCCGCCTTCTGGTGATGTGCGCGACACTGTCGCGACCGTCAAGTCGATGAATCTGCTTGACTCCGCGAACATTGCGGCGGGCGATCAGCTCCTGGTCCCCATCTACGGGTAGTTTCTGCGGCTAGGCGCCGATTCTTGTCAGAGCGCGCCGCGCGGGTGGGCGTCAGGTGTGGTCCGTGGGAGACTCGGAACATGCACTGTCCTTTTTGCCGCCATGCCGACTCTCGAGTGATTGACTCGCGGACGGCCGACGACGGCTCGGTCATTCGTCGGCGACGTCAGTGTCCCAACTGCGGCAAGCGCTTCTCGACCGTCGAGGCGTTCTCTCTTTCGGTGGTGAAGCGCTCCGGTGTCGTCGAGCCCTTCTCGAGGGCCAAGATCATCACGGGCGTGCGCAAGGCCTGCCAGGGACGTCCGGTATCGGACGATGACCTGGCGCTCCTCGCGCAAAAGGTCGAGGAGGCCATCCGTGAGTCTGGCCGAGCGGAGATCGACGCGCTTGATATAGGGCTCGAGATACTGGCTCCGTTGAGGGATCTCGATGAGATTGCCTATCTCAGGTTCGCGAGCGTCTACCAGGCCTTCGACTCCCTTGACGCGTTCGACCGAGCGATTGCCGAGTTGCGGCGCGAACACACCGACCGCAACTCAGCTACCCAGGAACCTACGAACTAGTCAGTCTTTCTTGGGGCGTGCCTTGCCCCTGCGGCTGCCCGGAGGCTGCCGTCCGGCCTTCTTGTTCTTGCTCTTGTGAGCGGCGCCGTGCCCCGGTTGCTTCGCTGACGGAGCTGAGTCGTACCGGGGTGCGGAAGATCGGTCGTCCGACGAGGCGTCGTCGCGGCGTGGTGCGCGGTCGTCACGATTGCCCTGGTAACCAGAGGTGCGGCCACCTGTGCTGCGTGAGTCGCTGCCACGTGAAACGTCACGGTTGCCCTGGTAACCCGTGCTGGGTCGACCGGAACCACGTGACTCGTCACGGTTGCCCTGGTAACCAGAGGTGCGGCCACCTGTGCTGCGTGAGTCGCTGCCACGCGAGTCGTCACGATTGCCCTGGTAACCCGTGCTCGGCCGACCGGAACCACGCGAGTCATCACGATTGCCCTGGTAACCAGAGGTGCGGCCACCTGTGCTGCGTGAGTCGCTGCCACGCGAGTCGTCACGGTT
>Ga0123336_10002464_pt1 | contig 16050 bp, 13 predicted proteins | sample SSSSmetaG_FD_96466 | JGI IMG/M metagenome (GOLD analysis project Ga0123336, IMG submission 96466) | Glacier valley bacterial and archeal communities from Borup Fiord, Nunavut, Canada, to study Microbial Dark Matter (Phase II) - ​SSSS metaG | ecosystem: Environmental > Aquatic > Freshwater > Ice... | reverse complement strand
CGACGCGGCCGGCACCGTGCCGAACGTGGCCATCACCGACCTGCTGCCCGCCGGCCTCGAAATCGAAAACCCCCGCCTCGGCCCCCAGCGCGACGCGGCCGGCGCGGCCCGCGCCGCCGACACGCCCGACTACCTCGACGTGCGCGACGACCGCATCAATTTATTTACCACCGCCACGACCACGCCCAAAACGTTTTATTACTTGGCCCGCGCCGTGAGCAAAGGCACGTTTAAGCTGGGGCCGGTGAGCGCCGATGCTATGTACAACGCCGAATACCACTCGTACAGCGGGGCCGGCGTGGTGCGGGTGCGGTAGGGTATCAGGATGAGGAATGAGGGACACAGGAATGGAGACACACCAAGTCCCTAATCCTGCGTCCCTCATCCATAATCCTCATTTCGGCTGGCACCATCCTTGCCGGTTTGATATTTATTGCCTAGCTTTGGGCTGACTCGAAATTCTTAGCATAACCTGCCCCCACTATGCGCTTCTTTACTTATTTTTTCGCTCTGGCCCTGAGCCTGCTAACGCTGCTGCCAGCGGCAGCTAAAGTCTATGACGTGCAGGTGGGCTTAAACGGCAATAACAACTACTCGCCCGCCGACCTGACCATCAACCCCGGCGACCAGGTACGTTTCGTTTGGGTGTCGGGCACGCACCCCACGGTGTCGGACAGTCCTACCCCACTTTGGGCGACGTTCGTGCCCAGCAGTTCCAACACCCAGGTTATCACCTTTAATCAGGCCGGGACGTTTCCTTATCACTGCTCGGCCCACGCCGTGCTGGTCAACGGTACCTGGGTGGGCATGATTGGCTCCATCACGGTGAGAACCACGCCGCTGGCCACCGCGCCCGCACAGGGCACTGGCCCGGTGCTGAGCTACTACCCCAACCCGACGCGCGGGCAGCTCACGGTGCAGCTCGCCGCCGCCGCCGGCTACACTTATAAAATGCGCCTGAGCAACGTGCTCGGCCGCGAAGTGCGCCTGCTGGCGCTGCCGCCTTCGGTGGCGGCCGTGGACGGCATTCCGCTCGACTTGAGCGGGCTGCCCGCCGGGCTGTACTTCTGCTCGTTGCTCGTCAATGACAAAGCCGTGAGCGTGACTCGGCTGACGGTGCTGTAGGGTAGGCTTCAGCTTGCCCGTGAGTCGTGAGGTAAACTTTAGCTTGCCGCTAGACATTTGCACTGTAAAGACGACGACAAGCTAAAGCTTACCTCACGACCAATGGGCAAGCTAAAGCTTACCCTACATCGCCCCGCCCGTGCAACCCTCGGCGGCTACCCGCTACTTTTGGGGACTTTTGGCCGCTTGGCTAAAGTTTAGCGCGTATGACTTCGTTTAATCGGTTGAATAATCAGGTGGGCTGGGGCGTTTTTGCCGTCACCGCCTTTGTTTTTTTGCGCACCATCGAACCCACGGCTTCCTTCTGGGACTGTGGCGAGTTCATTGCCTGCTCCTACAAGCTGCTCGTGCCCCACCCGCCGGGTGCGCCCACGTTTCTGGTGCTGGGCCGGGTGCTGATTACCCTGTTTGGGTTTGGTAATCCGCTCAACGTGGCGCTAGTCATCAACTCGCTCTCGGCCCTGAGCAGCGCGTTCGCGGTGCTGTTCCTGTTCTGGATTATTACCCGCCTGGCCTCGAAGATGGTGCTCACGCGCGGCGAGTTCGACACGGCAGCGCCCGCGCCGACGGGCTTTCAAACCTGGCTCATTCTCGGGGCCGGGGCCGTGGGGGCGCTCTCGTTCGCGTTTTCCGACTCGTTCTGGTTCAACGCCGAAGAGGGCGAGGTCTATGCCATGTCGAGCCTGTGTACGGCGGCCGTGGTGTGGATAATGATGAAGTGGGAGGCCCGCGCCGACGAGGCCGACTCCGATAAGTGGCTCATTCTCATCGCCTACGTCATCGGCCTGAGCATCGGGGTGCACCTGCTGAACCTGCTCGCGCTGCCGGCCCTGGCGTTCGTGTACTACTTCCGCCGCTCGGCCGCGCCGAACCTGTGGGGCGCGGTGCTCACGCTGGGCTTGAGCTTCGTTATCGTGGTGTCGGTGCTGGTGGGCATCATTCCGGGCCTGCCCACGCTGGCCGGCGGCTTCGAGGTATTTTTCATCAATACCCTCGGCCTGCCCTTCAACTCGGGCCTGGTTATTTTCTTGCTGCTGTTCGGCGGGCTGATTTACCTGGGCTTCCGGTTCTCGTACCGCTTGCGCTCGCAGCTGCTGAACACGGCCATGCTCTGCTTCGTGTTTATTCTGATTGGGTACTCGTCGTACCTTATCGTGCCCATCCGCTCCTCGTTTCACCCCACCATCAACGAGAACAACCCGGAGGACGTGCTCAGCTTCGTGAGCTACCTCAAGCGCGAGCAGTACGGCTCGCGGCCCCTGCTCTACGGCCCGCAGTTCAACGCCCAGCCCGTGAGCTACGACGAGGGCGCGCCGCGCTACGCCCGCCAGGGCAGCCGCTACGAAGAAGTGCTGCCCCGCGCCCAGGAACCCGTTTATGCCGCCCAGGACAAAGTGCTGCTGCCGCGCCTCTACAGCCCCGACCCGAACCACATCCAGGAATACCAGAAGTGGGGCGTGAACGTGCAGAGCTACCAGGACCCCGAGACCGGCCGCCAGGCGTATTCCAAACCCTCGGCCGGCGAGAACTGGGGCTTCCTGTTCCAGTACCAGATTGGGCATATGTTCTGGCGCTACTTCTTCTGGAACTACGTGGGCCGCGATTCCGACCTGCAGCAGTCGGGCGTGCTCACGCCGCTCAGTCCGGCCAAAACGGCCGTGCCGGCCCGCATCGGGCAGAGCATGGCCCGCAATAATTTCTACGCCATCCCGCTCATTCTGGGGCTGATTGGGCTGTTCGGGCACGTGCGGCGGCGCGGGCAGGACGCGCTCGTCGTCGGGCTGCTATTCTTGTTCACGGGCCTGGCCATCGTGGTCTATCTCAACCAGCCGCCCATCGAGCCGCGCGAGCGCGACTACACGTTCTGCGGGGCCACGTTCGCGTTTGCCATCTGGATTGGGTTGGGCGTTATCGGGCTGGCCGATTTGCTGGGCGCGGCGCTCAAGAGCGGGCCGGCCCGCGTGGGGGCGGCCCTGGCGCTGGGCCTGCTTTCGCCGGGCATCCTGCTGGCGCAGGGCTGGGACGACCACGACCGCTCGGGCCGCTTCAACTCGGTGGACTCGGCCAAGAACCTGCTCGACTCCTGCGCCCCGAACGCGATACTGTTCACCAACGGCGACAACGACACGTTCCCGCTCTGGTACGCCCAGGAAGTCGAGGGCTTCCGCACCGACGTGCGCGTGGCCGTGCTCTCGTATCTGAACACCGACTGGTACATCCAGCAGATGAAGCGCCGCTCGTATAAGTCGCAGGGCCTGCCCATTTCGATGCCCGACGCGAGCTACACCCAGGGCACGAACGACGTGCTGCCCTTCCAGCCCAACCCCAACGTGGACAGCCTGGACCTGAAGCAGTTCATTAGCCTCATCGCCAAAAACGACCCGGCCCTGCGCTACGCCGACCCTTCGTACCCGACGCTGACCTTCCCCACGCCCAAGTTCTACCTGAACGTGGACACGGCCGCTTGCAAGCGCCTGGGCATCATTCCGAAGGGCCGCGAGAAGCAGCTCGTGAGCCGCCTGAGCTGGAGCATGGGCAAGCGCGGCATCGAGAAGAAAAACCTGGTCATCCTCGACATGATTGCCACCAACAACTGGCAGCGGCCCATCTACTTCAGCTCGACGGTGGCGACCGCCGACTTCATGAACCTGCAGCCCTACTTTCAGCTCGAAGGCATGGCCTACCGGCTGCTGCCCCTGCGCGACCCCAACTACACCCGGCGCGGCGACGAGGGCTACCTGGAAAAAAACATCAGCTACGAGGCGCTGATGCATAAATTCAGCTACCGGGGCCTGGATAACCCCAAGCTGTTTTACGACGAGAACAACCTACGCTTCCCGGCCAACTACCGCGACAAGTTCGCCCGCCTGGCCAACGCCTACCTCGCCGCCGGCGACGCGGCGAAGGCGAAGGAAGTGGCCGACAAGTGCCTGGCCGTGATGCCCGACGCGGCCGTGCCCTACGATTTCTACACCCCGCAGCTCGTGCCGGTGCTGCTGGCCGTGGGCGAAAAAGACAAAGCGAACGCCATCCTCGACCAGCTCACGACCCGCAGCATCCAGGCCCTGAGCTACTACCAGACCCACGACGGCGCCCTCTACGAAGATACCCAGCGCCAGGACCTGTTCACGCTGCAAAGCGTGTATCAGGCCGCCGTGCAGGCCCACGACGAGCCGCGCGCCAAACGCGCGTATGACGTGCTCGCGCCGTACTTGCAGCAGCGCGACGGCGGCGGCGGGCAGTAGCGCGCCCGCGACAAATCAAAGGACATTAAAAACTAACTTTCTCTCTCCCATGAAATTCCTTCTCGCCCCCCTCGCCGCCGCCTTATTGCTGGCCGCCGCGCCCGCCGCCCAGGCCCAAATCTCCACGCCCCAGCCCAGCCCGAAAGCCAGCGTGATGCAGCGCGTGGGCCTGACCGACGTGACCATCACCTACTCGCGGCCCGGCGTGAAGGGGCGCCCGGTTTTCGGGGCCGATAACTCGCTCGTGCCCAACGGCAAGCGCTGGCGCACGGGCGCCAACGCCACGACCAGCATCAAGTTCGCCGATGACGTGACCGTGGAGGGCCAGAAGGTGCCGGCCGGCGAGTACGGCCTCTACACCGTGGTGCGCCCTACCGAGTGGACCATCGTGCTCAACAAAAGCCTCAAGCAGGGGGCCGACGTGGACGGCTTCAAGGACGACCAAGACGTGGCCCGCTTCACGGTGAAGCCCTACAAGCTGCCGGCCCCGGTCGAGTCGTTCACCATCGCCTTCCCCGACCTCACGCCCGGCACCGCCACGGTGGCCCTGCTGTGGGAAACGACCGGCGTGAAGTTCAAAGTAGTGAGCGACGTGGACGGCAAGGTGATGGCGCAAATCACCGAGAAGGTCATCAACGCCGCTGCCCCCACGGCCCAGGACCTGGCCGGGGCCGCCGTCTATTACCACGACACCAACAAGGACCCTAAGCAGGCGCTGGCCTGGATTCAGAAAGCCAACGCCACTGACCCCAAGTTCTGGAACGTGAACACGGAGGCCAAAATCCGCCTCAAAATGAAGGACTACAAGGGTGCCATCGTGGCCGCTGAACAGTCGAAAAAGCTGGCCCTGGCCGCCACGCCCGCCAACGGCGACTACGCGAAAATGGCTGACGAGTTGGTGGCTGAGGCCAAGAAAGGCGGCAAGTAGCCACCCGCCGCATGATGCTCAGCATCCCCGAACTCGATACGCCCCGGCTGCGGCTGCGCGCCCACCGACCCGATGACCTGGCCCCGTACCTGGCCATGTACCAGGAGCCGGCGTTTTACGAGTTTCTGGGCGGCGCACCCCTGAGCGAATCGGAAGTCTGGATTAGGCTATTGCGCCAGCTTGGGTTCTGGCCCATGCTGGGCTACGGCTACTGGAGCATTGAGGAGCGCGCTACGGGCGAGCTGGTAGGAGCCGTCGGCTTTGCCGACTGGCAGCGGGCCATTGAGCCGACGCTCAAGGGCTACCCCGAAATGGGTTGGGTCTTGGCCCCGAGTCGGCAGGGACGGGGCTACGCGGCCGAAGCAGCGCAGGCGGCCCTGGCCTGGGCCGACGCGCACCTGCCCCACGCCCGCACAGTCTGCCTCATCAACGCGGCCAACGCGGCCTCGCTACGCTTAGCGACCAGGCTGGGCTTCCAGGAGTTCAGCCGCACGGAGTACGAAGGACAGCCGGAGCGGCTGCTGGAACGGTTCGCGCCAGTTCATTAGCCTGACAACTGATTAGCGATTGAACGACGGGGCGGGCTGCCGGCTTTTCGCCGGCTGTCCGCTTCGACGTTGTTGAGTTTACCAAGACAGGAGACGTTAGACAAGAGACTTTTTCGGCGAGCGTCTCCCGTCTCATGTCTAACGTCTCCTGTCTGAATCAAACAACGGAGAGCGGACAGCCGGCGAAAAGCCGGCAGCCCGCCGCGTCAAACCGCCGCTACGGCAGCACCCGCAGCACGAGCTGCGAGGCGTGGTCGGGATTGTGATACAGCCGGTGGGTCTGAGCCTGGAAATCGGTTTCGACGGCCTCGTAAATGTTGGGCACGTAGGTCTGCGGGTTGCGGTCCACGAGCGGAAACCAAGTGCTCTGCACCTGCACCAGCAGACGGTGGCCTTTCTTAAAGGTGTGCATCACATCCTGCACGGTGAAGGGCACGGCCGTTACGGCATTGGCCACGAAGGGCTTGGGCTGGCTGAAACTTTCGCGGAAACGGCCGCGCATCACCTCCGAGCGCACCATTTGCTGGTAGCCGGCCAGGCGCACACCGGGGGTGGTGCGCGGGTTGTCGGGCGTGTCGTCGGGATACACGTCGATGATTTTCACTACCCAGTCAGCATCGGTGCCGGTGGTGGCCACTTGCAGCCGCGCCGCGATGGGGCCGGCCAGGGTCAGGTCCTCGGTCAGCACGTCGGTCTGGTAGGTGAGCACGTCGGGCCGGCGGCTGGCGAAGCGCTGGTCGTCGGTCATGTACTCGCGGGTCATGCCAGCGGCTGTGGCCTCGGTGTAGGGCACGGGATGGGCCGGGTCGCTCACGAACTGGTCGAACTCGAAGTTGATGCCGGCCATGCGGCGCTCGTTCGCGCCCGTCGTGGGCGGGCTGAAGCTCAGCCCGCCCGCCTGCCGGAAATACAGCGTCTTCTCCTGCGCCTGCTTCGGCGGCCAGGCATCGAAGGCGCGCCAGCGGTTGGTGCCGCCCTCAAACACGGTGGCTTCGGGCAGGCCGGCGATGGCCGCGCCGGGGTTAGCGTCTTTCAGGTACGACTTGAAAAACGGGGCCTCGATATACTGCTGATACCAGAGCGAGGGTGAGGGGCCGTAGGCCACGTTGCCCACCATCTCGCCGGTGGTGTTGCTCCAGCCGCCGTGCACCCACGGCCCCCACACGAAGCGATTGCTCAGGCCGGGGTTCTGCTTTTCGATGGCCGCGTAGGTGTGCAGCGTGCCGAAGAGGTCCTCCGCGTCGTTGAAGCCGCCCACCGTGAGCACGGCCGCTTTCAAATCGTGCAGGTGCGGGCGCGGGTCGCGGGCCTGCCAGAAGGCATCGTAGTTGGGGTGCTGCGTGAGGTCGGTCCAGTGCTTGTACTGCCCGTGGAAGTAATTGGCATCCACGTTCTTCAGTGGCCCCAGCTTTTGGTAGAACGCGTAGCCGTCGGGCGTACCTATCTGGGGGCCGTCGGGGTAGTGAGCCACCGGTTGGGGCCGGGGCTGGCCGAAGGTGTTCCAGAAGCTCATTACCCCGGTCAGAAAAAACGCGCCGTTGTGGTGGTCGTCGTCCCAGAACCAGTCCGTTACCGGGGCTTGTGGGCTGGCCGCCTTCAGGGCCGGGTGGCGGCTGAGCAAACCCACCGTGGTGTAGAAGCCAGGGTACGAAATGCCAAGCTGCCCCACCCGGCCGTTGTTTTTCGGCCCCTTCTTGAGCAGATACTCGATGGTGTCGAACGTGTCGGTGCTCTCGTCCACGTCGGTTTTGCTCGTGTGCTTGACGGCCTGGGGCCGCACGTCCTCAAACGTGCCTTCCGACAAAAAGCGCCCGCGCACGTCCTGGATGACGAAAATGTAGCCTTCGTGTAGTAGAAATCCGTTTTGAGCAAGGCTCCAGCGGTATTTATTCGGCCCATATGGCCCGGCTGAATAGGGTGTCCGGTTGAGCAGGAAAGGATAACGCACTTGGTTGGCATCGCGTGGCGTGTACACGACAGTGTAGAGTTTTACCCCGTCGCGCATCGGGATTTGCAACTCCGTTTTGACGTAATGCTGGTGAGCATAAAGTGTATCGACAAAATAACGGGCGCGGGCCTGGGCGTTGCTCACGCGTTGCGTATCGGGCGGCAGCGCCAGCGACTGGGCGCGGGCGGCGGGCGCGGCCAGGCCGAGCGGGAGCAGGATGAGGGCGAGAAACAAATTTTTCATGCGCATAATCAGTGAGTTGGTTAGCTTGGACAAGCGCCAATGTAAGCCGGCCACGCTAAGAAGCCGGTTGAGTTTAGTCAGACATGAGACGTTAGACATGAGACATGAGACGTTAGACATGAGACATGAGACGTTAGACATGAGACATGAGACGTTGGATATGAGACATGAGACTGGTATTTCGGAGTCTCATGTCTCATGTCTAACGTCTCATGTCTAAATCTTGAAGCGGCAGAGCCTGCTACCTCAGACGGCTTAAAGCCGGTTGCGTGAGTCGCTAAGCCAACCCGAACGCCCCCGTTACCGCCCGCCACGCCCCAACGTTACGCCCCTACCCCAACGCCTCATTCAGCGCCACGATGGCCGCGCCAAACTCCCCGCGCCCCACCACGAACTGCAGATTGACTTTGCGCAACGCAAAGCCGCCGCTCTGAATGCTGATGCCGGCCTCGGCGAGCGCGCCGGCCGCGCGGGCCAGCAGGCCGCGCTGGTCCATGTTCGAGCCGATGAGGCAGACCAGCGCGGCCGGCTCGACGGTGATGCGCTCGTAGCGCGCTTCGAGCGTGGGCACGAGCGCGGGCCGCAGGTCGCGTTCCCAGATGACGAGCGAGATGCTGTTGGCGCTCGTCGCCTTGAAAATGTAGCTGATGTTCAGCTCCAGAAACACCTGCATCAGGTGCAGGTCGAAGCCGGCCGTACCCACCATAAGCGGGTCGAACACGTCGATTATCACCACCCGGTCGGTGCCGGTGATGATTTCCACGTGCTGGCGCGCGGCCACGTAGTCGCGGGTGATGAGCGTGCCGGGGTGGGCCGGCTCGAACGTGTTTTTGATGCGCAGGTTGATGCCGTTCACCTCCAGCGGCTTCGACGCTTTGGGGTGAATGGCCTCCATGCCGACATCGGCGAGCTGGTCGGCCACGTCGTAATTAGTGGCCCCCACCGGGTGGCAGCGGGCCACGCCCACCAGCGCCGGGTCGGCCGAGCAAAGGTGGTATTCCTTGTGAATGATGGCCTCCTGGGGCCGCACCGCGACGGCTATCTTACTGAACGTCACCTCCGAATACCCCCGGTCGAACTCGCGCATAATCCCCTCCGTACCTTTGGCGTAGCCCGTCGCCACGCACACGGTCTGGCTGAAATCCACGCCCGCGAACTCCTGCCGGATGCGTTCGTCGATGGTCAGCGCCCGCGCGTCGTCGAAGCCACTCAAATCAATGAGCGTCGCGCGCACGCCCCGGCTCCGCAAAATATTGACGGAGTTGAACGCCGAGTGCGCCTCGCCGATGCTGGCCAGAATCTCGCGCGCGGCCTGTAACACCGCCCGCGCCTCGACGTAGCCCGAGGCCAGCACGTTCACCAGGCTTTCCAGATACACCCGCGCCCGCTCCACGCGCCCGGCGATGAAGCCGTCGGCCGAGGCCAGGTCGAGGCCCAGCGGGACGTAGCGCTGGTTCAACTCTTGCAGCTTACTCAGCACCTCGGCCAGCGCGGGCGCGAAATCCTGCCCCTGCGTGATGTGGTGATACACGCCCGGCGCGCCGGTGCGCTTGTCTTCGAGCAACCAGTTCGTCACGCCCGCGTAGGCCGACACGACGTAGACGCGGTTGTAAACGGCCGGGCCGTGGAAGACGATGTTTTGCAGCACCTCGGCGAAAGCCAGCATCGAGGTGCCGCCAATTTTTTCAACGGTCAGCATAAGTCGGGCGCGAAAGTACGGCCGCAAAAAACCCCGCCGACGGGGCCGGGCGGGGTTTCAGCCATCTTTACTTTAGCCTGAGCGTGTTTCGTTCTCTCAGAAAATTAAGCCTTCGCTAGTAACTCACGGGCGACCTCGCGCTGCACTTCGGCGCGAGCCTCGTCCAGCTCTTTTTGCGTGAGCTTGCCTGATTGCAACAGATGGTCCTTATACACTGCTAGTGTTAGACGCGGGCTTTTCACTTTTTTCATAAAAGTAGATGGGTAAACTCGCTTGGCTCAATGGGCGCTTGGTTCGGCAACCGTGGTCGGCTGTTGAGCCAGGTAAGCCTGCCACTCCGGGTCGTTGGCTAACTCCGCGCGGGCTTTGCTGAGCGATTCTTCCGTGACTTTACCCGCCGCCAGTAAGGCCGCTTTCATCTCGGCCAGCGTTCGGCCTTCGCCGGGGGCTTTTTGCTTATTATCCATAACGAAAGGCAATAACGTTTTTTAAGGCTTTTTCAAGTTCCGTCACCGGTGTTTCATTCGACTTCTTGCGAAACATATGCACCAGCAAGTAACGCTCCTGACCCGGCCCGCCATCCAACCGGTGTACGAAAATACGAAACGGCCCGATAATTAATTCGGCTAACGTCTCCCGCAGCCCCCGCAAGGGCTTGAAGTAAGGTAGCCGCAACTCATCGACGCTGGTCAGTGCCTCCAGCATAGTCACCACCTTATCCGCCTCCGGCTGCTTGAGCTGGGCAATAAACTCCATCACCGGCTCTTTGCCTTTGGCATCAACGAAGCCAATAAATTCGCGCATCTCGTTCGCAAAGTTACTTTGATTTACTTCCCATACGACACCAGATTAGCCAGCAGCCGATACGCCCCCGGCACCCCGGCCGGCAGCTCCCGAAAAAAGCTCAGCCCCGTGTAGATGTAGTGGCCCCGGCCGTAGTCAGCTACCAGGATGGCGCTTTGCTTGGGCGCTTCGCCGGGGTCGCTACTGGCGATGACGGGCGTGTACTTCGGGTCCCATTCCGAGGGGTAGTACAGGCCCTGCTCCTGCACCCAGCCCTGGAAATCGGCGGCGCTGATTTTGTTGGGGTAGTTCAGCAGGCGGTGTTCGGGGCGCAGCAGCGTCACGGGCGCGTCCTCCACCGTTACCCGGTCGTTGCTGAGCTTGAGCGGGTACGGCCCGATTTGGGGCAGCAGCACCTCGCGGCTCACCACGTACTGCACCACGAGATTGCCGCCCTGCTCGACGTATTTGAGCAATTCCGGCTGCTGGGTGCGGAGCCGCTCGACCGTGTTGTAGGCCCGGATGCCGAGCACCACGGCATCGAAACGGCGCAGGCGCTCCAGGGTCATGTCGGCGGCGGGGTCGAGCAGCGTCACCGAGTAGCCGAGCTGGCGCAGGGCTTCGGGCACCTCGTCGCCGGCCCCCATCAGGTAGCCCACGGTCTGGGTCTGGCCCCGTTTAACATCGAGCTTCACCAGCGGCTCCACGGCTTCCGGGAACAGCGTCTGGGTCGGGATGTGGGGGTACTGAATGGTCTGAATGCCCCGGTGATAGGACTGCCCGGGCTGGTCGCTCAGGGTGGCTTCGGCGCGCAGCTCGGCCCGGCCGGGGGCGGCCCCGGGGCCGGGACGCAGGCTGAAGCTGAGGGTTTGCTCCTGGTCTTTGGCGGCGAGGTCGAAAGCGGCGCGGGCCGGCTCGGCCACGTAGCCGGCCGGGGCTTGCAGGGCCACCGTGCCGCGCACCCCCGCCCGCCCGGCCCGCACCGTCACGGGCACCGTCTTGGGCTGGGCATCGGCAAAGACGTAGGCGCGGGCGGCGGGCAGGTTCACCATCACCGGCGGCACCACGGCCAGCGGCTGGTATAATTCGCCGAGCACGGGGTCGGTGTGCTTGTATTGGACGGGGACGGAGAATGAAAGTGTAAAATCTATGCCTGGTTTATCAGAATTAGATTTGGTGGATAAGTCTTTATCATGTGCCCCCTTAAGTCTCAGCGTTAAGTAGCCTTCAACTACCGCGGTCGCGTTATCATTGGGGATTCCGTGTAGCTCTTGGGAATCAACCCGGTACATGCCCGTCGTGGGTTTTTTGACTAACCAATAAGGTTGAGATAGGAGTTGCTCTTTCCCTAAAGAGGTATCACGCGCTAAGCCCCCTTTTTCGAGTAATCTTCGACGCCAGTCAGGTGCGATTTTCAAACGCCAGTTAGGTGCGATTTTAAATAATCGCAATACCTGTTTTATAGACGCGCCATCTACTAACTCTTTAGCAATTTTTTTCTTCTCACCAGACCCTTCAAGGTCAAGCGTTCCCAGCGTTAAAAGCGACCCCGACCTATTAGTTATTTCGGCAGAAATATTCATAGAGTCGCCGGCAACTACAGAATTTTGTGCTGCAATAGCTTCCACGTGTAAGCCTAAGCAAGCTAAAATCAACTTTTCAACCTCCCGATATTTTTCATCAATCCATAGTGCAGCTTCAGTTTTTTGATTTTGTTTTCTGTTTTGCATATAGCATTCAGTCATTACAGACTCTAAACGTCTCAAAAAAGAAACGCTCGCGCTCGGATTCCCCGCGTCGTATTTCCGAATAACATCCTCAACCAGCGCCCCGATTTTCGCCCCGCCCGGCACCCGCCCCCACGTCAAATCCACCCCGTCGAAAATATCCTTCGTAGCGGGCGCGCCTTTCACCAGCTGGAAATACTCCAGCGCCTCGCCCCTGGTGGCGGCCGAGCCGAAGCCCTGGCTGCGGTGTTGCGAGCGCGAGCGGGCCGCGATTTCGCCGTAGCTCTGCCCCAGCAGCGGGTTGTAGCCGCCGGCATCGAGCTTGAGGTAGCCGCTCATATCGTCGCCGGGCTTGATGAAAAAGCTGCCCGTGTTCCAGAGCAGGCGCTTCGGACTCCAGGGCTGCACGTATTTCAACTGTTCTGGGAAGCGCTTCGCGTCGCCGTCCGCGTCGAAGGCTTCGGCGGCGAGGATGGCGCTGGCCTGGTGGTGGCCGTGGCCGGCGCGCGCGTCGGGCGGGAAGCGGGCGATGAGCACGTCGGGCCGCTGCTGCCGAATCACCCAGACCACATCGGCGAGCACCTGCTCATGGTCCCAGACGCGCAGGGTTTCCTCGCTCGTTTTCGAGAAGCCGAAGTCGTTGGCGCGGGTAAAAAACTGCCGCGCCCCGTCGATGCGCCGCGCCGCCAGCAGCTCCTGAGTGCGAATCACGCCGAGCTGCTCCCGCAATTCCGGGCCGATGAGGTTCTGGCCGCCGTCGCCGCGGGTCAGGCTCAGGTAGCCAGTTTCGACCAACCGACCGTTGGCCAGGTAGGCCAGCAGGCGGGTATTCTCGTCGTCGGGGTGGGCGGCGATGTAGAGCACCGAACCGAGCGTGTTGAGCTTTTTGAGGCCCAGCAGAATATCCGAGGACGAATACGTTTTGGGCGCTTGCGCATTTACAATTATCAGGGAGCAGTGCGCCAGGAGCACTGTCAGCAGGAGGCGGAAACGGAAACGGGGCATAGTGGGGCGAGGCGAATTCGGAACCGTGAAGGTAAACCGCCCGCCCGGCCCGGATGTAGAACGGAGTGGCACTCCGTTCTGCCGCGAAGCGGCAATCCGCGTTCGCGTCCCACACCACCAAGCCAAACCGACCTGACGCGAGCTTGCCGCTGGCGCGGCAAAACGGAGTGCCACTCCGTTTTACACTTCCCTACCGAAACTGGATGGGGATGGTGCACGACACGCGCACCGGGCGGCCCTGCTGCCGGGCCGGCTCCCAGGCCGGCATGAACCAGACCAGGCGCAGGGCTTCCTCGTCGAAACCATTGCCGGCACCGCGCACGACGGTCGCGTCCGTGACACGGCCAGCGGCGCTGAGCACGAAGCGCACCATCACGCGGCCCGTCAGGCGCTGGCGCAGGGCCAGGGGCGGGTAGCGCAGAGTTTTTTCGAGGTACGCTTGCATCGCCGCCTCGCCGCCCCGGAATTGCGGCCGCATCTCGGGGCTGCCGAAGATGGAATCGGGGTTGAAAGCCGGGCGGGGGGCGGGCGCGGCCGATACAGTTAGTGCGACCAGCGCAACTGGCGCGCCCCGAACCGGCTTACTGCCTGCCCCCCCGGCGGAGGCGGCTACCAGCGGCATCGGCCGCTGGGCGACGGCTACGTGGGCCGCCAAGCCAAGTAGAAATAGTAGGGGTGCTCGCATACCAATGAATCTCTGAATAATTCTAAATTTTTACACCAAATATGTCCACAAATATAGCCTGACAGGCTATTAGCTCTCAAATTATTAAATTAAGTACCAAAAAAATTGCTGGCTCAGATGAGAGCCTTTGGCCGCCGAAGCCGCCCTGCCACGGGTGGCCCGGCGGCCCGACCTTTGCCCGGCGGTGCCCCGTGGCCCGCGCCCCTTCCAGCCTTTCCCCCCATGAAACTCGGCGACTTCAACGACCTCGAAATTGCCCGCGAGGTCAGCATCGGCTTTTATTTAACCAGCGACGACGGCGACCTGCTGCTGCCCGAAAAGTACCGCCCCGTGGGCGCGCACGTCGGCGACGTGATTCGGGTGTTCGTGTACCGCGATTCCGAGGACCGGCTCATCGCCACCAACCTGGAGCCGCTGGCCGTCGTGGACTCGTTCGCCGCCCTCACCGTGCGCGATGTCGGCCCGCCCGGCGCGTTCCTGGACTGGGGCCTGGAAAAAGACCTGCTGCTGCCCCACGCCAATCAGCGCCAGCCCGCCCGGCCCGGCGACCGGCTGCTGGTGTACGTCTATCTGGACGAGGCCACCGACCGGCTGGTCGCGTCGGCCAAATGGCAGCAGTTTCTCAGCCCCGAGCCGTTCGAGGGCGCGGTCGGCGACGCGGTGAGCCTGCTCATCGCCGAGCCAACGCCGCTCGGCTATTCGGTCGTCGTGAACGGCACTCACCAGGGCTTGCTCTATGAGAATGAGGTGTTTCGGCCGTTGCGCACCGGCGAAATCCTGCCTGGTCACCTGCGCCTGCTCCGGCCCGACGGTAAGCTCGACGTGCGCCTCGGCCAGCGCGGCTACGACGAGGTGGAGACGGCCGCCAACCTCGTGCTCGAAGCTTTGCGCCAGCGCCCCGACCAGCGCCTGCCCCTCGGCGACAAGAGCCTGGCCGACGACGTGTACCGCCGCCTGGGTTTGAGCAAGAAAGTGTTCAAAAAAGCCCTGGGAGCGTTGTATAAGCGCGGTTTGGTGACGCTCGGGCCGACGGAAACGCGGTTGCTGGGGTCGGAGTAGGGCGGGCGTACCTTGCGGATAAATTCTACTAAACTCAGCCTCGTGCTTACTTACAGTCAAGTTACTTTTCGGGATTTACACGACCGGTTTGGCTTGCGCACCGATAACCAAGCGTTTCTGCCCACCATCAAGCCGCTGCCGCTGCCGAATTGGCTCACGGAGTATTTTGCCATCAATCCACTCGTGGCTTCGGTCACCAAATCGGAGAAAGCGATTTCCGAGAATATTATTGCGCCCCTGCTATCGGCGGTAAAAGCTTACCAACAAGGCCAGATAGGCATATTTTCGGGTGAGCCACTGAGCGGAATTGAGCTGACGGGCGTGTGTGATTTTATTATCACGACCAACCCTACCGGCTTTTTACCTGAGCCACCTATTATGGTGTTGGTCGAGGCGAAGCGACAAGACCTGCTGGGCGGCATTCCTCAGTGTATAGCGGAAATGCTCGTGGCCCGTTATCTGAATGAAAAAGCTGGTTTGCAGCTACCGGCTATCTTCGGCTGCGTGACAACTGGCACCGAATGGCAATTTTTACGCCTGACCGGTGATTTGGCCATTGCCGACCCTAACGTTCTTTATTATCCTAATTTTGAGCTGGTTCTGGGCGTCTTTGACTGGATAATCAAGCAGTTTAAGTGATTTTTTTCTGCTCTATGAGCTGACTCAGCTTGCGCTGTTAAGCTTTCAATCCCTTTCTTTGCCTTCACAAATCTGACTTCAACCCATGTTCCGCGCTTCCGTTTCGCTTTTCTGGTGGTGGCTCTCTCCCTTATCGCAAGGCTGAGCACCCAGGCGTATCCGGTCGGTTAATCCCTACTTGAATCCCCGAAGCCCGCTCAGCAGCGGGCTTTTTTTGTGCCACCCAAGTCCGCTCAGTAGGCTGTTAAATGTTAACTGTTAAATGATAATTGTTCACTCCGTTCACCGCCGTTTGCTGGCCGACACGCTCACCCCGGTCAGCCTCTACCTGCGCCTGCGCGACCAGTTCGTGGGCACGCTGCTGCTCGAAAGCTCCGACTACCACGGCCACGACAACAGCTTTTCCTACCTCTGCT
>Ga0123336_10002460_pt1 | contig 16065 bp, 12 predicted proteins | sample SSSSmetaG_FD_96466 | JGI IMG/M metagenome (GOLD analysis project Ga0123336, IMG submission 96466) | Glacier valley bacterial and archeal communities from Borup Fiord, Nunavut, Canada, to study Microbial Dark Matter (Phase II) - ​SSSS metaG | ecosystem: Environmental > Aquatic > Freshwater > Ice... | reverse complement strand
TAAAAAACAGAGGAATAAATGGCGACAATTCATCTGGCATACTGAGCCGAGTTGGAGACATAGTTAAGTTCCATCCTAAAAAAATATTTATTGAAAACGGGGTAAATGATCTTAAGGAAGGAGTAGGCCAGTCGCGGTTGCTCGAAAATTTCAAATAAATTTTTGCCATCATAAAACAGGAAAGTCCATCTTCAAAATTGTATTTCCAGAGCATTCTTCCTGTAGATCAAAACGGTGCTGCATTGGGTACATCGCCTTTGAAGAATAATAACATCAGGGTTGTCAACAAGAAACCTGGAGGCATATTGCAAAACGAACAATATTACTTTTATAAATCTGTATAAACATTTCGTGTTAGCCGGTGAAATGAATCCAAAGTATTTTATTGCCGACGGACTACATATATCAGCGGATGGGTATGTATTGTGGACCAGGTTGCTGAAACAGTATGTTAACGAATAAAGCAGTTGGATCATTTATCGGCCGATGCCTATGGAATCTGACGATAGCTGATAGCTGATTTTCTAAGACTCTTTTTAATTAAGATGACATCAACGTACATAACCTACATCTTTGGCAGGCTATAACCGTTGTTGTATTCTTTCATCAAATATTTTTTGTTTATTTCCGGGTCTTTAAAAGAATGGGTAGCATCGTTCCATTCTAATTTCTTACCACTCCTGAAAGCTATATTACCCATCTGTGCTACTGTTGCAACATGCGCCCCGGCCTGGATAGAGCAATGCAGGTCTTCCATCTTGCGGGATTTGATCACACTCACAAAATTTTCCATGTGTTTGTTAACACCTGAATCGGAAGATTTAGCCATTGGTTTGCTGACTTTACTCTTGCTTTGTTTTTCTTCAATAACTTCCCATCCACCGCGGTTTAAAATCAGGGTACCATTGTTTCCAATGTATGCTATACCATGGTCACGATCATAAGAACCATTATCGATTCCCATCGCGGAATCCCACACTAAATTAAAACCATCGAACTCATACAGGGTAGTAAGCGTGTCCGGCGTTTCTTCATAAAGATCAGGATAGGCAAATCTTCCGCCTAAAGCAGATATTGATTTTGGGATAGGAGACTTCATACCCAACAAGCCATAGTCAAGCAGATGAACACCCCAGTCGGTCATCAAGCCGCCTGCATAATCCCAAAACCAGCGGAAGTTAAAATGAAACCTGCTTGAGTTGAAAGATCGTTTCGGCGCAGGTCCAAGCCATTGAGCAAAATCCACTCCGGCAGGAGGCGCTGAATCGGCGACTACCGGACCGGGCTTCATCCATCCCTGGTAGCACCATACTTTAACCGTTCTAATATTACCCAGCTGCCCGCTTTGAACAAAGTCAACAGCGTCTTTAAAATGTTGCTGGCTGCGTTGCCATTGTCCGGCCTGTACCACTCGCTTATAACGCTGTTGGGCATCTACCATGCTGCGACATTCCCCAATGGAATTACCGACAGGTTTTTCAACATATACATCCTTACCCGCAGCACATGCGTGCATCATTATAAGTGCATGCCAGTGATCGGGTGTGCCGATGATAACGGCATCGATGTCTTTGCGATCAAGTAACTGGCGATAATCGCTGTATGTTTTTATCTTGCCGGTATCGATGTTCATTTTAGAAAGGTCTGCCATGCGCTTATCCAGCACATTCTTGTCTACATCGCATAGTGCAACCAGGTTAACACCAGGCAATTTAAGCGCGGCGTTTACATCTGCCCAACCCATACCATTAATACCTATAGCACCAATGTTCAGTTGATCACTCGGGGCAATACGGTTTTTAAAAATAGCAAACGGATGGTTGATGAACGAAGAAGCTAATATCCCACCACCCAGCACAGTTGTGGTATTTTGAAGAAAATCTCTGCGTGAAGTCATTATAAAATTTTTAGCAGTGCAAAAGTTATAGTTTAGTACAGGCTATGAAGATAACAACTTGTAATGATTTACGAATGGTAAAATTCCTGGTGGTAAGTTAAGGGTAAGTTTTATGTATTTGCTATCAGCCGTCAGCCTTCAGCTGAAATCAGGCAGGCAGTGATCTGCTGATAGCGGAAGGCTGGAAGGAACTTATTAAGTGATAGTATATTTTACACCACATTAGTATGAATCACGATTGATGAATTATTAAAACACAACATTCAGCTATTACTAAAACGCTGCCTGCGCCAGCAGCTTTTTATAGAATTGATAACGAACGTTGCCAAACTGTAATTAGTCCGATGATCCCGGCAATCGTACATTCAGGCAGCTATCGCACACATTGATCTATTTATTTCTCCGCCAGCAATCCCTTCACTAATTCATCAAACTCTTTTTTAAAAGCATCGTAATATGCACCAGTCCCGGGGCCGGTGAAGCCGGTATAAATTTTTCTTACAACTCCTTTCTTATCGATAAATATAGAAGTAGGAAAACCTTTTATCTTATTGAGCTGAGGCAACGTTTTTTCTGTAAGCATTGAGTCTGTAACCGTAACGCCGGTGATAAGTATCGGGTAATTAACATGAAACCTGTTTTGAAACAAAGAGATTGATTTCTTTGACCTTTCAATATCCGTAGTCCGCTCGTATGCAAGTCCAATTACTTCAAACCCTTCTTTGCTGTGTTCGTTATAATAATCACTCAGGAACCTGGTCTCGTCCATACAGTTCGGGCACCAGGAGCCCATTATCTGTACTACTACTACTTTGCCTTTGTACGCATCATCCGTAATTGAAATGATTTTATCATCGGTGCTTTTAAATTTAAAATTTAATTTATTTTCACCTGTCCTGAGTGTGGTAGCTTCATAGCCATCAGGAAGCGCAGCTTTTATATTTCGTTTTGCGGACCACTTTTCAATGCCTGCGATTCCTGAATAAAACATCCCACCTGAGATGTTGTTATCGTCTTCCACTTTAGCGGTGAATAAAAATGCATGACCACCGTCGAAGCCGGAAAGTTTTAAACTATCGCCGGTAACTACTCCTTCAAGATAACGGTAATCACCGGTAGCAGTTAGAAAAGTGCCGGTTAGCCTTGATCCCTTTTGATAAAATTCACCCACTGCGCTACTTACTTCATTTTTCTTATTGATAAATTTTACCGACCACCGGCCAGTTACCTTATGCGCGGCAGCGGCAGTAACGGCAAATCTTTGCGGTTGGTTATAGGTTGCACTGAAAGGCAACACAAATGTTTTATCGGCGTCTCTCTTTAACCAGAAGCCACGCATATTGCCTTTCTCATCCAGCTTTGCGGCGAAGCCGGAATCAAAAAAAGGCATTTCAATAAAAACAGAATCGCCTTTTAGTTTTATATTATCGACTAACAGTTTTTCATTGCTGTTCAAAACATATAATATTTTTTTCCCGGCGCTGTCTTTCGTTTCAAAATTAGAAACGATCAACTGTCCATCCTGTCTTTGAATAGACATTCTCCAGATGCCATTCTTCAATATGGGTAAAGGATCAGACCAGCTGACAGATAAAATAATTAATGTTGTCATTAACACACTCACCAGGGTGTTGCCATATAATCGCATAGAGAACATTTTGATGTTAATTGTTACTGCCTGACATACCTGCAATCAGCAGATCACTATTTGCCTGGTTTCTGCAGATACCTGAGAAGTGAAAGCTGAAAGCAAACGTATCAATCTATCGTTAACCCAATCTCTCCTAACAACTAACCATTAAAATAGTTATCACTTTCATAACCACTGTCCTTATCCAGGTCATGTCCATCAGCGGCTGTGGTAGCCAGTATGTCGCAACGGTTATTATAAGGGTTATCCGCATGACCTTTTACCCAGCTAAATGTTATATGATGATAAATGGATAATTCATTAAAGCGAAGCCATAGATCTTTGTTCTTTTTGCCACCTTTAAAATCAGTAGCAAGCCATTTTTTTAACCATCCCTGCTCTACTGATTTAACAACATACTGGCTATCTGAATAAATAATGATCTGCACATTTGTTTTTTTTAAAGATTCAAGCGCGGCTATTACCGCCATTAATTCCATCCTGTTGTTGGTGGTAAAACGATATCCCTTTGAAATTTCTTTTTCAGTATTTCCCCACTTTAATATCGCTCCGTATCCACCACGACCGGGATTACCGCGGGAAGAGCCATCTGTATATACTACCAGTTTATTTCCCACTATCATATTTCTATTTCACCGGTCATATAAACAACCGCGTTTCCCGACAGGTACACACGGTCACCCGACAGTTCACATTCGAGGTTACCCCTGCGATTGGATAATTGAATGGCGGAAAGTTTATTCTTCCCTAATATACCGGCCCAGTAGGGCGTCAGCATCGTATGAGCCGAACCCGTTACCGGATCTTCGTTTACTCCTGTCTGTGGGTAAAAACACCTTGACACAAAATCTACTTCGTTACCTGGTGCGGTAACCACTATGCCCCGGCTTTTTAAGGTAGCTAATAAATTATAATCGGGATCAAGCGATTCTATCTGTTCCTGGTTTTTTACTACAGCCATGTAATCAAAAGTCCCTTTGTAAATGATAGTGCTACCTGTTTTAAGTGCTGTTAATATAGTTGCCGGCGGATCGTTGACCAATTCAAAAGGAGTCGCTGGAAAATTAAGTTTCAGTTTGCCATTTAATTCTTTGGCAACTTTTAGTTGTCCGCTTTTTGAATTAAATACTACTTCGTTGCCTGCAAAATCCTGCTGATCAAATAATACTTTGGCGGCGGCAAGTGTAGCATGGCCGCAAAGATCCACTTCCACCGTGGGTGTAAACCAGCGGATGCGATAGCCTGCCTGTTCCCTTACTATAAAAGCAGTCTCACTTAAATTATTCTCCATACCTATCTGCTGCATCAGGTCATCAGCCAGCCAATCTTCCAGGATGCATATAGCCGCTGGGTTTCCACCAAAAACTTTTTCTGCAAAAGCATCTACCTGTATAATGTTAAGTTTCATGTGTCTAAAATTTTAAGAAGTAAGATTTAGAAAGAAAAATATTTTTTTCCAGAAGGTCATTTGTCCCAAACGATGGCGTGAAATCATTTAGTAACACATAGCTCCAAACTCCTAACTCATACCTGGAAAACTCCCACCTTAAACTCCTTCATATCCGGATTATTATTTGCTGCTTTGATACCTTCAGAAATAAGTTTACGCGTTTCAAGCGGATCGATGATAGCGTCTACCCATAAACGTGCAGCCGCGTAATAAACAGAAGTTTGTTTTTCATATTTATCTTTTATTTCATTCAGCAGTTTTTTCTCTTCTTCCGCACTTACTTCTTTTCCTTTCGATTTCATGGCTGCTACCTGGATCTGCAACAATGTTTTAGCGGCCTGTTCACCGCCCATCACCGCTATTTTCGCCGTTGGCCATGCGTAAATAAACCGGGGATCGTAAGCTTTGCCACACATAGCGTAATTGCCCGCTCCGTATGAATTGCCGATGATAATGGTGATCTTGGGTACCACAGAATTAGCTACGGCGTTTACCATTTTAGCCCCGTCTTTTATAATGCCCGAATGTTCGCTGCGGCTGCCTACCATAAAGCCAGTGACATCCTGCACAAATACCAGCGGAATCTTTTTCTGGTTACAGTTCATAATAAATCTTGCGGCCTTATCTGCACTGTCGTTATAAATAACACCACCCATCTGCATTTCACCTTTCTTACTCTTCACAATTTTGCGTTGATTCGCTACGATACCAACGGCCCAGCCGTCAACGCGTGCGTAGCCGCAGAGAATGGTTTTACCATACAATGCTTTAAATTGCTCAAAAGATGATTGAGAAGAACCCGGAGATGATGCGTCCGCGATGCGTTCAATGATATCAAGCATATCATAAGGCCTGGTATTATCTACCGGGATGATGCCATGCAGTTCACCGGCATCTTTTGCCGGCGGCAGGGCTTCGGTTCTATCAAAACCGGCGGTGACGTTCCTGCCTATTTTAGCTATTATTTTCTTTACCTGGTCAAGGCACTCCTGTTCTGTTTTAAAAAGATAATCGGCGATGCCGCTGATCTCGTTATGCGTACGCGCGCCGCCAAGGGTTTCCGCATCAGTTTCTTCGCCAATAGCGGCTTTGACAAGATATGGCCCGGCAAGGAAAATTGATCCGTTACCTTCTACCATCAGCGTTTCATCACTCATTAATGGAAGGTAAGCGCCCCCTGCGACGCATGATCCCATTACCGCGGCAATCTGGGTGATGCCCATTGCGCTCATGTGCGCATTGTTTCTGAATATCCTTCCGAAGTGTTCTTTATCAGGAAATATCTCATCCTGCATCGGCAGGTACACGCCGGCGCTATCGACAAGGTAGATAACCGGCAGGTGATTTTCCATGGCAATTTCCTGCATCCGCAGATTTTTTTTACCGGTAATGGGAAACCACGCGCCTGCTTTTATTGTTTGGTCATTTGCAATGATCATGCATTGCCTGCCGCTTATATAACCAAGCCCGGCAACTGTTCCGGCAGCCGGGCAACCGCCCTGTTCTTCATACATCATATAACCTGCGAAAGCGCCAATTTCAATAAAGTCAGATCCTTTGTCAACAAGATATTCAATACGCTCCCGGACAAAAAGTTTATTCTTTTCATGCTGCTTATCGATGGCTTTCCTGCCACCGCCCAAAGCAAGTTTTTCAAACCTGGTCCTCAGCTGACTCAACGACAATCGCATCGCGTCTTCATTCTTATTAAATTCAAGATTCATCAGAAGAAATTTAAATTCAAGGTTTAAAGTTAATATGGAAGTTTGATAATTAGTACGTTCAGTTGTGCGTATAGGTATTCACGTACGATGACAATTATATCATTCAATCTTCTTACTTTTAAACCCGATGCGACCACCAAAAATGTTTAGCTGGGTAATTGTTTTTATCATCGCGGCGTTCATAAAAATATTTTCCTTATTTCCGTTTGCCGTTGAGCAGTATTATTCAAAAGGGTTATATCCTTATATCGCGGCTACCCAGCGGATATTACTGGGATGGATCCCTTTTAGCATTGGCGACCTGCTCTATCTTTTTGTCGCAATCTACTGGCTAAGGAAATTGATAATAGTAATTATCCGGCTGTTCAAAAAAAAATCTTCAAAGCAGTACTGGACAGGCATATTTAAAGAGGTGATTTTTGTTATACTGGTTATCTATATTTTGTTCAATGCATTATGGGGATTGAATTACAACCGTCCTCCTATGGAACAGCAAATAGGATTAACGCTCGGCGCTTATACTACCGAAAACCTGCGTGAGGTGTTAGGTGCGTTAAAGATTAATCTCGATGACATCGATTCAACCGCCCGCTTATACCGGGCGGATCTTTACAGGAAAAGAACATTGTTCCAGGAAGCCATTGAATCCTATCAGGGGGTAAGCAGGGATTTTCCCGAACTGCAATATCGTTTCGCTTCCGTTAAGCCGTCATTGTATAGTTACCTCGGTAACTACCTTGGCTTCACCGGTTATTATAATCCGTTTTCAGGGGAAGCGCAGGCTAACACTACTGTGCCGGCTTTTGTACAACCGTTTACTACCTGTCATGAGATTGGCCACCAGCTTGGTTACGCAAAGGAAAATGAAGCTAACTTCGCAGGTTTCCTTGCGGCGCGATCTTCTTTTAACCCGGCATTTAAATACTCGGTTTATTTTGATATGTATGCTTATACCATCAGGGAGATGTACAGGAGAGACAGTGTTACCGCCAAAGATTTGATGAGCCGTTTAAAGCCTGACGTAAAAGAAGACTTTAAAATAATAAGCCGCTTTTATAAAAAATATGAAAATCCCTTTGAACCCATCATCCGGAAACTATACGGCAAATACTTAAAAGCCAACGAACAACCCGCAGGAATAAAAAGTTACAATGACGTGGTAGCCATGCTTATTGGATACCGTAAAAAGTTCGGGCATATTTGAGGTAGGTTTGGGGTACGAGGTTGTGGGGTACGAGGCCTTAAAATTTATTTTTCCACATCATGCTTTCTACCGGCCGATTAGGCTGGCCGCTGTATTTTGCATCTTTCTTATTATTGTATCTGACCAGGATTTCACCCTCAACAGGAAAATAAATTAATTGCCCGACGGGCATGCCTTCGTAAACTCTTACCGGTAGCTTACAGGATATCTCCAGAGTCCAGTTGCCGCAGAAACCTACGTCGCCCTTGCCGGCGGTAGCATGTATATCAATCCCCAACCGACCGGTAGAAGATTTGCCTTCGAGGAAGGGGACATGCGAATGGGTTTCGGTATATTCCTGTGTTACGCCAAGATATAAAGTGCCGGGTTGCAATACCAAACCTTCAGCGGGAATTTCAAAATGTTCGATGGTGTTGTGTTTCTTTGCATCTAGTACAGCATCTTTATATACTGCAATGTGCTTTGAGAGATGCACATCGTATGAATTTGTACCAAGGCTTGCTCTGTCAAAAGGTTCTATCTTTATAGTCAGTTGTTCAATTTCTTCCAAGATTCGTTTATCCGACAATATCATATTGTGAACAGGTTAAAATAATTTCCAAAGTTCGGCTTAATTTCATTTGCCTTTCCATTAGAGCATGCAATCTAAAAGCTAAATTTTTTACAGGTGCCGCTATTTTATCAACATAATATCAACGAATCTTCAAGAATTGGAATATGGAAAGTAGAAGAGACGGAAGATTTTTTTTTAGAAAAAGTATTTCTTCAGAGGGAGATCTCCCATCCGCATAAAAGATTACAGCATCTTGCAGGCAGGTATTTGTTGCAATTCCTTTTTGATGACTTTCCTCATGAGCTGATTATGATTGCTGATACCCGCAAGCCATTCCTAAGCAATGATGCTTATCATTTCTCTATTTCACATTGCGGTAATTTTGCTGCTGCTATAGTAAGCAGACGTAGCAGGGTAGGAGTAGATATTGAATTGGTAAAACCGATGATTGAAAAAATCAAACACAAGTTTCTTAGTGACGTTGAGCTGGAACTATTGTTTCGGGGGCCGGCAATAACAGATGAAGTCACTGCCGGGCGTGGTGAAATACAACCGGAACTTTCCTCCTTATTTTTACTGACACTATGCTGGAGTGGCAAAGAATCAATCTACAAATGGTATGGTAACGGGGGTGTAGATTTTAAAGCGCACATGCAGTTAAATAAACCCATCAATTTTTACGATGAGGCTTTTATTGTGTCACCCTATATTTTTAGAAAAGAAGAGGAGCTGATGCTAACCGTGTTGTCTAAGACCTTTGATGAGCTGGTTATGAGTTACGTAATATCTTAAAATCTTATTTTTAAAAATGAACTTACATCAGTAACATAAAAAACTGCCCGGGACTAACCGGGCAGTTTGTGATCATAAAAATACCAGTACCATGAAAGCTAAACCATCATTTGATATTTTTTATCCGGCTTGAGTTATTATTATATCAGCTATCAGGAGCTATCAGCTATCAACCGTCAGCCATAGAATAACGCGGGCGTTATGTTTCATTTAAAATAACTTTGGAAATTGCACTAAATCATAAGCAGGTGGCAAGTTTGTAATTATAAAAAAAACATCCGGTTATATAAGAGCCATCAGCAAGAAACAAACATTAGATCAAGGCTATAATTATTTCTTTCAGATAATTAAAATAGCTAAAGGGTGAAAATCATTACCCTTTAGCTATTATTATCATAATGATTATTTTTTAAAGAACGGAGTAACTATTGCAAGAACCTGATCTTTCGTAAGTGGTTCATCCCAGGCCTCCGTTGCGGCATCAAAGGAGATTGAAAAACCATTAATATTTACAATCTCTATCGTTGCCTGTTTTGTATTGTCTTCGCCATCATAACTGGCCTGAACAAGCGGTGAATTAATTCCACTCATCTTACCGGTAATCCATGGTTTTACATTGCCAACACCGGAGCCATAAGCTTTACGCATGCTACGGATATGTGCAGCATGCCTTGCTTCCACTGAATGTATCTGAAGGGCAGCCGTTAGGTAAGCGCCACCCTGAACAATTTCAGCGGCCCTGCCTTTGTAGGCTCTCACGCCCGTGTCTTCAAACGTTTGAGCAACATTTAAAAATAATTCAAAGCTTGAGAATACATCTTTGAACGGGCCCATTCCGGAGCCTGCACCAGCAGAGAAATCAAATACGGGTAAAGGCGCGGGAGTGCCACCTGCTGCCATGATAGCTGACTTTAAAAATGCTACGTGTGCCATTTCATGTTTGGCAATTGTTTGAATCGCACCTGTAGCAGCGCCACCAGGTATCAAACCTGGGCTTGCTAAGGCCATGTTATAAAACGCTGATTCAAGGTACTCCAGTGTTAATGCATAATTCAGTATATCAACAACAGAATCCTTCGTACTTTTTGTGCCGGCATATGATTTTTGAAAGAGCGATCCTAACGCTAGCGGAACAGCAGCAAGGGCCATTTTTCCACCAGCACTTGCAAATTCTTTAAACGCACTTCTGCGCGTGTTAAGTCTGTCGTACATGTCCGCGTCAACTTTTTCAATTTCTCCAAAAATATTATTAAGATTCATGATTTAAAATTTAATAGGTTGGTAAATGACTTGGGTCAATCTTTGTTTTGATATAAGCGCCTGCTATTGCTAATACTTCAAGAGGCTTCCGGGCCATATCAAGTCCCATAGCATCTACAGTTGTGTCATCGGCAAAAGTTCCGTTAGCGATAAGATCGCGGATTGCCGCAGCATGACGCGCTTCAACAGAAACTATCTTTCCGGCCAATACCAAATAATCAGCTGACTTGATTAACCTGCCTGCGCCATTATAAGCGGATACACCCAGGTCTTCAAATGCTTTTGCTGTGCCAAGCACGCTGTCACGGGAGGTGAAAGTGATGGTGCTCCAATCAAAATCCAATGCTGGTATAGCCATGCCACCCAGTGCATTTTTAAAGAACTCCCTATGTGAAATCTCATGGTCGCGGACATCCGTTAGCATGGCAAGTTCCATAGGACTGATGTTGCTGTACGGCTTCGATATAACCATAGTGTAAAATGCAGCTTCCAGTTGCTCAAGCGCATAAGCATAATTTAAGATACCGATGTCACCGGTACCAAGGTCAACCGTTCCGTCGGCGGTAACATTGGTGTTCTGCGTGCTGGTTGTGTTCATTACTTGCTCCTTGTTACATGCGGAAGCAACAACCATCAGGCCGGTAGCTGCACTTGCATAACCAAGAAATTTTCGCCGTGATAGTTGCGAGATCTTTGTTTCACTCGCTTCCATCTGATTTGTTTCAGATAAACTTTTAGGCATTGTTTAATTTTTTTTGTTTCTAATAATTAATTTGTTACACATTGGTGTGCAGTAACAGATAAAAGATCTTTAATAATACCTGTAAGTTTATTAGAATTTATGCAGATGATATTAAGATATACGCACTTACGAATTTGATTACCAATTGGATTTTTACCTGTTAAGGTAATTTAAAGCCAATCCAGAAAGTAGCAATCACAAGATAAAAAGTTACAGATGTCTTTTATAATGCTAAGTTTCTTCCTTTCCATTTCACACAATTTTATTATCTTCATCCTGATTATCCTCCGGAATACCTCTTCCATTATTATATTGCACTGCGTTTTAACTTTATTTTAAAAATTTGAATCTTCAAATTATGTTTCAACGTAACTTAACAGACCCAATCAAAAAGATTAACCAAAAAATAAAATGTTTAACAGCATAAAACGTTTGACGGCCATCTTTTTAATGGGTTTATTAATTATCTCTTGTAAAAAGGACGCAAAGCGCAGTATTAATTTAAACGACGTCATCGAGACAGAACCCGCTATTCAGAAACCGGTTACTGTAAACGTTATTGATGCAATCGGCGGGTATTATGAAGCGCTGCCCGTTCATTATACTGAAACAACAAAATCCTATCCTGCCATTATATTTATTCCCGGTGCCGGCCAGTTTGGTAATGGCGGGCTGGATCTTCCTTATATTTTAAATGATGGAATTGCTCAGCTTTTAGATGAAAAAAAATTCCCCCCAAGCTTTACTGTCAATGGAAAAAAATATTCGATGGTCGTGCTGACCCCTCAATTCAAATACTACCCTTCCGATTTTGACATTGCTTCTTTTATAAACTATGCCCTGAAAAATTATAGAATAGACAAGAGCCGGATATACATGTCTGGTTTGAGTATGGGCGGATTTGTAACCTCCGATTTTGCCGCGGAGAATACTTCTATCATTGCCGCTGCCGTGCCTATTTCCGGGGTATTGATGACTGGTAATTTTAATGAACGATGTGAGAAAATAGCATCAGGCGGACTTCCTATATGGGTATTCCATAACCTCGATGATCCTACTATTACTTCAGTGGACCCGGTAAGATTTGTTTCTGTGATAAATAACGATCATCCCTTCATACCGGCAAAGCTTACCTTATTTAAAGCGGCTTATCATGATGCCTGGACACAGGCTATCAACCCTGCTTATAAAGAGAACAACATGAACATATATGAATGGATGCTGCAATATTCAAAATAAAAAAGTGTTGACTTAAGCGTTGAATAGATGCTATTAACCATCAGCCGAAAAATTATTTTTAATTAATTACGAATCAATTTTAAAAACTTTAATTTATTGTGTAGTTTTATGATCCCGCTAGTAATGATACTGTAATTTGAATGTATAACGCATCTACACCATAAATCTTTTATCAATATCTAAAATCCTAATAGAAAGTATAAGTAGGTTAATTCAGACTTAGACGATAGTTGTTGCTATCAACCAAAAAGGATAAGCTTCCTGCAAAAAAGCTATTTAAAATCAATCTATTTATTCTGTTGAACCGCCAACATGCGTTTTCTCTCATGCATTTTATTGCATTGGTTTAATCGTATGCCTACATTAGGATGCCCGATTTTTTAATATATAAACAAATAGCAATGAAACCAAAATTTACTCAAATGCGGCGGCTACGATACCTTGCCGGACTGCTTTGTGTTATCGGTATTTCAGCGATCTTAATGTCTTCCAGTCACAGGGAAGCTCCATTGATAGCAAATGACCCGCTGGCTGATAATACTGATGTGTACGCTTTTAGAAGCCCGGATAACATGAATAAAGTTATCCTGATAGCCGATTATGTTCCGTTCGAACTGCCGCAGGGTGGACCGAACTTTTACACGTTCGGCGAGAACGTACGGTATGAATTACACATAGACAATAACACCATGACAAAAGGTGATGATATTGTTTATCGCTTTACTTTTAAAAATGTTAACCAAGACCCTACTACTTTTTTTAACATCAGGCTTGGTAAGCAAAACATCTACACAACCTATACCTGCGAACGCAGCATGAATGGTGGTGTATCATTTACCCCGATTGTTACAGGAGGTGTTGTTCCTCCTAATAATATAGGGCCCAGAAGCATCGAGAGTATGGTTGGCTTAGGTGCTATCAATTATAATTCACTTGTTACAAGCGCTGTTAAAACAGCTACTACCGGTGAGAGGGTTTTCTGCGGTCCCGCCGATGATCCTTTCTTTGTAGACCTTGGTGGTGTTTTTGACCTTGGTGACGCGCCAAGACAAAATAGCAAAATACGGGATGGCCTTTCACATTATAATGTTCATTCTATTTGTGTTGAAGTTGACATTTCAACACTTCAGAAAGACCATAAGACGGTTGATAAAGCAGCTAATATCCTGGATGGAGATTACGTAATAGGTGTCTGGGCATCTGCAAGCAGGCTTTCTACTAAAACATTAAATACTGCTGTGGGTGGTTCTCCTTATAATCCCTTAGGCGGCGGCACTTCCACCGAATCCGGTAATTGGATCCAGGTGTCAAGACTTGGTATGCCCCTTACAAATGAAGCAGTCATCGCAATCGGTAAAAAAGATTTCTGGAACGCATTAACACCTTATCAGGATCTGGAAAATATTACCACCTTCGGAGATTATTTCTATAACCCGGAGCTTGCCCTATACATGGACGATAGCCAGTTTGGTGGTGCCGTTCCTGCATTTAAAGCGCTGCGTATTCAAAGCAATTCTTTGAGAAGCTTTGATTTCAGAAATAAAAAAATGGGATTATTTGGTTTGAAGGGATCTTCCGCATTAACAGGTACCGCGCTGGATGATGCCATTTTTGGTACACTCTTATTACCAGGCGCCGGTAAACCACGGTCGGTGGATCTATGGCCTATTTTTCATACAGGTGTTCCTAACCTGAGACCATACCAGCTTGCAACAGGTAAAAGTGGTAATCCGCTTGCTGAAGGAAAACCTTTTATCAATAATTTCTTACCTAATGGCGGAGACATGCTTCGTTTAAATATGGCGGTTCCCGTTACGCAGAGAAACGACCCGAAGTTTAGTTCAATGGGTCTTGTCAATGCTGCGGTTCTCGGACTAACAGATCCTTTGTATAATAAAACTACCGCTCTTCAATTCATACCTAACATGGATGGTTTTCCAAATGGAAGAAGACTGGAAGATGATGTAACCCGCATTGAACTGCAGGCAGTAGGCGGAGTAGTACTTGCAGCGATCGGTTTATGGTATGATGATTTTAATCCAGGTACGCCCGGAGCATCACCTGTAACCAACCAGTTAATAAATGTATTGCAGTATTCAACAGGTGTTGAAAAGAATGATACCACGTTTAAAACCGCATTCCCTTACGTGCAAATTCCATGGAGAGGTACTGACATACAAGGACTGCATTAATACGCTGCTCTTCTCCCGATAAAAGAAATTATTGATTTAATAGAAAATATTACAATTATGAAACAAAAAATATCTGCAGCATTCTTTCTGCTACTAATGCTGGTGAATACTTTTCCAGTATTTGCCTCGAGTCACCGGGAAGCCCCACTGATTGGCTCTGATCCGTTGGCAGACAATACAGACTTGTATGCATACGTAAATCCGCTAAACCCTGACAAAGTAATAATCATTGCTGATTATATACCTTTTCAGTTGCCCCAGGGCGGACCAAATTTTTATTCCTTCGGGGAAGATATCCGTTACGAGATACACATAGATAATAATGTTGCCAACAACACTATCACCAACGGAGACGACATCGTGTATCGTTTTACCTTCAAAAAAACAAATGAAGATCCCACCACCTTCTTTAACATCAGGCTGGGAAAGCAGAATTTGAAAACAACTTATATCTGTGAAAAAAGCACCGATGGTGGTATTAATTTTACAACAGTAGTAAGCGAAGGTAAAGTGCCGCCGCCAAATATAGGGCCACGCTCTATCAGCGGTGCGGCTGGTTTGAATGCGCCGGATTACAATTCACTTATAACAAGTTCTATTGCATCTGCCACCTCAGGTGAGAAAGTGTTTTGCGGTACCTCCGACGATCCTTTCTTCGTTGACCTCGGTGGTATATTCGATCTTGGCGATGCCCCAAGAACAAACAATACAAAGCCTTTCGATGGCTTGAAATGTAAAAATGTTTCTACGATCGTTTTGGAAGTGGATATCGCATCGCTGCAGAAAGACCACAAATCAGTTTCGCAGCGTAAAAACATCCTTGATGCTGATTACACTATTGGTCTGTGGGCTTCCGCCAGCAGAAGAAAGATCAGAACGCTTAATACAGATGGTACCCAGTCATCAACAGGTGCATGGGTTCAAGTATCAAGACTTGGTATGCCTTTAACCAATGAAGCAATTATACCTGTTGGTAACAAAGATTTATGGAACTCGGTTACTCCTTACCAGGAAGCGGTGTTGTACGAAAATGATTTATTTAAAGAATCGTTTTTCAATCCTGAGCTGGCTTTATACATGGATGACAGTCAGTTCGGTACTGCTGTGCCTGCTTTGAAACCGTTGCGTATTCAAAGTAAGTCTTTGGGAAAATTTGATTTCAGGAACGGACATGATGGCTTATTCATCCTTAAAGGTAATCCCGCACTTGCAGGTACCGCATTGGATGACGCTATCGCCGGTAAATTATTATTACCCGCCGCCGGTAAGCCCCGTTCAGTGGATATCTGGCCTATCTTCCATACTGGTGTACCAAATCTTAGTCCGTACCAGTTAGCTACCGGTAAACCCGCTGGAAATCC
>Ga0123336_10002459_pt1 | contig 16066 bp, 18 predicted proteins | sample SSSSmetaG_FD_96466 | JGI IMG/M metagenome (GOLD analysis project Ga0123336, IMG submission 96466) | Glacier valley bacterial and archeal communities from Borup Fiord, Nunavut, Canada, to study Microbial Dark Matter (Phase II) - ​SSSS metaG | ecosystem: Environmental > Aquatic > Freshwater > Ice... | reverse complement strand
GCTCGTAGTCCATCACGGCGTCGCACAGCTCGACCCCCCGGTTCACGGGGCCGGGGTGCATGATGTAAAGGCCGCGGTCGCGGATTTCCGCCAGCCGGGTGTTGGTAATGCCGTAGACCCGGTGATACTCGCGGACGCTGGGGAAAAACTGCACGTCCTGGCGCTCCAACTGCACGCGGAGCAGGTACACCACATCGGGCGCCCAGGCCATGGCCGCCTCATAGTCGGTGAAGCGGGGGATGGTGGCCGGGCCGTATTTGGGCACCAGCGACCCCGGACCGAGGTAAGCGACCTCAACGCCCAGCTTTTGCAGCAGCGTGCTGGTAGAACGCGCGACGCGGGAGTGGAGAATATCGCCGATGATGAGGACTTTTTTGCCCCTGGGGTCGGGGAATTTCTCCCTGATGGTGAAGGCGTCCAGCAGGGCCTGCGTCGGGTGCTCGTGCGCTCCGTCGCCGGCGTTGATGACCGACGCCGTGGTTTGGCGGGCAATCATGCCGGGCAGGCCGGGGTGACCGTGGCGGACGACGATGTAGTCGGTGCGCATGGCCTGGAGCGTCTCAATCGTCTCGCGCACCGACTCGCCCTTGGTGATGGAGGAGTGGGCGACGTCGAAGTTCGTTACCTCCGCCGAGAGGCGTTTGGCGGCAACCTCGAAGGAGGAGTGCGTCCGGGTACTGGCCTCATAGAACAGCATGAGCACGGACTTGCCCTCAAGAGCGGGGATTTTTTTCACCGAGTGGGTGAACAGTTTTTTAAAGGACGTGGATTGGTCGAGCAGGAACTCGATTTCCTCACGGTGAAGGGATGCGATGTCGAGCAGGTCTTTACGTTCCATATCCGGAGTTGGGAAAAATAAGTGCGTAGTCAGTAGTTACGAGTCGGAGGTTTTACCCTATTTGTTCAGCAACGCCCAACTCAATGGACATAAAAAAACCGTTTCGGAATACGAAACGGTGGCGGGGAAAAACCAAGAAAAAACAACGGAAATACCAGCGGCAAAATCGGGAGAACCGATGGTGGCGAAGACCTTCCGGTCCACTCGCGGTTCCCTGCCGAGCAAGGTCCCGCGCTTCATCAACAAGTTTTTTGGTTGAAGCATGATGCAAAAATACGGCATTGTTGCGCCTGGCAATTTATCGGCAACGGTAATTTTTTTTCGCGCCGCTTTTCTCAAATTTTATTTTCGACCTAACAGGCTAAACGACGCGCATTTTGTCATTCTTTTCGCCGTCAATAAAATTATGGCTCACGTAACCAATTGCTTGGCAAGCACAATCCAGCTTAACTTTGGCTCTTTATTCCGCATCCTCAGCTGGCGGACCGTCACTTTTCGGCGGTAAGCAGCCCATGAACTACTCGGTATTTCATGGGCTGCTCCATTTTCGGCTGGCACAATAAGTATCGAGGTGGTCTGGTTTGGTCGAGCCCGGGCGGGCTGTCATCTTTCGGTTGCGGTTCAACTATAGCAGCGCCCGCCGCCATGGATACCTTCTTCGCCCTCAACCGTTGCCTGCACATCGTGGCCGGTTTCACTGGCTTTTTTGTGGTCCCGGTAGCCCCGGCCGTGCGCAAGGACGGGGTATCGTACCGACGCTGGGGGTGGCCTACGGTTCTGAGCGTGTCGCTTACCCGCTATTGGCACCCCCACTCTTCGGGACTATGCACCTAGTTGTTCATTGTTGGGATGTTGAGACGCGACACTTCGCGTCTCAATTGTTGCTGACGTTTGCAGGCCTGCGGGCTAAGGCAGGTCGTTCAACGACGCGACGCGAAGTGTCGCGTTTCAACACCGTTCTAATCCAGTGCTGACGTTTGCTGGATAACTTCTACTGATTTATCGGTCAGCGTATACAGCGCCTGCAAAAACCGGTCAACCTCCGCCTTGGTGATATTCAGCGGCGGCAGCAGCCGGAGCACCGTGGGGTCCGAAGCGTTGCCTACGAAAATGTGGTGTTCCGACAGCAGCTTGTCGCGGATTTCCTTGATGGGGAAATCGTATTTGATGCCCATCATCAAGCCGCGGCCACGGATTTCTTCGGCTCCGGCGTGGGCCAGTAGCTCCGTGCGGAGGTAGTCGCCCAGTTCGGTGGCGTGGGCCAGCAGGTTTTCGTTTTCGATAACTTCCAGCACCGCCAAAGCGGCGGCGCAGGCCAGGTGATTGCCGCCGAACGTGGTGCCCAGCAGACCGTAGGAAGCCTTCAGCTCCGGCGCAATCAGGATGCCGCCGATGGGGAAGCCATTACCCATGCCCTTGGCCACCGAGATGATGTCGGGCCGGATGCCAGCGTGCTGGTGCGCGAAAAATTTGCCGCTGCGGCCGTAGCCGCTCTGCACCTCGTCGGCGATGAGCAACGCGTTGTGCGCGCCGCACAGCAGCGACAGCCCCTGCAGGAAATCATCGGAAGGCATAATGATGCCGCCCACGCCCTGAATGGGCTCAATAATCACGGCGCACACGTCGCCGCCGTACAGAATCTCGGCTACGGCTTTCAGGTCGTAATCGACGAAGGAAATGGCGTGGCCCGCGTTGAAAGGCGCGACGATTTTCGGATTGTCCGTAGCCGCCACCGCGCCCGATGTGCGGCCGTGAAACGCGCCTCGAAATGCCACCACGCGGGTTTTGCCGGTGTGGAAAGACGCTAGCTTCAGCGCATTCTCGTTGGCCTCGGCCCCCGAGTTGCACAGAAACAGCGCGTAGTCCTCGTAGCCCGACACTTGACCCAGCTTGTGCGCCAGCTGCGCCTGAATCGGAATCTGCACCGAGTTGGAGTAGAAGCCGATGTTTTGCAGCTGCTCCGTGAGGCGCTGCACGTAGTGCGGGTGGCTGTGGCCGATGGAAATAACGGCGTGGCCGCCGTAGAAATCCAAGTATTCCTGGCCCTGGTCGTCCCACAGCTTCGCGCCGAGCGCCTTTACGGGCGTGATGTTGACGAGCGGATAAACGTTGAAAAGCTCCATTAGAAAAGCACCGATTTAAGGTTGAGTCCCGTCGTTTCTGGCAGGCCAAAAAGCAAATTCATATTCTGCACCGCCTGCCCCGAAGCGCCCTTCACCAAATTATCTATTACCGAAGTAATTAGCAGTTGCTTGCCCTGCTTTTGTACATGCAGCAGGCATTTATTGGTATTCACCACCTGCTTGAGGTGGATTTCCTTGTCCGAAACCGTGGTGAACGGCGCGTCGGCATAAAACTGATTGTATAGCTCCCGCGCTTCGCCCTGCGTTAAATCCGACGGCGTGTAGACGCTGGCGAAAATGCCCCGCGCGAAATTGCCGCGGTAGGGGATTAAGTGAATTTCGGCGGCTGATTGCGGCTGTAGCTGCGCTAGGCTCTCGCCGATTTCGCCGAGGTGCTGGTGCGTGAAGGGCTTGTAGATGGACACGTTGTTGGTGCGCCACGAGAAATGCATCGTTTCCGACAGGCTCTGGCCCGCGCCGGTCGAGCCGGTGATGGCCGAAACGTGAATGTCGTCGGTGAGCTTGCCGGCTTTGGCCAGCGGCAGCAGCGCCAGTTGGATGGCCGTGGCGAAGCAGCCGGGGTTGGCAATGCTCTGGGCCTGCTGGATACGGCTTCTGTTCAGCTCCGGCAGGCCGTACACAAACTCGCGGCCTTCGAACTCGGCATCCGCGTTTAGGCGGAAGTCGTTGCTCAGGTCGATGATGTGCGTGGTTTCGAGCAAAGCGTTTTTTTGCAGCCAGGCTTTGGAATTGCCGTGGCCCAGGCATAAAAAAACTACGTCCTCATCGCCGGCCAATTCGGAGGAGAAAACAAGCTCGGTTTCGCCCACCAGGTCGTCGTGCACCTGGTACACGGGGTTGCCCGCGTTCGACGAGCTGACGATGCCGCCCAGCTCCACAAATTCGTGATGCAACAGAATGCGGATGAGTTCGCCGGCCGTGTAGCCGGCCCCGCCCACGATGCCGGCCTTAATTTTCATCGTGCAGGCTGGCGCTTATTTTCAACTGGTTGCCGAAAATATTGATGAATCCTTTCGCGTCGCGGGCGTCCCAGGCGTTGTTTTCCTCGCCGTAAGTGGCTACTTTCGACTGCATCATATCATACCTTGATTCGATGCCGAGCAGGTCGAACTGATAAGGCTTGAGCTGCACGAATACTTTGCCCGAAACGTGGTTCTGCGACGATTCCAGGAAGGCTTCCATGTCGCGCATTACCGGGTCAAGGTATTGTGCCTCATGTAGCAAGGTGCCGTACCAGTTGGCGATGTAGTCCTTGTGCAGCAGCTGCCAGCGGGTGCTGGTGTGCTTTTCCAGCAAGTGGTGCGCCTTGATGAGCATGAGCGCGGCAGGAGCCTCAAAACCCACGCGGCCCTTGATGCCCAGGATGGTGTCGCCGACGTGCGTGTCGCGGCCAATGGCAAAGGCCGCGCCCAACTCATTCAGTTGCTGAATCAAGGCAATTGGGTTCATGGTTTCGCCATTTAGCGCCACCGGCTCACCTTTTTCAAAGGTAATTTCCACGCGCTCCGAGTCCTGCCGCTGCAACTGCGACGGATAGGCGCTTTCCGGTAAAGCTTTGTGCGAGGTCAGGGTTTCGACGCCGCCCACGCTGGTGCCCCAGATGCCTTTGTTGATGGAGTAGCGCGCCTTTTCCCAACTTATCTCGAAGCCCTGCTTGTGCAGGTATTCAATCTCGGCTTGGCGCGACAGTTTCAGGTCACGGATGGGCGTCAGAATCTTCGTTTTGGGCGCGATGACTGAGAAAGCCACGTCGAAGCGCACTTGGTCGTTGCCGGCGCCGGTGCTGCCGTGCGCGATGTAATCGGCCTCGTTGGCCCGCGCATATTCGGCAATGGCCAGCGACTGGAACATGCGCTCGGCGCTCACGCTCAGTGGGTAAGTGTCGTTTTTCAGCACGTTGCCGAACAGTAGGTAGCGCAAGCAGTCGTGGTAGAAGCGCGTGGTCACGTCAATTACCTCGTGCTTGACCGACCCCAACTCGTAGGCGCGCTTCTCGATAGCGGCCAACTCTTCGGCCGTAAAACCACCCGAGTTGACGATAACAGTGTGCACTTCCAGGTCGAGGTCGCGCGACAAATAGACGGCGCAAAACGAGGTGTCGAGGCCGCCGCTGTAGGCTAATATGGCTTTTTTCTTCATGATGCAGAATCGGGAGAAGCAAATTGCGGCGCAGGCGCGGCGTTAAAATCGGGGATTTGCATTTGCACAAATTTGTCGGTCGCGTCGAAGAGCATGCCCGTGCAAAGGCACATTTTGCGGTCATTGTCCATTAAAATGCTGTAGTTTTTGCAGCTCTTACAGCCTTTCCAAAAATCTTCGCTGGCGGTGAGTTCGGAGAATGTCACCGGCTCGTAGCCCAGGTCGGTGTTGATTTTCATCACGGCCAAGCTGGTCGTGATACCGAAAATCTTGGCGTTGGGGTACTTGGTACGCGACAAATCGAACACGCCCTGCTTGATGGCGCGGCCTACCCCGTGCTTGCGAATGGCCGCGTTCACCACCAAGCCCGAATTGACGACAAAGGTCTTGTCATCAAACGTTTCGATATAGCAAAAGCCGGCCAGTTCGCCGTCGACGAAGGCGATAATGCTGTCGCCACTGGCCATTTTCTGGGCCACGTAGGCGGGTTCGCGCTTGGCAATGCCCGTGCCGCGCGTTTTAGCCGACTCAGCGTACCAGTGACATAAAAGGTCAGCGTACTGCGCGTCCGCTGCTGTTGCAACCCGAATTATCATTGTGTATTAAGTACTTAGGGATAGATGCGGGGCTGTCCGGACACACACTTTCTGACGGGCAATCTTGCTAAAGCCCAAACCTGTCGGTAAGCGGGGAGCGGATACTGGCCCGGCTCAATGGGGCTGGCCAAGGGGCCAACATGCGGCTGCTGAAGCCGCTAGGGTCGTCGCACCAGCGCGCAAACCGTTTCGCATGCACCCGCCACTCCCGGCCAAATGGCAGAAGCAAGCGGGGTGGGCAAGGAAACCGGAAGGAGCATGGCGGGAATGAGTCGATTCGGCGCGTTAACGAAGGGCCGAAGCAAGTGGTTCAATTCTAATGCAAAGGTAAAAGCCCCTACTTTTGCCTGCAACACTTCCGGTGGTTTTTTTGAGATAGCCGCACCCCAATGAAGGGCCAGCGCGTTGACGATGCAGCGATGAAACCCGAATTAAAGGTATTTAAAATTGGTGGCGGTATAATTGACCAAACAGCCGACTTGCAGGAATTCGTGCGGCTATTCTCTGAAATAAGCGGCCCAAAACTACTGGTGCACGGCGGCGGCAAAGGGGCCAGCGAGATGATGCGAAACTTAGGTCTCGCCCCGCAGCTGGTGGACGGCCGCCGCGTCACCGATGCCGCCGCGCTGGACATCGTGACGATGGTTTACGCAGGTAAAATCAATAAGCAAATCGTTGCCGCGCTGCAACACCATGACGTTAACGCAATAGGTATCAGCGGGCCCGACGGTGACGTGATTCGGGCTGTGAAGCGTCCTGTGCAAGCGGTGGACTACGGTTTTGTGGGCGATTTGGGCGAAGCCAGCGTGAACGCCAACCTGCTTCATCAGTTGCTGTGCCTTGGTCTGACGCCGGTTTTATGTCCAATTACCCACGACGGCTACGGCCAGTTACTAAATACTAATGCTGATACTATCGCCGCAGCAGTGGCAAAAGCCCTGAGCCCACAGTACGCCGTAGAACTCCATTTTTGCTTCGAGAAACAAGGGGTGCTGGCTGATGCAAGCGACGAACAATCTGTAATCGCAAGGATAACGCTGGCTACCTATGCAAATTTAAAAATGCAGGGAATCATTACCGATGGAATGCTGCCAAAATTAGAAAGTGCATTCGAGGCCTTGCGGTGTGGTGTTGGGAAAGTAATTATTGAGCACGCCTTGAGGATACATGGCGACGTAAAAACAGTATTATGTCTGTACTAATAAATCAACTCAGCGATGATGCCGTTGGCTTATTAACCCAGTTGATTAAAACGCCTTCATTTTCACGCGAGGAAGCCGGGGCTGCTACGCTCATTCAGGAGTTTTTGAAGGCGCGTGGCGCATCGGTTTGCCGGCAGCAAAACAACGTGTGGGCTGTTTCGGGGTACTTTGACGAACGCAAGCCGACAATATTGCTCAACTCGCATCACGACACGGTGAAGCCGGGCGCGGGCTGGAATTACGCGCCATTTGGGGCGGTGCGGGAGGGCGATAAATTGATTGGCTTGGGTAGCAACGATGCCGGGGCAGCGGTTGTGAGTTTGCTGGCGACGTTTCTGTATTTTCATAACCAGCGGAATGCGTTTAACCTGATTTGCGCAATTACGGCGGAGGAGGAAATTTCGGGAGCAAATGGTATCCGAAGCGCGCTCCTGGAACTAGGCAAGATTGACTTGGGAATTGTAGGTGAGCCCACCGGAATGAACCTGGCCATTGCTGAAAAAGGCCTGATTGTGTTAGATGGCACGGCCCACGGAAAAACCGGCCACGCCGCCCGTGACGAAGGCGAAAATGCCCTCTACAAAGCGCTGAATGATATTCAATGGCTACGAAATTATCAATTTCCGAGGGTGTCGCCGTTGCTGGGGCCGGTGAAAATGACGGTGACGCAGATAAGTGCCGGTGCGCAGCACAACGTGGTGCCCGACCGCTGTCATTTTGTGGTGGACGTGCGGACAAACGAATTGTACGACAACCAACAGGTTCTGGAAATAATTCGGGCCAATGTGCGGGCGGAAATAGCGCCGCGTTCCACGCATTTAAACTCTTCGAGTATTAGCGAGAGTCATCCGCTGGTGCGCAAAGGGCTGGCGTTGGGTAAGCGGGCATACGGGTCGCCCACGTTGTCGGACCAGGCCGTGATGCCTTTTTTGACCCTGAAAATGGGTCCCGGCGAAAGTGCCCGCTCGCACACGCCGGATGAGTATATTCTGGTGAGCGAAATTGAGGCGGGCATCCGGGATTATATTGCTTTGCTCACCGACTTTATTTTTTAATCAAGTACCACAAATGAAAATTTGGGATAAAGGCTTTTCGGTGAATGAAACCATCGAGAAATTTACCGTGGGCCAGGACCGGGAGTTGGATTTGCAACTGGCGTATTTCGATTTGCGGGCGTCGAAGGCCCAGGCCACGATGCTGGCGAAGGTGGGGCTGATTTCCGCAGCGGAAAAAACGCAGCTGCTAACGGGCCTCGACGAATTGTTGGCGCAGGTGGCCGCGGGGACGTTCGCGATTGAGGCAGAATTCGAAGACGTGCACTCCAAAATCGAACATTACCTGACGGCGCGGTTTGGCGATGCGGGCAAGAAAATCCACACGGCGCGTTCCCGCAACGACCAGGTGCTGACGGCCATTCAATTATTTATCAAAGATTACGCCCGGCGGATGGCGGCCAAAATGCTGGCGCTGGCTGACGCGCTGCTGGACAAAGCCGCCCGGCACCGGGCCGACTTATTGCCGGGCTACACGCATTTCCAAGCGGCCATGCCGAGCAGCTTCGGGCTGTGGTTTTCGGCGTATGCCGAGCATTTGCTGCTGGATTTGCATTTGTTCGAAGCCGCGTTTGCGGTGGCCGACCAGAATCCGCTGGGTTCGGGGGCGGGTTTCGGTAGTAGCTTCCCGATTGACCGGGAAATGACGACGCGGGAAATGGGCTTTGGCAGCGTGGCCGTGAGCGCCGTGGGCGCCCAGATGTTGCGCGGCAAAACCGAAAAAACGCTGGCCTTTGCTATGGCGGGCGCGGCGGGCACGCTGGGCAAAATGGCGTACGATTTGGTGCTCTACAACAGCCAGGATTTGGGCTTTGTCAGCCTGCCGAATGAGTTTACGACGGGCTCCAGCATCATGCCGCACAAGAAAAACCCCGACGTTTTTGAGCTGGTGCGGGCCCACGCCAACCGCTTGCAGGCCCTGCCTAATGAATTAATGTTGGCCACCAGCAACCTGCCCAGCGGCTACCACCGCGACTTCCAACTGCTGAAAGAAATTCTGTTTGGGCCCATGTCGCGGTTCGCCACCGTGTTGGACGTGATGCTGTTTGCCGTGCCGGAAATCAAAATTGCGCCCGGCGTAATTGAGCAGGCGAAATATGACCCACTGTTTTCGGTGGAAAATATCAACCAATTAATTGCCGCCGGGGTACCGTTTCGCGACGCGTACCAGCAGGTGGGGCGGGCCGTGGAGGACGGCAGTTACGTGCCGCACCGGGCGTTTCATACCACGCACCTGGGCAGCATCCACAACCCCGGGCTGGGTGAAATTGCCGACAAACTGCGCCAGTGGCAAGCGAGGAGTGTTCTGTTTCAGGGGCCGCTAACGTAGTGCGATATTTTGGCCAGCACGCTCCATTACGTAGTTGTCCGATGCCCGGATTTTGCTCCTGCCGGTTCGTTCACTTTTCGTTGTTTGGCGGTGCTGGCGGTGCTGGCGGTGCTGGCGGTGGGGCTGTTGCCCGGAGTGAGCCAGGACAACGGCTTGCGGGGGTGGTGCGCGGCTCTTTGCGCTACGGGCCGGTGGTGGGAGCCAGCGTGCTAGTGGGCAACATGACACAGGGCGCCACCTCCGATGCGACGAATACAGCGGTGCTGATGCCCGCGCCCGCGCCTGTTTTTTTATCCCAACGCCCACAGCCAGTTGGCCTTGGGCCATACCGGTACTTCGGAAAGCCGCCGCGCTGGCGATGGGCAGCTGCTCAAGCGCGGCTCCGACCCGATTGCCGGCCACGCTGTTTTTCGTGAATAACCGCAGCCTGCGCAATACTGGCGACCTGTTCTACGCCAGCGACGACGTGGCCGGCGGCCATTTCATCCTGACCGCCACCGTCGCGGACGAAGTCCGCGACGGTGGCGCCAACCCCGGCACTTTCACCGCTTACCAAACCACTTGCCACACCGAAGTCTGCTGCCCCGGCTGGCGCTGCTGTACAAGAATTCGAACTTGGTAACGGCCCGGCAGAGCGGCGGCCTGGCCTGCCGGGCCCCGGTGCCCAACGTCGACAGCCTGGATGAGCGCGACTACCCGCTGATGCAGCCCCTGCGCAACGTGAGCAACCCCGTTTTCAGCGAGCTGTGGGCGCCCGTCGAAGGCCACGTCATCAACCCGTTGCGCACTTGGCGGTGGGTCAAATCCTAGGCGTAAGCGCGGGCCAGGCGGCGGTCAGAGCTGCTTGCTGAGCAGTAGGCCGCCGTAAGCGAAGCCGTTGCAGTTGAGGCCTTGCTGGGGCAGTACCGTGAGGCTGTGCTGGCCGGCGCGGCGGTGCAGTTGGGGCACCACAACGCCCAGAGTGGCGCCCACGGCATAGCCCAGCAGGTTATCGGACAGAAAATGCTTGCCAGCTTCGAGGCGGCAGTAGCCCACGGCGGCGGGCACCAGGGCCGCCGCGGCCCACACGTAGGGCCGGGCCCGCGAGCCGGGGTGGAAATCGTGAAAAATTTTAGCGGCGAAGAACGTGGCCGCTGCCGTGGTGGCCGTGTGGCCCGCAAAGAAGGAATTGGTGGCGTTCTGGCGGGTGCGCTCGGTGAGTGGGGCGTCGGGCGAGTAGGTGAGCGGGCGCTGGCGGTACACTGTGCCGGCCGCCATCGTGAACACCGCGCCCGTTGCGGCCAAGGTTTGCAAGTAAAGGCCCACTATCTGGCCGGAGTGGGCTCGAACGCTCGAATTGAAGGCCAGGGCGGCGGGGGCGGCCGCCAGCGAGCCGGCCAGCAGGTAGTCGCTCACGGTGCGGTAGTTTTCGTCGTAATACCCGGCCGAAAACCGGTCAAAGGCCGGCACGTTGCTTTTGTCAATGGCGAGGGCGGCTTGGTCGCTCAGGCCGGTCTTGGCCCGGATGAGCAGGAGGCCGGCGGTGTTCACGCCCACCAGTCCGAGCGTTACGGGGCCATCGACGGCAAAACGGGTGTGGTACGGCGACGCCGCGGGTTGGGCCAGCGCCGGCTGGGGAGCCAGCAGAGCCACCAAGCCGGGGAGGAAGAATAATCGTTTCATTTCAACTTTGCATGCTCCTATGCGGCAAAGGTACTATTGGCAGGGCTGCCGGTGAGCCTTCACGCCCACACCAGCACCACGGTGCCGGCCAAAATAAGCCCCGCGCCCAGCGCGCCGCGTAGCGAAATGGTTTCGCCCAAAAACACCACCGCCAGCAGCAGCGACAGGGCCACGCTCAGCTTGTCGACGGGCGCCACTTTCGTCACCGGACCCAGCTTCAAGGCCCGAAAATAGCACAGCCACGAGGCCCCTGTGGCCACGCCCGACAGCACCAAGAACAGCCAAGTGCGCTGCGTAAGGGCCGGCAGCCCGCTGGTGGCCCCCCGTGCAATGGCAATGCCCCAGGCCAGCAGCAGAATGACCACCGTGCGGATGGCGGTGGCCAAATCGGAATCGACCCCCTTGATGCCAATTTTGGCAAAAATGGCGGTGAGGGCCGCAAACAGGGCCGAAAGCAGGGCGTAGGGAATCCAGGCGGCCATGGGGAGAAAGTAAAAAATAAAAGGTGAAGCCAAAGCGCGGCCGGGGCCGTAAACCCGCCTACGGCCCGCCGGCCCAAAACGCCGGCCGCCGGGCAAAGTAGCCGCCGCGACGGAGCCATTCTGCCCGGTTTCCTGTTACCTTTTCGCCCATGCCCGATTCCACCGCTTCCTTCCGCCGCCCCGACCTGCTGCGCCTCGACTACGACACCTACCGCGCCCTGCCCGCGGTGGCCAATTCCGACCTCTCGCGCCTGCGCGACGCCCTTGATGGCCGCCCGCCCCGCACCCCCGCCACCTCCAACGAAGGCGCGCTGAGCTTCGGCACGGCGTTTCACACCGCTTTGCTGGAGCCCGCCGACTACGTGGCCGGCCAGCCCGGGCTCAACGACACGCTGGTGTGGTGGCTGGTGGAAGGCGTGAAGCTCAACGCCCACCTCGCCGACCTGCTCGCCCTGGGCACGCCCGAAACAAGCGTGCTCTTCACCGAGCCCGAAACCGACACCCTCTGCAAGCTGCGCGCCGACCTGGTGGTGGACCAGCCCGACCAGCCGTTCACCGTCATCGATTTCAAAACCACCATGGCGCGCGACGCCGACCATTTCCTTTGGCAATGCTCGGCCTACGACTACGACCGGCAGGCCGCCTTCTACACCGACGCCCTGCGCGCCGAGCGGTTCCTGCTGGTGGGTGTGCAGAAAGTAGAGCCCTTCGGCGTGTTCACCCTGGAAGTGAGCGAGCAGATGCTGGCCGAGGGCCGCCAGAAGTACCAACGCCTGTTGCGCCTGCTCAAGGCCCCCGCCACCGCGCCCGCCTACCGGGCCGAGGCCGTGCAAGCCGCCGTCGACGCGCTGGGGCTGGAGCCGGAAGAGTAGCCGGTTTTAAGAGCGGACTATCCAAAAAACCGAACCTCATGCTGAGCGGAGTCGAAGCATGAGGTTCGGTTTTTGTCAACGCTTACTTATTAGTTAGTAAGTAGTACATTTGTGCCGTTATGCCTCTACTGCCAGCCCCCGCGGCTCTGCCCGCCGACACCCGCGCCCGCATCCTCGACCTGGCCGAAAACCTGCTCTTGGAGCGGGGATTCAATGCTTTTAGCTACCAGCACATCGCCCGGGAGCTGGGTGTGAAGTCGGCCGCCATCCACTACCACTACCCGAGCAAGGACGACCTGGGCACCGCCATTGTGGCCCGGCAGCTGCGCCGCCTGCGCAAGTGGCGCGACCTGCCCCGCGTGGCCGACCTGCCGCCCGCCGCGCAGCTCGAAGCACTGCTGGCCGTGTACGACGACCACGCCCGCCACGAGTGCCGCGTGTGCCTGTTCGGGGCCCTGGCGGCCGATTTTCGCACCTTGCCCGTTCCCATGCAAACGGAGCTGCGCACCTTCAACCGCGAGCTGACCGAGTGGCTGGCCCAGGTGCTGGCCGTGGGCCGGGCCACCGCCAGCCTGCGCTTTGTGGGCAGCCCGGCGGCCAAGGCGGCGCAGGTACTCACCACGCTGGCGGGGGCGTTGCAAGTGGCCCGTGTGCACGACGAAACGCCCTTTCAGGTCATCGTGGGGCAGCTTCGACTGGAGCTGTTTCCGGAAGCGCCGGACAAAAAATAAAGCCCGATTTATCGTCCAGGCCAATAATTGGCTGGTTAAACCCGCTGTGCCATGACCAACACCTATTCGCCCGCCCACGATTTTTCCGAGTTGGAAACTCCGCTTGCCGTCGCGCCCCGCGTCCGGTACCCCGCGCCGCCCGCCGGGCTGCGGTGGCTCCGGTGGCAGCTCGGGTTTTTGGGGGCGCTGGCCCCGGAGCTGGCCTTTCGGCAAGCCTGGAAGCTGTTTGTGACGCCGCGCCGCCTCCCCGTCAAGACCTGGGAAGCGCCGGCGCTGGCCGGGGCCCGGCGCCGCACCATGGCCCACGCCACCGGCCCCGTGGCCGTGTACGAGTGGGGCCCGGCCCCGGCGCCGGCCGTGGTGCTGGTGCACGGCTGGGAGCACCGGGCCAGTTTCTGGCGGGCCTGGGTGGCGCCGCTGCTGGCCGCCGGCTACCGCGTGGTGGCGCTGGACGGGCCCGCGCACGGGGCCTCGGCCGGCCGCCGCGTCACGCTCACCGACTTTGGCGCGGCCGTGCAGGCAGTAGTGGACACGGCCGGTCCGGTGCGCGGCATCGTGGCCCATTCGTTCGGCGCGGCCTCGGTGGCGGGCCTGCCGGTGCGGCTGGCTGTGGGCGGGCCCTTGCCGCGGCTGCTGCTGCTGAGCGCTCCGGTGGGCCCGCGGGAAGTAGCCGGGCGCTTTGCCGATTTCCTGCACCTGCCCGCCACCTTCGTGGAGCGGTTTGCGCAGTACGTGCAGCAAGCCACCGGCCGCCCCGCTGAGTCCTTTGCGGCGGCCGTGGCCGGCCCCACCGCTGGCACCGAAAAAGTGCTGGTCGTTCACGACGAGGACGACGACGTTATTCCCTTTGCCGAAGGCCAACGCATTGCCGCCGCCTGGCCCGGAGCGGCCCTGCGGGCCACCCGCGGGCTGGGCCACAACCGCATCCTGCGCGATGCCGACGTGATTCAATCTGGGGTGGCGTTTTTGGGGTAGCCCCGGCTGACAAACGAAACGGGGCAGCTTTTGTTGAACCCTAATCACCAACCTTAACTCTTGTTTCTCATGGTAAAAGTTGCCCTGCTGGTCCGCCTCGAAGTGAAGCCCGGCCACGAACAAACCGTCGCCGATTTTCTGGCCGGCGCCCTGCCCATTGTGCAGGCCGAGCCCGCCACCACCACTTGGTACGCACTGCGCCTGGGCCCGTCCACGTTCGGGATTTTCGATACCTTCCCCGACGAAGCCGGCCGCAAAGCCCACCTGGCCGGGCAAGTAGCCGCTGCCCTTGGCACCCACGCCGACCTCTGGGCCAGCCCGCCCCACATCGAGATGGTTGACATCCTGGCCTCGAAAGGTGCCTAATCCGTTCCGCCTCCAGTAGACCCCAAACCGCCGCCCTCGCTACGAAAGCAGGGGCGGCGGTTTGCTTCAAAACGTTTCCAATCCCTCGGCGGCCAGTTGGCGCAACAGGCCGCGCAAGTCCTCGGGCTCGCGCAGGAGCCGGGCCACGTGCTGCACGTAGTCGGCTTCGGCCCGCAGGTCGCGCTTCAGTTGCCGCAGCTCCAGTTCCTGCTTTTTGCCGGAAGCAGCCATGAAGCCCGCGGGGCCGTATTTCACGGCGTTCATTTCCTGCTTCAGGGCAACCTGCTGTTGCAGCAGGGCGCGGGTGTAGCGGGCCAGCACGTCGTCGGTTTCGGTGTCGGCCGGGCCCGATTCGGCCAGCAGCTGCAGCAGGGCGTAAAGGTCGTCGGCCTCGTAGGCTTCGATGATGCGTTGCATCTGGGCCGTTTTGGCCACTTGCTTGGCGGGGTCGCGCTCCAGGTCGGGGTGGTGGGTGCGGGCCAGTTGGCGGTAGAGGGTTTTGGTGTTGGATTCCAGTTGTTTTTGGTCGGCCCGGGCCGCGGCTTCGGCGGCGGCCTGCGCGCGCTGGGCCTTGGTTTGGCGGCGGGCCCGGGCGGCCGCGGCGGCCTGCTCGTGCGGCGGCAACGTGGGGTCGGGCCCGGATGCGGCAGTTGCCCCATCGGCCGGCGTGGGCCCGGCGGCCGACGGGGCGCGGCGCGGCCCCGCCGGCGCGTATTTCTGGATGATGGCCGCCTCGTCCTCCCCGAACCGGTCCTCCAGCGTCCGCGCATTGCCCACGATGGCCCCGGCAATCTGCGCTTCCTCCAAGCGGCTGAAATAGCCCAGCAGCAACGCTTCTTCGAGGGGCGGAAACAGGCCGCGCCGCGCTGCCACCACGGCCGCCGCGGCCGGGCCCACCTGCTGCCAGTAGCGCCGCCGCGCTTCGGCTTGTTCGTGGCGGAGGTCGTGCAGCCGCGCGCGCAGGTTCTCCACATCGAGGACGGCCTGCCGGAATGCCTGCCGGGCCGGCGAATTATCCGCCTCAGCGCCCATGCGCACGGGCACCGCCACGGGCGCGGGGTGCAGGAACTCGGGAGTTTTCATCCGGGCAAAAGTACGGCCGGGCCGCGGCTGCGGCTCAGGGCCACAGCTCAAACGCGACGCGGAACGTGTTGCAATGCGCGTCCACGATGTCGGCAAGGCGTTCGGAGTAGCCACCGCCCATGCTCACGGCCACCGGCAGGCGCCGGGCGCGGCACAGGCCCAGCACCAGGGCATCGCGCTGGCGGCAGCCGGCGGGCGTGAGGGCCAGCTTGCCCAGCTTGTCGGTGGCCAGCACGTCCACCCCGGCCTGGTAAAAAACGAAATCGTGCCGCACGCGGTCCAGCAGCGGCGGCAGCGTGCCGGCCAGCCGGCCCAGGTATTCGTCGTCGGCGGTGCCCAGCGCCAGCGCCACGTCCAGGTCCGACGGCTCCTTGCGCAGCGGGTAGTTGGCCCCGGCGTGCATCGAAAAGGTGAACACCCGCAGCTCGTCGCGGAAAATGGCGGCCGTGCCGTCGCCCTGGTGCACGTCCAAATCCACAATCAGCACCTGCCGGGCCAGGCCGTGGGCCAGCAGGTGGGCGGCCGCAATGGCCTGGTCGTTGAGCACGCAGAAGCCCGCGCCGCGGTCGGCGAACGCGTGGTGGGTGCCGCCGG
>Ga0123336_10002458_pt1 | contig 16067 bp, 17 predicted proteins | sample SSSSmetaG_FD_96466 | JGI IMG/M metagenome (GOLD analysis project Ga0123336, IMG submission 96466) | Glacier valley bacterial and archeal communities from Borup Fiord, Nunavut, Canada, to study Microbial Dark Matter (Phase II) - ​SSSS metaG | ecosystem: Environmental > Aquatic > Freshwater > Ice... | reverse complement strand
GACACACCCGTTCCCATACCGAACACGGAAGTTAAGCTTTCTAGTGCCGATGATACTTGGGGGGTAGCCCCCTGGGAAAGTAGGTCGTCGCCGAATTTATATGAAGAACACCACGTGAAAACGTGGTGTTTTTTTGTTACACGAAAGTGGTAAAGAAGTTGTTCATTAGCATAAATTAAAGGTATATCGAGGGAAATATAGAATTACTTTAATATTGTTTAATGAAGAATTCTTGGAGGTACTTATATGCAGGTAAAATTTACAAATAGAGGTATGAATTTAATTGTAGCATTAATCGGTGAGTTGGATCATCATTCTGCCCAATATGTTAGAACTAAAATAGATGCTGAGATAGTAAAGGTATCTACTAAAAATGTCTTAATTGACTTTTCTAAAGTAACATTTATGGATAGCTCGGGAATAGGGGTAGTTGTTGGTAGATATAAGAATTTGATACAGCTCAAGGGTACTTTAATTTTAGTGAACCTAAGTCCTCAAATAAAAAGGATATTTGAAATGACAGGCATATTGAGACAAATAAAAGTATTCGATAGTATTGATATAGCAATCAAAGATATAGCTGGGTAAATTATTCATGGTTTTCAAAAAAGTATTCAGGAGGAGAAAATATGGAACCTACTAATAAGATGGAAGTGATTTTTCAAAGTAAATCTTCTAATGAGTCCTTTGCAAGAGTTGCAGTTGCTGCATTTACTGCTCAGCTAGACCCTACAGTAGAGGAGCTAGCTGATATAAAGACTGCGGTGTCAGAAGCTGTGACTAATGCGATAATACATGGTTATGAGAGTACTGAAGGGATGATTGAAGTTGAATGTGAGATTTGTGATAAAAAAATTGAGATTAAGGTTATAGATTTTGGTAAAGGTATCGAAAATATTGAGCAGGCAAGGGTACCTCTATATACATCAAAGCCTGAGTTGGAACGATCAGGTATGGGATTTACTGTAATGGAAACCTTCATGGACGAAGTCAATGTTGAATCATCTCCAAACAACGGAACAATTATTACTATGATAAAAAACCTTGGAAGATAGGTTGAGCTCTGGGAAATATTATAATCTCAGCTTATTATGTCAATAATTACAGTAATCTAATAACTTCTTAGTGTTACAGATTATTGTAGTTATGGTGAAAGGTTAAGGGGAGCTTATGGGAGATGTAATAGAGGACAATGTTTTTGATCTAATAGATAAGGCTAAAAATGGAGACAAAGGTGCTCAGGCGTACTTGGTAGAGAAGAATATAGGGCTGGTTTGGAGCATTGTGAAAAGGTTTAGCAATAGGGGGTATGACGTTGACGATATATTTCAGATTGGAAGCATAGGGCTTATAAAGGCCATCAATAAATTTGATAATAGTTATGGTGTTAAGTTTTCAACGTATGCTGTACCAATGATTATGGGTGAGATTAAGAGATTCTTACGTGACGATGGAATTATAAAGGTAAGTAGAAACCTTAAAGAGATTTCCACAAGGGCTAGGATAACAAAGGAAGTTATGAGCAAAGAGTTAGGTCGAGAGCCTTCAATTAATGAATTGGCAGAGAGTATGGAACTACCTGCTGAGGAACTTATTATGGCAATGGAAGCCGGATGCCCTCCAGAATCTCTTTATACTACAATAAGTGAGGGAGATAGCTCCCCAATACTTCTTATCGATAGAATTAATGGAGATTGTTTTGAAAATGAAGTTGATATTATAGATAAACTTGCTCTTCGGCAGATATTGGATACTTTAAAGCCAAGAGAGAGACAAATAATAATGTTAAGGTATTTTAAGGAGAAAACCCAAGTAGAGATTGCAAAAATGTTGGGTATCTCACAAGTTCAGGTTTCTAGGATAGAGAAAAAAATACTCGAAGATATTAAGAAAAAAATAGATTGTATCTAGTAAAGCTGTAGAAAATTACAGCTTTTTTTTATTGAACCTTGACATAGATTAAATGTCAAATAGTTAGTATAATATTGGAAAATCGACATATTTGTGGAGGAAATTTATGAAAAATGAATTGATGAAAAGAATAGTTTCTAACATGGAGAGAGCTATTGTCGGCAAGAAAGAAGCAATCGAACTGACTGTTATCTCTCTAGCTTGTGGGGGACATGTTTTAATAGAAGATGTTCCAGGAGTAGGAAAAACGAGTCTTGTATTTTCTCTTGCTAAATCTGTATCTGCTTCATTTAAAAGAATTCAGTTTACTCCAGATATTATGCCATCTGACATTACTGGATTTTCCATATACAATCAGAAATCGGGAGAGTTTGAATTTAGACCTGGTGCAGTAATGAGTAACATTATTCTAGCAGACGAAATTAATAGAACATCTCCAAAAAGTCAGGCAAGCCTTCTTGAAGTAATGGAGGAAAGTCAGGTTACAATAGACGGACATACAATTAAATTGCCTCGTCCTTTCATGGTTCTTGCAACGCAGAATCCAGTTGAGTACTTGGGTACATATCCACTGCCCGAAGCGCAAATTGATAGATTCCTAGTTAAAATTAGTCTTGGATATCCATCAAAGGAGAATGAAAGAGAAATATTAAACAGATATAGAGTCACGAGCCCTCTTGCCTCACTTGAACCAGTTGCATCTCAGGATGAGATTGTGGAGCTACAAGAAAGTGTAAGGGAAGTTCACGTTGACAGTTCCATTTATAATTATATAGTAGATATCGTTTCTAAGACGAGAAATAATACAAGTGTTGAGTTAGGTGCTAGTCCAAGGGGGTCGCTGGCATTGCTAAAGGTTTCACAGGCATGGGCTATGTATTCTGGGAGAGATTACGTAATTCCGGAAGATGTAAAGAGGGTAGCTATACCGGTACTAAGCCATAGGATTATGTTGAAGCAGGACGCAAGGTTGAGAAAGATAACAGCTGAGGAGGTTATTACGGAGACTATACAATCTGTAAAGGTTCCTTTGGTGAGCGAAGATGAAAAAAAATAGGCTTAAATATATAAGTTTCGTTGCACTTGCTTGGATCTTTGTATATTTCTATGGCGGAAGAGTCCCTTATATGTTAGCCCAGATAGTATTAATTATGCCTGTAATTTCATTTTTGCATGTTCTCATAAGCGTGAATACTCTTAAATACTCTCAAGTAATTACTACAAGAGTTCCAATGAAGGGAGACAATGTCGAGTATTGTGAAGTCATTGTTAACGAAAGCATAGTTCCCTGTTGTTATATTGAGGTGGTGTACTTCTATAGCAAATACTTAACAGGTTTTGATCGTAGCAATAAAAAGTATTGGATTGGGCCTTTGCAGAGGATAGAGGAAAAGCAATATATTCAGTTTGCCCATAGAGGAATATATGAGTTTGGAGCGAATGAAGTTATATTTACTGATTTGTTGGGATTGTTTAGGATTCACAGAAGAGTGGATGAGTACATAAAGGTAAGAGTTGTTCCTAGGGTTTATAATGTTCTGATTTCGGATATGAACAACGATAAGAATCTGGAGACACAGATTAGAAGCAGGAGAAACTTCGAAGACGTTTCACTTTTTGAGGATGTACGTCAATACCAATATGGGGATAGTATGAAAAGGATTCACTGGAAACTTTCTGCTAAACATAGGGAACTCTTATTAAAAAACTACAGCGGAATTAGTAGAAATAGTGTTACTGTGCTAATAGATATGCGATCCGGTGATGGTAATCCAGAGGATATTTTATTGAGGGAAGATAAAATAATTGAAAGTTCTCTTTCTGTTATAAAAACTTTTTCTGACAAATATGAGAAGGTACAAGCTTTATTTTTTGAAAAAGGTAGTCTAAATAATGTACAAATTTCAAACCCGCAGGAATTCTTAAACTTTTATGATACTATTGCCCTAAAGGACCTAGACTCAAGATATTCTATCACTGAGTTGATAAAATTCACTGTTTTGAACAATATGAGTTCAGGTAATGTATTAATTGTATCTGGGTCTATTGATTTGGACTTTCTGGGGGAACTTTTGGAAATTTGTCTTAAAGGTTTTGATACAAGCTTGATTTTATGTGAAACAGTAGAGCCAGAATCTGCAGAGGCAAAGCAAATTGAGGACATTAGATCTCAAGGGGTTTTGGTTGTAGAAAGTAGCATAATTCTAAATAACGAGGGAGAGCAGAATTATGGATAAATTGTTAGCACGGCTGAGACTCCTTATTCCAGATATATTTCTAGCAGTTTTGCTTGCCTCTAGTATTTCATTTGCCTTGACTACTTCAATTTTATTAAAGGTTAGTTATATTAACATATTGTTGTCAACTATAGTTGCCACATTTATATTAATATTTATATTCTGGAATACTCTTTCTTTTTTAGTTTGCGTTAGCACTATCAGTTCGGGCTTGGTAATTTTTATTTCCTTCTTCGATAAATATAGCTTAACATCAAAGACAGTATTTTATGTTGGGGACTCTTTCCTGAGAGTATATGATTATATATTTGCAGAAGGAAATATCCAAGGCCTTGAAAATCAGATTTCAGTATTTATATCTGCTTTAATAGCCATATTCATATTTTTGATTATTATTAAGTTAAAAGCATATAGCTTTGCAATTTTATCAGGTGGAGTGTTCTTTGCTATTCAATCAATACTTGGATATCTTGTAAGTATCACTCCCTTCTACATCTTCCTTGTGACCATAATTTTCCTATATTTTTACGACGTGAATTATCAAAAGCATAAGAATCTTGAGCTAAAGGGAAGATCAGGTATACTTTTTATCACTTCAGTGATACCTATTGTAGTAATTATCTTTTTATCCACGGTCTATATGCCCTTCTCAAATGAGCCTATTCAATTGCCATGGTTGGACAAAAAGGTGATTCAATTATCTGACTATATTATAAATTCATATGATGATTATAAAGGGAAAAATGACTTTTTCTCTTTAGCGCGGACTGGGTTTGGCCGAGAGGGTAAACTGGGCGGTTCAGTTGAAGCAGATAATGCTGAAGTACTACAAGTGTGGACATCTAAACCAACTTATCTTAAGGCAATAGGCAGAGACATCTATAATGGAAGTGCTTGGAAGGATAGCTTTAAAGAGCAAAAAGACATATTGGATCCACAGGGGTATATCGCCGATGAATTTTATGAAATGAATTTTGGATTAAAGCTGTTAAATAGACAAAACCAAGGTACTTATAAAGATTTCTTCAATATTAACAAATATGAAATAAAATTTTTAGATTTAAAGACCAAGTCGCTTTTTATTCCTTCAGGATTTATGGCAATGGGTACTCAAGATATTAAAGCGTCAGCAGATTATAATATTTCCACCAGTATGGAGAAAATAAAAAAAAGAGATTTTAAGTATGAAATAATTGTCCAAACACCAAGATTTGAATCAAGTTCCTTTATTAAGGCATTATCAAGTAGCTACGATGGATTGTACAAGGACCAAATAAATAGAAATAGAAGCATTTCATGGCAATGGGATGATAGAGTGCAGGTGCCGGGGTCGTTTTCAATGCCCACCTTTAATAAAGATATTAAGCTTGCTGATTATGCTCAAAAGGCAGATAGAATAAGGAGTACATACACTGTGCTACCAAAAATATTGCCACAGAGAGTAATAGATTTAGCTGTAAAAGTAACAGAAGGACAGAGGACAAATTATGGAAAGGCTAAGTCTATTGAAAAATATTTATCAGAAAACTTTCCATATACCTTACAACCTGGTGAAACACCAAAAGAAAAGGATTTTGTAGATTATTTTCTTTTTGAACAAAAACAGGGGTATTGCGTCCATTATGCTACTTCAATGGCAGTTATGGCGAGGGCTGTAGGACTTCCTTCCAGATATGTTGAAGGGTATATGATGCCAAACAGTAAAAATTCTGATGAAAGCTATATAGTTACAAATCAAAATGCTCACTCCTGGGTGGAAATTTATTTTGAGGGGGCAGGTTGGGTTCAATTTGAACCAACAGCTGCTTTTAATCAAGATTTTTATAGACAGGATGAAAATAATGCGCCAAGTTCAGGGGAAAATGGCTTTAATGACGAAGAGACAACTCCTGGGCCAGAAGAATTAACGACAGAGGATGAAATAGCTCCAAATATTAATGTTCAGGGTTCAGGAATAAAAATCCTAAACATAATCAGAAATGTATCTATATTCATATTAATATCTGTAGTAATAGTGTTGTTGATGGTAGTAATCAGTACAGAAAAATATAGATATAAAATAAGAAAATATAAAAAACTTCCGCCAAGCAAAGCCATGGTTAAACTATATGAAGAGTTACTTCGAATAATGAAAAAGTTAGGATATGACATTTTAGACAATGAGACGGCCATACAATACGGAATGAGAATTGATGGATTGTTTTATATAAGACCTGTAAGCTTTGAAGAACTAAGTATTGATTTTACTGAGGCGCGGTATGGTGGTAGACAAATAGATGTTTCAAAGCTAGAGGGTTACGATAAGGTTTATTCAAGACTTCTGGAAATTTTTAAGAAGGAAAAAGGGAAGTTCCGATATCTGATAGAACATTACCTACTTGGTACCATTTAGTAGATTGTATGAAGATATTAATAAGAGGCGAGAGAGCTTAGAATTTAAGCTTTCTCGCTTTTTTAACTGTTAAGTGAAATTGGGACTTTTTAATTATTTATGAATTTACCCCAGCAAATTTTGAAGTTGGTATAGCAAGGATACATAGCAGTATATAAAAATCGAAAAAATTGTACTTAAGAAGAACTTTAAATCTGAATATTGGAAATGTAATAAAACAATACTATATATGTCATTCTTTTTATGTTAAAGGAGAAAAAAGATGCTTAAGAAGAACCTTGATTACAGAATTCTGGTTATTATTGCAGTTATATTAATTGCAGGGATAGCAACAATTTTTATTCTTTCAAGAGATAACACTAATCAAAAGCAGGTTAAAGGAGTTTTTGTAATTGCTGAAAAAGGTGCAAAATAATGATAATGAAATATACAAAAAAACAATATCAACAATATGTAGAAAAAAAGTCGCCCAAATCAAAGCTTTGGAGAAATATCTGCAGAGCATTCCTGATTGGAGGCATAATTTGTGTAATTGGTCAATTGATTAATAACCTTTATAAAAGTATGGGCTTTGACATGGACACGGTATCTGCTATGACTTCCATTACTCTTGTTTTCATAGGAGTTTTGTTAACAGCTCTTGATATATATGATGATCTGGGCAAGTATGCTGGCGCAGGTTCTATTGTTCCAATTACGGGTTTTGCAAACTCTATTGCATCACCTGCTATTGAATTTAAGGCGGAAGGATTTGTTCTGGGTGTTGGGGCAAAAATGTTTATTATTGCAGGTCCAGTCCTTGTTTATGGAATCAGTACTTCAATAATTGTGGGATTAATATATTATTTGATTGGAGGTACCTTATGAAAGCGACTAAAAGATGTGGGCTTCAGACAGTAAAAATGGCTGTTCCACCTCATATTTTAACAGCAGCTTGTATTGTAGGGCCTAAGGAAGGAGAAGGACCTCTAAAAAGCTATTTTGATGAAGTAATACAAGATGAGATGTATGAGGAGATGAGTTGGGAGAGAGCTGAGATGAAGCTTGTCAAGAATGTTTTTTCTAAGCTTATCAAAAAGGCTTCCTTGAAAGAAGCAGATATAAATTATCTTATAGCTGGAGACCTACTTAATCAATGCTTTGCTGCAAATTTTGGACTCAGAGATACAAATGTACCCTTTTTTGGCGTGTTTGGCGCGTGCTCTACTATGTCTGAATCTATGAGTTTAGGGGCAATGTTAGTTGATGGAGGATATGCAGATTATCTTGCATGTGTGACATCCAGCCATTTTTGTTCGGCTGAAAAACAGTTTAGATTTCCTCTTGAGCAAGGGAGTCAAAGGGCACCAGTTTCACAATGGACTGTGACAGGAAGTGGTGGAGTAATTTTATCAAATAAAGGTCAAGGACCATCTATAACATATGTTACCACAGGAAAAATAGTTGACATGGGCATTAAGGACGCAAATAATATGGGTTCAGCCATGGCACCTGCGGCAGCAGATACTTTGGTACAACACTTCACGGACACCAGAAGGGACCCTTCATATTATGACCTGATAGTTACTGGTGACTTAGGGTTTGTAGGAAAAGAGATTTGTAGAGAGCTTGTGGCTGACAATGGGTACGAATTGCAAAATAATTACAACGACTGTGGTGCTATGATATTTGAACGGGAAAAACAGGATGTACATGCTGGCGGAAGTGGCTGTGGATGTGCAGCATCTGTATTTGCAGGATATATTTATACAAAGCTTCTTTCCGGGGAACTCAAGAAAGTGCTTCTAACAGCAACGGGAGCATTGCTAAGCCCTACTTCTTCCCAACAGGGAGAGTCCATACCTAGTATAGCCCATGCCGTTGCAATAGAAATGTTATAGGAGGAGGTTGAAGTAAATATGGAAAGTCTGATATCTCTAGTAAAAGTTTTTATAGTTGGGGGAATTATTTGTGCTATAGGTCAAGTTTTAATTGACAAGACAAAGCTTACACCTGCTAGAATACTCGTTTTGTTCGTTTCAAGTGGTGTAATACTCACAGCCGTAGGCTTTTATCCAATGCTTGTGAAATTCGGTGGAGCTGGTGCAACTGTACCTCTTACAGGCTTTGGTTACTCCCTTGCGAAGGGGGTTTTTAGTGAAGTAGATAGAGTTGGTATTCTTGGAGCGTTTACTGGTGGAATAAAGGCTACTGCTGGTGGAGTTTCAGCTGCAATATTTTTTTCATTATTTGCTTCTTTTATATTTTCCTCTAAGGCTAAAAAGTAGTAAGAAACTTTAACATCTGAATTATAACTTTTCAATGGCAAATTAGTATCATCTGTGGATTTTTTAATTCTAATTATGTATAATATTATTTTGTGAAATAAATTTACATGCTATCTTAAGAAGGAATAAAATATTATGCATGAGTATTCTGTAACTATGGGACTTATAAAAATGGTGGTTGACGAAGGAGAAAAAGTTAACGCCACCAAAATCGAAGAGATAAGACTTGTTATTGGAGATTTATCGACGATACTAGATGATTCTGTACAAATGTACTTTGATATATTAAGCAAAGGCACTTTGGCTGAAGGTGCTAAACTGATATTTAAAAGAATTCCAGCACAGTTTGTCTGTACCTCATGCGGGAACATTTATAATAAGCCTAAGATAGGGTTTGACTGTCCAGTGTGCGGTGAATTAGGTAGGCCGACAGGAGTTGGTAAGGAGTTTTATATAGAAAGTATTGAAATCGAGTGAACTGACTCTTATTGTGAAGTTTAGGTAGCATTAATAATAAGTTTGAGCTTTTCGGTTGGTATTTAAGAGTGGGATTTATGTGATGACATCACTTTTGGGAGTCATTAGCTTTTGTATGGGCTGAGGACGCCTTAATTCGGTATTGGACATTTATTTATGTATTGGTATAATATTTATAGTTAGGGTGTTAGAGATGTACTATAAGATTAATCTTACCATTGCTTCTATAACAACCAGTGAGAATAAGCTACAGATGAAAGGATGAGTTTAATGGAAATAAAAGTTTTTAAAGAGATTATGGAAGGAAATATACAGTTAGCTGAACAAAATAAAAGTCTTTTCAAAGACAGAAAAATAACTGCCATTAATGTGATGGCGTCCCCTGGCGCTGGCAAGACTAGTACTATAATGAGACTTATTTCAATGCTCACGGAAAAAGTGAACTTTGGCGTTATTGAGGGTGATATAGCTTCAGCTATTGATGCAGAGAAGTTCGAGAAAATAGGAATACCTGTTGTTCAGATTAATACAGGTGGGGGTTGTCATCTAGATGCCAATATGATACAAGGGGTAATGGAAGACTTAAATATAGAAGATGATTCGATACTTTTTATAGAGAATGTAGGCAATCTCATATGTCCTTCAAGCTTTGACCTGGGAGAGAGCTTGAAACTAGTTATTGCAAGTGTACCAGAGGGCCATGATAAGCCATATAAATATACATCCATGTTTGAAGCTGCTGACTTTATTATATTAAATAAAGTAGATTTGGCTCCATTTATTGATTTTGATAGAGATGCCTTTTATAAAGGAATAAAGGCATTAAATCCTGATGTTAGGGTTTTTGAGGTGTCCTGTAAGACTGGTGAAGGGTTTATCGCCCTTGCAGATTACTTAATTCAGTTACATGAGGAAAGTAAAAAATAGGGATGCCTATTTTATAATTAAAAAAGGCCTAAACTTCTCCTAAATTTGGGAAGTTTAAGCCTTTTTTCTATTTTACTTTATTGTGAGAATTGACATTGTAATATCATCATTTGAGGTTGATAAACCACCTTTGCCAGTGTAATCCAACAGCTCTTTGCGCAACCTTTTTATTTTGAAAGATGCGTTCCCTTCTGTATTTTGCAAAATATTGAGAATCTTCTCTTCACCTATCTGAACATTTTCACTGTTTCTAAGATCAACAAGTCCATCAGTGTATAGAAAAAGACTATCACCTTTCCTAAGATGTACAATTTTATCAACATATTCTGGCTCGGGAAGCCAGTCACATATTGGTATTCCAGCAGATTGAAGGAGGTCCAGTCTGTTTTCCCCAAACACAAAGGGAATAACACTATGCCCTGCATTGGAATAGGTCAGTTCCAAGCTTTCCAAGTCAAGGACTGCTGAAAAAACAGTTATATAAAGGTCATTACACATTTCTATTTCATTAAAGTCTTTATAGAATTTTGTTAATGCAACTGAAGGGGACAATTGTTTTTTATCTATTGTAGATTTAAGAAAAACCGTTAACATGGACGATGATACGCCATGTCCGGATACATCCGCTATATATATTCCTACATGTGTATTGTCTATTTTAAAAATGTTAATAAAATCTCCACTTAAGGATTCACATGGATTATAAAAGTAAGCAAAATCAAGTCTTTCATCCTTAAAATCCTTAGGAAGCAAACTTAATTGCAATTTTTTAGCAGTCTCTATTTCTTTATTCAGCCTACGATTTTGGGCTTTTACTTGTTTCTGCAATTGTTTCATCAAGGTAATATCCCTGAGCACCTCAACAGATGCAAATAATCTACCTTCGCTATCCTTCATTGGTGAACTCATTACAGAGTAAACTCTATTATTGATTATCTCTTCTTTCTCATGTATATCACCGTCAAAAACTGATTTCTTAGTAATACAATTTTCACATGGCTCATTACGGCCTAATGCATTATAACATTTCATGCCTTGGATATATTCTCCCACGCCATTTTCCATAGCTTGATTCATATAAAGTACGTTACCGTTTATGTCCACAACTCTAACCCAATCATGCATGCAATCAACAACTTGTTCTATAAAGCTGTAGTTAATCATAAACTCATTTGTAAATTCTTGTAGCATAATACAGCCTTTCAAAACTTATTATTTCAGAATCTTGAATAACCAACTTATAATAACTTTCGCAACTATATTTGGTGCCAGTCCGTTATTCAAACGACATAATATAGTCGTGAAAAATAGGCTTGGAAGGTTATACAAGATTTTCTTATAACTAATAATATCAAAATAAATGTTATATTTCAATAGATTAGGACTAGGACCTTTGCCTTAACATGGGCAATAGTTTCAATAAGTAATATTTGACCATAAAAGGAAATAATATAGTATATACAACAAATAATGTCCTAGATCAGGCGGAAAAGGCGGTCGGTATGTTTCTGAATGGTTTTAATAAAACTAAATATATAAATATAGAAGATCCTGGGGCAACTACGAAGTTTTGTAATGCGTTTGAAGATATGTTATCAATAAGCATGAAAACACACCAAAAAAACATAGTATTTGTATGCATTGGTACGGACCGTTCTACAGGGGATAGCTTTGGGCCGCTTATTGGATATAAGCTTAAGAATTTAAGATACTCAAATGTTCATGTATTTGGAACTCTTGATACACCTGTACATGCAAAAAATCTTGACGAGGTTTTAGAAAAGATAAAAGCTACAATTGATGCACCCTTTATTATAGCAGTTGATGCATGTTTGGGAAAAATGGAAAGCGTGGGGTTTGTTACAGTGGGGCCAGGTCCTATAAAGCCTGGATCTGGGGTTAAAAAGGAGCTTACTCCAGTTGGTGACATGAATGTTACTGGAATAGTAAACTTTGGTGGATTTATGGATTTTCTTGTACTGCAAAACACCAGGCTTTCACTTGTAATGAAAATGTCAGACATTGTAGCAAGTGGTGTTAAAAGTGTTCTTTTTAAGATGAGTGAAAGCACTTTAAAAAGCCTTGATTCCGGGAGTTTTGATTCAGCGGATTTAATGTAACTATAACTGGTTTTCAATTGTACATTAGGATAGATTTAAAGGTTAAAAGTACCATGGATATATTTTCTTTTAAAAAATGTTTTAATTTTGAATCTTGGTGGTAAAATAATTACATACTATTTTTAAGGAGTTGAAAATATGAAAAGTTACGTTTGTACTGCATGTAATTATATTTATGACCCTAAAGTTGGAGATCCAGATGGCGGTATAGAACCTGGTACTTCTTTTGAAGATATCCCAGACGATTGGGTTTGTCCACTCTGTGGCGTTTCAAAGGATATGTTTGAAGAAGTTGTAGAGTAATTTAATTGGCGATGAGATAATCTCATCGCCAAAATTATTGTTTACTTTTTATATGTGTTGAAATATAATAATGTAAACATTTTATATTTAAAGACTATGATTGGGAGAAGTAATCTTTTGGTTATCATCAGAGAAGAGACGCCATCGGCTGAAAGCGTTTCTGGATTTAAAAAGACGAAATGCACCCATGAGTTTGTAGCTTGAATTTTAGTAGGGCTATACGGATAGCCACGTTATGGTGCTAAAGAAGAGAAATGATATTTCTCAATTAGAGTGGAACCGCGGCCCTTTCGCCTCTATGTTTATAGATGCGAAGGGGTTTTTATTTGTAATTCTGAGCAAAGTGATGAAACTAAATATGGAAATACTGTTCTTACAATAAAGCTTTATTAGGTGTAGAACGTAAGAGAATTGAATATATATTAAGGTGAGGGGATTTGGTTTATCACTATTTTGGGATATTAATAAAGGGGAGATGTAAATGCTTAAGCAGCTATGGGAAGATGCAAAGTCAATAGCAAAAAGAGATCCAGCAGCAAAAAATGTTTTAGAGGTAGTACTGTTGTATTCGGGGTTTCACGCTCTTTTTTGGTTTAGGATATCCCATTCGTTGTATAAAAGAAAGTTGTTTTTCCTTGCAAGGTTTATCTCGCAAGTTAATAGATCCCTTACAGGGATTGAGATTCATCCTGGGGCTACCATTGGTAAGGGGCTGTTTATAGACCATGGAATGGGGATAGTGATAGGCGAGACCGCAGAGGTCGGAGATTATTGTACAATTTATCATGGAGCAACTCTTGGTGGTACAGGAAAAGATACAGGAAAGAGACATCCTACTATTGGAGATAATGTATTAATAAGCACCGGGGCAAAGATTCTTGGACCTTTTAAGGTAGGGAATAATGCAAGAATTGGTGCTAATGCAGTTGTCTTAAATGAAGTCGAACCCAATACAACTGTTGTCGGTGTACCAGGGAGAACTGTCAAAAGGGGAGATTCAAGAGTATCATCTTCATTTGAACTTGACCAAGTTCATGTACCAGATCCAGTAGCATTAGAGCTATGTAAACTTTTAAATAGAATAGAAGAGCTTGAACTATCTGTAAATGGTAAAACCGTGAAAAGGGATGATACATATTTAAAGTGTCAGGTTAATGATATGTCATGTGATGAAGCTTGTTTAAAGGATAAAAAGACAAAGGAGAAGAGAAAATGAAGTTATATAATACGTTAACTAGAAAAAAGGAAGAGTTTGTACCTATTGAGGCTGGGAAGGTTAAGATATATTCCTGTGGACCTACTGTATATAATTTTTTTCATATCGGAAATGCTAGACCATTTATCATTTTTGATACATTAAGAAGATATTTAAAGCATAGAGGGTATAAAGTTACATTTGCCCAGAATTTTACTGATATAGATGACAAAATGATAAAGCGTTCCAATGAAGAAGGCATTACTGTGAAAGAACTGGCGGACAGATTTATAAAAGAATATTACGTTGATGCAAAAGGATTGGGAATTGAAGAGGCTGACATCCATCCAAAAGCAACTGAAAATATTGATGCCATTGTTGAAACAATAAATGTTCTTATTAAAAAAGGTTATGCATACGAGGTGAATGGAGATGTTTATTTCAGTACCAAAAAGTTTGAAGGATACGGAAAACTCTCTCATTTTAATATTGATGAATTAATGTCTGGTGTCAGAGTGGAAGTAGATGAGAGAAAGAAGGACCCAGTTGATTTTGCTCTATGGAAGGCCCAAAAACCAGGTGAACCAGCATGGAATAGCCCGTGGGGACTGGGAAGGCCAGGATGGCACATTGAGTGCTCAGCTATGGCACATAAGTATTTGGGTGACACAATAGATATTCATTGCGGTGGACAGGATCTTATTTTTCCACATCATGAGAATGAAATAGCCCAGAGCGAGGCTGCTAATGGAAAGCCTTTTGCAAGGTATTGGCTTCATAATGGATTTATTAATGTCAACAATGAGAAGATGTCTAAGTCCTTAAACAACTTTTTTACAGTAAGGGATATTGTAAAGGAGTTTGATTATGAGGTATTAAGGTTCTTCATGTTGTCTGCACATTACAGAAGTCCTATTGATTTTAGTGCTGAGCTTCTGGAACAGGCAAAAAGTGGACTTGATAGAATCCTTACTTGTCGTGAAAACCTCGAACATTATATAAATCGTACAGACGTAGAAGCTAATGGTACTGAAGAAGATGATTTCGCAGCGCAGGTAGAAGTCTATAGTACGAAGTTCATCGAAGCAATGGATGATGACTTAAATACTGCTGATGCAATTTCAGCTATTTTTGAACTGGTAAAGGAGCTAAATACAGCGCTGGTCAGCATAAATAAACTATCAAAAAAATCTGCAGAGTTTGGGTTATTTGTTTTAAATGAACTTTGTATGGTTCTAGGAATAGCAGAGAAAAAGGAACAGAAGGCATTGGATAGTGAAATTGAAATATTGATTGAAAAGCGCCAGCAAGCTAGAAAAGAAAAGAATTTCAAACTGTCTGATGAAATAAGAGATAAGCTAAAGACTATGGGTATTGTACTTGAAGATACTCCCCAGGGAGTAAAATGGTCATATCAGAAATAATATATTGGAAAAATCAGTAATAAGGCAGCTTTCAGAGATTTCTGAAAGCTGCTTTTTTCATGCTACCCTTATTGGTACAAATAAGAAAAAATATAGTTTAAAGTTATTTCTTTTTTATTAACCTAATTAGTGATAGAATATTGCGGAAATATGTTGAAAATTGGTTTGCGATAAAGAAGGTATGGAATATGGTTATATTTACATAATATTCCTAAAAACTGATTAAGTTAATAAAAAAACCTGCTGTTTAGATGCTATTTTTGTTTTGGAGGTAAAAGATATGAGAGTTGCAATATGCGACGATGAAAAAAGCCAGATTAGCATTATTGAAGAGTATATTGAAAATTTAGATATAGAACATAGCAAATTATATATTGAATCATTTAAAGATGGAGAATCACTTTGCAATTATTATTTAAACAATTCTAATCCTTTTAATATTATATTTCTTGATATGGAGATGCCAGGAATAAATGGAATTGAGACTGCAATTAAGATAAGAAATATGGACAGTGGGGTTATTATTATTTTTATAACTAGTCATAGTCAGTATGTATATGATTGCTTTGATGCTTCCCCTTTTAGATTTCTGGTTAAGCCAGTGTCTTTTAATGATTTTTCAAAAATATTTAATATGGCTTTATTAAAAGCAAAAAAAGAAGATAACTTTTTATTTATTTCAACTAAGGGATTAGATATACGTTTAAATTTTAATGATATATTATATTTTGAAAGTATAAAAAGGCAGACCTCTGCTCATACAAAAGATTCTGAATATTTATTTTACTCAAAAATAAGTGATTTATTTGAAAAT
>Ga0123336_10002457_pt1 | contig 16071 bp, 10 predicted proteins | sample SSSSmetaG_FD_96466 | JGI IMG/M metagenome (GOLD analysis project Ga0123336, IMG submission 96466) | Glacier valley bacterial and archeal communities from Borup Fiord, Nunavut, Canada, to study Microbial Dark Matter (Phase II) - ​SSSS metaG | ecosystem: Environmental > Aquatic > Freshwater > Ice... | reverse complement strand
TTCGGATGCGTAGATTGCAGCTTGGGACCGCAATGACAAGCAGAGGAGCCGAATAGTGACAATTTAAATGTGTTTTAGGCCTACAGCCCAACAAATTAGAGCCTAAACAGCTATCATAAATCTAGCAAGTACCGACTTACTCGGGCCGCAAGTTTGCAGCGACGGTTGTATCTTCACCCTCGGTGCTGTCGTCATGCTGCAAAGTCGAGTTAAAAATATTCGACGGATTTCTGGAGCTGCTGGGTCCTGGTTTGTGCGTCTGTTGCGCCTTGCCCGCATCCACTCTGGCCGCTTTACCGGGCGTGGTCGTCAGGCTGGCGGCAAAGTAAAGGCTGGCCAAGTCGCGGGTGATCCGCTCGCAGGGCAGCCCGGTGCGTTCTGCAAGGTTCATCAAGGTTGCTGGTCGTTTGGATAACTCACGTATCAGCAGCAGATGTGAATCGGTCAGCGACGAAAGCGCGACCTGAGGTGACTGTCGAAGGTAAATCAGCGCGTGCCGGTAGCGTGCAGGCAGCACGTCTCGCGCGGCGTGTTGCGCATAAATCCAGCGCAGTTGGGCGACATCTGTCTTCAAAAAATTGCCTGGAATTGTTCTGGCTTCGGTCGGACGCTTTTGCCATATCGCGTTTTTAAACTGCTGCGGGTCCGTATCTGGCAGCATGCCAATTTTCCATGAGATAAAGTCCATCACCGCCAATAATTTACCGCCGTGCATGACGTGATAAATCGCCTCTTTCAGCTCCATTTCACGTTCAGTCAGTTGCTTGCCCAGCAGGAATTGCGACCGGAGCAGCCACAGGCAACGCTCAAATTGCTTCAGTACCGTTTGCATGCTGCCTGGAGACGCAACTTCAAAAGTAAAGCGTGGCTCCATTTCCGGACTGTTCAAGGGCAATGAAAAGGCAAGAGGCCGATCAATTTCGTGCAAACTCAAGGTGATGGCATGCTCAGATGGCAAGCCAGCCAAAATCCTCAAGCTTTCATTGTCTGCGCTTGTTGATGGCGGCAAAGCGCGGGTTTTGCTACCGCAGACAAGCCAGGCATCTGCATTTGCAATAACGCCAGCCCGCCAAATAACCGTTTGTTTCGGCAGCGCATGTACGATACTTTCGATCTGTTGGCGTTGGCCGCGGTCAAAACCGATCATCCCAAACTGTAAAAGGGGCAGGTCGTCATCGTCGTTGCCGCCAGGCGAGTCTAGGTGAGAATGCAAGATCTGCTCCCGTGGCAAAAGTGCTCGCTGTTTGGTTGGGCTTTTAAAGGCATGGATTATTTTTACCTACAACCGCGGGTTTGACCATCCTCTATTTAGAGTAGGAACCGCCGTGGCGCTTGCGGGTGCTTCGCCAGAGCCTTGATAGAGGGTATTTTTGGCCTGTAGCCCAATAAATACAAGCGCCAGCAGCTCCTGATTTAATAGCTATAAACTCAGACCTGCACGCAACGCACCACCACGGGCTGCAGCAGGTAGCGCAAAATCGCCTCTCTGCCTGTTGCCCCAAGACCAAACTCTGCCCGCATGCGGGGGTTGCTGTATACCGTTTGGCTAGGCGTCAAGCCGCCTGCGGTGCGGTACAAGACCTCGTAGCCGCGGTTGCTGTTGACCACGGCGCTGTCGTTGGCGAATTTGACAGTGAAGGCTACATCGTTTTCGCACTGGTAACGGTTTGCTTCTGGCGCTGTAAGCAGGTTTGGGTCCGTGGCACAGCCTGCCGACAGGGCGCACAGCATCGCAGCGGTAGTCTTATTCATACCGGCGCTTGCATCACTTGGGCCACAGCACCCACAGGCGCAGTGACTGGTTGACTTTGGCTGCAAACTCACCTGCCTCGGGTCCGGTGCCAGCAAAGTAGTCGGCCCGTACTGCGCCGACGATGGCGCTGCCGGTGTCTTGCGCAAACACCAGTTTTTGCATGCTGCCAGCTGGCCCGCGTGAGGCCAGCCACACAGGTGTGCCGTAGGGTATGCTGCCAGGGTCGATGGCTATTGATCGGCCCGGTGTCAGCGGCACGCCTTGCGCGCCTTTGGGGCCAAAGGCGGCGTCCAAATCACTCAAGGGCTCTTCCCTGAAAAACACATAGCGCGGGTTGCTCCACAACAGTTGCTGCACGCGCTGCGGGTTTTGTGCGGCCCAGGCTTTGGTAGCGTCCGGCCAGGGGTTGATTTTGGTCACGCCCTGGCTTAGCAGCCACTGGTTAACGCTGCGGTAAGGCTGGTCGTTGGTGCCCGCAAAGGCAACGCGAATGATGCGCTGGCTGCCATTGGGCTCCAGCATGCTCAGGCGGCCCGAGCCTTGAATGTGTAGCAGCAGCACATCAATCGGGTCGGCCAGGTAGGCGATCTCGCGGCCTTTTAACGCGACCTGAGCTTCGGGCAGGGTGTCCATCTCCTGGCGGGTAAACCACGGCTTTCGGCTGCCCAGACCAGCGGGCGCCTTGTACAGCGGTACCTCATAGCCATTGCCACTCTGGCGGCTGGCTTTGAGCAGCGGCTCGAAGTAACTGGTCAGCAGCCCTTCGGCCACTCCTTGAATTGACTCCACTCGGTAAGGCTGCAGGCGCGACACCATCCAGGCGCGCTGCTCTTCAGCCGGCGCAATGCTCAGGCGCCGCGCTTCGCCGCACAGGGGCGCAAACCTGGGGCCAGGGCGTTCGCAGCTTTTCAGCCAGGCGTTCCAGGCTTCAAACAGGGCATCGTCTTCAAAACCGGGCAGATCTGCCCAGCGCACGGGCACCCAGCGGCTTTTGGCCTGGATGATGACGCCCGGCAACGGGCCGTTGTCATCCGCTCGGCTGGTAGGTAGGGGCTGGCCGATGGGCGGCGCGGGGTAAGTTGATGAAGCTGGAAACGTTGGCAGCGGCTGCTGGCGCACCGCACAAGAAGCCAACAGCATTGCGCCCCCGATAATGGCGGCTCTGTAAAGCCATTTGTGAAGGTGTGTCATGTCCTTGTTGTTGCTTGAAGCGCTGGGCGCGCTGCTGCTGCTGGTGTTTATCGTGTGGTGGACCATGTTCTCGGGCCGCAAAAATGGTGAGTTGAAAGATGGTAGCGCTGAAAAAGACCAAAACCAGTCGGACAAGCCCTGAAAATGCCGTTTTTGGTATTAAATAAGCTTCTAGCCCAATGAAAATGTGCGCGAGTAGCTCCTGATTTAAGAGCAAATTATTTCGCCGCATCACGCAAAAAGTTCGCCAGTTCGACCGCTGACTTCACCCCCATTTTGTCAAACACCCTGGCGCGGTGAACCTCCACCGTGCGCACACTGATGTCGAGTTGGTCGGCCACCAGTTTGTTGGGAAGGCCGTTGATGACCAGTTGCATGACGGCTTTTTCGCGCTCGGTCAGACTGGCCAGGCGGGCGTGCACGCTGCTGCTGGCGCTGTGCTGGGCTAGCGCTGCGGCTGACTGGGCCAGCGCCTGCTCAACGCGGTCGACCAGCGCGTTGTCTGAAAACGGTTTTTCACAAAAATCAAACGCGCCCTGCTTGACGGCGGCCACGGCGGTGGGCACGTCGGCATGGCCGGTTAAAAAAATGACCGGCAGCGTGGGCAGCAGGCCGTAGGCGATGAGCTTTTCAAACATCGCCAAGCCGCTCAAAGCGGCCATGCGCACGTCCAGCAGTACGCACGACGGGGTGTTGATCATCAGGCGTTGGCTGATATGTGCATCAAAGGCTTCAGCGCTGTCAAACACTTCACTGAGCAGGCGGCGTGAACGCAGCAGCCAGGCCAACGCGTCCCTGACGCTGCTGTCGTCATCAACGATGTAAACGGTCGCGTCTTGTATGGGTTCCATGCGGTGTCCTGGTCAGTCAGTGGAGTGCGGTTGGTCAACAGGAAGGGTAAAACTGAAGATCGTACCCTTTGGGTGAGCCGCTTCAAACCCCAAAAAGCCGCCGTGCTGCTCAATCACCGTGCGGCACAGGCTCAGGCCCAGGCCCATGCCCTCGACTTTGGTGGTGAAAAACGGGGTGAACAACTGGCTGGCGACATCCGGTGCAATACCGTCGCCTTGGTCAATGACCGCAAACTCAACCCAGCGGTTCGTACCTTTGGATGCAGCCGGACGTACCCGCAGCGTCAATATGCGGCTGGCCGTGCCATCAAGCTGCTGCATGGCCTGCATGCCATTGCGCGCGAGGTTCAGCAGCACCTGCTCGACCATGGTGCGGTCGCACAGTACTGCGCTGCATGCTGTGTCTATATCCAGGGCAATCGTCATGCCCAGCTTGCGCGCTTGCAGGCTGACCAGTGGCATCACGTCATCGATCAGCGCACCAGGTGCAACTGCTTCACGAGCCTGGTCGCGGCGGCGCACAAAGTCGTGCACGCTTTTGATGACTTTGCCTGCGCGCTCGGCTTGCTCGGCAATTCGGCTGACGGCCAGTTGCAAATTTTGTGACAGCGCGGTAGGCGGCGCGTTGGCGGTATCGTTCAGCAAGTTCAGCGAGCCGGTAGCGTAACTTGAAATGGCTGCCAGCGGCTGGTTCAGTTCATGGCTGAGCAATGACGCCATCTCGCCCACCATGGCCAGTCGGGCGGTGGCTTGAAGGCGGTCCTGGCTGGCGCGGGACAGCTCTTCAGTCCGGCGCTGCTCAGACACATCCAGAATCGCGCTCATCCAGCCGGTGTGCTTCCCCACGGCGTTGATGAGCGGCGCCTCCATGATGAGCACCGGAAAGCGCGTGCCGTCGGGCCGCATAAAGACCGATTCGTGACCTTCCCGTGGCAGGTTGTTGCCCGCCAGTCGAATGGTTTGCCGTTGCTGGTAGGCATCGGCCAGTTCGGGCGGCCAGTAGGGTGACGGAAAGCTGTGGTTCAACAGGTCTTTGGCCGCCATGCCGACCATTTGGCAAAAAGCCGGGTTGACGTAGGTGATGCGGCCCGATAAATCGCGCGCGCGCAGCCCGGTAACGAGCGAGTCCTCCATGGCCTTGCGAAAGGCCAGCGCCTCGCCGAGGTCATGCTCGACTCTCAAGCGCCGCCGCATGTCGCGCGCCAATAAAAACAGCACCGCCATCAGTGCCAGCGACATCGCCGTGACCAGTGCCGTCAGCACATTGGGGAACAGCCCAGGCAGGCCCAGACGGCTTTCCAGCCGCAGCACCAGCGTGTTGCCTGGCAAGTCCAGCAACTGGCGCGCCACAAACACCCGGTTGCCGCGTGTGCTGGAGCCGTGTAGCGCCAGCCGCGTACCATCGGCTTCGGTGAATGACAGGCTTTGCCCGCGCGCCAGCTGCTTGCTGACCAGCTCTGCCAGCACATCTTGCAGCGCATAGGTGGCTACGGTGTAGCCGGTCAGTCGCCCAGCGGTGACGATGGGCAGGCAGACATCCATCACCTCCATGCCCAACCCATCCGCTTGCGGCACAAAGTAGCTCGTTGAATACGCCGCGCCGCTGGTACGCCTGGCTGCGCTGCAGGCGGCGTTGACGTCGGCGTCGGCGCTGGCCCGGCCAAAGCGCGCAAAAACGGCTGGGCGGTAGGGCGTATTGGCGGCTCTCAAAACAGCCAGTGTGTCGCCGCGCCATTCCAGTCGCATGATCTCGCGGTGCTCACGCAGCAGCTCGCTACCTGCCAGCAGCCATGCATCGGCACTGGGGCCGCCTGACTGCATGGCCTGAAAGCTTTGAATATTGCGCGTCAGCCCGGTGCGGATGTCCAGCACGGACTCGCTGGCATCGCGCTCCAGCCGGGTTTCAATCTCGCTGCTTTCATAACGCCCGGCCAGCCACACCGGCGTCACCAGCAGGCTGAGCACCAGTGCTACCAGCAACGCCCACAACATTGAACGCCGGATGCGCAGATCGCGCCGCAGCAGATTGCGGATGGAACTCACCACGCACTCATAGGATGCGGTGGGCAAGTGCGGGCAGTTGCAGCCGCTGCGCTACCAGCTTGGCCTTGTCAATATCAGCCAGAACCACGCCCGGCCCGTCGGCTTGTTGGGCCATGACGCGACCCCAGGCATCGACCACCATCGACTGGCCCCAGGTGCGGCGGCCGTTCTCATGCAGCCCGCCCTGTGCTGCTGCCAATACATAAGCCAGGTTTTCAATGGCGCGGGCACGCAGCAGCACCTCCCAATGCGCTTGGCCCGTCGTGTGAGTAAATGCGCTAGGCACCAACAGCAGATCAGCGCCACTGCGGGCAAGCGCCCTGTACAGCTCGGGGAAACGCAGGTCATAGCAAATGCTCAAGCCCACTCGCCACATATGGCCGTCGCTGGACGGCAGGTCAAACGTGACGGGGTCTTTTCCTGGGACCAGCACGCGTGACTCGTCGTAGCTTTCTGTGCCGTTGTCATAGCAAAAAAGATGCATCTTGTTGTAGCGTGCGACGCACTGGCCCAGCGGGTTAAACACCAACGTGCTGTTGTAGACCTTACCCGTCTCGTTGCCGCAGATGGGAATGGTGCCGCCAACAACCCACAACTTGAAGTCCTGTGCGCAGCGGCTTAAAAAATCCTGCAGCGGCCCATAGCCATCCATTTCGGCCAGGGCCAGCTTGTCCGTATCTTTATGCCCCAGCAGGCAAAAATATTCAGGCAACACCACGAGCTCTGCACCCGCGTCTGAAGCCTGACTGAGCAGCTGCCTGGCCGTCACAAGATTGCGCGCCACATCCGGCCTGGAGACCATTTGAAGCGCGGCAACTTTCATGGGGTAGACCTCATGGCTTACGTTCGACTTTGGTAATTTTCGGGTCAGCCCAACTGCCGTCGATATGAAACTCCTGCGTGTTAGCCTTGATGAGCGGCTGGCGCAAAAAGTACTGCGCCAAAAACGTCCCCAGGCCAATGACCGGGTTAATGGCCGCGGTAATCAGCGAAGCCGTACCGGCGTTGATCTCTGGCACCACCACCACTCTTAAATCTTGCGTTTCTTTGGCAATGTCGGCGCTACCTTCCATCAACACGGCGGCGTTGACGCCTTTCATTTGCAGGTTGTTGGTCGCGGCAATGCCCTGATTGATGCCAACGTCGCCGCGCACAAAGTCAAACGCAAAACCTTCTGAAAAAACATCGCGAAAGTCCAGCGCCAGGCGGCGCGGCAGGGACTGCAGGCTCAGCACACCCAGCAGCTTGGCAATGCCGGGGTCGGCCTTTAAAAACTGGCCGGATTCGATATTGACATTAAACTGGCCGCTCATGCTGGGGTAGTCCAGGCTCAGGGGCGAGCCCAGCCAGGCAATCTGGCCTTCCATCTTGCCTTTGCCGCGCCGTATCACGTCCACCATACCAAAACGCTTGAGCAGCTCGCCCGAGTCAAGAATGTCGAGTTTGAAATTCATCACTGTGCGCCTGCGCTCGGCCGGCGTGCGCGGCGCGCGCGACCCGGTTGCTGTGCCAAGTGCCTGGGCGTTAATGGCGACCCAGTTCCCCGAGGCTGTCAGCACGGCCTCGGGCATGATGACGTTGAACTTGTTAAGTCGCCATTCACGGGCTGTCGCCGGAGCCGCTGCCGCGCGATTGACGGCATCAATTTCAATTCGCCCGAGTTTTTTGCCGCGCAGCTCAAGATCATTAACCACAATGTCAAGTGCGGGGATGTTGGCGGGCTGCTCATCCAGAATGGTTTCTACGTCGTTGGCTGCGCTGGCTGCCAGGTTGAGCCGTGACAGCCGTGCGATCACGCGGCCTGCTGGCGTGCCGGGCTGCCTGAACTCCAAGTAACCATTGAGCTCATTTGCGTTGATGTTGGCGCGCCAGTTTTGGCCCTCACGCGTGCCGCCCACCACCACGTTGTTCAGTTTGCGGCCGCTGATGACCAGTTCTTTGGCGCGAATCGCTATTTGGGCTGGCAAGTAGCTTTGGGCTTGCAATGCACCATTGGCAGCCGAGCTGCTGCCGGATGCGCTTGAAAACACCGTATTCCAGGCGTCCAGGTTCAGGCTGGGCAGGTTGATGTTGGCCGCCACACCGTTGTCCGGCATGGGCGTTGATTCGCCCGGCTCTAGCCCTACCGCGATACTGCCGCGAACCACCCGTGCGGACGCCGTGCTGACATCACGCACATACGCCACGGACACCAAACGCGACAGGTTTAACGACAACTGGTCTTGCAGTTTTTGGCCAGGGACCATCGACTCACGCAGCAAAGTGTTTTCAAACCGCAGCGGCAAGGCAGTGTCTGAAGCTTTGTTCAAGGGCGCGGGCAAGTTCAAGGCGAGGCCTTGCAGGTTGCTGGTCACAATAACTTCAGCAGCGCCTCGGGTGAAGCCCAGTGTGGCAGCGTAGGCGGTGCTGCCGCTGGCGTTTTGCGCCAGCCGGGACACGGCGCCCAGGTTGGTGCTTTGCCGCAGGCCTTCTGCTGTGACGCTGCCTTGGGCTTTGAACACCACGTTGCTGTCTAAATCGCCGGGTGCGGCTTTGCGGTTGGCAGGCCGCATGCCGCCTTCAAACCGCACATCACCGCCCAGCAGCCGGGCCTGTGCGCCAGGCACGCTAAAGCCTGCCTCGGTAAAGGTGACCAGGCCTTTCAGGCGAGCGAGCAGCGGCGTTTCTGGCGTGAACTGGACATCATTACCCGGCAGGGTGACGCTGCCCTGGACGCGTGTCCTGTCAACCGCGTGTAAAGGCAGGCTCAGGCGCAAGGCGTACTCGGCAGCGCCGTTGGCCTTTGCTTTGGCCAGCACGTTGCTGGTCATGGTAGCAAGGGGTGAGGTGTTGACGAATGCCAGCGCATCACTCAGCGGGCCTTTTATTTTGGCCGTCAGGTCTAGCGTGGCTGAACGCATCAGGTTAGGAATGCTTGCATCTGCCCGCAAGAGCTGCAAGCCAGACAAGCCAGCCACGCGCGCTACTGCGTTGTTGATATTCAGTGCTGCCCGGTGAAAAACCAGCTCGCCATTGAGATCCGACAGTGCAGGCCAGGGCGCTGCGTCTTTGGGTTGAATCAGTTTGGGCACATACGCAAACAGGCCATTTTTGACGTTGGCCGAGATCTTGAATTCGCCCTTTGTGGGGTCAGCAAACGGAATGAAATCCACTGGCCCCTTAACCACAAACTTCACCTCACTGACCTCGCCCTGCACCACCGCATCGCGCACATAGTGGCGCACCGGTTCAGCCAGGACCAGCGGCAGGTAGCGGTGAACGCGCGCGCCGTTGCCACGGCTGAGCACACCTTTCAAATCCAGAATGCCCAGCGATGTGTCGTCTTTTGACTCTGGCTTGCTCTCGCCCGAGCGCCAACTGGCGTCGGCTGTGCCCTCAGCATCGGCGGCGCTAAAGCGGATGTTTTTTAATTGGATGTCCAGCTTGTCTTGGGTTCTGGTCCATCGCGTGTCCATCGCCAGTTTGTCAAACAGCACACGCGGGTCCTCAAATACGCCCGGCAAATCAAGATGGCCCTGATTGATATTGACCAGCGCTTTGCCGCCCGTCTGGTTAATGTCAAAGTCAGCAGCACCGCCGCTGATGCCGGGCCTGCCGGGTTGCTGGTGCGGTGCGCCCTGCAGGCCTGTGGTTTGTGAAACGTGACTGCGCAGCACGCCGCTCGGCAAGGCGGCCACTTCAAGCCCCGTGACGCGGCCTTTGGCGCTGTAGGTCATGGCTGCCAGGTCCCCGTTTTTTGGAAGTTGCCAGCGCGCCTCTAGCGTCTCAACCAAACCTTTGGGTGCAAACGAGGAGATCAGTGCGTGGGTGGCTGTGCCCAACGGCAAGCGGTCGGCGATTTGGGCCACCGCAGCCAGGTCCAGCTTGTCGCCCTTTAAGGTGTTTTTTTGCTCTGCCTGGCCGGCTGTGCCGACGCTGCTCATGGCCAGGTTGCCGCCCGGCCACTGCAGGCCGTCGGGCGTATCAAAGCGCACGTCCTGGGTCGCAAACTCAAAACCATCGGCCAGCAACTGACCACTCACGCGGCCCATGACCGACGTGAAGGCCAGCGGCTGCAAGGTTTTACCCAGCTGCACGTTCACGCCCTGCATGGCAATGTCAATCGTCGCGCCACCGAGTTGCCCTTTGTTGATGTCAGCCCAGCCGCGCAGGCTGCCGCTGCCCGAACGCGGGTCGATGCTGAAGGTGTTGGACACGTATTGCTTGATCTGCGAGACATCTCCGATACGACTGAACTCGGCATACATCTGGCCCGACCAGTCTGCCCACTGGCCCGCGCCTTTGGCCAGCAGCGGCTGCCTGAACTGGCCGCGCAGGTTGAAACGGTCACCCCAGGAACTGGGGGGCGTGGCGTCCATGCGAAAGCTGTGACGCCTTGCGCTGTTGCGCATCACCGCGTCGACCTGGCGCAACTCCAGCGTCGGTGCCGGTTTTGACAGATTTGCCAGTTCATCGGTCCAGCGCAGCGTGCCGTTTTTGATGGCGAATTCAGTTTGTGAGAAAAACCAGTCAGCGGCCGCAGTGCCATCAGTACCGCCCTGGGATGTGTCTACGCCGCCGACCACAATTTTGCCGTCCAGGCCGCGGCGAATATCCAGCACGGGCTGGTCAATCACCAGTTGCTCAAAACCGCTGCTTAAGAGCGACGTTGCCGACAGAGCCACAAGCACACGAGGCAGCAGTAGCGCTTGCCTGCCAGCTGCGTCTTGCAAGGTGATGTCTCGCAGTTCAAACGAGGGGATCAACCCTTGCGACTGCGCGGTGATTTGCCCAATCCGCACGGGTACACCCAGGGCCTGCGTGGCTACAGCTTCAAGGCGCGGGCGAAATTCTTCAATACGCGGCACAATCCAGCCGTGTAGGACAACGCCTGCTGTGCCCGCCACCAGCCAGAAAGCAACGAGAAGCCACATCGCAATGCGTGCTGAAAAAGCAAGCCATCGCAGGCGCGGCGATGCAGGGGTAAGGAGGGGGGGCGAGACTTTAGTCATTGGCAGGAGAATTATGACTCTCTGACTTGTGACTCGCTGATTCGTTCAGGGGTTTTTGGGGTCACTGCAGATTTAAAGATGAGGCCATGCGAAGTTTTGTGAATTAGTGTGATGTATCTGTCCCCTAGCCCACCAGCTCAGGCGCAATCGAAGGCGTCTGCCTACTCGCGCTATGTGCAGCGCATACGCCGCCGCTACGTTGACCAGTTGCCCTTTCTAACACCGGGTGCGCCTTCTCTAGGCAGCATGCAATCGTCGCTTGTGGTTCTGCGGCAAAGCGGTCTGGGCACAGGTGCTGCCTTGCGAGTGCTGCGCCAGTTGGTGATGGAGCGCCTGGTGGTGCTGGACTGCGAACAGCGCGCCGAACTGAAGGTGGTCACCCAAGCCATGACCGAGCTGGCCGAGCTGGCGCTTGACGCGGCGATGCTTGAATCGCAAACCAGCCTGGACGCACAGCACGGCGCGCCGCTGGCACCCGACGGTTCGCGTGCACAGATGTGGGTGGTGGGCATGGGCAAGCTGGGCGCGCGGGAGTTGAATGTGTCCAGCGACATTGACTTGATTTACGTTTACGACCACGACGGGCAAACCGCTGGACGGCCAGACGGTGGCGCAGTGCGCGGCGTGATTTCCAACCATGAGTATTTTGCGCATCAGGTCAAGACAATTTACGCACTGATTGGCGAGACAACAGAGCATGGTTTTGTGTTTCGCCTGGACCTGGCGCTGCGGCCGCACGGCGGCTCGGGCCCGGCGGCTATGTCGCTGTCGGCGCTGGAAGATTACTTTCAGGCACAAGGCCGCGAGTGGGAGCGCTTTGCGTGGTTGAAAAGCCGCGTCGTTGCGCCGCAAGAGTGCGTTCGCAACGGGTCGGCGCTGGCCTTGCGCGGCGTGGTGTTGCCGTTTGTCTTCAGGCGCTATCTGGACTACAGCGTGTTTGATGCGCTGCGTGTGCTGCATCAACAAATCCGCGAGCATGCCGCCAAACGCAGTGCGGGCCGGCCAGAGCGCGCCAACGACGTGAAGATGTCGCGCGGCGGTATTCGTGAAATTGAATTTACCGTGCAGCTGCTGCAAGTGGTGCGCGGCGGGCAGTACCCCGAACTGCGCACGCGCCGCACTGTCGATGCCTTGCAGCGGCTGGCCAAGGCCGGGTTGATGCCGCAAACCACGGCTGATGCGCTGGTGGCGGCGTATGATTTTTTGCGCCGCGTGGAGCACCGCATCCAGTACCTGGACGACCAGCAAACCCACGTGCTGCCCACCCGCGACGATGACCTGGCCTGGGTTGCCCAGACGCTGGGCTACCCGGACTGCTGCGTGTTTTTGCATGACCTGGACACGCACCGCGAGCGAGTCGCTGAAGAGTTTGACAAGCTGCTGGGCGGCAAGGTTGATTGCAAGGGTTGCGGTAAAGCGGCACCCCAGTCGCCGCTGCTGGACACGCTGCTGGAGCTTCTGTCTGACAAATGGCCTGAAAAATTTCGGACACGCTTGCAGCAATGGCGCGCGCACCCCAAGGTGCTGGCCCTGCGCGATGACTCACGCGCCCGTTTGAGTCTGCTGGTGCAGCGCACCGCCCAGTGGCTGGCGGAAGGCAGCGTGACTGAAGAAGCCGCCCTGCGCATCGTGGACTGGATCGAGCCACTTTTGAGGCGTGAAAGTTATTTGGCCTTGCTGTTGGAGCGCCCGCAAGTCCACCGGCGTCTGCTGCGGCTGCTGGGTGCGGCCAAATGGCCCGCGCGCTATCTGCTGCTGCACCCTGGCGTGATCGACGAGCTGGCCAGTGATGCCATGCTGCATGAGCGCTTTGACAACGCCAGCTTTGCGCAAGAGCTTGAACTGCGAAGGGCAGCGCTCAAACACACGGGTGAAGACGACGAGGAGACCTGCCTGAACCTGCTGCGCCGCGCCCACCATGCCGAGGTGTTTCGCACCCTGGCACGCGATGTAGAAGGTGTGCTGACGGTGGAGCAGGTGGCCGATGACTTGAGTGCGCTGGCAGAAACCACGCTGGCTATCACCACTAAGTGGTGCTGGCAACGGCTAAAGAACAAACACAGGGCAAGCCCGCAACTGGCCATCATCGCCTACGGCAAACTGGGCGGCAAAGAGCTGGGCTACGGCAGTGACCTGGACATTGTGTTTGTCTATGAAGACGAGCACGAGCAAGCTGCTGAGGTGTATGCCGCGCTGGTGCGCAAGCTCATCAACTGGCTGACGGTGAAGACGGGCGAGGGGGATTTGTTTGAAATCGACACGGCGCTGAGACCGAACGGCAATTCGGGTTTGCTCGTCACGAGTTTTGAGGCTTACGCGAAGTACCAGCAGCAGCGCGGCAGCAATACCGCCTGGACCTGGGAGCATCAGGCGATGACACGTGCCCGTTGTGTATTAGGCGCCGAACCTCTGCGCCAGCAGTTTGAAAAAATCCGCGAAGGCGTGATCACGGCCCCGCGCGATGCCACTTTGTTGCGCGCCGAGATCGTCGCCATGCGCGACAAGGTGCGGGCAGCGCATCCCGTCAAGGGCGCAGTATTTGATGTCAAGCACAGCGCCGGCGGCATGGTGGACGCCGAGTTTGCGGTGCAATACCTGGTGCTGTCCCAATCAGCGCAGCACCCGGAACTGATCGCCAATGTTGGCAACATCGCCTTGCTGCAACGTGACGAGTTTGCTGGGTTGCGGCGGCCAGGCGTAGGGCAGGCCGCTGCCACGGCCTACCGCGCGCTGCGGCGCGTGCAGCATCAGGCGCGGTTGAACGAAGCGCCAACCCATGTTGAGAAGGGTGAGCTGCAGGTTGAACGCGCGGCCATCCTGGCTCTGTGGGCAGCTGTTTTTCAGCCCGCATAAGCGCATGCAGCACCTCTAAGCCTTACCGTTCTCGGGTTATTTCCCTGAAGGGGATTGATAAGCCAGCAAAATACGTTTTTATTTGTCATTCATGCATTGCGATTTCCCATGGGTTTGAATACGCCTGATTTTTGGAGCCAGCGCCTGATCGCTGGCATGTCGCTCGCCCTGTTGAGTACCCTGGCGGCCTTGGGTCTGGGCGGGTGCGCCGCCTCAGCACCGCCCGCAACGGTGGCGATTGCAGCGCCGTCCCAGTGGTACGCGCCGTTGCCGCCCACTGCCGCGTCAAGCACGCCGCAGGTCAGCACAAGCGCCACCAGCAGCCTGCCGCATAACGGCAGCCTGACCAGCCTGTCGCAGTGGTGGCAACAGCAAAACGACCCGCTGCTCGTTGAGCTGATTGATGCCGCGCAGCTGGTCAGCCGGTCGGTCATAAGTGCGCGTTCCAACATTCAGCAGGCGCAGGCCGCGCGGGCGGTGTCGGAAGCGGCTTTGCTGCCTACGCTGGATGCAGTTGGCGCTGTCAGCCGAAGCCTGTCTGCACCCATTAACCGCAACGTGGTGCCAGTGCCCGTCAATGCGGCGCAGGTCGGCCTGCAAACCAGCTGGGAGGTGGACCTGTTTGGCCAAAACGAGGCCAGCCTGAATGCCGACAAGGAGCGCTTTTTGGGCGCCCAGGCCAACTGGCATGACGCGCGGGTGTTGGTCGCGGCGGAGGCGGCTAACCTCTACTACAGCTTTCGCGCCTGTGAAAAGCAGTTGCTGGTGGTTGACGCAGATGCGCGGTCCAGGCGGCAAACCAGCCGCTTGAATGAGCAATTGGCCAAAGCCGGCTTTGTGGCACCTGCTACCGCTGCGTTGGCGCGAGCCACAGCGGCTGAAGGCAACAGCCGCGTTACGGTCCAGCGTGTTGAATGCGAACTCGCCATCAAGGCGCTGGTTGCGCTGACCGCTTTGCCAGAGCCTGAGCTGCGGCAAAAACTGGCACAGGCTGCGCCCGCCAGCTTGCAGCAAGGCATTGCCGATATTTCCAGCGTGCCAGCCGAGGTGCTGGGCCAGCGGCCTGATGTGTACAACGCCGCGCGTGAGCTAACCGCCGCCAGTTTTGAAGTCGGCAGCGCACGCGCCCAGCGTTACCCGCGCCTGAGCATAGGCGGCACGATTGCCCGCAACAAACTGAGCACCCGCGGCTTTACCCAAAATTACGACACCTGGTCGTTTGGCCCTCTGTCGCTGACGATACCGCTGTACGACGGCGGTGCTGCTGACGCCAATGTGGACGCGGCCAAAGCCCGGTACGAGGAAGCTGCAGGCAAGTACCGGGGCACAGTCAGGCAAGCCGTGCGAGAGGTTGAAGAAGCCCTCGTCAACCTGCAAAGCACCGCCGACCGGGGTGAAGACACGCTGGTGGCCACGCTGGGTTACAGCGCTTCATTTACAGGCACCGAGGCGCGCTACAAAGCCGGTTTGGCAAGCTTGGTGGAGCTGGAAGAAGCCCGGCGCGTACTGCTGGCAGCGCAAAGCGCGCTGGTCAGCCTGGAGCGCGAACGCCGCAGCGCCTGGATTGCCCTGTACCGAGCGTTGGGCGGCGGCTGGACCACGGCAGCGCCGCCCGCCACGCCGATGGTGTTCGGCATTCCCGAGGCGTTTTTGCCAGATTGGTAAGCCATGGCTGCTTTGCATGATTTTTAAAAATAGACCCATGAACATCTTTCAACGCTCACGTCGCTCAAGGTCATATATTCAAAATGCTATATTTTTAGTAGCTACTTGCGCAGGTATTTATTGGGCTACAGCCTTATTTTCTTCCAAAACCAGGGCTGCAGACGATAAAAAAGGCACTGTAGCCAAACCTGCTCTCACCGTCACCACCGTGCAACCCGTGATGCGTGACCTGGTCATCAAGCTGCCAGCCAACGGCAGCATCACCGCCTGGCAAGAGGCCATCATTGGCAGCGAAGCCAATGGTTTGCGGCTGGTCAGCGTCAACGTGAACGTGGGTGACAAAGTGGCCAAAGGCCAGGTGCTGGCCACCTTTAGCGCCGAGCAGGCCAGCGCTGAAGTGGCCCAGGCCCAGGCCAGCTTTGCCGAGGTTCAGGCCAACGCGCTGGACGCGGCTGTCAACGCCGACAAAGCACGTACCCTGCAAGCCAGCGGCGCACTCAGTGAGCAGCAGATCAACCAGTACCTCACGGCTGACAAAAGCGCAAATGCCCGGCTGGAAGTGGCCAAAGCCGCGCTGGCCGTGCAGCAAGTGCGCCTGAAGCAAACCCGGCTGCTGGCGCCTGACGATGGCGTGATCTCAAGCCGTAGCGCTACGCTGGGTGCGGTGGTGCCCAGCGGCACAGAGCTGTTCAAAATGATTCGCGGCGGGCGGCTGGAATGGCGG
>Ga0123336_10002456_pt1 | contig 16073 bp, 15 predicted proteins | sample SSSSmetaG_FD_96466 | JGI IMG/M metagenome (GOLD analysis project Ga0123336, IMG submission 96466) | Glacier valley bacterial and archeal communities from Borup Fiord, Nunavut, Canada, to study Microbial Dark Matter (Phase II) - ​SSSS metaG | ecosystem: Environmental > Aquatic > Freshwater > Ice... | reverse complement strand
TGGGCACGTTCAGGCGCAGCATGGCCATCATCATGCCGGGGAGTGATTTGTCGCATCCGGCCAGGCCGACCAGCGCATCGTAGCTGTGGCCGCGGATGGTGAGCTCGACGGAGACCGCGTTCACGTCGCGCGCGACCAGCGAGGATTTCATCCCCTGATGACCCATGGCGATGCCGTCCGTGACGGTGATGGTGGTGAATTCGCGGGGGCTGCCGCCAGCTTCGGACACGCCACGTTTCACCGATTGCGCCTGCCGGGAGAGGGCGATGTTGCAGGGCGCGGCTTCGTTCCAGCAGGTGGCCACACCCACGAAGGGCTGGGCGATCTCGGCCTCCGACATGCCCATCGCATGGTAGTAGCTGCGGTGCGGCGCGCGGCCGGGGCCCACGGTGACGTGGCGGGACGGCAGGCGGGATTTGTCCCAGGTTTGGCTGGTCATGGCGGGTCCTCGGGCATTTGGCAGATCAGGCTACGGTGCTGTGTTGGGCGGGCAAGGGGCGCTGGGGCGCGGCAGACTTGCGCCGGGCTGCTTCAATGCGCGCGCAGCGTTTCGGCGGCTTTATCCAGCTCGACGATGCGCGCGAGCGGATCGTGGGCGAGCAGCTCGCGGCATAGTTTGGCATCGGCTGTAACGAAGTGGCAGCCCATATGCTCGGCGAGCGCCAGATACAGGCAGTCATACGCTGGATGCGCCAGCGCGATCGAGAATTTCAGCGCCGGCGCGGCTAGATCTTGCATCGGGTGGAATTTGATTCCTGATAAATGAAGTGAGCGCGCCGCGAGTTCAGCTTGTGCGGCACTCAACTGTCCCCGCGTGACTTTTTTCCAAAGTATATTGGTATATTCAGCAACCATCAGGTCGGGTGCCACGCACCGATGTTTGCGTAGGGCCATTGCCTTGTCTGCGTCGGATTCCTCGACCGCCCACTTGATTGCCACACTCGCGTCGATGACGATGGTGCTCACCGTTCGTCGCGGCCCTCCCGTTGCAGGATTTCGGAAGGTGTGTGAACTACGCCGGCCGTAGCGCGGCGCAACTCCGCCATGATCTTTTCATATTCGTCGCTAGGGCCAGTGCTGAGCGCGTCCTTCAGAATTTCGCGCACTTCCGCTTCAGCAGAGCGGCCGTTTCTGCTTGCTTGGGCTTTTAGTTTGCCGACGAGAGCATCGTCCAGATTTCGCACGCTGAGGTTGGAAGGCATGTCTGCGTCTTTATGTAACTATGGACGCCACGTTGCTAGCATTTTGCCATCACGTCAAGTGGCAGGGCGCAGCATGGACCAGCATTTCAGGCGCCCGGCGACCTGCCAGCTATGAGTGACGGCGAAACCCATGGCTTGGTAGTAGCCCAGATTTCGCTCGGTCGCGGTCTCCAGATAGGCGGGCACGTGGTCGCGATCGGCCAGGTCCAGGCCGGCGCGGATGACGACGCGGCCGAGGCCGTTACCCTGGGACGCCGGCGCGCAGCCGGCAATGTGGAGATACCAATGCGGCTGGGCCGGACGGTTCGCGTCGCTGGCGCTGCTGAAGGAGAGCGCTCGCAGCACGGCGGGTCCGGTTGCCTGAAGCCAGGGCCAGCCGGTGGCTAGCGTTTGCAAAACTGTGGGCATCTTCGTGCCTGGTGCCTGCCACAATGTGGCGGCCTGCCGGTCCGGCGTGGTGAACCTGGCGCCGATATCCTCCGCGAACAGCAAGGCGAACACGCCTGGCAGGCGCCGCGTGCGCACGGATGCCTCCGGGAAGATGAAGCGCATCACAGGATCTTCCTGGAAGGCGGCGGCCAGCGCGGCGGCGACCTTGGCCTGGTCCGCGGGCTCTGCCGCGATCACATCTGGCATCGGCGGGTGCCTCGGCTATTCGATCGAAAAAAACCCACGCGGGAGGAAGCCCGCGCGGGTGCTAATAATCTACCCGAGACGAAGGAAGCCCCGTTTGGAACCTCCTTCGGTTTGCGATCTCACGGTAGCATCACTTCCCACACGCCACGGCCATACGTGGCCGCGCGCAGCTTGTGGGTGGTGGGCGAGACGGCCAGGCTGCTGACCTGGACCGTCGGCAGACCGGCGCCGAACAGCGACCAGCTCGTGCCACCATCATGCGTCACATACACGCCGATCCAGGTGGCGGCGTAGAGCGTCTTGCCCGTGGTGTCGCTGGTGTCCGGGACCACCTGGTTGACGGGAACGTCCGGCAGGCCAGCGCCGGCTGCGGTCCAGGTCGTGCCGAAATCGGTGGTCTTCAGCACGCGGACCGCACCCGTTGTGGGCGCCTGGCTGCTGAAATACACCGAATCGTCGGAGGCCCAGGCGGCCGAGGAATTGTAGCTGGCATAGCCCAGGCCAAGCCCGTTCAGCGAGGTGTAGCTGAGATTGGTCTTGAACCCGTCCGTGGTGATCACCGCGTGGCCGCCGGTGCCGCCGACGGCGATCTTGTTCACGTCGGTCGGGCTGATGCCGATCTCGTTCCAGCTCAGGCGGAAGATATATTGCGGCGCGCCGGTGCTGTCGGCGAAGCGGACAAGCTGCTTCCAGGTGTGGCCGGCGTCCTTCGTCTTGTAGAAGGTGGAGCCGGTGAGCGTGAAGAAGGTGCCGCCGGTGGGATCGGCCATGGCCGTCGGCGTGGCGATCGGCGTGAAGAAGGGGAAATAGTCCGGATTGGCGAGATCCAGGCCGGTCTGGGCGTTGTAGTAGCGACGATTGATCGGGCCGAAGCCGACCTTCGGCGGGATGCCGCCCTGGATGCCGTAGATGTTCAGGTAGTAGCCGGACACGATGGCCGATCGGTGATTGGCCTGGCTGGCGCCCACGCCCTCGCCGTCGCCACCGAAAATCTGCTGCCAGATCTGGGTGCCGAACACCCGGGCGCGCACGCCGTCGTCCTGCAGGCCGGAGACCAGCGTGTCGTCCCGATCCGGCGAGGAGGCGACGGTCTGAGTCAGCATGGAGACGATGCCGCTGTTCTTCGAATTGTCGAATGTGGCGCCGCCATCGCGTGTGATGAAAAGGCCGCCATCGGAGCCGAAGGCAAGCACCGGGCGGTTGCCCTCGCGTATCACTGCGTTCGTGTGGTGGTCCGCATGGACATAGGGGATGGACGCCGTCTCCGCGCACACGCCGCCGGGGAGCCAGTCGCCAACGATCTTGAAGGTGGCGCCGCCATCCGATGTCTTGGCGAGCGAGAGGTTGCCGCCGGCATAGACGGTGTTGCGGGTGGCATCGCCCGGATCGACCAGCAGCGACTGGTTGTAATAGGCTTGGCCGTTCAGCAGATCCATGCCGGGCTGGTCGCAAGTGGGGTTGGTGGGCGTCTTGCTGGCCAGGCCGAGCGCGGTCCAGTTCAGGCCGCCATCGGTGGAGCGGAACATGTCGCTCTGGTCATAGCCGGTGGTGTTGGAGGCGATGGCATAGACGATGCTGTCCCCGGCTTCACCCACGGAAACGGTGATGCGGCCGGAATTGGCGAAGGAGGCTGTGTCCGGAATGGCAGTCCAGGTGCGGCCGTGGTCGGTGGAGAGGGCCACGGCACCGGGCGATGACGGTGCGATCGCCAGGTTTGGCGAGACGGCAGTCAGCAGCCAGCCGGCGCTGGTCTGCTTGATGCTCCAGACGCCAAGGCCGGCGAGCGCCTGGCCCGTGCCACCGGTGACCTGGGTGTAGGACACGCCGCCATTGGCAGAGCGGAACAGCCCTGCATCGGTGCCAACGAGCACCACTTCATTCGTGCTTGAATCGTCAACGGCGACCTCACGAACCTGGCTAGCGCCAGGCAGGCTGACCGGCTTGTGGAAGGTGGCGCCACCGTTTGTGGAGACGACCATGACACCACCCAGCGCAGGCGTCGTCTCGAAGGTGTCGCCCAGGCCGACATAGACGGTGTCGAAGCTGCGGCCGATCGCCGCAGCACCGCCGCTGGTGGTGACGCCCGAGTCGCTGAGCGGACGCCAGGACGGGGTGCGGTTCAGCAGATTGTCGGTGCGCCACAGGCCGCCGCCGGCCGTGAGCACATACATCTGTTGCGGATTGACCGGGTTGGAGACGATGGACGCCATGCGGCCGCTGTCGATGGCGTGCAGGGTGATGCCATTATTGGTGTAGGTGTCGGTCGCCGGGCCGAGCGACGTCCAGATCGGCGTGCCGGCCGGCGGCTTGACGCCCGCCACCTGCTTGGGGAACCGCTGCTGCTGCGTCTCCACCTGCTTGAGCATGTTCTGCTTGAAGGCCTCGTCGAAATATGGGGCGAACAGGGCGTGGTAGGCGGCTGAACGATCCGTGGGATCGATGTCGCCGGGGCCATCGGAAGGCGGGAAGACGCGGGGGCCTGGCGGCGCTGGCGGCGGCTCTGGAATCTGCGCGGCTGCGGCGCTGGCGAACAGGGCCAGGGCGGAGGTCAGCAAAAGGGCGTGGCGCATCTAGGGCTTCCTTTTTATCACTGACGAATTGGTAACATATTGCAAGGGCTGCGCCAGTCGCCGCTGATATAAAAGGTGGGCAAGTAGTCCTTTTTTGAAAAAAAGAGACCAAAAAACTCTTGTTCTTTAGTGCATCAGCTCTGAGTAGCGGGCTTGGATCTTTTCGAATGTGGTGAATTCCAGGGCGCGCACGGCTTGGGGGGGCATCAGGCGCTCGGCCAAGGATTGCCATAGGTGGCGGTCCAGGCGGGAGCGGGCGTCGACCAGGTGCAGCGCCTCGGGCGTCAATTCGGTCTGCATGGGAGTCTGCATGCCGTCGGGCATCAAGCGCGTGACGTTCAAGGCGGGGATTGTCAGCTTGCGGCCCAGGAAGCGTTCCAAGCCCACCCGCAGGCCAGGGTCTTCAAGGATGCCGGCAAAGGAGAGGTGGGAGAGAGCATCGAGCGCTGCGTCGATCAGCCGCGCGTCAGCCTGCGCAGGGATGAAATCGGCATCCGGGATCAGGGGATGGGGCCAGAGCAGGGCGCGGACATAAGCGTTGTCGGTCTGGCAGGCGATCCCGGGCTCGGCAAGGAACCGCGCCAGGTTCTGATGGGCAAGCCGGATGCGCTGCGACCAGTCGCCCCACTCGCGCTGCTTGGTCTCCGGCAAGGCGCGCCAATAGGCCCATTGCGACAGCACGCGGGCGGAAGGTTCGCGCAGCAGCATGAACTGGCGCGCGGACGGCAACGCCGCCTGAACGGTGGATCTGGCGAAGTGGCCAGATAGGAAATCCGTGTTGGCCGGGATATCCGCAGGCGAAAGATGGATCAGGCGGCGGGTGCGGCGCGGCATGGTGCCGAACGCGGTGAAATCGCCGAAGGTGGAACGGTCGAAGCCGGTGACCATGCGGCCGGGGAGCAACGCGGCCTCGATGGCGTAGGTGAAAGCGGTGCCGGCGGATTTGGGCACATGCAGAAAGGCCAGCGGTATCGCCGGCTGGGCGAAGCGGCGCCAGAACATGGCGCGCAGGCGGCGCAGCCGGCGCTGGGCACGCGGCGCGAACGTCACGCTCGCGCAATCCAAGGATGGGGGCCCGCCATGGCTTGCAGGTGGTCGTCCTCCGAAGCGCCGTTGCTGCGCAAGTGCAGGGTGGCAGGGTGGCCAGTCCATAATCACGCAAATATCCTGCCGCCATCGCAGTCTGCATAAAGAACACGCCGCATTTCACGGAGTTGTGATAGCTCGCCAGATGCTCGCGGCGAGGCTGGCGGCCAATCCGGCGACCAGCAACACGGCCGTGGCCGTCGGGTTCAGCCCGGCAGCGCGCAAGCCGGCGCAGAGGGCCGGCCAAATCAGGGCGCTGGCGGCGAGAAGCCGGTTGTCGATGAACAAGGCGGCGAGGCGGCGTGCCAGATTCTTCATGGACGTGCAGCCGCGTTCAGGCGACGCGCCGAGGCCAGAGCAATCAGCGCTCCGGCCACGGCGGCCCATAAGAGGCTGAGCAGAAGCAGCGCCAGATCGCCGCCCAGCCAGGCGGCGCCGATGCCCTCGCCGGTCCAGAAGGTGCCGAACGCGCAGAGCAGGATTCCAACGGCGAGCTTGAGGCTGTTTTCGGGAATGCGCGATAGCGGGCGGTGCAGGACCAGGCCGAGGGCGACCACCACAGCCAGCGCAAGCAAGGCGCCGGAGGCGGGCGGGCGCAGGCCGGCGGGGCCTGCCGCCATGGCGATGACGATGAAGCCGACCTCGCTGCCCTCCAGCAGGGTGACTTGGAAGGCGCCGGCAAAGCCCGTCCAATCCCAGCCGGGCGTGCGAGGCGAGGCGGCGGCGGCGGCACTTGCGCGGTCGAAGGCCAGGTTTTCATCACGCAGCTTGAGAACGCCGGCGGCACGCAGGATGGCTTTTCGCAGCCAGCGCAGGCCGAACAGGAGGACGAGTAAGCCGACGGTCAGACGGAGCCAGGCCGTGTTCCAAGCTTCCAAGGCGGGGCCGAAGACCGCCGCCACCAGAACCAGCACGGCGAGGCTGGCGGCCACCCCGGCAAGGGGGGCGCGCCAACCGCGGGTGGCGCCCAGGGCCAGGATGACGGTCAGCGCCTCGACGAATTCCACGAAGGCGGCGAGGAAGGCAGCGGCGGCGGCTTGCAGGGTCAGGCTTGTCATGTCGGCTCGCTGTTTTGCGCGCACCGAGGTTGCGCGCGGCGGCGGCCAATGTCACATAGGAGGGCCGCCTGGAACAGACAAAGAACGAGCATGGACCTGCTGCGCAAATTGGAGATTTTGGCCGACGCGGCAAAATATGACGCGTCCTGCGCGTCCTCCGGCACGGACAAGCGCAACTCGCTGGGGGCCAAGAATGGCGTCGGCAGCACGGAGGGGATGGGCATTTGCCACGCCTATGCGCCGGACGGGCGGTGCATTTCGCTGCTGAAGATACTGCTGACGAATTCCTGCATCTATGACTGCATCTACTGCATCAATCGCCGGTCTTCCAACGTGCAGCGTGCCCGGTTCACGGTGGACGAGGTGGTGAAGCTGACTTTGGGGTTTTATCGGCGCAATTGCATCGAGGGGTTGTTCCTCAGTTCTGGAATCATCAGCAATCCCGATTACACGATGGAGCAGGTGGTGGGTGTGGCGCGCAGCCTGCGGGTGGACCATGGGTTTCGCGGCTATATCCATCTGAAGACCATCCCGGACGCCGATCCGCTGCTGATGGCAGAAGCCGGCAAATATGCCGACAGGCTCAGCATCAATATCGAATTGCCGACCGAGCAGAGCCTTGGCGCGCTGGCGCCGGAGAAGAGCATCGGCGACATCAAGCGCTCCATGGGCCGCATGCGGCTGCGCATCGACGAGGCGCGGTTGGAGAAAAAGGCGCCGCGTTTCGCACCGGCGGGGCAGAGCACGCAGGTGATCGTGGGTGCCGACGACAGCAGCGACCGTTTGATCATGCAGATGAGCACGGATCTGTATGGATCATATGGGTTGCGGCGGGTGTATTATTCGGCGTTCAGCCCGATCCCGGATGCCTCCGCCATGCTGCCGCCCAAAGCGGCGCCCCTGGTGCGGGAACATCGGCTATATCAGGCCGATTGGCTGCTGCGATTCTACGGCTTTTCGGTGAGCGAACTCGCCACCGACACAGCCGGCAATATGAGCCTGGAGATCGATCCGAAACTCGCCTGGGCGCTGCAGCACCGCGAGCTGTTTCCTGTGGACGTGAACACGGCGCCGAAGGAGATGCTGCTCCGCGTGCCTGGTTTGGGGATGAAAACGGTGGGCCGCCTGCTTGCTTCGCGCCGACATCGTCGCATCCGCATGGACGATCTTTCGCGCTTGCGCCTGCCGGTAGCCAAGCTGATGCCGTTTATCGTGACCGCAGATCATCATCCGGGCGCCACCCTAGACAGCGCGCAATTGGCCGCCCGATTGGCACCGAAGGCGACGCAGCTGGAATTGATCTGATGGATGGTGCTGTCAGACGAAAGGGCGTGATCAGTTTTGATTGCCTGCACGACGACGACGAGGATGTGAATTGCCTCGAGGGGTGCTACCGCCTCCCGCCGGGCGAATGGAAAGTGTTCTGGTTCAACAATGATGAACCAATGGGCCGCGCGCGGTGCATTGTCGATGCGGGCTTCCAAAGCGGAGTCATTGGATTGGTAGTTGAATACAATGACCGGCGCAGATTAAGCAAAGCGGTTGCTAAACGAGCTATGTCTGAAATTCTGAAAGTATCTGAATGGGAAGAGGTGCGCGGACCTGATTCGCTGCAAATGAAGTAGTCTTCGATTGGCGGCCCGTATCTCGATCACCGGGCCACGAGAACGTCCGTTGTCCGGAAATCGTTGCCGATGAAGAGGAGTGGCGCGTTCCTGAGCATCGCGTCCCGCTCGGCCAAAGCCTGGCGTGGATGCCTCGGGCGCCGCCCTGCAATCACCGATCCCGTCTCCAAATAGGGTGCAGCCGACATGAGTCGTTCTGTATCCAGATCGAGCCGCGCCAGGATGGCTCTATCCGTCGCTTCGTCATACAGCACCGCGACCACCGCGGAGGAACCGACGACGCTCAACCGTCTTCGCCTCAGGCGGCATCCCACTCTTCCCGCGAGACCGGGTGTGTATCGTAATTCACGCGTAAACGCGCAGCCGGGGCAGCAACCCGGGCCGGCATGTCATCGGTGCCCGCTTTGCAGCGCGATGGCGCGCCAGCCGCTCCCGGAGAGCCACTGTGACGGCTTCTGTCATCGTCTCCCCAGTCAAGTGAATAAGCGCTCGCGCCAAGGTATCTGCTTCGGCAGCCTTTATGCTCAATGCTACGTCGCCTCTGTTGTCTAGACAGGGCGTCTGGACAGGCGTTTTCACCGTTGTCTTCCAGCGGATCGGAGTTTGTTGTGCAAACCATCATCCTCTCCCACGAAACTGATTTCGCCGGCTGGCGCCGAGCCGCCCGCCATCTGGCGCTGGCGGGCATCCCGCCGGAACAGGCGCTTTGGTCCGTGCACGGCGCAGATGACCTGTTCGCCGAACCAGCCGACCAAGAAACCCAGAGTGGTACTTTCTCCGTCCCGCGTGCCATCGTCGGCCTGGCAGAGACTGTCATCCAGGCGCGCGACCCGCAACGCTTTGCCCTGCTCTACGCGCTGATCTGGCGCGCCCATCGCGGCGAGAAACGCCTGCTGGAAGACGCAGCCGACCCGCTCGTCCAACGCGTCAATCGCCTCGCCCACGCGGTGCGGCGGGATACGCACAAGATGCGCGCCTTCCTGCGGTTCCGCGAAGTGAGCGAGGAGGGTGCCACGCGCTATGTCGGCTGGTTCGAGCCGGATCATTACATCGTGGAAGCCAATGCGCCGTTCTTCGTGCGGCGCTTCGCGACCATGACGTGGAGCATCCTGACGCCGTATCGTAGCGCGCATTGGGACGGCCAGGCGCTGCGTCTGGGCGAGGGGGCGCAGCCGGCCGATGTGCCGGACGACGATGCGCTGGAAGCGTATTGGCGAGCCTATTTCAGCAGCATCTTCAATCCAGCGCGGCTGAAAGTCTCTGCGATGACGTCCGAAATGCCGAAGAAATACTAGCGCAACCTTCCAGAAGCCGCGGCGATTCCCGAGCTGATCCGGCAATCACGCGAGAGGACGAGCACGATGGTGGAGGCGCCAAACTTTTCGCCCGAGCGCGCGGCACGGCCGCGCGCGGCGGTGCAGGCTGTCCCACCCACCGGCATGGCTGCGCTGAGCGAGGAGGCGGCCGGCTGCCAGCTTTGCGATTTGTACAAGCACGCGACGCAGACGGTGTTTGGCGAGGGGCCGCTGGATGCGCGGCTGATGCTGGTGGGCGAGCAGCCTGGCGACCAGGAGGATCTGACGGGGCGGCCGTTCGTGGGGCCGGCCGGGCAGATGCTGGACCGGGCCTTGGCAGAGGCGGGGATCGACCGGGCAGGCGTTTATGTCACCAATGCGGTGAAGCACTTCAAGTTCGAACCGCGCGGCAAGCGGCGTATCCACGCGACCCCGGATCGCACGGAAATCGAGGTCTGCCGGTTCTGGCTGGACCAGGAACGCGCGCTGATCCAGCCTGCCGTCACCATCCTGCTGGGCGCCAGCGCCGCGCGGGCGGTCCTGGGCCGCACCGTCACCATCTCGCGGGAGCGGGGGCGGCCGATTGCCATGGAGGGCGGCGGCCAGGCGATGGTGACGGCGCATCCCTCGTATCTGTTGCGTTTGCCGGATGAGGAGAGCCGCGTGCGGGAATATGCGGCGCTGGTGGCGGATTTGCGGCTGGCGGCGGGTTGGGCGTAGATATCGGCCGTTCACGGCCCATACGCCACGGCGCATTTCTGCCGATCGAGGTTTCCATGCCGACCATGAAGCTCCCTGTGTTTGCCGCCTCGCTTGCCGTGCTGGCCCTCGCCGGCTGCGGCGATGTGGAGCGTACCTTCGGCCTGGTGCGCGACACGCCGGACGAGTTCACGGTGGAGACGCGGGCGCCGCTGTCCATGCCGCCCAGCTACAATCTGCCCGCGCCGTCCCCCGGCGCGCTACGGCCGCAGGAAGTGCCGAGCAATGTCGCCGCTGAAGCGGCACTTGCACCGGAGACCGCTTTGGCGAACGGCGGGCCGGCGGCGCCCTCCACCGTGGGGCAGCAGGCGCTGGTGGCCCAGGCAGGGCCGGCTGCACCCGCCGATATCCGCGCGCGGATGAATGCCGAAGCTGGATTGGATCGGGCGTCGCCCAGCCTGACGGACCGGTTGATGTTCTGGCAATCGTCCGGGCCGGCCGGCACCGTGCTGGATCCCGTGGCAGAAAGCCGCCGTCTGCGGGAGAACGCGGCGCTGGGGCAGCCGGCGACGTCCGGGGCCACGCCGGCGCAGACGGAGAAGAAGTCTTCGGGGTTCCTGGGGATTTTCTGAGCAATCGTCGCCGGTCCGTTGTCGGCGCGTGGACCTGCAACCTAAGTAGCGGACGCGAAGACGCCAAGGCGAATGCTGGAGCCTTCGGGAAGCGAAGCAAGAGATCGAACCACGAAGGCACGAAGGACACGAAGCAGTCACGAAGGAGCGGACGCGGTATCGTTGATGGGGCAGGACCGCCTTCTTCGTGAATTCCTTCGTGTGCTTCGTGCCTTCGTGGTTGAAAGTCTTTCTTCTACGCACCCCGTCGTTTGGCCACAGACGGTAGGCCGCGTAAAATCACCACATGGTAAGCCCCGGCTTCTATCCTGACGCTCCGATGAGTGATGCTCCCCGAGTCGCGGCGCTGGCTTCGCGTGTCCGGCAGTTGCCGGAGGCGCTGGTGAACCGCATTGCCGCGGGCGAGGTGATCGAGCGGCCGGCGGCGGCGGTGAAGGAGCTGGTGGAGAATGCGCTGGATGCGGGGGCCACGCGCGTTGCCGTGACGTTGATGGGCGGTGGGATCGACCGGATCGAGGTGGTCGATGATGGGTGGGGCATGTCGGCGGACTGCTTGGCGCTGGCGGTGCGGCGGCATTGCACGTCGAAGTTGCCGGACGGGGATCTGGTGCGGATCGCGACCTTGGGCTTTCGCGGGGAGGCGCTGCCCAGCATCGGGGCGGCGGCGCGGCTGGCCATCGTCTCCCGGCCGGCCGGGGCGGCGCATGCGCACCGGATTGCGGTGGCGGGCGGGGTGATCGAGGCGGTGGCGCCGGCGCCTGGTGCGCCGGGGACCCGGGTGACGGTGGAGGATCTGTTCTTTGCGACGCCGGCGCGGCGGAAATTCCTCAAATCACCGCGCACCGAGGCGGATCATGCCGAGGCGGCGATCAACCGGCTGGCGCTGGCGGCCCCGCAGGCGGCGTTCCGGCTGGTCTGCGATGGGCGGACCGTGTTCGATCTGCCGGCGCAGGACCGGCGCGCGCGGGTCGCAGCCCTTCTGGGGGGCGATGCGGCAGCGGCCTTGATCGAGGTTTCCGCCGAGCGGGAGGGGATGGTGCTGGCCGGCTTCGCCTGCGCGCCGATGGTCAGCCGGCCGACCGCATCAGGGCAGTCGTTGGTGGTGAACGGGCGGCCGGTGACGGATCCGGTGCTGCGCACCGCCGTGCGGGTGGCGTATCGCGACGTGATCGCGGCCGGGCGGCATGGGCTGGTGGCGTTGTGGCTGGAGGTGCCGCCCGAGGAGCTGGATGTGAACGTGCATCCGGCCAAGACGGAGCTGCGGTTCCGCCAGGCCGATGCGGTGCGCGGGCTGGTGATCGGCACGTTGAAGCGGGCGCTGTCCGGCGGCGCGGGGATGGCGGCGCCACGGCCGTCGTTGCGGCTGATCTCGGCACCGCCGGCCGATGGCGCGCGGGGGTTTTCCGAGATGGCGCTGGGGTTTGGTGCGGCCGCGCCCAGCGTGCGGGATTTCACCGCGGGCCAGGTGGCGGCACCGCCTGATCCGGCGCAGTTCCCGCTGGGTGCTGCGATCGCGCAGGTGCTGGACACCTATATCATTGCGGCGACCGGGGATCAGGCGGTGGTGCTGGTGGACCAGCATGCCGCGCATGAGAGGCTGACGCACGAGGCGTTGCGGACTCAGCTGCTGGAGGGCCAGGTGCGATCGCAGCCGATGCTACTGCCGTCGGTGGTGGATCTGCCGCCGGCGCAGGCCTGTCTTCTGGCCGACGCGGCGCCGCTACTGGCCAGGCTGGGGCTGGAGCTGGAGGGGTTCGGGCCGGGCGCCGTTCTGGTGCGCGCCTTGCCGGCGGCATTGGGTGCGGCGGATTGCCAGAGCTTGGTGCGCGATATTGCCGATGAGCTGGCCGGCACGGGAGAGACGACGGCGTTGGAGCAGCGACTGGACCAGATGGTGGCGCGTATGGCCTGCCACGGCAGCATTCGTGCCGGCAGGCGAATGAACCTGCAGGAGATGGATGCGCTGCTGCGGCAGATGGAGGCAACGCCCCGAGCGGCGACATGCAGCCATGGGCGCCCGACATTCCTGAAGCTGACACGGGCGGAGATCGAGCGGCTTTTCGGGCGTCGCTGACAGTCTTTTCGGCTCCGCGTGAGAGTATCCGTTTCCGTTCCGGGGTTTTAACCGGCCGTTAACCTTCCTTGCGCATCATTCGATGCCATGAAGACCATTCCGCGTCTTGCTGAAAGTGCTGTGTGCTTGCGGGAGCTGCCGCAAGTGATTTCGATTGTTATTGACGCCGGGAAAATAGGCAGGGGGACTGCGCGGCGGCGGCTCGCCGTCTGTGATATTTCAGTAGCGTTGCAGTTGCTTTACCGGATCAACACGTTTTCGATTTGGTTCAGGACGTTTCGTCTTGCATGGAGAAGTTCCTCACACTATCGTGAGGACGCTTCACATTTTAGCGAGCGTTTAATGTTCAAGGCAAGTTTGGCGGCGTTAGCCGTGATGGTGATCCATGCCCCCGCCGCGCAATCGGCGATGACGCGGGCAGTGTCTTCCCCCGAAATTCTGCCGGCCTGGTTCAGCCTGAAGGCTTCGGGACCTGTGGCTGCGGCCTTGAACGGCAGCACGTTTTCCTGGGCCAATCAGGGCGGTGCGGGTGTTTCTGGCGGCACGGCGAATGGCGGATTAACGGCGATGACGCTGAGCCAGCCGCCGCATGGGGGCAGCACCAACCAGGCTGCACTGATGACCGGCATGGCGCAGGGGTCGGCCTGTTACGCAATCCTGATGCAAAGCCCGGCCAGCACCTCGCTGTATAACAGCGGCATGGTGATGATGAATGCGGCCAGCGGTGCCGCCGTGATCTTCCAGGATATCTACGCCAATGACGCGCAATCCAACCTGTATGTGGTGACCGAGACCGATTTTGTGGGCCATGGCCAGCATGCCCTGTCCACCGGCAGCTATCGCAACTACACCGCCGGATCGGAATTCTTCCAGCGCATCTGCATCGACAGCACCAACAAGCTGGCGAGCTTTGCGGTGTCGCCCACGGGCAGCGCGAACAGCTTCCAGGTTCTGGCGACGGTCGCGCTCTCGGTGCTCGGCAATCCCGATCATGTCGGGTTCTATACGGATGCCAATCCGCAGGGCAGCCAAACCTATACCGGGACCTTGAACGTGTTCTCCTGGCAGGCGACGCCTGGCTATCAGCCGCAGGCGGCGGCGCCCTGGGGCGATCATTTCGGGGGCTTCCAGACGGTGCCGGTTGCCGGGAATGGTTTCCCCGTCTCCAATTATCTGCCGAGCCTTGCGGGCGACACGCCGAAATTCGGCCTGGCGCTTGCGGCGGGTGCGACGAATATCGCGGCGCTGACATTTCCCGGCTCCGGCGAGGCGCGGATTACTGTGCCGGATTCGGCGACGTTCCGGCGGGACATCTACCTCAATTTCGACGAGGGAGATTTGAACAACCTGGTGGGTTTCCCACAGGATTCGGGCCAGGGGCCGACGGCGCCATTTTATGGACGTGCGCGCTCCTATCCCGCAGGCAGCACAACCGACCTCATTCCGGTGACAGCTGACGGGCTGAAGGTGAAGTCGCATTGCAGCGCGCATATGCATCTGAATTGCACGCCGGATCAGGTACGCTCGGGGTTTTTCCGGCTGCCCACCGTGTTCCGGCCTGGCATGACGATGGAAATCACGTTCCGTCCGCCCACCGGGTTTTCTGCCTGGGTTCCGTGGTGGCTGTATACCGGGCAGCAATTGACGCCTTACCCGAACAGCAACGCCTATGCGCCGGGTCTGTCCTATGTCTCGCATGGCCCCAATTTCGAGATCGACATGACCGATAATTTCGCACGGCGCGATTATGGCGGTTGCCCGATCGGCGGACAGGTGGATTTCGGCACGCCCAATCTGTATGGCGTCACCTGGCATGTGGCGCCGCACATGGTTTATGCCGCGAACTCCAACGGCTGGGCAAGCCGGAACTGGGGCGATGCGGGCAACTCGACTTCGAACAACTATGAGTGCCAGACGGGCTTCCTCCCCGGCAGCCTGCGGACAATCACGTTCAATTGGCGCAATGACGGCACGAACCTGATGGATGAGTATGTGGACGGGCGGCGGGTGAATTCCGCCTATATGGAATATCCCCAGACGCAGAGCTTCACCGACCCTGATGGCGTCAAGCGTGTTCTGGGCATGACGATGCTGATCGGCGGGCAGAACGTGCCGGTGTTCAACAACCAGGCCAGTGTTGTCGACAATGACGGCATTGTTGAGAGCGCGACGCACGACGGCGGCTGGACGGAGACGATCTACGCCATCAAGGCGTGGCAGGGCAATCTGGCGAACCCGGACGGGTATGATGCCGGGGTGAATGCTGTGAGGTGATATCGGGCGGTCTTGCGGGTGGGCGATGCGTGGCGCGGCACCTGTAATTGCAAAAGCCCTGGGCATTGAGCAATGTTTGTTTCAAGCCTGACTTTGAGAGCATCCCTTATTCCTTCTTGGCGCAATTGGGGCGTGGCCAGGAACAGAAGGTTCAGGATGGAACACCAACGTTGCCAAGCAGAATCTGGTGCACATGGATCGCGTGTTTGTTCTGCGGGTGTGCCTTGCGGTTGGGATTTGCTGCCTGCGACGGGATCACTCGATGATGGGTGACGACGATCGGGGACAGTTGCGCGTCGTCCTCGTTGCGCGATGCGACCTGTGCCGGGACTTGTTTCGTGTTAGAAATATTTCAGAGCGAAGGATAGCTGCGTCACTGGATCGCGCACCGTGAATGCGGCCGCGGTGAAGTGCGGCGGGCCGAGGCGCATGGGAGCGTTGTTGGAGAAGCCCATGGCCTCGCGCGGCAGGCCAAGGATGGAACGGTCCAGGCGGCGGTTGTCGTTCTCGTCGTGGAAGGCTTGGGCGGCGTAGAGGCCTGGGGGCACGTTGGCGATCGTGACCTGCACATCGCCGGCGGCTGCGGGGCTGCTGCCGTGCCAGGCGCAATGCGGATGGAGGAATTCGGCTTTCGAGCAGAGTGCCACGAGGACGTGGCCACGATCGTTGCGGACGCCTTGCACCGTTACGATGAGGGTGGCGGCTTGAGCGTGGGACACGAGCATAAACAAGGCAAGGCAAGGACTTCTTTTTTGAAAAAAAGAAGCGAAAAACTTTTGTCCGGCTGTCGCGCCCTCAACTGACAAACGTTCTTTGGTCCTTTTTTTTAAAAAAGGACTGCTTGCTTTCCTTTCCATCAGCCTTGCGCCGGATAGGCGCGACCACGCCAGGTGGCGGGCCGGCCGCGGGCGGTGCGGATCAG
>Ga0123336_10002455_pt1 | contig 16075 bp, 8 predicted proteins | sample SSSSmetaG_FD_96466 | JGI IMG/M metagenome (GOLD analysis project Ga0123336, IMG submission 96466) | Glacier valley bacterial and archeal communities from Borup Fiord, Nunavut, Canada, to study Microbial Dark Matter (Phase II) - ​SSSS metaG | ecosystem: Environmental > Aquatic > Freshwater > Ice... | reverse complement strand
TGACGTAGGGCGTGCCGTAGTTGCGGTCGACGACGTAGGCGCCGAAGGTCTGCAGCGTCTTGACGATCTTCAGCAGTCGCGCGTCGCGGATCACCGACGTGTCGAAGGACGCGGGAATCATCAGTCGCGCACCTTCGGGGATCGTGCCGCTGTTGGCGGTTGCCGCGTCACCGTCCGCCGAGGTCGCGGGGAACGTGAAGGCCGGATTCTTCGCCAGTGCGTTGTAGGTCAGCGACATCGTCAGGGCGTGCTTGTAGCTCGGCTGGCCGTCGTTGACTTCGTTGATGCGGATCAGGCCGCCCATCGACGGGACGCCGGTCGCGCGCGCACCCTGCATGTACTGCGCCGGCGTGCCGAAGCCGCGGCCGTCGAGCGCCGTCCAGCTGTAGGAGGCGGCGCGCCACTTGCCGTTGTCGAGACGAAGCTGCCAGAACGAATGGATCCGGTTGTTCGCCGGGTCGACGATGTCGGCGTGGCCGTCGCTGCCGGGCGCCGGCACGACGCCCGCGGGCCAGTGCGCGATCACGACCGAAGTGCGCGACTCCTCCGCATCGGGGATCCACAGGCTGCTGCTGTCCGACGGTCCGTAGATCGTCATGGCGGGGTCCGACGCGGCCGCGACGAACACGCCGAGGGAATAGGCGCCTTCGGCGATGCTCGGGTAATAGAGCGACGTCGGCACGACATCGGTGCCGAGGGTGAAGCTTGATGGGCGCGCATTCCACGGCGACGCGTCGCTGAACGGACGAGCCGCGCTGGCGGCCTGCGCGACGACCGCGTTGACGGTGAGGTGCGCCGTGGCGCTGACGACGGAACCGGCGCTGTTCGTGACCCTGACCGAGAATCCTGCGCCCGAATCGGTTGTGGTCGCGGCAGGGATGGCGTAGCGACTCGTTGTGGCGTTGGTCAGGCGGACGCCGTTGCGCATCCATTGATAGCTCAACGCCACGCTGCTCGAGGCAGCCACGCTGAAGGAAGCCGGCTGGCCGGCCGTCGCGACGATCGACTGGGGCTGGACCGTGATGACCGGCGGCGCCGTCTTCGCGGTCGTGACTTTCGAGGCGGACTTGAGGGCGAAGCCCGCGACTTCCGCGCGGGCGTGGCCGGTGGTCGCGGCCATCACCAGCGCGGCCAGCGGCAAGGTCAGCAGGGGAAAGCGCAGGCGTGGACTTGCGATGAAGCGAGTGGAAACAACGGACATGACTTCTCCTGGGCGACCCCGACGGGGCCGAACGACATGGGCGGCGCCGGATGCCTGCTGACGGGAATCGCGGCCATTGCGGGGTTGAACAGCGACACGCTCCCTCGAAGGTGTCGCCAAGGTTCAGGGCCCGTGTCGGCAGGCAGGACGGAAAGCTGAGGAGATTCTTCGACCCGCGGGCCGAAAGCCGCTAGGTGAGTGCCGAACGGTCGGTTTCGCAGGAGAGTGCGGCTTCGGCGGCGATTCTCGGGAGCCAGATCGCGCTAGATGGAAGACCTAGATTTGCGGGAACGATGGAGTGTCCGGTCGGTCGGGCTTTGCCAGCCCCAGATCGAACCGTCCTTTGCGACCCCGATGTCGGTCTTCGTGCCTGCTTCCCCATGCAGGTCGCCCGCTTTTGGTGGGTCCGCACCGGCTTCGTCAGCGTTCGGCGGCCTTGCGCGGCGTCGTGCGGAAGATCACCCGTTTCGCGAGCAGCAGGCAGAACACCGAGTTCGTCGCCGCATAGCGCGGCAGCAGGCGCACGGGTTCCTGCGCCAGTCGCACCAGCCATTCGAGCCCGAGGCGACGGGCCCAGCGCGGCGCGCGGAAGCGGGCGCCGGCGATCACGTCGAAGCTGCCGCCTACGCCGATGGCCATGCCGACGCCGAGCCGCTCCCACTGCGTGTCGATGAACGACTCCTGGCGCGGCACGCCCATGCCGACCAGCAGCAGGCTGGCGCCACTGGCGCGGATCGCGTCGGCCCGCCGGGCGGCCTCGCTCGCGTGGAAGTAGCCATCCGCGCCGTCGATGCGCAGGTTCGGATAACGGGCGCGCAGCGCCGCGATCGCGCGCTCGAGCAGCGGCGCCGTCGCGCCGAGCAGGTACACGCCACGCCCTTCCAGCGCGGCGCGCGCGCACAGCGTGTCGACCAGCTCGATGCCCGCGATGCGCTCGGGCAGCCGCCCGCCGAACAGGCGCGAGCACCACACGATCGGCTGGCCATCCGCGACGACCAGCCGGGCGCGTTCGACGAACGACCGCAGGGCGCCGTCCTTGCGCATCATCACCAGCGTCGAGACGTTGACCGTGCAGAGCCAGCCTCGTCCGCCCGCCGCCAGCCACGCGAAGACGTCCTCGACGGTGTCGTGCGCGGTCACCGCATCGAAGCTCGCGTCGAAGATCCTGATGCGCGGTGTCATCGGCCGATGTGCCGGCGCAGCCACATCGCGTCGATGAAGAACTTGGTCGCCCAGTTCGGATACGACAGGCAGGCATAACGGCCCCACACCGGATCCGATCCCTTGATGCCGCCGCGCACGTCGAGGTCGTCGGTCGCGAGGTCCTGGGTCGACATCACGTACGCGAGCGCGCGGTCGACGCCGTCCAGCAGGCGGCGATCGGCCTCGACCGAGAACAACCGCCCCCAGACCAGCGCGAACTGGCAGTTGCCGGTCAGGCAGCAGGTGGCGGACGCGGGTCGCCCGTCGAGTGACACGATGGACGGCAGATGGCCGTCATCTCGCAGCAGCGCCAGCGTCGCGCGGGCGCAGCGGGCCGCAGCGTCGACGTAGCGCGCGTCGCCGAGGAGCAGCCCGGATTCGACGAGTCCGCGCGTCGTGTAGGCGATGGTGTGGGTGTACGGCGCGGTGCCGGCTTCGAATGCGCAGTGATCGAAGAAGCCGCTGGCCTGCTGGGCGTCGACCGCCCAGTCGAGGTTGCGACGCGCGACGGCCAGGCGGCGTTCGTCGAACGCGACCTGGTTCATCCGCAGCAGCGCCCACGCGGTGCGCGTGTTGTAGACGTGCGGCGTGTCGAGGTGCTCGTTGCGCGTCCAGCGCAGGTCGGCATCGGCGATCCCGGTCAGCCAGTCCGCCGCGCGCCGTGCGCCGTCCAGCAGCGCCGCCTCACCGGACAGTTCGTAGCCGCGTACCAGGCCGAACAGCACCTGGCCGGTGTCGAAGACGATGCCGTCCGGACCGAAGCGCGGGTTGCCGAAGGAGCCGTCGTCGTTCTGGATGTCGAGCAGCCAGCGCAGGATGCGTCGGGCCCGGTCGGCGTAGCCAGGGGCGCGATCGTCTGCGAGCCGGAAGAACGTCGTTGCGATGTAGCCGGAGGTTTCGGGATACGACGGTCCCCAGCCGCCGCGCAGCGTGTAGCCGTAGCTCACGCCGCCGTCGGGCGTCGCATCGTGCGCGCGGCACAGCCACGCTTCCGCGGCCAGCAGGTGGCGCTCGGCCGATGCCTGCGGGCTTCGGCGAATGCCCAGGTCGCCCGCGGCCACACGCGCGAAGCTGGCCAACGCTTTCCAGCGGCGTTGGCCTGCGGGAGGGGGCGAAGCCTGGCGATCCAGGGCGAGCGACGTGTCGGGTCGGGCCGGTTCCATCGGGTAGGCGATTTCCGTTCGCTGCGGAGAGACGGGCAGGGCGCGAGACGCCATGTGTCGAAGAGCGGCACTCGTCGGGCAGCCGCCGCTGGGATGGCAGGGGCAATCCGAAGCAACATGCGCGCCACAGCATACCGTCTGCGACGGACGGAGCCTACGCCCCTCGATCGTCGCGCCTGATGACACGTCGTGCCATCGAGATCGCAAGGGTTGCTAGAGTCACGAGTCCCTGAAGGAACTTATGACCTCTCTCTCCGACTTCGCCATCACCCGCCGCTGGCCGGCGGCCCATCCGGACCGGCTGCAGCTCTATTCACTACCGACACCGAATGGCGTCAAGGTCTCGATCATGCTCGAGGAGATCGGGCTGCCCTACGAGCCGCACCTCGTACGCTTCGAGGCGAACGACCAGACCTCACCGGAATACCTGTCGCTGAACCCGAACAACAAGATCCCGTCGATCATCGATCCGGATGGGCCGGGCGGGAAGCCGCTCGCGCTGTTCGAGTCGGGCGCGATCCTGATCTACCTGGCAGAGAAGACCGGCCGCCTGATGTCGACGGATCCGGCGCTGCGCTACGAGACGATCCAGTGGCTGATGTTCCAGATGGCCGGGGTGGGGCCGATGTTCGGGCAGCTGGGCTTCTTCCACAAGTTCGCGGGCAAGGACTACGAGGACAAGCGGCCGCGTGATCGTTATGTCGCCGAGGCGCGACGCCTGCTCGGTGTGCTCGACCGGCGCCTCGCCGATCGCGCGTGGCTCGTCGGAGACGACTACTCGATCGCGGACGTCGCGACCTTCCCGTGGGTCAACAATCTCTATGGGTTCTACGGCGCCGCAGAGATCGTCGGACGTGCCGACTTCCCGGCGGTTGATCGCGCGCTGGATGCGTTCGTCGCGCGACCGGCGGTGGAGCGCGGGCTGAAGATTCCGGATCGAGCAGCGGCCGTCTGAGGACGATTGGCCGTCTGCGGCGCGGGATGTGCCGTAACCAAGGATCGCTGCACGCATGTTCGATCAAACGGCAAAGCTGCCTTTTGACGCGTGGTTGGACGCCGCGAAATCTCACGGCCCTAAAAGGACGTCGATGCCTCCGGCTGCAACGTCGAGAGGCGCGAGCCTGCCCGCATGACGGCCACAAGAGCCACCTGCGCGAGCGCATTGATCATCGCCGATCGACCGAGATAGGCGGGAATAAAGGACGGCGTCTGCCGGTCTTCGACAGTGCGATTCGAGTCCGTCGCGCTGCCGCGCGGGATGTCGCATCCGGGAGGGTCCAACATGGAGCATGGACGGCGCCGTATCGCATGGGCCAGCGGGTGCTTCGCTTTCTGGACGCTCGTGATCGGCCCTGTTCACGCGGAGCCGACGGCGCCTAAAGATGACGTGGAAGCTCGCGGTCGTGAGGAGTTGCGGGAGCGCTTCCAGCACGAGCACATGGACGAGCAGGGCCGTGTGCGTGCGGATCTCGCTGCGGTCGGCCGCCACCACGCCAGTGGCATGCAAAGGGCTCCGCACATCGGCGTCGGGCCCGCAAGACAGCCCTCAGGCGCGCTTGCCACGAGTGCGACGTCACTCGGTTCGCAGTGGCGATCGATCGGCCCGGCTCCCTTGCGCGACAACGGCAAGGGACAGCTGTCGAACGGTACGCTGTCCGGCCTCGTCACCGACGTGGCGATCGATCCGAGTGGACAGACCGACACCATCCTCTACGCCGCGACCGATGCAGGCGGCATCTGGAAGTCGGTCGATGCGGGCACGACGTGGATACCGAAGACGGACCTCATGCCAGCCCTGTCGATGGGCGCCGTGGCGCTGGATCCGTCGGTTCCAACGACGGTCTACGCCGGTTCCGGCAGCCTGTTCAACGTCGGTGACTTCAACGCGGCCGGTGTCTATCGATCCACCGACGGCGGCGACTCGTGGCAGATCCTCAACCCCAGTGCCGTCTTCACGAACGTCGGCATCAACCGCATCGTCGTGCCTTCGTCCGGGATCGTGCTCGTCGGTTCGGCGAACGGCCTGGTGCGACTGACCGCTGCTGGCACGCAGTTCACACGACCGCTCGCCGGCGTGATTTCCGATCTGAAAGTCGACAGCGCCAACCGCAACATCGTCTACGCCGCGGTGTCCGGCAGCGGGATCTTCAAGTCCGTCGATGCGGGAGCCACCTTCCAGGGGAGCGCGTTCTTCTCGCCCCAGAGCAGCGGGCTGCCCGCCGGGCTCGGTTTCGGCGGCATCGTCTTCGCGCAATCGACCCAGCCGAACGCCAATACGTTCTACGCGTCCGCGATCCTCACGGCCGGGCAGCCGCTGCTGTTCTGCGGAGGTCCGTTCCCGAATCCAACGGTGGGTCTCTATACCTCGATCAACGGCGGATCGACCTGGTCGGAAATCAAGCAGGGTCCGGAACTGCCTGCCTCCCTGCAGACGCAGGGCGTGGGCAACCAGACGCTCGGATACGACCAGACGATCGGTGTCGATCCGCAGAATTCGAAGCGCTTCTACTTCGGTCTGCGCGGCATGCACGCGACCACCGACGGTGGCGTGAACGGCCTTCGCGACAAGACCGCGTCGGCGAACTTTCCCTGTCCCAGCGCGACGCTCGACCATCGCATCGACTTCAAAAAGGGGCACTCGGATCACCACGCGATCACGTTCAGCCCGCCGAGCCACTGGCCGCGGCGCTTTCCGGGGCGCCCGCCGTTCCCGACGACCGTCTTCCTGGGCAACGACGGAGGACTGATCAGCACCCTGGACCTCGGCAGTACGTTCGCGTATCGCAACGGCAACCTCGCCACGGTCCTGGTGAACGTGATCGACATGGGTCGCGGCAGCCGCGCCAACAACAAGTACAGCTACGGCACGGCGCAGGACAATGGCCTCTTCGCGCACACGCCGGCGCAGCCGGTGACCGAATGGGGGGAGGGCGCGGACAGCGACGGCGCCAGCGTGGCCGTGGATCCCCTGAATCCGCGACATGCGATCGGGACCGACAACCTGCGCTACTACACCACGTCGGACGGCGCGAACTGGACGGCCAGCGGCGCGCTGCCGGGCGGCACGTCCCCGATCGTCTTCGATCCCAACGGCCGCAACGCCTATGCGGTGCTGGGCCTCCAGCTCGTGCAGAGCCGTGACGCCGGCGTCTCCTTCGCACCGATCGGGACGTTTCCGTCGGGCGTCGGTGTCATCGCACAATCGCCGGCAGATTCGAAGACGGTCTGGCTCGCGCTCGGCGATGGCACGCTCGCGTCGACCAACAATGCGCTGGCTCCCGGACCGCCGACCTGGACGGTCGCCGCCGGACGCCCGAACGGGCCTTCCGGCCAGGGGATTGCCGCGCTGGCCGTCGACCCCACCGATATCCGCGCGCTCGTTGCGGTCTTCCCGGGGTTCAGCGGCATCGATGCGACCCGAGCCGCGACCCGTCACGTGTTCCGGTCCACCGATGCGGGGGCGACATGGTCGGACATCAGCGGCGTGCCGGGCGGAGGTCTCGCGAACCTGCCCGACTTGCCGTTCTATGCCGTCGTCGTCGATCCGCTCACGACGCCGCACGCCATCATCGTCGCCGGCGACGGGGGCGTCTTCCAGTCTCTCGATGCGGGTTCGAGTTGGCAACGGCTCGGCACCGGTCTGCCGGCGATCCAGGTCAAGTCGATGGTGCTCGACTTCAACGTGCGGCCCGAGGTCCTGCGGATTGGCACCTGGGGTCGTAGCGCGTTCGAGCTCGTCTCGCCATCCACCCTGGTGAGCGGAAATCCGCATCTGATCCAGGGCAACTGGGGCACGACGGGCAACTTCGAAATGCTCGCGCCCCAATGGGATCGGATCGGCCAGTTCTTCCGCGACAACGACGACGCGCAGTTCCCTTGGCATGCGCCGCGCGATTTCGCCTACCTCACGGTGCCGGGTCAACTCAGCCAGACGCCTCGCGCGGCCACGTTCCTGCAGAGCCGCTTCAAGGGCGATGGCATCCACGGAAACTTCGAGACGATCGTCCGGGTGGCGCCGCCGATCGCGACGGTGTCCGATCACCTTGACTTCTGGTTCTTCGATTCAGGTGCGCTGCGCTGGAACGGTCCGTTCCCGATCGTCCCCGACAACGTCGCGATCAACGGCGTCACCGGCGATCCGACCTTCCTTCAGAGCAACTGGGGCACCAACGGAAACTTCGAACTGCTCGTGCCCCACGGCAACATGATCGGCGAGTACGTCCGCAACAACGACGATCCCGCGTTCGCCTGGCACTTCCTGCGCGCCTTCGGCTACCCGGTCCGTCCGAACGAGATCGGCCCGACGCCGCGGGCCGTGACGTTCATCCAGAGCTCGTTTAAAGGCGACGGCGTGCACGGCAACTTCGAAGCGGTCGTGCGCGTTGCTCCGGCGCTGGCGACCAACCCGGACACGCTCGACTTCTTCTTCCTTGACAGTCGTACCGCGCGATGGAATGGGCCGTTCCCGATCGTTGCCGACGGACAGCCTATCAGCGGGGTCACCGGCGATCCGGTGTTGATCCAGAGCAACTGGGGGACGAACGGCAACTTCGAACTGCTCGTCCCGCAGGGCAATGTCGTAAAGCAATACGTCAGGAACAACGACGATCCGCAGTTCGCCTGGCACCACCTGCGCGACTTCGGCTATCCGGCACCGCCCGGACAGATCGGTCCGACACCGGCCGGCGTGAGCTTCATCCAGAGCAGTTTCAAAGGCGACGGAACGCATGGCAATTTCGAAGCCGTGGTCAGGGTGGCTCCCGCCTTCGCCAGCGAGCCGGATCACCTCGACTTCTGGTTTCTCGACAGCCGCACGAGCCGTTGGAACGGCCCGTTTCCGCTCGCGGCGGTGGACTGACGGGCCGGCCGTCTCACGCTTGCCGTCACTTCGCGTATTCCAGGAGCACGAGGCGGAGATCGTCGGCCAGCGCGGCTCGCCCGGGGCCCTTACGCGATGCATCGAAAGTCAGCGTCAGGCGCAACGACGACGCGCCCGTGGGGACCGGCGCTTCGGCGTAGACGGGCAGCAGCGTGGTCGCGTTGTCCCGTTCGCGCGCGCCGATCGTCGGCGCCGGTAACACCGCGAGTACGCGCCGGTTCGCGTCGACGAAGGCGACGTCGAGATGCGCGAGGGCGCCGGAGTCGCGGAAGCCGCCGACGATCGCGGACAGCTGGGCCTTCACGCGTCCGCTGTCGATCGCCTCGCGCCACGACGCATCGATCGCGATGTCCTGACGGATCGCGCTCGGCCGTGCGACATCGGGCGACGCGCCAGGGCCGCCGCCGAACAGGTTGGGGCCACGCACGTCTGCACCACCGGGACCTTCGGGCGGCAAGTCGATGTCGCGACCGTAGGCGAGTCGCGCGACCGGCGCAAAGCCTTCGACCGCGTGCCATCCCGGGAACGTCGAGGCCGCAGTCGGCGCGTCGTCGGCGCCCGGATCGACGATCAGGTTGTCGCTGTTGCGCGCGGCCTTCGATGCTTCCCACGCGACGCTGACGGTCGGCCGGTCGCCGCTAATCTTTGGCGTGACGGCGATCGCGAAGATGCCGCCGGCCGTTGCGTTCGCAAGGCTCAGTCGCTCTCCCCCTTGATCTGCGACGCCGTCACCGACGACCTTGCCCGTGGCGTCGAGTAACTGCACGTGCACCTGGTCGCCAGCAAACCGGATCGCCGTGTAGGCCCGATCCGCGACGAACAACCAGTTCTCGGGAAACCCGAGCTCGCGCTCGATCGGGCCGCCCGGCTTGATGATGTCGTCGATGCTCTTGAGCACGACGTTGCGCGCGATCGTCAGGTCGAGGCGCACGCCGTTGTTCAGCATGTAGTGTCCCGCGCTGCCGCTGACACGAACGAGGTACCAGGTGTCCGGGTTCAGCGGAACCTCGAGCGACGACGCGCCGCAAGCCCCACTGGTGAGGCGACGCAGCAGCGGCCCGGGCACGTTGGCGAAGAGGGACTGGTAGACCTCGAGGGTAATCTGCGAGTCGTTGCCGTAGATCTTCACGGTCGACGTCGACTTGAGCTTGGACGACTCGGGCAACGTCGGCACAACGCCGCGCACGAGGTACCAGTCCACGTCGCTGTCAGAGTGCAGCGTCGCGGCGATCGTCACGCGCGGATCGTCGATCAGAGCGTTGATCCGCCCAGGCGACGCGAACCCGTGCGTGAACAGCGGCTTCGCGGTCGCGGCCGTTTCGTTAGGCTCGTACGCGTCCGGCGCGTAGCTGTCGGACGAGAACGCGATGTCGAGGTTGTACGCATTCACGTCAGCGGCCTTCAGTCCGAGCCGCAGCGGTCCGCCGGGGACGCGATACACCACGCTGTGCCCACCTCCCGCGAGCGGCTGGTCGCTGCCCGCGACGACGGCCGGCACGCCGCACGAGCCGGCCACCGGGTCGAGGCTGTCGATGACGATCGGCGCGAGTCCGGTGGGCGCGGCCATCGTCACCGTCATTTGCCGGCCGCCCGGCGAAACGAACTGGAAATAGTCGCGATCGCGGCTGTCGAGATTGAGGTTGGTGAACGTGTAGCGCGGCTGCGGGCCGAAGATGGTCGCGCTGCTAGCCTGGTCGTTGCTCTCGAATGCGTCCTTGACGATCGGCGACGCACCTGCGGCGCGCCGGACTGCGGCATACGCGTCGATGCGGCGCGTGACCACGCCCGTGCCGGGGCGCGCCGTGTCCCTCAGGATCTGCGCGACCGCGTCGTGGTTCAGGTCGGGGGCAACGGCCTTCATCATCGCGACGACACCGGCCACGAACGGCGCGGACGCACTCGTGCCGCCGAAGGTGTTCGGCGAGACCGGAATGCCGAAGGCGAAGGATTGCGGCAGCGGCGTGATCCCCACCGTACTCGGGGGATAGGCCATCACCGGCAAGGTGGTGGGCGCGAATACGGCGACGTGGTCGCCGAAGTTCGAGTAGGGCTGCGGCCCGCTCCCGCCGTTGATCAGCGCGCCGACGCAGATCACGCGGTCCTCGATGCACGGATGCACGAAGTTGTCCGCGCCGACATCGAAGCCGACGGAGGGCGTGTTGGGCGGCGAGTTGTCGGGCGGTCGTCCGTTGCCTGCCGACGCGACGAAGACCGTCTTGCCGCCGCCCCCGACCTCGTCGTCGTAGGGGTTGTCGTCGCGATCGTCGATGCGGCAGCTGACGTTGCAGTCGCCGCCGAAGCTCATCGATACGACGTCCGCGCCCCACGCAATGGCCGTGCGGAGCGCGCGGTTGGTCTCCTCGCGCGATCCGTTGACGCGCAACAGGATCGGATCGGCCACCTGCCAGCCGGTGCCGATGCCGCCGCGGCCGTTGTTGCCGACGCCGACCGCGGAGCCGGTCGAGCCGGTACCGTGCCAGAAGCACGGGTTGCCGCCGCCGCAGCCCGGACCCGGGTTGGTCCCGTCGGCGAAGTAGTCCTTGAAGTCGATGTCGTACTGAATCGGCTTGCCGCCGGCCGGGAAGTCGCTGTCCGTCCCGAGCGGCATGCCCGACGAGTCGAGATAGAAGCCGCCGTCGATGATCGCCACCTTCGTGCGACGCACGATGCCGTGCGCCGCGATGAACTGCCACGCAAGCGTCGCGTTCGACTGATTCTTCGTCGGATCCGTGCCGTAGTCGGCGTACGCCGACGTGGAGAAAGCGTTATCGACCGTCACCGGAGGCCCCTTGCGAGTGACTTCCTGCGTGGCGAACAGGGTCGTCGGGAAGGTGACCTGATGGCCGCGATAGATGTACGAGGCCGACACACGAAAGCCCGCGACCTTCGCGTCGAGCAGCGTCGCGATAGTGCGAAGGCCCCGATCGGACGAGAACGCGACGCGCCCGACAAGCTGCACTTTCGCGGCGTTGTCCGCCATCGCCGCAACGTTCGCCTTCGCCGGATCGATCGCGACTTTCCACTGCGTCGGCGCACGACGCGCGTCGGACAGCACGATGCCGAGCTCCTTCGGCGCCTGGGGGATCGTATCGTCGTCGACGATGGTCCCCCCGACCCGAGCGACGAACGCTTTCAGATCGGCCGTGTCCTTGGGCTTGACGAGAATGATGTCTTCTAGGAATTCGCTTTGAACGCCCTTCTCGTCGCGGGAAGCTGCAACGCGTTGCGGGACGCCCGCGCCTGCGAGGGTCGTTTCGGCCGGGACGACGGCAGGATCGACGCGGGATTCGAAGGTCGTGGGTGGCGCCGCATCGATGGGACCGGTCCTCGGGGCGCAGGCGGCCATCAGGGCGGCCGCGAGCAGCAGCGGGACGACGCGCAAGAGCGCGTGGCGTTCGTGGCGGATGCGGGTGGACATCTCGAACTCTCCTTTCACAACAAAGCCGCAAGTGCGCCGGAAGCGCGAGACGCGGGCGGAAGGTGCGAGGGGCGAGCGACGACCGCCCACGACTGTCCGTGTTCACGGGCCGCACCTCACTCCAGACTAGCTACAGCGCAATGCGATGGTTCCTTGCGCCCAGAACCCCGACCCCCGGCACTCGGTACCGGCCGCTGCGCCGGTCGTGCAAGGAAGAACAGAAACTGGGCCCGGATCCGGCCACGCATGCCACTCAAGGGGAAATGCGGAAGAGGGCGATGACCATCAATTGCTTCGCAGCCTTGTCGGTCGGACGACCGACTTGCAATTGTTCACGCGCCGGAGTGGAGCACCGGTACAAGGCGCTTTACGGCCCTGGGGTGGACGCTCGACGAAGATCGTGTCGCTGTCTGACAACGACGAAGCGTTAGCGCGTCAGGCCAAATGGGCCTCCGGCCTCGATCGCCCGCCGATTAGGCGGGTCGTGCGCGGATACATTCGAGCCACGCGGTGAGCTTCGGCCGGTCCGCGATTCCGACCCTCGCGTCGTACGCCTCCAGAAAGCTCTTCTGGATGTCGGCCGCACTGGACGCGTCGCCGGCGAACCACCGTCGGGTCGATAGATCGCTTTCCATCCAGTCAAGATGGTTGCGCAGTTGCGGATTGCCGAGCGTCTTCAGCACCTTTTCCGAGATTGCCTTGGCGACGGGTTTCGCGAAGAACGGCGTCGACCCTTTCGGCAGGCGCTTGAAAACGAGGTCGACTTCATCAACAGTCCTGAGTGGGTCGAAGAGGTTCGCGAATCATTGCTGTGCCCGACGTGAGTCGGCCACGCCGCTTCATCAACGTAAAGCGCCCAGATCGATCGATTTCGCCGCGTCCCCGTCCGGTTGGAACACGAAGCGATCGATGACCCATCGACCCGCTGTCTTCGTACCGTTTGCTTCGACCGTCCCGCGCCCGTTCGAACCGCTGATGTCGTAACGGATCGACGCGGTGCCGCCCGAACCGACCAGGTTGACCGAACCCGACGGCGTCGTGCTCGTGACGGGCGAGCCCGTGACGGCGACGACCCGCGGATCGACCTGCACCGCGGCCCAGGTCGTCTCGTAGACCTCGCCATGCTTCATGCCGACCATGACGACGACCACGATCGCGCCGAACAGCACGCCGAAGCCGGCCAGGAGGATCGCGACGAACTTGAACAGGCGCCGGTTGCCGGCGCGGTTCTCTTCCTCGTGGCGCGCGCGGCGCACCGGATCCGGACCACCGCCAGCGACGCCGCGTGGCGCGAAGCCCGTCGCGGCGATGCGCTGGACAACGGCGTCGGCGTCGCGACACCAGAACTGCACGTTGCGCCGATCGACCGTGTGGACAACCTCGAACCCGCCATACCCGAAGACGCCCCGCAAGGGCTTGAACGCGACCACCTCGCGCGGGCTGAAGGAAATCGATCCGATCGGCGTCGTAATGGACAGGTCGTCCGCGCGGGCCCGCAGCTTCACGAACGAGCCCGACGCCTTGCGCGCGCCGATCCAGACACTGCCGCTTGTCTCGAACTCCGTCTGCCACGCGTTGCCTTGTTCGTCCATCCACAGTGCTCCGGCTCGTGCAATACGATCTCGACGCGCGGTTCGCCGCAGGATACTGCGCGACACGCTTGCATCGCCGGCTGATCAAAACCTCGGCCACGCATGTTTCATCCTCCGCCGTTCGCGCCCTGGTCGCCTGCCCGTGTCCAAGTCGATCGGGTCGGCCTGCTCGCTGCGATGTTCGCAGCGCCTCTCGCCTGGGGCGGGCTTGAAGCGCTGTTCGTGAGGGCAAACGAGCGGAGCTCAATTGCGATGCGCGTCGCCTCGATGAGGCCGATGACGACCCGCGACCATCGCGAGGATGTGCGCGCGTGTGATGCGAGGATCAAGGCGTTTTGACCTGGTCCCGGCCAAATGCTGTCGGTCGCGAGCGGCAGCTTTTGGGTACCAGCGCACGCACCCCAACGTGTTCCAGCGGGCCGAAGGCGTCGGCGACTGGCGTTCTCGTGGTGACCAGGCAGTACGGCGATATAGGTGGCGTTGTTGCATCGAGGAAATGACAGGGTGAAAGGGCGCGCGTTTGCAAGGTTGTCGCGCGGAAGCGGCGGGACTCGAAGGTGCGCAGCAGCCCGGACGTCGCGAGGTTTGCCGCTCACCGATGTAGCATTCCGTTCCCGTCATGACGCCCCGATGGGGCTTGCAGAAACCGATACATTGGGCGATCTAAGGAACTCTGTCATGAACATTGGAATCATCGGGGCCGGTCACATCGGCAGTGCGCTTGCCATGCGGCTCGGCAGCCTCGGCCACTCGGTTTTCATTGCCAACTCACGCGGCCCCGGATCATTGGAAGATCTCGCGCAAAAGACCGGCGCCAAGCCGGTGACGGCCCTGGAAGCGGCCCGCCATGGCGAGATTGTCGTGGTCACGATCCCATTGAAAAACATCCCCGACCTGCCCGAAGACCTCTTCGAGGGCGTTGGCGCAGGCGTACCTGTCATCGACACGAGCAACTACTACCCCTTGCTGCGCGACGGCCGTATACCGCAGCTCGAAACTGGTGACCTCACTGAAAGCGAATGGGTGCAGCAGCACCTGGGTCGCCCGGTCGTCAAGGTATTCAACAACATCTACGCCGACCATCTCCAGAACAAGGGCCTGCCCACCGGCACGCCTGGCCGCATTTCATTGCCGGTGGCTGGGGACGATGCGGCAGCCAAACAAAAGGTGATGCTTGTAGTTGAGGAGCTGGGCTTCGACGCCGTGGACGATGGCAACCTGCATGAGTCATGGCGACAGCAGCCCGGAACGCCTTGCTACGGAGCTGACCTGCCCGCCGACGAGCTGCGCGAGCTTTTCGCGACGCTGGGCACCCATCGCACGGAAGCACAGCATCGTGAATACTTGTCCAACCACGCCAAACAGGAGCAAGCCATGGCTGCGGCACAAGGCATCAAGTTAAAGTAGTTTCAGACCCATCCGTTCCCGAGTAGAGCGGCTCCCGGCCACTTCCCGTCATCCAAGCTGCCAGAGAACCGCCTCGCCAACGACCGGTTTCAAAAATGCAGCTGCCGCGGCCAGAACAGGCCCATTCTCCTAAGCGGTCGCCCACGGTCTTGCTGCACTGATCGGCATCCGATGCAAGCGGTACGTCCGCAGTTCGATCAGCCGAACCGGAACGGCCGACCCGCTTTTGACGTGCCAGTCTCAACTGCCATCTACGCATTACCCGGTCCCGTGCAGTGCTTGTATCGTGCGAGGCTCTTTGACATACACAGGACGCCTTCATGCAGATCACCTTCTTCGGCACCGGCCTGATGGGCACGGGCTTCGTGCGCCGGCTGCTGGCTAACGGCCACGCCGTGAACGTCTGGAACCGCAGCCCGGAGAAGGCCCGGGCCCTGGTGGCCGTGGGCGCGGTGGCCTTCGACGACCCGGCCGCCGCGCTGGCGGGCGCCGAGCGCATCCACCTGTCGCTGGCCGACGATGCTTCGGTTGACGCGGTGCTGGAGCCGCTGGCCGCGGCCATCCCGGCTGGCACTTGGATCATCGACCACACCACCACCGCGGTGCGGCCCACCGCCGAGCGCGCCGCGCGCTGGGCCGCGCGCGGCTACCGCTTCGTGCACGCGCCGGTGTTCATGGCGCCAAGCAATTGCGCCGAAGGCACTGGTCTGATGCTGGTGTCGGGCGCCCAGGCCGACCACGAGGCGCTGCTGCCGGCCCTCCAGGGCATGACTGGCAAGGTCGTCTACTTGGGCGCTGCGCCCGAGCGGGCGGCGGCCTTCAAGCTCTTCGGCAACCTCACGCTGCTGGGCATGCTGGGGGTGCTCGGCGACGTGAACCGGCTGGCCCATGCGGTGGGCATCGGCACTGCCGACGCCTTCTCGCTGTTCCAACATTTCAACCCCGGCGCCACGCTGCCGGCGCGGGCCGCGCGCATCGAGAACGCGCTGACCAATCCACCGTCCTTCGAGATGAGCATGGCCCGCAAGGATGTGCGCCTGATGATCGATGAGGCGCAGCGCGGCGGCGTCGACCTGATGCTGATGCCCGGCCTGGCCGCGCTGTTCGACGCCGGCATTGCCCGCGGCGAGGGCGCGCTGGACTGCGCCGCCGCCGCCCGCATGCCGGTCTGACCCCACTTCACCCCTCCCCAACGCAGAGTCTGCCCATGAT
>Ga0123336_10002452_pt1 | contig 16077 bp, 11 predicted proteins | sample SSSSmetaG_FD_96466 | JGI IMG/M metagenome (GOLD analysis project Ga0123336, IMG submission 96466) | Glacier valley bacterial and archeal communities from Borup Fiord, Nunavut, Canada, to study Microbial Dark Matter (Phase II) - ​SSSS metaG | ecosystem: Environmental > Aquatic > Freshwater > Ice... | reverse complement strand
GCGACTGCGTCGCCGGAGCCATCAGGCGAGCGCACCCAGAGGTCGACGTACTCGCCGCCGGTGGCGTGGAACACCACAGCGCGATAGCGCGGCGTCGGCGTGTAGGAGATCGTCGACGGCACGGTGCCGCGGTCGAAGTCGCCGATCACCTTGGAGCGCGTGTCCCAGCTGTCGGCTTTGCCGTCGAGCGTCGAAGAAAAATCGTCGTCGAGCGGTGCTTTATCGCCGACGCAGCCCACCAATGATATCGCCACCAACACCGTCTGCCATCGCATGGCGCAGCCATGGCACGAACGGCTGCTGGCGTCAACCGCCTATGAAGGAAACTCTTGCGGGACCGACACCGTTCACGGCGGCGTCTGCGCTAGTTGAGGTAGCCCGTGAAGCCGATACCGACGTGAAACAGCGTGTTGACGTAGGACGGCGTGACCGGCCATGGGGCGACGATCTGCAGGCTCAGTCCAACATATTTGCTGAAGCGGATATCGAGCTTGAGCATTCCGCCGGTATTGAATAACCCGTAACTATCCGAAACGCGTAGATTCAGCGCGTGTTTTGGAGCGACGACCGCAGCTTGCGACCAGACCTGGGTCCAACCGTTGAATAAGTGAAAACCCAGGCCCACCCGACGGCGAAAACCCAGATGGAAGGTATGCCCGACGGTAGCCCACACATTGAGCCGCTGGGCGTCGTTGGTCTGGCCGGGGTTGATGCCGTACTGCAAGGCTTGTGGCTCGTCTTGAAAACCGGCCACCAAACCAAAGTCGAAAGATCCGGTCACGCCGCGCCTGTCCCAAACACTGAGCTGTTCCAGTGCGTGCACCTGCATCCCGAGCGCCGAATATCCGCCAATACCATAGGTGAAGGTTGCGTCCACCGTGGTGTGTAGCCGGTGCGCCTTTTCACCGCCCTCGGGAATGCCGACCGCGTGCGCCATCTTCACGACCATCAGAGTGGCCATCATCCACACCCCGTGCCGGATGGTCATTTTGCACCGCCCAACAGATGCAGCAATCCGTTTTGAAACGAAGGGCGGATCGTTCCCGGATGGTCCGTATCGCGAAGCTCACTCGCGTAGCGCAGATCGGGGTAATGCGCTCTCAGTCGCTCGTCGAGAGCCTGAAACGAAAGCCGTTGTACCGCGCCATCGAAACGCGCGATCTCCAGATAAAGCGGGATCGGTAGCGAGGAGGTCAGCGCGTGCAACGCCGTCTCCTCGTCGAGAAGCCGATAGTCGGCCTCCCCAAGACTGGGGTCGCCGCCGATGAAGCCCCAAAACGGCGGGGCCGGTTTCTGGTAGGTGGTAAACAGCGTGTAAAGGCTGACAAAGCCGCCGAGTGAATGGCCCGACAGAATGCGACGGCTGGAGTCGACGCGATATTTGGAATCGATATGCGGTAACAGCTCCTCGACGAGGAAACGCACGAAAGGATCGAGCCCGCCGGGCTTGCCATCGAAGGAGACCGGGACGTAGTCGCGACCTCGTCCCTGTGTGCTGCTGATGAGCGGATCGACATATGGGTAGCCAACGCCGACCACGATCGTTTCGGAAATGCGACCCTGGCCTTCGAGCCCAGAGGCGAAGCCGGCGGTGATCGCGAACTCGGGCCCGAAGTTGGTGCCGTCGAGCTGGAACACGACAGGATAGGACCGCGCGGGGAGTTGGTCGTAGGACGGTGGTAGACGCACCTCGATGAGATAGGCGTCGTTCACGATGGTCGACGGAAACGTCTCGCGTTCCACGCGTCCGGTGAGCGCGGGGACAGGGGGCTCGTCAGCCGCACACGCAGCGAACGACAGGAACACGAGCAAGACAGATGTAGATCGCATGATCACCTCTTCGAGACCGAGGGACCCCGAGCCGGGCAAAGCGGCTCACCGAAAGAATGAGCGGCGCCTCCGTCGGAAATGGCATAGCCTTCCAGGTCAGCCATGAAGGCGCGTTTTCACCACATGACTCTGTTGTTGGGCCTCGGCGTGCTGGTCTGGGCGCCGCCGAGCCAGGGCCAGGAGCGGGGCACGAAGGTCGGGTTGGCCGTACACGGTTGCAGCGGGCGATTCGATGTCGAAGCCATTGCGGCCGCCTTGCGTCTCGAGCTGTCGTCGGTGTTTGGCGCGGAGCCGGATATTGGCGGCGACAGCGAGGCGAGCTGGCGTATCCAGATCGCGTGCAGCGATGCCGACACCGTCGAGCTAGAGATTGTTCGTACCAAGCCCGAGGCGGCCGAAACCGAGCGCCTCTCGCTCGCCGATGTCGACCGCTCCACGCAACCCCGCACCATCGCGCTCACAGTCGCCGAGCGGGTGCGGACCATCGGGCGCCGACAACCAAGCTTACCGCCAATCCCCGTCATTGCCCCGATACGCGCCCTCGAGCTCGCGTTACCCCCGACGGCAGGACGGACGCGACTTCTGGGCGGCTTGGCTGCCAGCTTGGGTGCGCTGACCTTGGCCAGCGTGGTCATCGGAGGCTCGCTGCTCGGCCTCGGAGAACGTGATCCTGCCAGCCCGATTTCTGGGCTCGTATCGTCTGGATCGGCGCTCTTGGCCATTGGTGGCGCAGCGTTGATCGGCACCAGCATCAGCCTTGCATTCTGGGTGCGCGCTCGTAAGCCATTGAAATAAAAGTGGAAACGCACCATAGAAAGTTGAGCTGTTTGAACGCGCTCCTGGCCCCAAGACCAACATGAAGGCGTTTCCACATCTGCGGCTGATCCGCACGGCCGAGCCATCCGAGACGACGGAAGCGGTTGCGCGCGCACAGCAAGGTCACTCCGCGGCGCAAGCGGAGCTATTTCACGCGCACGCGCCACGCATGTTGCGGCTGTTGACGTATCTGCTGGCATCGACCACCGACGCAGAGGACGCGCTGCAAGATACCTTCGTACACGCGTTTCGAGATCTGGGGCAGCTCAAGGACCCGCTGGCGTTCGGCGGTTGGCTGCGCCAGATTGCCATCCACCAAGCGCACCGCCATTTTCGGCGCAGGCGGTTGCTTCGCGGCTTGGGCCTCGATCGACGGCCACCGGATGCAACGCTCGCGCAACTGGTGGCGCCAGGCGTTGCGCCCGAAGTCCACGCCGAGTTGGCCATTATCGACCGCGAGCTACGGAAGTTGCCGACGGATGTGCGCATGGCGTGGATGCTCCGCTACGTCGAAGGCTGGGAGCTCGGCGAGGTGGCGCTGGCCTGCCATTGTTCACTGGCCACGATCAAACGCAGGATCAGCGCCGCGCGCGCTCGCCTGGCACGACATCTCGATCTTCCGGGGTACGACGATGAGTAAGCTGAGGCTGCCGATCCGCGAGCTTTTGGATCAGACCGACGACGCGCCGGCGACCCGCCGGGTGTGGGCGGGCGTGCAAGATCGTCTGCATCGGCCGAGGCGCCGCTGGATGGTGCCTGTCCTCGCGATCGGGACCGCATCCCTGATCGCCCTCTTCGTTCGCACGCGATTCACCTCACACGACGGCCCACTTCGTCTCGCTGGCGGCGAAGTGCCTGCCAGGTTTGCGACCACCGAGCGATCCCAGTCCGTCATGTTGAACGACGGTTCCTCGTTCACGCTCGACCCCACGACCGCCGTCGAGACGACCGGCAACGATGGGCGGCAATTCAAGCTGGTGTTGCACAGGGGGCACGTGCTGTTCGATGTGGCGCCTGGGCGGCACTGGGCCATCGACGCTGGCCAGTTGTCCGTCGATGTCGACGCGGCGCGCTTTGCAGTCTGGCGATCGGAGGCCGCCGTCGAGGTGGAAGTGTTCGCGGGCAAGGTTCAATTGCGCGGAGATGCCGAGCGAACCCTCGACGCCCCTCATTCGCTGCGCGTCACATCACCACCAATCCTGCCACGCACGCCCAACGTGATCGCGCCGACCACTCCGACGGTGAAGCCATCGATCACTCCCAAGACGGCGGAGAGTCGTCCGCGCAAGTCGGTTCCGGTTCCGGCCGCGCCCGAGCCCACGTGGCGCACGCTAGCCGACGAGAAACACTACGAAGAGGCCTATCAGACGCTCGGTTCCGACGGCGTGAAAACCGAGTCCAAGCGCGCGGCAACCCTCGACGATCTATTCCGGCTATCCGATATCGCGCGCCATTCCGGACATCCTGCCGACGCAGTGACCGTTCTGGTCAAGGCCGTGCACGACTTTCCAGGTGACCGCCGAGCGGCCATCGCCGCGCTCACGCGAGCGCGCATTCATGCCGACGACCTGCACCAGCCGCACCAGGCAGCAGAGGCATTTGCCGAGGCCCTGTCGCTCGGCCTGCCACAGGCATTGACCGAGACGGCCCGCTATCGCCTGGTCGAATCTCGACTAGCCGACGGAGATCGCGTGGGTGCCCGTGCCGCCGCGACCGACTACCACACACGTTATCCCGATGGTCGCTATCGTGAAGCCGTCGACAACTTATTACACGATGAGCGCTCGACGAAGTAGCGCTCACCACACGCAACCCGGACCAGGTGGGTCCATCCGCTCGAGCAACGGCTTGCGATGGCCATCGAGACCGACCGCCAAGATGGACCCATCGGGAAGCTGAAGCTGCAGATTGACGACCGAGATATGTGGAGCCCTTGGACCTTGCCGCCAGCTGGCGTTGGCCGCAGACCAGCATTGCACGAGCGGCTCACGCACCGCACCGATGGCGACGAGCATGCCCTGCGTTCGGGACACTTCGCCGTCTCGTGACTGATCGAGAGACGGGCCTTGCGACCAGCGCCGTGTTTTCAAATCGAGAACCTCGACATCGCCAATGGCCGCCACACCGCCGACAATGCCACCGACGACCACCACGCTCCCGTCGACCCATTGCGCCGCGCCATGAAAGGCACGTGCGAGACGAAGTGGCGGCAGCGAATCCCAGCGGTTCTGAGACGGATTGAATCGCTCGGCCGAACCGAGGTCGTGCGGTGCGTCCTCGTTGGGGCGAAGACCGAGACCGCCGATGACCGCCACTGTTCCGTCGCTGAGCAGGGTCAGCGACGGGTACAGCCGCGGCGTACCAGCCGACACGGTCCATTGGTTGGTGATCGGGTCGTAGATCTCGACGCTTCTCAGTCCCACAGCCAACACCCGCCCGTCGCCGAGCTTGACGGCGCGGTATCCCTCCGCCGCCATGCTCATGGGCCCAGTCAGGCGGGTCGTTGTTTCTCCAAGCGTCCACAGCTCGCCGCGCCGGTCCTGACGATTGCCTCCAACCAACAGCACGCGCCCGTCGTCGAGCACCACGGCAGCGGACCGGCTTCGCGCGGCGGTCAACTGGCCCTCGGCGTGCCAGGCGGGATCGGTCGGGCGCCAAGCCTCGATCGTTCGCGCGCTCTGCACGTCAGAGCCTCCGAGGACGACGACCCATCCCGTGGGCAACACCACCCACGCTCCTCCGGCGTGTAAGTCATGCGGGGCAGGGATGGCATGCCAAGCCGGGGAGTGTCGGAATCGCCACGCCGCGAACAACGACAGAAGCACCAAACTGATTATCAGAAATCGCTTATTGCTGCGGAAAGGGCCTCGCAAAGCTTCCATTTGTTTGCCTCAGCCGAAGCGACTCGCTGCGGTAGTTTCTGAATTGATGATACGCGGCCGGAGCGCCTGAACCCGGTTATATCTACATCTCTCGCGTTGCGATACTCAGGATGTCTCCCGATATCCGTGATACACGTATACCCGAGATGTCGGCAGTCTCTGCTCGTTCGAGGTGTGGTTGCAGCGTGCCGAGCTCGTCCTCGACATCGACGAACGCGCTCGGGACCCAGAAGCAGCAATGACCGACGCGCGGCTGTCGATGCGAGAGGTGTTTTGGTATTTCCTGCGCCTCGGGTGGCTGGCGTTCGGCGGCCCGGTCGGCCAGATCGGCCTCATGCACCTCGAGGTCGTCGAGCGCAAGAAGTGGCTCGATGAAGACGAGTTCGTCCGTGCGCTCAACTTCTGCCATGTGTTGCCCGGCCCCGAGGCGCTGCAGCTGGCTATTTATCTCGGGTACAAGAAGCGGGGCTATCTGGCAGGTGCGCTGGCCGGCGTGCTCTTCATCCTGCCAGGGTTCATCACGCTGACCGCGCTGGCTTGGATCTATGTGCATTTTGGTAAGTCACCACGAATCATGGGCGTGCTGTCAGGCTTTCGGCCGGTCGGCCTGGCCCTCCTCTTGGCGGCGCTCGTCCGTATCTCGCGTGCGGCGATCAAGGACGTCGTGCAGGCGTCGCTCGCTGTCGTGGCATTCGGCGCCTTTTACTTCGGGCATCTGCCCTTCATCGCCTTGCTCCTTGGCTGTGGCCTTGTGTATCTCGCGTATCGTCGCGTGGGTCCTGGCTCTGCCGGTGTGGCGGTCTCCACGCTGTTTTTTGTCGTCGGTGGCAATGCAGACGCCGCGGAGACCGCCGGCAAACGGCTCTTCGACATCTCGTGGTTCTTTCTCAAGGTGGGTCTGTTCTCGTTTGGCGGCGCCTATGCCGTGTTGCCGTACATCCGTGAAGGCGCCGTGCCGATGTATGGCTGGATGGCCGACTCGCAGATGATCGACGCCCTTGCCCTCGGCGAAACCACTCCCGGGCCGCTCATCTCCGTCGGCATCTTCGTGGGCTTTTTGGCCGGACATGGCGCCAACGTGCCGTGGCTGGGCGCGCTGGCGGCGACGTTTTGGTTGTTTCTGCCATCGTTCGTGTTCGTGCTGGCCATCGCCCCGCACATGGATTGGCTGACCGCGAAGCCCGGCGTGAAGGAGTTTCTAAAAGGAGTCACCAGCGCCGTCGTTGGCCTCATGTTCTCCATCTCTATCCCGCTGGCCAGCGTCGCGTTCATGCCTGAAGGGAGGCTCGATGGGATCACGCTCGCGCTTGGGCTCGGCGCTTTTGCCGTCGTCACCTTCTGGAAGTGGCGACTCGCCGTCGTCGTGGTGGTGCTGGCAGGAGGCGCACTCGGCCTTGTGCGAGCCATGTTGCCGATCGTGACCCGCTGACTGAATCCCACCAGCACGACCGACAACCTACGCTGGTGACTGCTATCAGGGCGTCAGGGTCCAGGAAGTCAGCACGCCCGTCGTGGAGGCAACCAGGAGGTGGCCGGCGGCGACGGAGAGCCACCCGCCTGGAGTTTCGGTCCAGGCTTGGGTGTGGGTGGTCAGGCTGACGGCGTAGACGTGGGCGTCGCTGGCCACATACACATAGCCAGCGGCGATGACCGGTGGATAGGTGAGTGCGCTGTCGCCGCTGAACGTCCACAGCTCGCTGCCAGCGACTGCGTCGACCGCATGCAGAGTGCCGCTGGACAGCGCGTAGACCGTACCGTCCGCGACGGCGGGTTGACCTTTGTATGCGCCGGCGGCCGTCCACACTGGACGCGCGATATCGGGGGTAAATGCGTACAGCGAAGGAGGGGAGACGACGTAGACCTGATTCCCGTCGCTGACGGGCGAGGTGTTCATGCTGTAGCCATTCCAGATCCAGTTGATATTGGTAGTCAGCTCGAGCCCGCCTGTGGTCGGGTTGAAGCGGCGTAGATGACCATCGGTGAAGGTGTACAGGTGGCCGGCCAAGTACATGGGGCTCCATTCGTCCCATTGGTCGCCAGCCACGAAGAACTTTTGCGTGCCGGCAAGCTGGTCGAGGGAATATAGGCCCCCGTAGGTGCCCCCGTCGAAGTACACGCGACCACCGACGACGAGAGGCGCCCAGTAGTTTTCCCATTGCGAGTTGAATGGCTGCCTCCACGTCAAGGTTCCCGTCGTCGATTCGACCGCATCCATGAAGGTGGAGCCGTAGTTGTTGGACTGGGCGACGTAGACGTGATCGTCGGTCACGGTGGGTTGGCTGATGCCGAACACGGAGCCGTAGTTCTTGGTCCATATCACGTGACCGTCGGTGGGCCGCACCGCGGAAAGCACGGCGCCCGTGCTCGTGAAGTAGCCGTTGCTGGTCACGAAGATGGCGCTGCCGTCGGAGACCGCAGGCCAGATTGCGCTGCCGCTGATGGCTGTGCTCCAGGCCAAGGACAACGGCGGCTGCCCGGTCTCGACGGAATTGTAGCCGCTATGCTGAACGTCACCACCAAGGGTAGGCCACACGCTGACCGTGCCGTGGCAGAGGCCGCTCGCGCAGGTCTCGCCCGCGGCACAAGCGAGGCCGCAACCACCGCAGCTCGCCGCGTCGCTGGTGACGTCGATGCAGACGCCTGCGCAAAGTGACAGGGGACTCGTGCAGTGGATGGCGGCGTCGTGGACGATGGCGGCGTCGTGGACGATGGCGGCGTCGTGAACGGAGGCGGCGTCGTGGACGGAGGCGGCGTCGACGAGGCTGCCGCCGTCGGCCTGGCTCACCGGCAAGTCAGCGTCGCCAACGCAGAGCCCGAGGTGACAGTAGCCCGAGCCGCAATCGAGTCCGCAAGCGCCGCAGTTGGCCGGATCGTGGCGCAAATCGGTACACATGCCGGCACAGTCAGCAATGCCCACGCCACACGGTACCTCGGACACCACGAGCGGCGTGCGTCCGCACCCCGTCATTGCCACCCCGACAATGACGAGAGTGCGTACAAAACGTGATGCAAAATGAGCAGAGCTCGCTAACATTGCAGCATGATACCGGACGGCAGTGGCCATACAAGCTGCGTCTCGCCAGCAAGTTTTCTACGGGGTAACGGTATGTTTACGCAGGTCGAACCGATCCAGGTTCATCACCTTGTCCCAGGCAGCGACGAAATCGTGCACGAGCTTTTCCTTGGCGTCGGCTGACGCGTAGACCTCGCCGATTGCGCGGAGCTGTGAGTGCGAGCCGAACACGAGGTCGACCGCGGTCGCCGTCCACTTGACCTTGCCCTGAGCATCCTTGCCTTCGAATACGCCGTCGGCCGACGGTGGCTGCCACTCCACCCCCATATCGAACAAATTGACGAAGAAGTCCTGGGTGAGAACGCCAGGCCGGTCGGTGAAGACGCCGTGCTTGGTGGCGTTGAAGGTCATGCCGAGCGTACGCAACCCACCGACGAGCACCGTCATCTCCGGCGCAGTCAAAGACAGCATGGCCGCACGCTCGAGCAGTAGCGTGTCCGGCGAGAGCTTCTGATCGCCTTTGACGTAGTTACAAAAACCATCGGCGCGCGGCTCGAGCACGGCAAACGAGTGCACGTCCGTCTGCTCTTGCGTCGCGTCGGTGCGGCCCGGCGCGAATGGCACCGTGAGCTCTACGCCGCCATCCTTTGCCGCCTTCTCGACGGCAGCACACCCGCCGAGCACGATGAGGTCGGCAAGCGAAATCCGCTTGGCAAACCCGGCCTGTATCTCACCGAGTACCGACAGCACCTTCTGCAGCTCCACGGGTGAGCTCACCTCCCAGTCCTTCTGCGGCGCAAGCCGGATCCGCGCGCCATTTGCACCCCCGCGCTTGTCCGTCGAGCGAAACGAAGCCGCCGATCGCCACGCGACCCATACGAGCTGCGACACGGACAGCCCCGACGCGAGAATCTGCGTCTTGAGCGCCGCAATGTCCGCACCGTCGACGAGCGGGTGATCCACCAGCGGGACCGGATCCTGCCAAAGCTGCTCCGGCGCCACCCACGGCCCGAGGTAGCGCGCGATCGGCCCCATGTCGCGGTGGAGCAGCTTGTACCAAGCCTTCGCGAACGCCTGCGCGAGCTCGTCAGGATGCTCCATGAAACGTCGCGAGATCTTCTCGTATGCCGGGTCGACGCGCAGAGCAAGATCGGTCGTCAGCATTCCCGGCGCGACTTTCTTGGTCGCATCGAACGCGTCCGCAACCGTCCCCGCACCGGCATTGTCCTTCGGCTTCCACTGATGCGCACCCGCCGGGCTCGTCGTCAGCTCCCACTCATATCCAAACAGATGCTTGAAGTAGTCATTGCTCCACTTGGTCGGAGTCGTCGTCCACGTCACCTCGAGGCCACTCGTGATCGCGTCCTTGCCTTTGCCGGACCCGTGCGTGCTCTTCCATCCGAGCCCTTGGTGGTGGAACGGACAACCTTCTGGCTCGGGCCCGACCTTTTTCGCGTCGCCCGCGCCGTGCGTCTTGCCGAACGAGTGTCCACCGGCGATGAGCGCGACGGTCTCTTCGTCGTTCATCGCCATCCGCGCGAACGTCTCGCGGATATCGCGGGCCGCAAGCTGAGGATCCGGCTTGCCGTTCGGACCCTCGGGATTCACATAGATGAGACCCATCTGTACCGCGCCGAGCGGAGTCGCAAGCTCGCGATCGCCACTGTATCGCGCGTCGCCGAGCCACGTATCCTCCGTCCCCCAAAACAGCTCGCGCGGCTCCCAGATATCGGGCCGACCAAACGCAAACCCAAATGTCTCGAAGCCCATGGATTCGAGCGCGCAGTTTCCGGCCAGGACCAAAAGATCCGCCCAGGAAATCTGGCGACCATACTTCTGCTTCAGCGGCCAAAGGAGCCGGCGCGCTTTGTCGAGGTTGGCGTTGTCGGGCCAGCTGCTGAGCGGTGCAAATCGCTGCGCGCCCTCGCCAGCGCCGCCGCGGCCGTCGTACGTCCGGTAGGTACCCGCCGCATGCCAGCTCAGGCGGATGAAAAGCGGCCCGTAGTGCCCGAAGTCCGCCGGCCACCACGGCTGCGAGGTCGTCATGACCTGGATGATGTCGCGCTTGAGCGCCTCGACGTCGAGCGAGGCCAGCTCTTTCGCGTAGTCGAACGCGGAACCCATCGGATTCGCCGACGGCTCACGCAGCACCGACAGATCCAGCTGATTGGGCCACCAGTCCTGGTTCGTCCGCGGACGCGTCGTCTTGGGTTTCGGTGCCGAAATCGCTGGGTTCTCGCTCTCGCTCATCTTGTTCTCCAATCGATCTGATGTCCCAGGATGCCGACATCACGCGATTCATGCCAAGACATCATTTGCATGAGTCTGATAACCTAAGACTATCGATGAAGCTCGCCCCGCATCCGTTCACCCTGCGCCAGTTGCAGTACATCGTCGCTGTCGCCGAGGAGCTCTCCTTTCACAGAGCCGCCGATCGCTGCCACGTGTCGCAGCCATCCCTCAGCGTACAGATCGCCCAAGTCGAGTCCGTCCTTGGGGTGCATCTGTTCGAGCGAAGCCACCGGAAGGTCCTCGTCACCCTCGCTGGCCGCGACATCATCGAGCGCGCGAGAAAGCTGCTCGTCGATGCTGACGATCTGACGGCAGCCGGCCGCAGTGCGAGCGACCCGCTGACCGGAACGATCCGCATCGGCGTCATCCCCACCATCGCGCCCTATCTGTTACCAACCGCCGCCCCCGCACTCAGGGCAGCATTTCGTCGTCTCACCGTGGCCTGGCGCGAAGACAAAACCGACATCCTCATGGCCGCGCTTCATGACGGCGCGCTCGATGCTGCATTGGTCGCCTTGGAAGCCGATATCGGGGACGTGGAACAAGCGACGATTGCGCAGGATCCGTTCGTGCTCGCCCTCAGGCCAGGTCAACCGCTCGCGAAAAAGTCCACGCCTGTAGAGGCCTCCGAGCTTCGCGGCGAAGACGTGCTGTTGCTCGCCGAGGGGCACTGTTTCCGCGAGCAAGCCCTAGAAGTCTGCTCGACGGCGCGCGCCCGCGAAGGTGAGTTCCGCGCGACCAGCTTGACGACGCTCGTACAGATGGTGGCCGGCGGCGCCGGGATCACCCTTCTGCCGACGCTGGCAGTGGCAACCGAGGCCCGCCGTGCCGGCCTGCGCATACGCCCGCTAGCGTCGCCCAAAGCGTATCGCACCATCGCGCTCGTCTGGCGGCGACGATCGCCACTCGGGCCGACGATGCAACAGCTCGCACGCGTCCTTTGCGCCGCATTTCCAAAGCCCAAGCGGCGCTAGAGCGCTCTCATAGTCCTGCCAGACCCGACCGAATCATCTCCGTCGGTCGGGTCTGCTGTGGGTATCACACCATCGGTTGGGTCTGCTATCCATCACGAAGTAAGCAACAGATCGGTATTGTCCGCCGATAACCTCTGATACTGTCGGTTCTGTTAGGGCGGAGGTTGTCGTGAGTGACGGCGGCAAAGTGGAGAAACCCCAACCATCTCGGCCACCTGCGCCAAAGCAGACGGCGGCGCCACAGCAGGCACCAGGGGAAGCTCGGGAGAGCGGCCGCGGTGGTTATCAGGCCATGATGGCCCAGCGCGAGCAGGCGATCGACGAGGTGACCTACCGCGCAACCAACGGTGCCGAGGGAACCGCCCCAGCGGGCGGCTTTGCAGCGGAGCGGCGCCAGATCATCGGGGGTGCCATTCAACGCATTTCGCGCAAAAAGGGTGGCGAGTCCTCGGGGGCCAAGGTCCCCAAAACGACCGGCTCGCCATTGGCGGAAGATGTGCGTAACAAGCTGGAGCCCACGTTGGGCGCTGATCTTTCTACTGCTCGGGTCCATACCGGGACCGAGTCTGCTTCTGCGGCCGCGGGCTTCGGTGCTCGCGCATTTACCGTCGGCAACGATGTTCACTTTGGCGCGGGTGAGTACAACCCCGGCACCAAAGAAGGCGACAAGCTCATCGCACACGAGCTGACGCATGTGGTGCAAGGGAACAACTCAGGTGTGCACCGTAAGGAAGACCCTGACGCAGACCATGCACAGGATGAACAGCATGGGGTGGCTGACGGGGCTGAAGCTGGAGAACACGAGGTTTCACAGCCCGGTGAACCCGCGGAGCAAGAAGCGGATGCCGTCGCTGAACACGCGGCTGAGCAACTACACGGCGATGCTGCCGGCGAGAGCGCGCCGCAAGGTGGCAAGGGTAAGCCCGGAGGAAAGGCGAGTAAGGGGGGTCCTGGCGGTGGCAAGGCTGCCGAAGGGGCCAAAGGCGCTGAGCCTGGAGGCAAAGGAGCCGAGGCTAGCACAGGCGCAAAAGGCGCAGATGCTGGTGGCGGCAAAGGTGCGGCCGGAGGCAAAGGCACCGACGCTGCTGGAGGCAAAGGCGGCGAAGCTGGAGGCAAGGGCGGCGAAGCTGGAGGAGGCAAAGGCGCGGACGCTGCAGCAGGCAAAGGCGGCGAAGCTGGAGCCAAAGGCGGCGATGCTGGAGGAGGCAAAGGCGGCGAAGCTGGAGCCAAGGGCGGCGACGCTGGAGGCAAAGGCGGCGACGCTGGAGGCAAAGGCGGCGACGCTGGAGGCAAAGGCGGCGACGCTGGAGGCAAAGGCGGCGAGGCCGGCGGCTCCGCTGACGCACCCGCCATCGCGGCACCCGCGCCCAAGATTGCCGCCAAGCTTTCCGGCAAGGTCTTCCGCGCTCCTCGACAGCCGCCACCTCGCCTTCCGCCCTCATCAACGACACCGCGCCCGCAAGCGGGGGCCCAGCCGGGCCAGTCAGCAGCCCAGCCGGCGGCGCCCGTGGTGCCGACCCAGCTCACGGAGCCCTCTGCCGCTAACGTGACGCATCCAACGCCGGCGATGGCCGAGGCAATCGTCGAGGCCTCAGGCGACACGACCGTCGGTGCCCCCCCAGCCAATCCTGCTCAGACCGCGCAGCAGATGGTGTCGAGCGGCAAGGGCCAACAGACTGGCACCTCCATGACGCTGGCGGCGGTCGACGCAGCGGGAGTGACTGCAGCGCCCAACCTGCAGGCGGCAGCGACGGCAGTCAAAGCGGCGACCGGCGTACCAATCGCCACGGCCAAGAAAACCGATGCCGACACAGCCCAAGTCGACGTTGCTCTCGGCTCTGCGGTCGCACCGCAGGTCGCCAAGATCGACGCCAAGGCCACCTGGGCTGAGCGCATCCAGCTCGCCAAGACCACCTACGTCGGCGACAATGCCTGGTTCACGTTCGACCAGCTGGCCACTCTCTGGGGTATGAAGAAAACGACCATCAGCTCGGTCGGTTCCGCGAAGCTGACCGAAGCTGGCGCTACCCGCGGCGCGTCGGTCGGTGCGGCCGGGATGGTCTATTTCAGCTTTCTTCCGACCGTCATGCACCCGGCCAACAAGACCAAGCTCAAGGCGGCAGCTGGCACCCGCTTTGGCCAGATGAAGAGTAACTGGGAAGCCGACGCGCAAGGCAGCAAGGTCGCCAACTTCAGCTTCGAAGACGTCACCATTTCCACCGCAATCGAGGGCGCTGGCACCGGATATTTCGACACGATTCAAGCCCCAGAAGTCCATGCATCTCCGCTCAATGACCAGGAGATCACCGACATCATCAACGGCGGCGCCTCGGCCACGAAGACCAAGTTCCAGAATCTCTGCGCGACGGGCGCGGAGGTCGCGCCAGCAACAGGCGGAGGTGGCGCAGTGGGCGAAATCATGGCCTACGCGCGTGCCAACAACCTCGGTGCTGACGTCGTCGGCGCAATCAAATACTCGCCCAGCGCCGGCCCCTATGGCGCCATCGTCATGCCGGGACAGCGCGAGGTAGATCTAGAAGTCCGGACGCCAGTCTCGACAGTCGGCATCCTGGCGTTCATGAGGCAGATGGCAACCACCGGGTCGTCGGGCGGGCTCTCGCTGGCCCGCTTCAACAAGATCTGGGAGAAGGATCCGCACACCGCAGGCTGGGTCTCCGACCGATTCCGCACGGCGAATCGCGGCCAACACGAGTTCATTCCCTGCGAGCTCATCAATGAGGTCGTGTCCCGCGCCAACAATCCGCAGAAATTCTTCGAAGGCGCCAAGTGGGTCGAGCTCCAGCATCAACTCCGGGTGCCCACCAACACGCTCGTGTTCAGCTCGGCCGTCGCTCGCACGATTCAAGGCAAGCGAGTGCCGCAGGGCCACTCGGGCTGTGTGCGCGGACCCGATCCGGCCAACGTGACCCGCATCATCGACCAGACCGAGGCGCAAGATCGCTGGCACACACTACTCGTCGGTGCCTTCCAGATCTCCACGACGTTCCAGGACCTCAGTACCAACATCGAGACCGTCCTCAACAACACTCTTTGGACTGGCGGGATCGCAGACGCAGATATCCACCCGGACTGCTCCATCCGCGCAGGCGGCAAATTCAAGTCAGCTGATGCCGCCAAGATGTCCCAAGACGTGATCACCTCCGTCAAAGCCACTATTGCCAGGGTTGGCGCATAGTGACTCCGACGATCTTGGAGTCGCGGACCACGCTTTCATCAGGAGACGTCAACAACCAGACCGATCTCACCCTCGTCGGGTGTGAGCTTGCGGATCTGTCGGCGCTTGCGGGGGCGAAATCTCTCCGTACTCTGCGCCTCCGAGGCTGCATCGTCGGCAGCCTCTCGGGGATCGAGCCACTCGATCTCGACGTCGTCGAAATTGTCTTCAGCACCGTCGGCGATTTGACGGCGGTCATCGACCATCCCCCACGCAATCTCCGCATCTTTGGAGTGCCTATCAGCCGCGAAGTCCGGGGCCGACTCCAAGCGCCCTGCCTCGAGCTTTCACCTCGCGAAGAGGCAGACTTGTCGTCTCGAATCTGGGACGCCAACCATCAGCTGGTCTTCGGCAAGCTACCCAACGATGCCGCGCTTCTGGTCCGGCCAGGACGCATGCTCGACTACGTCGCTCACTGGGCGTCGGCCTTGGTTGAGGCAGACCTGACCAAGCCGGATGTGCTCTTGGCCGGCGGATACCGCGACCCAAAGCAATTGCCTCCCAACGCGCGCTTTCGCTGCGACTGGATCAGTGGCACCGCCGCCGAAGCACGAGGCTGGGTAAGCCGAGCGGCGCTCGGCGACCACGACCGAGCCTCGTTGCAGACCTTCATCGCCCGCTTTCCCGACGAGATCTTCTACCGCGACGAGCAGTCCGCACTCGACCGTTTCGAACACGACCACGGGGTGCGCCTGCCTGCTTGGTTCTGCGCACAGCGACGAGACGTTCTGGCAGGTGTTCGTCCTCTCGTTCGGCCGTCCGTGGTCCAGTTTTCACACGTGCCGGCTCTGACGGGGCAATATGAGCTCGATCTGCTTGGTTCGAGGCCAGACCGCCGCGAGCTCGAGGTCGACACGCTTCACCTCGTCCCGATCGCCGAGCGTGTCGACGACCAGGGAATGCCATCGACCCTGGCTATCTCCACCACGGCCGATGAGCGGGTGTTCGAATATTCCGTCGACAATCTCCTCGAGCTGGCTCGACGCAAACAGCTAGCGACACGCTCCTTGAATCCAGTGTTTCGATCCGTGGCCG